>Ga0137418_10003497_pt1 | contig 14422 bp, 16 predicted proteins | sample CZODoug3_1_2_16f_FD_122242 | JGI IMG/M metagenome (GOLD analysis project Ga0137418, IMG submission 122242) | Vadose zone soil fungal communities from Angelo Coast Range Reserve, California, USA - CZODoug3_1_2_16fungal (Hybrid Assembly) | ecosystem: Environmental > Terrestrial > Soil > Vadose...
GACGACAAGAAGGGTGCAGCTGCCGGCGGTCCAGGTGGCCCGGGCGGCATGGGCGGCATGTACTAAACTTCACCAGCAAGCCCAGAAACTTAATCAAGATAAAGAGGCGGCCGAATCGGCCGCCTCTTTCGTTTGTGGAGATCATCTAACAGAATAGTCGCAAAATAAGTCGAAATCGTTCATTATTCCTACATAAAATGCGCGCTCTCGAAAAATTGACCATAAAGAATTTCAAATCCATCCGCGAGCAGACCCTTGCTCTGGGCAAGCTCAACGTCTTCCTGGGTGGCAATGGAGCGGGTAAGTCCAACCTCATTGAGGTATTCCGTTTTCTACGCGAGATTGTAAGTCAAAATTTGGCCGCTTACACCGGGATCAAGGGAGGTGCAAACACTCTCCTTTATTTCGGGAGGAAAAGGTCACCCGGAATGTCCTTTTCTCTGGAATTTGGTGAAGGAAATACCTCGAACGCTTATTCGGTCGAACTTCTCGGCACCGACGAGGATCGCTTCATCATTTCGAATGAGACAACTTTCTACCACGAACGGAATAAATACCAACGGCCATACAACCACACAGTTTCGTTTTCCGAGAAGGAATCTAAGCTAAAATCCGACAGTCACATTTCTGCCCGGCAAGTGATCGCCGATCTGGACAGTTACCGCGTTTATCACTTCCATGATACGAGCGATACTGCGGCCGTTAAGGGCACGGGGGACCTGGAGGACAACCGCTATCTCCGTCCACAAGCGGAGAACCTGGCAGCTTTTCTTTACTGGATGCAGCAGAAGCAGCCAGATCATTTCGCGAACATCCGGGACACCGTGCGTCAAATTGCGCCGTTCTTCGAGGAGTTTCGCCTCGCTCCCTCCAAGTTGAACGAGAGCAAAATCCGGCTGGAGTGGAAAGAGAAAGGCAGCGAAGCTTATTTCAATGCGTCTTCACTTTCGGACGGAACTCTGCGCTTTATCTGCCTGACCACGCTGCTGCTACAACCGCAATTGCCAGCGGTTGTTCTGCTCGACGAGCCAGAACTTGGATTGCATCCAGCGGCGATCACATTGCTCGCCGATTTGCTTTCCTCAGCGGCAACGCGCACACAGGTCATCGTCGCCACCCAGTCCGTCACCTTGGTTAATCAATTTGAACCGGATTCGATTTGGGCCGTGGACCGCCAGGACGGGCAGAGTGTTTTCCGCCATCTCGGCCAGCAAGACATGGCTGCGTGGCTGGACGACTATGGTTTGGGAGAACTGTGGGAGAAGAATGTTCTCGGCGCGCGTCCATGAGTAAGCGAGTCCTGATTTTGGTCGAAGGCCAAACCGAGGAACGCTTCACGAAAGATGTTCTTGGACCTGCCTTTTGGGAAAAACAGTTATTTTTTCAGCCGACGATTCTAGTGACGAAGAAAGTAAAGAGCGGCCCGAACTTCAAAGGGGGCGTGACCAATTTCGCTAAGTTTGAAAACGATCTTCGGAGGCTCTTAAACAGCGCGGGCGAAGCTTTAGTTACAACAATGCTGGACTATTACGGCTTGCCGTCCGATTTTCCAGGAATGAAAACCAGGCCGCCCAATGGGACTTCATTCCAACGTGTTCTCCACGTGGAGGCCGCGATTGGACAGCATTTTGGTGGCTTGCCGAACTTCTTGCCGTTTCTGGCACTCCATGAATTCGAGGCTTGGTTATTTTCGAGCACCACGGAGCTTCCTCGAATCATGAACGAGCCACAGAAGCATGCACTTATTGAAGCTGTCCGAGCGGCGGTGAATACACCGGAAGAAATCAACGAACGTCCCCAGCTTGCTCCCTCAAAACGGATCGAGTCGATGTTCCCCGGTTACAAAAAGACATTGCATGGACCGACTGTTATGGCTCGAATAGGCTTGGCACGGATTCGAGCGGAATGTCCCCACTTCGACGAATGGCTCACGAGGCTTGAAGAATTAGCGGCCAAGTGAGCGGCTCTGAAATACACTCGCTGTCTTTTCGCAGTTCCAGTAAATGTGTTGTCTCTATCTGTCCGGAGATTCCCGCGCCAAGGCATCCCGAATCGCCCGGCTCAGGCTGCTCATGCTGAAAGGTTTCTGCAAGACGGCTATTCCCTTTTGAATCGCCGACTTCAGCAACGCGTTTTCGGCTGTATAGCCGGATGCAAAAATCACTTTGGTCCCAGGGCGAATCGCACTGATTTGCGAGTACACCTCCGGCCCGCTGTGTGACGGCAACACCACATCCAGCAAAACCAGGTCAATCTGATCCGCATTCTTTTTGAACAGCTGGACCGCTTCGAATCCGTCCCGTGCGGCTATCACCTCATATCCCAGGGCAAGCAGCATTTCGCGGGTTGATTCCCGAATCCCCTCGTAATCATCCGCCAGCAAAATTGTTCCAGTGCCCTTCTGGGGTGGTTCCTCAATCTGAATCTCCCGTGGCTCCGCGGCCCCAACAAGCACGGGGAAATACAGCCGGAACACGGTTCCGCTCCCGGGTTCGCTGTACGCGTAAATAAAACCTTCGTGCTGTTTCACAGCCCCGTACACCGTCGCCAAGCCCAGCCCTGTCCCTCGTCCCATCTCCTTTGTGGTGAAAAACGGTTCGAAGACCCGGTCCAGCGTCTCCTTGTCCATCCCGACGCCGGTGTCCGAAACAGAAAGCATCACATATCGTCCCGGCTTTCCAGAAGGATGGTGACGGCAATACTCGTCTCCGATCTCAACGTTCTGCGTCTCGATGGTCAGAATCCCGCCTTCGGGCATGGCGTCTCTGGCGTTCAAGCAAAGATTCATCAGCGCCTGTTCCACCTGGGTAGGGTCCACCAATGTAAGTTCAAGGTTTGGATTCGTCAGAACCCGGACTTCCAGCTGTTCTCCAATAATCCTGTGAAGCAGCTTCATTCCTTCGTTGATCAAGGTGTTCAAATTAACTCCGCGCGGTTGCAGCACCTGGCGGCGAGCGAACGTCAGCAATTGGGAAGTCAGCTTTCCAGCCCACACCGCTTGATCGCGGATCTTCTCAAAGCGGTCATGCAGACGGCTTCCTGGCTGCGTCTCATCGCATCCCATTTCCGCCCAGCCCATCACGGCTCCAATGGTGTTATTGAAGTCATGCGCAATTCCGCCGGCTAACCTTCCGATCGCTTCGAACTTTTGCAGTTGTTGCACATGTTGTTCTAAACGCTTTCGCTCCCTGCGCTCCTCCACCTCTCGCAATTCGCGTTGGACGGCGGGCACCAGCCGTTTCAAATTGGTCTTAACCAGGTAATCCTGCGCTCCTTCTTTCAGGGCGGCGACGGCGGTTTCCTCCCCCATCGTCCCGGAGACGAAAATGAACGGCGCGTCCGATCCCATCGTCCTGACAAGTTTCAAGGCATCGGTGCCCGAAAACAGGGGCATCGAGAAATCGGAAATCACCAGGTCCCACTCCCCTGCCGCAAGCACTGCCTTAAGACTGTTCGGAGTGTCCACGCGTTTATAATCAGTTTCGTAACCCGCCCGCTTCAGTTCGCGCACAAGCAAAGCGGTATCGTCTTCCGAGTCTTCAATGAACAACACTCGAAGGGGCACGCCCATTCACGTCCTCCCTGGTGGAGGCGGTTCATTCAGAACCAGCCAATAAAGGCCCAATTGACGAGCCGCCTCAATAAACTGGTTGAAGTCCACCGGTTTGCGAACATAGCTGTTTGCACCAAGGCCATATCCGCTGATGCGATCTTGCTCTTCGTTCGACGACGTTAAGATCACCACCGGCAGAAGCTTCGTGCGTTCATGGGCCCGCAACCGGCGTAAGACCTCCAGACCGTCCAGTCTGGGCAATTTCAAATCGAGCAACACTACTTGTGGCAGAGGCTTCAAATTGTTCCCGCGATGAGACTCGTTTCCCAAAAGATAGTCGAGAGCCTCGACGCCATCATGCGCAACAACCACTTCATTGCTGATCTTGTTCTTTTGCAACGCGCGAAGTGTCAGCTTCTCGTCGTCGGGATTGTCTTCCACAAGTAGAATTATTTTGTCTGCCATGATTCAGCTCCCCGCTCGCTTGCATCCAGCAACGTAAAATAAAATGTCGCGCCCTTCCCTGGCACGCTCTCCGCCCAGATGCGGCCGCCATGCCTCTGGACGATTCGTTGGACGGTCGCTAATCCGACGCCAGTTCCCGGAAAATCATTCTTGTCATGGAAGCGCTGAAAAGCCCCAAAGAGCCGCGTTGCTCGGGCGCTGTCGAAACCCGCGCCGTCGTCGCGAACGAAATAGACGCGGCTTCCATTGTTATTTGTTTGTCCAAACTCGATACGGGCGGATTCACGTTTTGAGGTGAATTTCCACGCGTTCTCCAGGAGATTTTCCAGTGCGATCCGCATCAGGTTCGAGTCCGCGTGTGCTTCCAGTCCTTCCTGAATGTGGAACTCAGTTCGCCGTCCCGGCTGGCTATTCTTTAATTCAGCGGCAACAGCGCGTCCCATCACGCTCAAGTCAACCTTTTGCACTTTCATTCCGGCCCGGGTCACTCGCGAAAGATCCAAGAGATCGTCGATGAGCACTCCCATTCGCTGGGTGGCTGCGCGCACCCGATGAAGGTTGTCCTTGCCCTCCGCGTCGAGCTTTTCCTCATAATCTTCCAGCAAGGCAAGGCTGAATCCGTCGATGCTGCGCAGGGGCGCCCGCAAGTCGTGCGATACAGAGTAACTGAACGCCTCCAATTCCTTGTTGGCCGCAATCAGTTCGGTATTCGACCGCGTCAGCTCGCTTCGCTGACGTTCGAGCTGCTCCTCGATCCGTTTCCGTTCGGTGATATCCCGCGTGACCTTTGCGAAGCCGCGCAGTTGACCTGTCCTGTCGCGCAGCGGCGTAACTACCACGCTGGCCCAAAAACGCGAACCGTCTTTCCGCACTCGCCAGCCTTCCTCCTCAAACCGTCCTTGTTCCGCGGCCTTCTTCAGTTCCAAGGCGGGTTTGCCCAGGGCTGCAGCCTCTGGTGTATAAAATTTTGAGAAGTGCTGGCCGATGATCTCTTCGGCGCGATACCCCTTGATTCGCTCTGCCCCTTCATTCCAGGTAGTTACACGGCCCTCCAGGTCAAGCATCAGGATGGCATACTCCTGGACACCCCCTACAAGTAGCCTCAGCTTTTCATCACTCTCTCGCAGCGCCTCTTCCATTTGCTTTCGTTCGGTGATGTTCGCGGCGATGGCTAGGCGCGCGTCCCGGTGATCGAACTGCACAACTCCGGTGGTGACCTCGACGTCTATGATCGCCCCGTCTTTCTTTCGATGCCGCCAGATGCCCGTAGTCCCCGCGGCATTCGGTGAATTCCGGATATGTTCCAGCAGCGCCGGGACGTCCTCGCTGGGTCGCAAGTCCTTGATCGTGAGCAATAAAAACTCTTTCCGCGAGTATCCATAGCTCGCGATGGCTGATTGATTCACATCTTTGATGGCCAGAGTTTCCCAGTCAAACACCCACACTGGATAGGGAATGGCGTCGAAGAAAGAGCGCTGCTGCTCCCGGGAGCGCAGCAACGCGCTGTTGGCGGATGCCAGTTCCGCGTTGGCTCGCGCCAACTCCTCCGTGCGGTCCATTAGCTTCTGGTTCGCTTCCTTCAGTACATCAGGGCTGGGCAGGGCCAACGCCTTGGGCACGAGTTGAAACAGCAGAATCGCGGTAATAATCGAAGCAATGGCCGTGATCAATTTGACGATTCCCGCCAACCAATAATCAGCGTGCCATAAATTCCATACTTCGATCACGTGCGTGCTGCCGCAGGCCACGATAAAAAGCCCGAACATCAGGAACATCCAGTGGAAAGGGAGGTCGCGCTTCTTGCGTACAAAATAGACGAGCGTGAGCGGAATCGAGAAGTACGCCAAAGCTATCAGAACATCGGAGACCACATGAAGCCAGATGAGATCACGGTCCCACAAATAGCAAAAACCGTGTGGCATGAATTCTGGTGATGTAAGCAGGCTCGAAATGAAGGCCATAGGCACCCGAATACTAAGAGAGCTAATTACGTCCAGTTACATGTACACTGCTTTCTGCCGCGCGATACCGGGCGGGGTGGGGAGCCAACGCGTGCCGCTGAATGCAAGGCAAACCGGTATGCGCACTTCGCTGTGACCAGAAATCACAGCCAGCAGCTTTAGCTTACGTTACGGTCCATGCTTGTCAACATGGAGGACACTAAGTGTGCGCAAAGTACTCAATCGATTCGTTAGACGGGGCCTGATTTGAGTGTCCTACCCTTTGGAAAATCATCCACTCGTTTGACATGCCAAGAACTACTACGAATCCGTTTACCAAGATTTCACGCCGTGAGACAGAATTACATGTTCTAGGACTCTTGCTAATTATTCGCTGAACATGGACTGATGTTGCCCCGCAAGTGACTCATTCCCGGCCACTAAGCGCTCACAGTGCCTCCCCTGCGAATTCAGTTTGGCATTGCACATGCACTACAGACACTGACATGAATATGAGCGAAAACATTTCGAACGATGTAGCTGGAATACAGCCAGTCAATGCAAGCCGAACCGGCGAATTCGTGGGTCAACTGCTCCGAATCTTCGCCGTCCTCGGTGTGGTCTCACTTCTGGCGCTATCTGCCGCACTCGCCTTCATGCTGGGAGTCGGCCACTGGCTGGTGAAAGAAGATTCCCTGCAAAAGGCCAACGCCATCGCAGTGCTCAGCGGCAATTTCCCTGCTCGCGCACTGGAAGCCGCCTCGCTTTATCGCAGTGGCTATGCCCGGGAAATCTGGTTGACGCATCCCGGCCCGGAACCGGAAGTGCTTGCGGAAATGGGCATACATTATCCGAGCGAAGCAGATTTCAATTATCAGGTTCTCCGCCGCCAGGGCGTCCCCGCAAAAGCGATCCACGTCCTCGATGCCCCGATCATCAACACCTGTGATGAACTTGACGTCATCGGCAGCGCGCTTCAGCAGAAGAACAGTGCCTCCTCGGTGATTGTGGTAACCAACAAGGCCCATACGCGGCGCGTTCACGAACTGTGGGACAGGTTCGACTCCGCTCGCGGAAAAATCATCGTCCACGGCATTGCAAACGACGACTTCCAGCCTTCGGTTTGGTGGACACGCTCCGAAGATACCCATCAGGTTATCCACGAAATTCTTGGCATGATCAATGTGTGGGTAGGACTCCCGATGCAATCTGCTCTGCGCCCATCCGCGGCGCTTGCTCAGAACGTCCTCCAGCAGTCACCGAAGATCGTTCCTCTCGACGCGCAAAAATTAACTTCCGAAAGCTCGGATAGCGACGATTAGCCCGATCTTAATCGCTGTTCCCTGCCGCCGCCATCGAAGCCTTTGGCGTCTTCGAAGCCAGAATGCTCAGCCGGTGTATTTCCGGTTCTCTCGCAAAGAGATCGGGTGCCTTCGCGGCAAGCGCCTTGGCAATCTCACCCGTCAGGTGCGCCACCCGCCCTCTTTCGTCCGGAAACGTATCGAAAATTCCAAACTTCGACGGACCAATTCTTACCGCATACCAGCTGGTCGTCTCCGGTTCCCTTTCGGCGATGGATTGGGCTGACTTCAAGAACGCCTCAACCTCATCTTCCTTTCCCGGTTTACTTTCCACAACTGCCCAGATTGCTACGTGATCCATGATCGGTCACTCCTTGTTTATGAAGTTAGATTTAGGGCTATGGGATAAAGGTTGGCTCGCTCCAGTTCTTTTACGATCCGAGATAAGAAACATGCACATAAACACCTGTGTGTACGTTGTAAAGCATGTACCAGCCGAGATGGTCGGGGTCTTCATACACCACGAAATCGTCGCCGCAATCCCAGCACCAATCCGCACACATGGGCCAGTCCCAATCCGCTACTTGGAAGTAGAAGCCGCCCGGGAACCAGAAGCGGTGATGGTCGCGGTCGATGCGTTCGATGTGGTAGCGGTACGACGGGCCGAAATGTTCGAAGCGCCCGTGCTCAAACGGATGGTCAAGGTGAAAACGCTTGTCGTCAGGGCGATCGTGCCCATACCAATGGTCGTGGCTGACGTGCTGGGTTTCGTTGAGTTTCCCGTTTACGTGACGTTCCGCCTCGGGTTCTCCCTGCGGCGCCTCCCGATGCCCCGGTGGCGGTGGGATCCTCCCCTGATTGGCTCTTGGCGCGTCATTGCGCACCTGCGAATGTTGCGGTTCAGGCCGTTGCCCTTCGGGGTGTCCACCTTCCGGATGCTGCGCGTAAACACCTGTTGGGCTGAACACCAGGCCTGCGCCCAACAGCAGCAGCGATTGACCTCTCATCCTTGCCACCTTACCGAAACCCCTTCAGATAGATGCAGGCCAACACACGAAGTTGTTCGAATTGTATCCATGCTTTCCAGGAACTTCATCGGGGATTTCCCTGATTTATGACTCAGGTGATTCCTGTAGCTGAGCCAGCAAGACAAGCACATAGCGTTCCGAAGCAGAACGGAGCACTTAAATCGCTAAATAATCGAAATCCCTAGCCGATAACATCCAACTTATTTGCATGCGATTCCAAACAAGAACGCCAATCCCGACAAGAAACCCAGCAGCGTGCGTACACCGTGCAGGTAGTTCCACTTCTGAAGCATCGATCGCGTTACCGGACCGGCATCCTCTACATGAGTGGCCAGGAGTCGCTTGTTAATCGGCAACATCCCAAAGAGAGTCCACGGCCAATTTGCAAACAGAAGAAGCGCCCCGTCGAGGAATGCCGCTTTACCAGTGATGTGCCAGGCCCACGTCCCCAGCAGAAAACCAAGGAGCGCCAAGGTAGCCTGCATGGCAAATCCCCGCCGGTACGCCAACTTCCACTCGGCAAGCAGGGCTCGATCGTCAAGAGCAAGGCGGGCCGGTTGCTCGGCGAAGTTGATATAGAACGCCGCTCCGGTAAAGACACCCGCCACGAACAAGGCGATATAAGCCGCAATCAAGAATTCATCTCCTAGTGCTTCGGAAAATTCGGATCGGCTTTCACTTCCAATATCTGCGCCGTGTGCCGCCGCATGTGGGCGGAGGTCAGCAATATCCACTGATAGGTATCCAGCGTTTTAAACACGGGATGGTCCATAAAATGGTCGCGCAGGTCCTCTTGCGTCCCATGGATGAATTCAATGGTGCGCGCCCGATTCTCCAGCACATTTTTCGTGATCTCTCCGGACGTAGCCCATCGGCGCGTCGGCTGGATGGCCTCGGGTGCCTTGAACTTGGTGCTTCGGTCCGCCGCCGCAGTCATCAGCGCAGTATCTTTCCCCTGCACGAGTGCGCGCTTCTCCGGCTCGGCTGGACCTTTCAACGCCTTCTCAGTAATCAGGTTTAGAACCAAAGTTTCCGTTACGCCGATGTGCTCGGCGCATTCGGCAATCGACCAGCGGTCCGGAGCGGGCTTGAAGTTCCACTGACCCTCCGAAAGCCCATTGGTGGCCTCGAGAAACGCTTTCTGCGAACTCTCAAGTTCCGCCACGGCATGTTCCCGCTCGGCCGGTGAAAGGGTTTGATCCACTCCCGGACTAAACAACAACAATGCGAATACCAGCGAAATATTCTTCATGATTTCATCCTTTCCCTTTTGATTTTGCTGCCACTGTTCGCACTACGATTCCTTCGTCTGTGCCGCTTCCACGTACAGAGCCAGAATCGCCGGCCACCCACCCGGTGCACCGACCTGTTCCCGCATCTTCGTCCATCCCTCGCCGTGCTTTTCCAGCCGCCGGTGCTCGAATTCAACCCGCGTCGACTCTGGTCCTTCGGCCAAAAATTCCAGTGCGACTTCGCTCGCCCGCGCCATATCCCCGCTGAAGCTCCAATCTGGCTGTAGGTGCCAGGAAAGTACCACCCTCTTCGGTGGCTCCCAGGCCAGCACGCTCCCCCAAACGCATTCCGCACCCTCCACATTGATCTCGTACCACCGTCCTCCGACGCGTGGCTCGATCAGTATGTCTTTGAACGGCGTGCCACCGACGTGATGCGTTGCAGGCCACCATCTCCCCATGCGCTCGGTGAACACTTTGAACGCCTTCTCAATGGGAACGTTTACGTGAATCGTTCTTCTTACTGTGGCGGACGGTGCTGCTTCGGGAGCCATTGGTCTTCTCCTTTTGATGTTCTTCTTCAGCGAACTTTTTGAACGCGGAAAGTGCCTGGTCCCACAATTGAGCAAAGTGATCGCGGAGCATCGCGACGCCTTCGGGATTCAATTCATAGATCCGGCGCGTGCCTTCTCTGCGGTCACGCACAAGGCGCGCATCTTTCAGGACACGCAGGTGTTGCGAAACGGCCGGGCGCGAGACTGGCAAGCCTGCCGCAAGCTGGTTCACTGCCTGCGGATGGTCGCCCAACATCTCGAAAATGGCCAGCCGGGTTGGGTCGCCCAGCGCTGCCAGTCCATTTTGTATGTAAGTATTCACTTACGGTAAGCTACAGCTTACGAATGTTCGTGTCAAGACCTTTTTCCGCCCCGTCACCCCCTTGCCCACGGCCCCTTCCTTGCTCCCTTTCCACGCCTTCGGTAGACTTGCCCTGCCACACTCTTGCTCCTTAGGGGGGAGCGGGTCACATGCCCGGATTCTTGCAACGCTTTATGCCGCGCGATGGGGATTTCTTCGTCCTCTTCCGCAAACAAGCCGAAAACATCGTCAGCGGCGCCAACGCGTTCACCAGCATGTTGGAGCACTACACTGGCGTCCCCGAGCAGGTCCAGCGAGTGAAGGCCATCGAGCACCAGGGTGACGAAATCACCCACCAGATTTTCCGCAAACTCAATCAGACCTTCATCACCCCCTTCGACCGCGAAGACATGCACGAACTCTGCGGCACCATGGACGACGTCATCGACCTGATCGACGCCGCCGCCAGCCGCTTCGTGCTCTATCGCGTCGATCGCGTGCGTTCCGGCACCATCGAACTCACCAAGGTGCTCGCTGCCGCCACCGTCGAGCTTTCCTGCGCCGTCCACGCCATGGAATCTCCCGACAAGGCCCTGCAGCACGTCATCGAAATCAATCGCCTGGAGAATGAAAGCGACCGGATCTGCCGCACCTTGATCGCCCAGCTCTTTGAGGAAGAAAAAGATCCCGTTCAAATCATCAAGTGGAAAGAGATTTTTGAAGTGATTGAAACCGCCGTTGACAAGTGTGAAGACGTCTCGAATGTGATCGAGAGCGTCATCCTGAAGAACGCCTGATCCCCGTGAACCGATTCGCCCTCGTATTGATAACCGTCTTTCTGACTCTGGCCTTTGAATTCTCGAATGGCTGGCATGACGCCGCCAATTCCATCGCCACCGTCGTCTCCACGCGCGTGCTCACGCCCTTCCGCGCCGTGCTCTGGGCGGCTTTCTGGAATTTCATCGCGGCTTTCGTCTTCGGCACAGCGGTCGCTAAAACCATCGGCAGCGGCATGGTTCACATTCAGATGGTGAACGAAAAAGTTCTGCTCGCCGGCCTGCTCGGCGCCATTTCCTGGAATTTGATTACACTGACCCTCGGCTTGCCCTCCAGTTCGTCGCACGCGCTGATGGGCGGCTACGGCGGCGCAGCCGTCGCTCACGCGGGATTCAAGGCGCTGATCCTCGCCGGGTGGACCAAGCCGGTCCTTTTCATTTTTCTCTCGCCCGTAATCGGCATGCTCCTCGCCATTTTGATCACGCTTCTTACAAGCTGGATCGTACGCCGCCAGCGCCCCTACAAAGTGGACCAATGGTTCCGCCGCCTCCAGCTTTTCTCCGCCGCTCTCTTCAGCCTCGGCCATGGCACCAACGATTCGCAAAAGGGCATGGGCATTATCACCACTGTCCTCGTCGCGGGTGGCCTGCTCAAGAATTTCTCGGTTCCCTTCTGGGTCATCATCTGCTGCCACCTGGCGATGGCTGGAGGCACAATGGCCGGCGGCTGGCGCATCATCAAAACCATGGGCCAGCGCATCACGAAGCTGACGCCATTTGGAGGGTTTGCGGCCGAAACCGCTGGCGGCATCACCATAGTCGCCAACGCCGTCTTCGGCATTCCGGTCAGCACCACCCACACCATCACCGGCGCAATTGTGGGAGTCGGGGCATCACGTCGCCTCACGGCCGTCCGCTGGGGCATCACGCGGCACATCCTCGGCGCATGGATCCTGACGATCCCGGGTGCCGCGCTGCTCGGTGCGGGCCTCTACCAATTCCTCGCGCCCCTGCTCAAGTAACTTTTTCCCGATTTGCGCTATCCGGCCGCGCTTTTTCCGGCTTGGTTGTGCACACCGGTGGCGGAAAGCTCTTTGCGAACAAGTGGCGCCACGCGTGTCCCCAGAATCTCGATCGACCGCAGCATCTTTTTGTGGGGCAGCGTCGCGACTCCCATCTGAAAGGTCAGTCGAGAAATGCCGCCGAGAACTTCATTCACATACAGGATTTTTTCCGCAACCGTTTCGGCATCGCCAATCAGGAAAGCCCCCGTGGGTCCGCGCAGTGCGTCAAATTGCGATCGGGTTGCTGGCCGCCAGCCGCGTTCTTTGCCAATCTCCGTGAACGTGTGTGCGTATCCTGGGAAAAAGTCGTCCGCGGCTTGTTCCGTCGAATCCCCCAGAAACCCAACCATGTGGAGGCCAACAGTGAGCTGTTCGGGTGAGTGGCCCGTGCGGCGCCCCGCTTCGCGATACAGGTCGATCAGCGGGCGGAATCTCTCCGGCTCTCCCCCAATGATAGCGACCATCAGCGGCAGCCCAAGAATTCCCGCGCGAACGAAAGAGGTTGGTGTGCCGCCAACGCCAACCCAGATCGGCAGGGGATCCTGCACGGGCCGCGGATAAATAGCTTGGCCAGTCAACTCAGCGCGGTGCTTCCCCGACCAATGAACCTGCGTGGTCGCTCGAATCTTGAGGAGTAGCTCCAGTTTCTCCGCAAAAAGCGAATCATAATCTTCCAGTCGCAAGCCGAAAAGCGGGTAAGACTCAACGAACGAGCCGCGGCCCGCAACAATCTCCGCTCGGCCCTGCGAGATAAGGTCCAGTGTCGCAAACTCCTGAAACACCCGTACGGGGTCTGCCGCGCTCAAGACAGTGACCGCGCTTGTAAGCCGTATTTTCTTGGTCCGTGTCGCGGCCGCCGCAAGAATCACGGCAGGAGCCGAATCGAGAAACTCCTGCCGGTGATGCTCGCCAACGCCGAAGACGTCTAGTCCGACAAGATCAGCAAGTTCAATCTCTTCGAGAAGGTTCTGCATCCGCTCAACCGGCTTTAGCGAAAGCCCGCTGGCGGGGTCGGAAATTGAGGCCGCAAAGCTATCAACGCCAATTTGCATAATATTGACTCCTCTTAATCGGAACGAACCAGCCGCTTAGGTCAACGCCCAGACACGACTCCCTAAGCGGCGGCGCGCCACTTCACGCGAGCATAAGTTGTAGGTGTTTTGGGGTTACTCCCCGCGTTGCACGAATATTCCCGCAAGGTGTTGCTTATTGCGGATGGCCAGGAACGCCCAAAGGATCGCCACCACGATCGCCATTGGCAAGCCCGGCGCCCCCATCAATGCGTGAGTGGCAAGGATATTCACGATCACGGGACCGATTAGCACCAGTGCCAATGGCACGAATCGATTCAACAGGAACAATGCGCCACAGATCACCTGAACGCCAAAGATAACCACCCAGTAGCCCGAAGCAAAAATGGCGGCAACGAACTGTCCCGCAATACCCGTGGGCATTGGCGCCTTGATGAAGTGCAGGAACCCGTTCAGACCGAACACCAAAAAGACCAGGCCCAACAGCAAGCGTGCAACTAATGATGCGATTTTCATGTAGTTCTCCGTTTGCGAGGATTTTGATGCTCAGAAACTTGCGTGCGAATGAACCTTTTCAAGCGACGGCGCCAGGAATGTCTGCGGATCAATCTGGCCGCTCATCAATTGGGCCGTCCCTTCCGCGGCGATGATGGTAACATCCGTAACCCCTAGGAAGCCAAACACCGCCCGCAGATAAGGAGTCACAAAATTCAGCGATTCCATCGCCGTCCCTTGTTCGTAAACTCCGCCGCTCGCAATCAGTAAAGTTGCCTTCTTGCCGGTCAGCAGCCCTTTCGGCCCGTCTGCCCCATATGAAAAAGTCTTGCCCGCACGCGCCACCTGATCGATCCAAAGCTTCAATGTGGAGGGTATGCTGAAATTGTGCATGGGAACTCCGAAGACGTACTCATCGGCCCGTTGCAGTTCGGCGATCAGCGCGTCAGACACGGCCAGCGCCTCCCGCTGTTCCTGGCTGCGGGCATCCTCGGGAGTATACGCAGCTCCGACCCAAATGCCATTCACGGGCCGAAGCTCCGTCTTGGTCAGGTCGCGCGAGATCACCTCGCCGCCGGGATGAGCCTTTCTCCAGGATGCGGCGAACTGCGCCGTCAATTTTCGCGATATCGAGTGGTCGCCCATTGGGCTGGAATCAATCTTAAGCAAGGTAGCCATAGTG
>Ga0137418_10003498_pt1 | contig 14418 bp, 13 predicted proteins | sample CZODoug3_1_2_16f_FD_122242 | JGI IMG/M metagenome (GOLD analysis project Ga0137418, IMG submission 122242) | Vadose zone soil fungal communities from Angelo Coast Range Reserve, California, USA - CZODoug3_1_2_16fungal (Hybrid Assembly) | ecosystem: Environmental > Terrestrial > Soil > Vadose...
ACGGCACAAGGGCGGCGCTCCGCCCGGTGCCGGCGCTCGGCGAGCATGACCGATCGCTGCGCGCCGAGTTCGCCCCCGCCGCGCGAAGAGGAGACGCCGCATGAGCCTGACCCGCGAGCTCGTCCGCCAGATCCGCCACAAGCCGGTCGGCGACGATGACCGCCGCCAGGCCAGCCTGTTCGTGCTCGACACGCTGGCCTGCGCACTGGGCGCGCTGAAGACCGAGCCGGCCCGTATCCTCGGCGCCGTCACGCCGCCGCGGCAAGGCGACATGACGCGGCGCGCCTTCTATCTCGGCGGGCTCGCCCACATCCTGCTCTTCATTCTCGCCACGGCCGCGGTGACGTTTCCACTCGCGTTCGCGCAACTACTGCCAGTGCCCATGGTGCTGACCGCGATCCTGCTGCTGACTTTGGTCTATTTCGCGATCGCGGATACACTCTACATCGGCCGCATGGCAGGATACGTTGCGATTCGGGAAGCCCCGCCCATCCCTGTATCATCCTTATCTTTCGAGGCAGCCGCTGGCAGCACCCAGCGATCAGCACTCAGCATTCAGCTGCAAGCGACGATGGTGGATCAGGATGAACTGATTCTGAGCGATGCTGGCAAGTACAGTCCTCCGACCTCTCAAGATGCCCTGCCCGCTTCGCAGGTGCAGACTGCAAAAGTCGATCAGGATGAACCCATCCTCAGCGATCAGGTTGATGAGGTGCCGAAGAGGGAGTCCCTGAGCCAAGAGCCAGAATGTAAGACCTAAGACCCAAGACCTAACACTTGCCATCTGCTTTACACTGTTTTCCGAATCTGAGACACTCATCCGTGCAAACTCAATCGATCGTCGTCCTCGACTTCGGGGCGCAATATTCTCAGCTGATTGCGCGCCGCATCCGCGAACTCAATGTCTTCTCCGCAGTGCTCCCGTGCAACGCAACCCTTGAGGAAATCGGCAGCTACTGCCCCGTGGGCATCATCCTGTCCGGCGGCCCCTCGTCGGTTTACGATCAGGACGCCCCCGTTGCCGACCCGCAAGTTTTCGCGCTGGGATTACCCGTTCTCGGCATCTGCTACGGCTTGCAGTATATGGTGCACGCCCTCGGCGGAAAGGTGCGACCTGCCCGCAAGCGCGAATACGGCCATGCTCAGGTCGAAGTCGACGGCACCGAATCTCGCCTGTTCGAAGGGCTGCCGAAATCGTTGAACGTCTGGATGTCGCATGGCGACGAAGCCGAACACTTACCTACGGGGTTTCAACTTACTGCAAAGTCCACAAACGCCGTGGCGGCGATCGAAAACCCCGCGCAAAAGATGTGGGCTGTGCAGTTCCATCCTGAAGTCCACCACACACCGCTCGGCAAAGATATTCTCCGCAATTTCGCACTAAACATCTGCGGTGCCCAGCCCACCTGGACCGCGCAGCTCTTCATCGACGCTACCGTCGAACAGGTCCGCAAGCAGGTCGGCAGCGGACGGGCCATCTGCGCACTCTCCGGCGGAGTCGACTCCTCAGTAGCGGCCGTCTTGGTCGATCGCGCCATGCGCGACGATTCCGGGAAAACGCGTCTGACCTGCGTATTCGTCAACAACGGCGTGCTTCGCAAAAACGAATTCGCAAAAGTCCAGCAGACGCTGCGCGACACACTCGGACTGCACCTCGTAGCAGTCGACGCCAGCAAGCGCTTCCTCAATCGCTTGGCCGGCGTGACCGATCCTGAAGCCAAGCGCAAGATCATCGGCAACGAATTCATTGCCGTATTTGATCACGAAGCCCAGCGCATCGAGAAAGAAGAGGGCAAGGTCGCATGGCTAGTGCAGGGCACACTCTATCCCGACGTGATCGAGTCGCGCTCCGTGCGTGGCCCCTCGCAGGTCATCAAGAGCCATCACAACGTGGGTGGCCTGCCCGAAAAAATGGAGCTCAAGCTGATCGAGCCGCTGAAAGAACTCTTCAAAGACGAAGTCCGCCGCATCGGCCGTGATCTAGGGATGCCTGAAGAAATTCTGCAGCGCCAACCGTTCCCAGGTCCGGGCTTAGCCGTACGTGTGCTGGGCGAAGTCACCGAAGAACGCCTGCGCATCCTGAAAGATTGCGACGAGATCGTAGTCGACGAGATCAAGAAAGCCGGCCTCTACCAGAAAATCTGGCAATCGTTCGCCGTGCTCCTCCCCGTGATGTCAGTCGGCGTAATGGGAGACCAGCGCACCTACGCCAACACCTGCGCCATCCGAGCCGTCCACTCCGAAGACGGCATGACCGCCGACTGGGTGCCGCTCCCGTATGAAGTCCTGAAGACAATGTCAAGCCGGATCGTGAACGAAGTGAACGGCGTGAACCGCGTGGTCTACGACATCACGTCGAAGCCCCCGGGCACGATCGAATGGGAGTAAGTCAGCTCTTAGCTCATAGCCTTTAGCTGTTCGCCATAAAACCACCAACGCGACAAACCGTCACGCGTCGGCCCAGACGCCTCGTCCTGGCAGCCGGCGCACGCTCTCCGAGGCTGTGTCCGCTCGGTTGCGTATGCAGTTAACGCGCGGCCAAACCTGCCGGCCGAATCCCAGAGCCCGAAGCCGAGAGCCCAGAGCCAATTTCAATCCCGATGCACCGTCTCCATCGAAAACGCCGGCAAACACACCGCGATGTACTCCGCTCCGCCTTCGTTGGGTGTCGAATATTGCACCCACTCTCGCTTGTGCGCGACGACCGCCTGCCCGGCCTTGGCATCCATCTGCCCGCCCTTGTGCGTCACACGAACCAAGCCCTTCAAGACAATCGTGAATTCGTCGAACTCGGGGGTCTGTCCGGGTTCGCTCCACCCCTGCGGACTGCGCATGTGCGCCACGCTGACGCCTGAAGTCTGCGAATTGACGCGCCCGATGTATTCGTCGATCAACTTGGGCTTGGTGCCGGCGGCTTGAATCCGTGTCGGTTGTGGAATGAGAGTAGGCATGTCTCAGTTTCTCACGCCTTCGAGCCCACTTGAAAAAATGCTGAGACGAAACGGAAGAGCACGAGTTGACTCGCACCTCGAGCAATAGAAAATGATTCGCGCTTCAGCGCCTGAGGTGTGCCCTTACAAGTTAAGACGAAAACAATTACCCTCGGCCGCCCCGAAGCCGCCCAGGATGCATTGAAAAAACTACCGACACGGATACGGCGTGCCGGGCGTGTCCGGCGTATAGCAGGTGCCCGTGCTCGCAGGCGCAGGCACCGCCGGCGGTGGCGGACGCTTCGCCACCGGCATCGATGTCACTGGATGCGCCTGCGCATCACGCAACGCATCACTCACCGGACCCTGTGCCAGAGTCAGGGGCTGTGGCAGAGTCATCTGCATGGGCGAACCGACGTCCACAAAAAACTGCCGGCTGTGCGCTAGAAAAATGAAAGCAACCACCCCACCAGCAGCCAGCCCAACCATGCCTCCGATGGCCGTGCTCTTCAGGCCGCCGGGATTGAAGTTCATCCCGTTGACGTCGGTTCCTTTTCCTCCTGCCGCGTGACCAATTAACGTTCCTAGTCCTAATCCCGCGAGTGGCGCCACGATGGCGCCTGCCACGTTGCCACCGCCTGCCACCTGCCAAGCCGTACCCTCTTCACCCTCCACGTTCGTCGGCCCCGCGACGTTCGCCACAAATCCGTTCGAGAAGACGACCGACGCGGATTGCAGACGGATCTCCGCCCGCGTGCCGTTGCGTGAAAGCTTGTCAAGTTTCCCCTGCACAAAAGTTCCGGGCGGAATCACGACCTGATCGCCCACCACGATAGGTGCCACAGTCTGCGTATAGATGTCGTCTCCGCGGCGAATACTCTTGCTCGCCACCGGATTGGCTAGCACCAGCGCGAATCTGGTTCCCGCAGGAATGGTCACCGCACTCCCTGCAGTCGGCGCCGTAGATGAACTGTTTTGCGAATCGTTGTTTTGCGAATTCCTCGGAGTACGTATTTGCGCCTTCTCCTGCGCTGTACAGGCGAGTGCAATCAGCAATACCGGGAGTACCACGAAAATAGGTTTTGTGGTTGTTCCGGCCAGAGTAAGAAAGGCAACCTTGGCCGAAACGGTTCGACGCCAGCGATAGTAATTCGCCATACCGGTACCTCCTGTCAAAACTCTCAAATATCCCCAAACTCTCGAGGCATGCGGCTTTGCAAGGGAGGGGACCCGCATCCGACCGTTTGGACTCGCGAGTAGTCCGGAACGGTATCGCGTCGGCAAGTAAAGATTTGCAAAGCTACAGTAATGATTTGTAAAGCTCGGCGCCCCACGCGGGGGAACGATGAAAAAAGCAACCAGGCGAGTGTTACCGAGAGAGAGGAAAAATCCTGAATGCCATCCGTTTGAGCGTCCGAATTCCGGGCACGTGGCCTCTGGAACCAGCTCGCTTTTCGAGGCAAAAAGTCTCCGATTTCGCCATGAGCGTCTTCGCTGTTTCGAAGGGCGAGTTCATGGAGTGCGAAGTGCCTTCACGAGAATCAGCCCTGGAGGGGCGAATCCAGCTTAGCCCAGCGCTTTCAGCACTGGGACAAGAGGCAAACACGTGCCGAGTCGCGGAGGGACGGCCCGCGTTTGAACGAGACCACGTCGTCCCCTTGCGAGGCGATAGGCCCCTAACCCCTCTATTCCACCTTCTCGGCCACCCATCGCGAAATCGCCGTAACCACCTTACGTGGAGCAAAGCGCACCGACTCCGCCACCAGCCAGTTCTTGAACCCCGAGATCGCCAGTGTGCTCCCCGCCATCAGCGCACGATAACCGTCTTCCGCCACCGTCTTGGCGTCCATAGGCGTAAGCCTCTTGAAGAGGCGGGAATTCTCCGTCTGGGCCCGCTTCTGAAACTCGGTGAGCGTCGCCCCCGGACAGAAGCAAGTCACGCTCACGCCCGTGCCCTTGAGTTCGTCCGCGATCGCCTCCGAAAAAGAAAGCACATAAGCTTTGGTCGCGTAGTAGACGGCCATGAACGGCCCCGGCTGAAACGCCGCTGTCGATGCCACATTCATAATCTTGCCCGACCGCCGCTTCAGCATCGGTCCAAGATAGAGCTTGGTCAAAAGCGTCAGCGCAGTCACGTTGAGCTGGATCTGTCCGTATTCTTCCTCCGGCGGGATATCAGCAAACCGGCCTGATTTCCCATAGCCGGCGTTGTTGACCAGAATATCCACGTGGATCCCCTCGCGCTGCGTCTCCTCAAACAGATTCTGTGAAGCCTGGGGAAGCCCGAGATCGAGCGGAATCGTCTTTACCACGATGCCATGCTGCTCGCGCAGTTCTTCTCCAACCTGCGCTAGCCTCGGCCCGCTGCGTGCCACCAGGACCAGGTTGTACTTGTCACGCGCGAAGAGCTTGGCGAGTTCGTAGCCAATGCCGGTGGAAGCCCCGGTGATGAGAGCGGTCTGATTTGTGTTGTTCATTGGGTATTCTTTCGAGGTGCCCGGATACCAAACGCCCAGATGAGCTGCCTTCGCCTGAAGAGAGTATCTGTTCGATCTGGTTCAAGTCTCCCTCGACAATCTCGAGATGATTGGGAATCGTCATGCGGGATTTCTGAGACGCCGAAATCCTTCTGATTGGCTTTTGCCTGTGCCCATTCTTCTCGACAAAGCTTGGGAGGACTATCCCGTCTTCCGCAGCAATATCCACCAACGAAGAATCCGGGTTGGGAAACTTGGCCGAAGCATAGAAGTCTTGTCCCACAAGGAAGACTAGATGATGAGAATCCAGTTGAAAGGCGTAGCAGGCACCCTCGTCTTCTTCCTGCTCGAATTCCACCATCGCATTCGACTGGACTCGGGTTACCTGAGCTTGGTTTCGACGCACTGCGCTCTCGTGTCGCTCGATATCCACCATGAACCTTGCCCGGAGACTAGAGTACGACCACAACGACGACGGTACTGCAACGGCGAGGGCGATGAGAGCTGATTGAAACTACGTTGGACCTCGTTTGTCGGTAGCTCTGGCAAAGATGATGATGCCCCAAAAGAGAACCAAGAAGACCGAACCCGAGCCAACGCTCCTGCGAGGACCAGCCTTGATCCGACGTTTGCGCCACGCCAATGCGGAAACGAGAATCCGTCGTTCTTTTTCGTCCATTGTCCGGACAAACGTTTCGATAGTCGCCCTGTCATGCTCGGCCGGTATCGGCCGCTCCGCTATGCCGCTGCGTTATGAAGATGGTAATTATTATTCAAAGACTATGAAACCAGATCATGTATTGGCGAGATTCGAGGGGATCAGACAATTCCAAACCAGCTCTTGGGTCCGCCTAATTGTTTTGCATTATTGCAGCGGAATAGATACCGCTGTAGTTTTCCGCCACTCGCCGTTGACCTTAGCTAAGCTAAGCTAAGCTAGCGGGGTGGCTATGTCTTCTACCGTAGCAGGCACATCTCTGGCTTTCCCTGCGTCCACGCGCAGTAGCTTGCGCCTTCAAACGGCGATCGCCTTGCTCCTGGCGCTGGGCATCGCGTCGTATTTCTGGGTGGGATCGCGCTATCCCTCGCTCTTGAAGAAACTGCACACCGGCACGTCCATCAAGACAAGCGGCGCGCTCAGCTTCGACGCGAAGCTCCCCGTTACGCCGCAAATGCCGGTCGCGACCCGCATCGGCCATACCACCGTGAACTGGATGTGGACCAACCGCATCGGAATGACGTTCAGCCTCTTCTTCGGCGCGGCGATCCTTACGCTCCTGCCGCTACTCCCGCGCCGCCGTTTTCAGAGCGCCGCAGCAAACACGGCTCTGGGCGCGATCACGGGCATCCCTCTCGGAGTGTGCGCAAACTGCGTGGCTCCCATCGGACAAAGCCTCTATCAAGGAGGCGCGAGTTCAAGTACCGTTCTCGCGACCATGATCAGCTCCCCGATGTTGAACGTGGTTGTGCTGACCATGGTCTTCACCTTGTTCCCGCCCGGAATCGCGGCCCTGAGGCTGGCCATTCCGTTGGTTTTGCTAGCGTTGGTGCCCTGGCTCACGCGCCCGGCCCGTCCCGCCACGGAAGTCAATTGCGAGATCGCACAGACGGGATGGCTGGTGCCGACCGGCGCGACATTCAAGCAATACTTTAAGAATCTCGCGCAGCTGGCACTAACACAATTCCGTTCATGATCCATGCAGCACTGCTGGGAGCGTGGGTAGCAGAGGTAATTCCTGCGCAGAACATTCCGACCCACGTCACCTTATTCGGTATCGTGCTCGTAGCACTTGCCGGAACGTTCCTACCCGTTCCAATGGCCTTTGATGTTGCCGCCGCCTTCATCCTGATGACCCGCAGCGTTCCCTTGCCATATGTCGTGACGCTCCTGTGCACGCTAGGCGCCTTCAGCATCTACCCCATGCTGATTGTCGGACGCACGATTTCGTGGAAGACAGCGGCACGAGTCTTCGCGGCCGTCATGGTGGTTGGAATGGCGTGCGGCATTGGAACTGCCCTCTTCCAGCACGCGTGGTAGATGTGGCGCGGACACAGTTGTCCGTGCCGGCGGCGAAAATTCCTCCGCCGACGAAAAAAGGCGTGCCATCTACCCGGCACGCCCCTTGTTTCTTTCTGGAAACGAAGAGCCCTACGCTCCTACTAGCGCTGGTTCGACGCTGTAAATCGAGTACCACGGGGTTGCGGCCTTCAGCTTTTCGTTAACGTTCTTGATGTTCTTCACGCCTTCAGTCTCGAGCCACTTGCGGAACGCATCGGCGCCTTGCTTGGCGTAGATCGGAATACCGTCCTTCCAGGTCGCCCGCCCGCACAGCACGCCGTTGAACTTCACGCCTGACTCTCCCGCCAACTCCAGCGTCTCGCTGAACTCTGCGTTGCTTACGCCCGCTGACAGGTAGATGAACGGTTTGGTTGCCACGCTCGCTGCCTTGTGGAAGTAGTCGATGGCTTCCTTCTTGGTGTAAGCCTTTTGCCCCCCATACGACTTCGTGCCCTCCACAAACTTCATGTTCACCGGAACCTCGACCTTGAGCACGTCGACGCCGTAGCGTTCTCTGCTGAACTCGCGCATGCTCTCGGTGACGATCTGCGGTTTCTTCCGGGCGTACTCGAGCCCTTTCTCGTCCGCTCCTTCTTCGTACCCGACGAACTCCAGGAAATACGGGATGTCATTAGCGCGGCACTCATCGCCGATACGCTCCACCCAGGCATGTTTCTTGTCGTTGACGTCCTTGGGATCGAATGGCGTGTAGTAAAGCAGGATCTTCACGCAATCCGCTCCAGCTTCCTTCAGACGGCGTGCGGACCAGTGGTCGAGCAGGTCGCCCAGACGCCCGGGTCCGGTCTTGTCGTACCCGGTCTTTTCATAAGCCAGCAGCAGACCAGCGTTGCGGGCGCGGCGCTTCGCAGCGGGCAGTCCCCACTCCGGGTCGAGCAGGATGGCGCTGGCATGCGGCGTAAGTACTTCAGTGACCAATGACTTGAATTCCTCCATCATGGCGTCGGTAACGTCGCCACCTTTTTCCTTGGCAAGAGACTTCTGCAGGGAGCCGCGCTGATCCATGGCGGCGGCCGCGATGACGCCGCGTTCGGTCGAAACTCTCTTAAGGCCGGCCAGCTTTCCAGGGGTGAGCTTCATAGTCTTTCCTCCAAAAATGAGTGCGGGATTGGACAGATACACTCCGCCAGCAGATCTGTTTTGGGCGGCTTTTTATTGTAATACGGGGCCGACCGGAGGTTTGTGACGTATGAATATTATTTCCGGCAAACTGAAATGTGCCTTCCAGTAGATCGCGACGTCGTTTTGCAGGAGCATGCCCGGGGGCATGCCTTCGGGTTGTTGCCATGAGACTGCGCTCGCGCGTAACGACGGTCGAAGATAGCCCGCACGTAAGTGCGGGGGTAATCGTGCGTTTCGTCCCGAGTCCCTTCAGGGACGGCAGTGGTTTTATCGCACCCAGTCCATCTGCAATTCGAAAGGTCGCGACTAATTCAGCGATACACAACATGGCGCAGGAATGAAGGAAGGGTTAGGCGAATCAGCAGACGCACCGCAGCGGTTTTGATCTAGGTGACGAAGATCTGCTCCCAGTGGCGAGGCCGCTGTTCGATCACGTGGTATTGGTCGGAAGCACAGATATTCCACCACCGTTGAAACTCGCGGCGTACTCGAAAACTCGCCAGAGGAATAACTGGTATCCAAAAAGCTATGACCCACAATAAAGCTAGGACCCGCAATGTGGTGTTGAACTCCTAGACGCGAAACCTTGGATCGTGGCTGTAGTTCTTTTGCCCTTTCAACTTCTTGTGGGTCTGACGGGTGTAGCTCTTTGAAGCTCCTTTTGCCTTGCCCGCATCGCGGCGGCTTCTTGGGCCTTGAAAATGCGGAAATCGCTTTCGGACAACCCCGACGTACAACTTCGGCGTCGAGAGCAAGGCGGGCTTCTTCAGTCAGTTGATCTTTTTCGAGAGCAAGGCGTAGAAGTTCGTCGCGCGAGCGTGGTTGATAGTCCGGCGTCTCGGCTGACTATTGTCGTAACGTCAAGCTGCTGAGAATAGCCTGCTGCTTCTCGATCAACTCGTCCACACCCTTGCGAGCCAGCCCCAGCATCTGCCCAAGCTGCTGATCGTCGAACACCCGATGCTCAGCGGTCGCTTGCACCTCAACCATCTTGCGCCCCGCCGTCATCACAAAATTCATGTCGACATCCGCGCGCGAGTCTTCCTCGTAGCAGAGATCCAGCAGAATCTCGCCGTCGACGACCCCCACGCTGATGGCCGCCACAAAATCGCGCAGCGGCACAGATTTTAGCGTCCCGGCATCGACCAGCTTCCCCAGCGCCAACCCCAGCGCCACAAAAGCGCCAGTGATCGAAGCAGTGCGCGTGCCGCCATCCGCCTGGATAACGTCGCAATCGATCCATAGCGTGCGCTCGCCCAGCTTTTCGAGATCAGTCACAGCACGAAGCGACCGCCCAATCAGCCGCTGAATTTCGTGTGTCCGCCCACTGGCCCGCCCTTTGCTGACTTCGCGCGCCGTGCGCGTGAGCGTGGCCCGGGGCAGCATCCCATATTCGCTCGATACCCACCCCTTCCCGCTGTTGCGCAGGAACGCAGGCACGGTCTCTTCGACAGACGCGGTGCAGATGACGCGAGTGTTGCCAACCTCAATAAGCGCCGAGCCTTCAGCCGTATGGATGAAATCAGGCAGAATGCTAACCGGGCGAAGCTGATCGGGAGTGCGGTTATCTGAGCGATAAACCATGGGAAAGATTGTCAATTGCCGATTATCAATTGTCGATTGAAAAAATGTCGGCCTTGGCGGCCTGCAAATCCACCCAACTTTTCCTTCGCGATCTTCGGGGTTAAGCTTTTTGCTCTTGGTCCGAAGCCCAAGACCCTAGGACCTGGCACCCGCCTACTGCATCTGTCCCACCACCTGCCCCACCGCGCTCACGTCGTAGAATCCCGAAAGACCCGCGTGCCCCGCCAGCGTTTCCCGCTCTCGTCCGTCGACCAGGATTTTGACCCGCAGGATGTCCGGAATATTCGCCGCCAGCGTCTGGATCAACGACGCGACCGTGAGTTCTTCTTCCAGCACGCCCGAGCGATGCCCATTCGCGAAGGCCGAGTTCAGATCAATGACCGCGAGTCCCGGCGTCACCAGGTAGACTGCGTGCACATCCGCTCCAGACGCCAGCGGGTGCGGCGAGTTCTTTGATAGATAGATTTCCAACAGAGCGCGGAGCACTTCCTCGGCGCGTTGCTGCCGCGCTGATGGCAGCGGGATGCTGGCGGCTTGCGTCCGCAGCGTTCCGGAGTCGTCATGAGCGACATACAGCGTTACACGCTCAGTCGGTCCCGAGACCGGAGGCGCCACCGGACGTGTGTCCGCCGCGGCCGGCGCCACTTGCGCCGCGCGGCCGCGCATGCGGCCCGCATAGATCCCCACCCCCAACACCGCCACTAGCAGCACGCCCACGCCGATCATTAAATGGCGAGGAATCATTGCGGTGTCCCCAGTCTGCTCCGTACGGCGGCGATCCCGTCAGCGACCGCGCTCACAACGTTCTGCTGATAGATCGGCAAGGTCAGATCCATCACATCACTTCCCGGCGGCGCCACCTCCACCGCGATCGCCGCGGCCGTCACATTGTTCAATGGACGCAAAGGCGCAGCCAGCGTCCGGACCTGGATCTGTTTCTTCTGCAGTTCCGACGCCACTCCCTGCGCCGCCGCCTGACTAACTGGCAGGAACCCGCTCTGCGCCGTATCCCAGGCCGCGAACGGTCCGTTATTCTCTCCAGACGACGGCAGAAGTGCGGTGTAGAGGCGCACACCCCTTCCGTCAGAAGCAGCGTGCATGCTGATGTAGATCAAGGGATGGACGGTGTTGGTGACCTCGGCGCGCTGATCCAGTGTGAGGTTGGTGTCAGGATCGCGCAGCACCAGCGTCGTGATGCCACGCGCTTGCAGTTCCTGCCGCAAGCGGCGCGCCAGCGCGAGGGACACGTCCTTTTCCGCCAGTTGTGTGGAGAGTAGCGCCCCACGGTCGTCGCCACCGTGACTGGCATCGACCACTGCGTAGAAGTGTTGGACGGCGGACGGCTGGACCGTTGAAGGAGCGCTGCTCGGAGAAACACTTGTGGCTGCCGAAGATGCACTCGGCTGCGAAGGTGGCAGCGGCTGCGCAACGGTCGGCTGTGGTGCCGGCGCAACCGTGATGGTCCGACCCTCGTTACTGAAGCTCGCCATCAACGAGACGCTGCCGTTCACAACAATCTCTGCGGTCCCGCTGCTCTCCGCATAGGTAGCGGAAGAGATCGTTTTGTCCCCGAAAGTGAGAGTGGGCGACCCCGGTGCCACAATCGGCTCGCGGTTGAAAACCATGTGTAGTTTGCCGGGCTCCGTCGAAATGGTGGGATTCACCGGCGACGAGAAGTTCATCACCAGCCTCGGAGGTGTCGTGTGACTCAGTTGCGCCGTGAAATGAGTGGCAACGTTTCCGATGAACAGCCGGTGAGCCGGTTCATTGAACGTGACGGAGATTCCCAGAATCCGGGCTACCAATGCACTGAGGGAAGCCACTGGAACCAAACCTCGCCCGCTTTCCAGCAGGAAGTTGGCCGCGAGGTCTAGCTCCTGCCCCCGCACCTTGGCGCGATTCTTGCCCGCGGTGAATTCCGCGTCAGCATCGTTGTAACGTGCCTTCCAGTGGATGCCGTCAGTTCGCGATGTGACCGTGCCCAGCGGTTCTAGAATCTCGAACAGGCCCACATATTCGCGGCCGTCCCGGTCGACGACGGGCAGGGAATAAGCTATTGCACCGGAGTACACCGCGATACGCTTTTCTCCGGCGGACCCAGCGGGGGAGGTGGCGAATATCAGAATGAAAACGACAAGGATAAGACCCGCAGAGTAGCGGAGTGCTGACGATCCTGCGAAACTTCGCCGCGGAAGACCCAATGAGACCAATCCGTAAAACCTCTTAACTGGGGAGTTTCTGCATCAGAGTAACAGAGGCAACGAGCTACGATGGAGCGATGGGTCTCTCGCCCGTCCGCCCGGGCCAGACGCCCGGTTCTCCGCGGCCGAATTCTCTATTCCAGCGCGTAGATCGTCAAACCACTCAGCAGCTTGGGGAAAAAGTCCGTCGACTTCTGCGGCAGCACTTCCGCCGCGAAGGCAATGTCCCGAACCTGTTCCATCCGGCAAGGATTCATCAGGAACGCAACGTTCGCTCCGCCCGTCCGCACCGCGGCTAGCGTTTCTCCAGCATCGCGCACGTATGAGAGATTCTGTTGGTCCCGAATGGACTCTTCCGACAGGGCAAGCACACCTTCGAGTAGAACTTTATGAAGTTGCACCACATCCAGCGACTGTTGCCGGATCGAAAGCCCGGGGAACATCGCTGCCGCCCCCTTCGGCGTGTGTAACAGGAAAACCCGGGAAGCCGTTGCCGCCAGCAGAGCGGTTCCCACACGACCAGCCTCGCGCAAAATGGCGGTGGCCCGCGCAGCGTCCACGGACGCATCCAGCTCTTCCACGTTGAAATAGGCGCGAGCCGCGGACTGAAACGTCTCCGGCGAAAACGACCGCAAGCTGTGCACCACACGATGCGTAGGAAGAATCACCAGTCCCGGGTTGTTCATGTTCACGAATGTCATCATCACCAGTTCGTAGGGTGCTTCTTCGCACTCGATCGCTCGAACCAGCACACCACCCGTGCGTTCGCGTGGTGCGCCCACCGTTTGCGCACTCATCGCGCGCCGCTCGTTCCGGTAATTCAGAGCTGTTTCGTAGCGATGATGTCCGTCCGCAATGATCAACCGCTTGTCCCGCATCTTGCTCCGCACCAGCTCGATCACGCCGGGATCGGAGACTCTCCAAATCCGGTTCAGGACGCCGTATTCGTCGGTGACTTCGGTCGTGGGCGTCGTGTCCTGGGCCAACAATGCGTCGATCTCGCCGGTGTCGTTATAAAGCATGAAGATCTGACCGAAGTGCGCCCGGGTAGCGCGCAGCAGATCGAGGCGATCGGCCTTTGGTTTGGCCAGAGTCTGCTCGTGGCGAAACACGACCTGGGCCGAATAATCTTCCACACGTCCCAAGGCAATGAAGCCCTGGCGCTCCGCCGATTTCCCGGTTCCCGGGATCAGAAACCGTTGGGAGTAGGCGTACACCGAGGGCTGCGGGTCTTGCAGGAAAACGCCATCCCGCCGCCAGTCCCGGAAGAAGCTGGCCGCTCGCGTATAGACGTTCTCGTTCCCGTTATCCGTTGGTTGCCGTTTTCCCAGGATCAAGCGCACTAGGTTGTACGGACTGGAGGCGTAGTAGCGCTCCCGCGCTTCCGGGCCAATCTTGTCATAAGGTTGCGTCACCACCGAGGCCGGCGAGACCCGTTGCGGATCGTAACGAAGCGCGCGAAAGGGAACGATGTGAGCCATGGGAAGCTAGCATTTTAGCAAGACGCCGCGACCGCCGCTTGCGGGCCGTCCGGCGGCCGTTCGGGCCGGTTTGAGCCTGCCCACATAAAGACAAAACCGTTACAAAATACTGGATTTTCCCCGGCGCTCCCTCCGAAAAACTGTGATACGATCCGCTGAAAGAGGTAACTGTATGACCCGCCAATGTGGGCGCGGGTCTTTCCTCAAGACCCGAGACCGGTTTCTCCACTCGGCCCCTTCCAAAAATGGGATTAGCACAATGCTGCGTACGCACCGTTTCTCCCTTTACCTCTGTCTAGTTTCGGCATTCACGCTCCTGTTGCTGGGCGTTCAAAGTCCGCGAATCTGGGCGCAAAACACCGTGGATGATGTCCACATCCAGCCTCGCGTCGAGACCAAGCCGGCCACCGCCGGCGAAGTCAAAGAGTCGGGCTTCGCCTCGCACACCCGGCCATACAAATCCTCGGTGGAACTGGTACTTGTGCCCGTGACCATCACGGATCCGATGAACCGGCTTGTAACCGGGCTTGATAAGGACAATTTCTC
>Ga0137418_10003499_pt1 | contig 14418 bp, 8 predicted proteins | sample CZODoug3_1_2_16f_FD_122242 | JGI IMG/M metagenome (GOLD analysis project Ga0137418, IMG submission 122242) | Vadose zone soil fungal communities from Angelo Coast Range Reserve, California, USA - CZODoug3_1_2_16fungal (Hybrid Assembly) | ecosystem: Environmental > Terrestrial > Soil > Vadose...
ACAGCAATGCTGGGAATGATGGTGGCGCGGACGCTGCGGAGAAAGAGAAAGATGACCATGACTACCAAGGCGATAGTCAGCATCAGGGAAAACTGCACGTCTTCGACCGAAGCGCGAATGGTGCTGGTGCGGTCGGTGAAGATAGTGACCTGTACGGCGGCGGGAAGACCGGCCTGAAGCTGCGGCAAAAGTTTTTTGATGCGGTCGACAACACCGATGATGTTGGCGCCGGGCTGGCGCTGAATATTCATCAAAACCGCGGGATCTTGATTGGCCCAGGCCGCTTGCAGTGAGTTCTCCACGCCATCGGTGACGTTTGCGACATCGGAAACGCGAACCGGTCCGCCATTGCGATAGGCGACGATAATCGGGCGATAGGTATCACCGCTGAAAAGCTGATCGTTTGCGCCAATGGTGTAGGACTGCTGCGGGCCGTCGAACGTGCCTTTGGCCTGATTGACGTTGGCGTTGTTCAGCGAAGTGCGAAGGTCTTCCAGACTCAGGCCGTAGGAAGCGAGCGCCGTGGGATTGGCTTGAATGCGAACGGCAGGGCGCTGGCCACCGCTGATACTGACCAGGCCGACGCCGGGCAACTGGGAAATTTTCTGCGCCAACATGGTGTCGGCGAGATCTTCGACTTTGGAAAGCGGCAGAGTTTTTGAAGTGAGAGCGAGCGTCAGAATCGGCGAATCGGCGGGATTGACCTTGCTGTAGATCGGCGGATTGGGCAGGCCTTGCGGCAAGAGATTGGATGCGCCGTTGATGGCGGCCTGCACTTCCTGCTCGGCGATATCGATGTTGAGATCGAGATCGAACTGCAGGGTGATGACCGAGCTGCCAAAGGAGCTGGTGGAGGTCATCTGATTGAGGCCGGGGATTTGGCCGAATTGGCGCTCGAGAGGAGCGGTGACGGACGACGCCATGACGTCAGGACTGGCGCCCGGATAAAAGGTTTGAATTTGTATCGTCGGGTAGTCAACCTGAGGCAGCGCGGAGACCGGCAACTGGCGGTAGGCGACGAAGCCTACAAGAAGCACGCCGACCATGAGCAGCGCGGTGGCTACCGGCCGCAAAATAAACGGCCGTGAGGGGTTCATGGTTTTGCGCCCTGGGAATGGCCAGAAGCGTGGGCGGAAGATTTTGCTGGCGTGGGGACAGAAGCAGGCGCAGCGGCGGGATTTGTCGCGGAAGGTACGGGCGCCTGGTTCGGAACGACTTTGGTGCCGTCCTGCAACTTGTCCTGGCCGTCGGTGACCACGACTTCGCCGGGCCTAAGACCATCACTTATGCCGATGGTGCCAGCGGTGGTTTGCGCCACCGTGACATTATGAATTTTGACGGTGTTGCCGCTTTCCACAGCGTAAACGTAAGTGCCCTGCGGGCCGCGCTGCAAGGCTGCCAGGGGAACCAGACTAAGATTGCGTTTGGTGTCCACCAGCAGATGGGCGTTCACGAACTGGTTCGGAAAGAGACTGCTGTCTTCATTGTTGAAAACGGCTTTGAGCTTGTAGGTGCCAGTGGTGGTGTCGATTTCATTGTCGATGGTCAAGAGTTTGCCGCTGGCAACTTTGGCAAGGTTATCGCGATCGAAGGCTTCGACCGGTAGTTGCGCCAAGCCCTTGCGGAGCTTATCGAAGACTTGCGGAAGCTGGTCCTGCGGAAGGGTAAAGATCACGGCGATGGGCTGAACCTGGGTGATGATGACCAGCCCAGTGGTGTCCGTGGCATGAACGATGTTGCCGGGATCGACCAAGCGCAAACCAACGCGGCCGGAAATTGGCGCGGTGATGCGCGAATAGACGAGTTGCAACTTGGCGTTATCAATCTGGCTCTGATCGGACTGAATGGCACCGTCAAACTGGCCAACGGATGCGGCCTGAGTATCAAGTTGCTGCTTAGGTATGACGCCTTCCTGAAAGAGCAATTTGTAGCGCTCGAGATTGACTTCAGCGTCTTTGCGCTGCGCGACGTCTTTGGCCAGCTGGCCCTGGGCCTGTTCCAGTTGGACTTGGAACGGGCGAGGATCGATTTCCGCGAGCAGGTCGCCGGATTTGACGAATTGGCCTTCGGTGAACGCGACACGAACGAGCTGTCCATCGACGCGGCTGCGTACGGTGACGGTGCTGAGCGGAGTGACAGTGCCAAGGCCGTTCAGATAGACGGGGAGATCGCCTTTGGTGGCGGTTGCGACGACTACCGGGACGCTGAAATTCCCTGCCCCGGGACCCTTGCCGGAACCCTTCCCAGCAGCCGCGGGAGCAGCCGCTTCGGCATCTTTCGAGTGCGTTGAGCGGAAATACCAGAATCCACCGATAACCACGGCGGCCACAACCACCCAAATCCATGCACGGCTGCCAGAGCCGCTGCGCTGCGTCTCCCGCGCCGGTGTGCGGCCGGCGTCAGGCAAATCCAAAGATTCCAAGTGCCCCATTCAAACGCTCCTCAAATCTTCGCGCGGGCTGCAGGTACGACCCGAACCCAGTGTGTAGCCGGTTGGCGAGAGAGCTAGACTGGTGAAGGCCATTGCCGGTGCGCGGCCGCGAGCTCTCTCCTCACTAGACGCAGAACAAGACTATCCGTATGGTACGGCATTCATAAGACGATTGCAGAGCGGAATTGGTTACGGGAAGGCAAGTGCCGAGGCTTGAAGGGAAGGCATTTATCGGAGGTTTATGTACGGTCTGGAATGCTAGCGGAAGCAGTGATTTGCGAGGCGTGGGCAGGCAAGCTTCGGTTAGACTAGGGCAATCGAGTCCAGATTGCTTGAGATAAGATTTGCGAGCGTCGAGAGGAGCCGAGAGCGAGAATGATCAAGGGAATCTTGCTGGGGATTGTGTTGGCAATCGTGGGGGTGGCGGCGGGAGTGTACTTCTATTTTTCGACGGGGAGGGCGCCCGTGGCGGTTACCGCGCCGGACATGCCGTTCGAGCGGACGTTCGCGCATATGGGCCTGAACGCGTATCTGGGCAAACTACCTCATCCGGAGCCGCAGGTGCCGGCGGACGAAAAGAATTTTCTGGAAGGCGCGAAAGTCTATAAGGAGCACTGCGCGGTTTGCCACGGAGTGCCAGACGGCGAGCAGACCGCGATTGCGGCTGGAATGGCGCCGAAGCCGCCAAAGCTTTTCAAGGGCATGGGCGTGACTGACGACGAGGCATGGGAAAGTTATTGGAAAGTGGAGAACGGGATCCGCATGACTGGAATGCCAGGATTTAAAGGGCGGTTGACGGAACCGCAAATCTGGCAAGTAGCGGTGCTAGTGAAGAACGCGGACAAGATTACGCCCGCGGTGAAAGCGGAGTTGACCAGAGCGCCAGCGACGACAGCAACGCCTGCGCCGGCAGTCAAGAAGTGACGCGTTCTTCCCAGTAGCATCCGGGAACGGCCATAGACAAACTCATGATGTTGTCTGGGGTCATTGCTACTGTTGCCAGCCGCCGCCCAGCGCGCGATAGAGTTGCACCAGAGCTTGCAGCTGATTACCTTTGGTTTGCGCGAGCGCAATCTGGGCGCTGAAGAGGCCGCGCTGCGAATCCAGCACTTCCAAATAACTAGAAAGCCCGCCGGAGTACCGCAGGCTGGAAAGATGGACGGAGCGCTGCAGCGCGTCGACCTGGCGTTCCTGAACAGTGCGCAATTCGCGCAGCTTCTGGTATTGAATGAGGGCGTCGGCAACTTCGCGGAATGAGCTCTGGACGGATTTTTCGTAGGTTACCTTCGACTCTTGATACTGCTGCTTGGCCAGTTCGTAGTTGCCGCGGAGGCGCCCGCCCTGAAAAATCGGCGCAGCCAGGCCAGCACCAAACGAATAGGTACTGCCCGCGCCTGCGGACAGTCCGGTCAATTGGTCGCTGGCGACTCCAAGGAGGCCGGTCAGACTGAATTGCGGGAACATGTTGGCGCGCGCCACGCCGACAAGCGAGTTGAAGGACTGCAGCGATTGTTCGGCCTGGCGAATGTCCGGCCGCCGTTCCAGCAATGCCGAGGGTAATCCCGTAGGAACAACCGGAGGCAAATACTGATCCTCCAAAAGTTTGCCGCGCGGAATCTCGCCGGGAGGCTGAGCGAGCAGCAGGCGAAGTGCGTTTTCCTGCTGGCTGATCTGAATTTCGAGATTGGGGATGGCCGCTTCCGCGGCGGCCAGATCAGCTTCAGCTTGCGCGATATCCAGGCCAGTGTTGACGCCGGCCTGTTTGAGTTTGCTGAAAAGGTCCAGTGTTTGGTGGCGGGTGGTAACGGTGTCTTTGGTGATCTGCAGCTGCAGGTCGAGTTCGCGCAGCGCGAAATATCCCTGAGCTACTTCGGCGACCAGACTGATCAAGACGCCGCGGCGGCCTTCTTCGGTGGCAAGAAATTCGTAACGTCCGGCATCGCGTTCCTTGCGCAGGCGTCCCCAGACATCGATCTCCCAGGAAACTTGCGGAGCAAGTGAAGCCGACGCGATGGAAGCAAACGGCGGACTCTTGGTACGGTCGACCGAGCCGTCGACGCCGACCTGCGGATACAACGGCGCAGCGGCAATGCGGGCGCTGGATCGAGCCTCCTCGACGCGTATGACCGCAATTTTCAAGTCGTAGTTGTTGCGAATCGCTTCGCGGACGAGTTGCTGCAGGGCTTCATCCTGAAACACTTGCCACCAGGCCTGATCGGCGAGTGATTCGGCAGTAGGCTGCTGCAGTTGGCGGAAATCCGCGGGAGGAGCGACTGCTGGCTTCTGATATTTCGGCCCAACGGCGCAGCCCGCGAAGAACAGGACTAAAAGCGCCAGCGAAAGCGTTCTTGCAGAGCGCATCAGTCGGCCTCCTTGGTGCGGAGCGTGCCGGGTGCTGGCTCAGGCGCGGCGCCGCGATTGGCGATGCGTTCGAAGGCCACAAAAAGCGCGGGAACCAGAAACACGCCGACCAGAGTGACCAGCAACATTCCCGCAATGACGACCGAGCCTAAAATGCGCCGGGAAATGGATCCGGCGCCGGTGGCCGTCGCCAGCGGAACGTTGCCGAGAATAAAAGCGAATGAGGTCATAAGAATTGGGCGTAAGCGAAGGCGCGCGCCTTTGAGCGCGGCGTCGACGACTGAACTGCCGTGCTCAAATTCTTCCTTGGCAAACTCGACGATTAAAATGGCGTTCTTTGCCGCCAAGCCGATCAGCATGATCAGACCAATTTGCGCGTAAACGTCCAGATCGTAGTTGCGGAGAAAGAGTCCCAGGATTGCGCCGAAAACCGCGACCGGCGCAGTAAGCAAGACGCTGAAGGGCAGAGACCAACTTCCGTACAGCGCCGCAAGAATCAGGAATACGAAAACAATGGACAGGCCAAAAATTGGCCCGGCGGAACCGGAAGCTCTCTTTTCCTGATAGGACAGGCCGCTCCAGTCGTAACCAAGTTCAGGCGGAAGAACTTTTTTGGCGACATCTTCCATCGCGGCAATCGCCTGGCCGGAACTGTACCCGGGGGCGGCGCCGCCAATAATTTGCACCGAGCGGAAAAGATTGAAGCGCTGGGTATACTCTGGTCCGGACACCTGGCGGATTTTTACCAGCGTATCGAGCGGCACCATTTCGTTGCTGGAGTTTCGAACGTAATACTGGCCAACATCCTCGGGGCGCGCGCGGTACTGCGGCTCGGCTTCGATGTACACCCGCCATTGGCGGCCAAAACGGTTGAACTGGTTGATAAACGAGCCACCCATGAAGGCTTGCAGCGTCTGATAAAGGTCGCCCGGCTGAACACCCTGCTTTAGCGTTTTGGCCATGTCCACGTCGACGTAATATTGCGGAACCGCTGGACGCCACACGGTGGTAACGCGAGCAAGTTCGGGCCGCTGATTGGCCGCCGCCAGAAATTTCTGCAGATTGGTGGCCAGCAGTTCAACCGAGCCGCCGCTGCGATCCTGCAGCATAAACGTGAAACCGCCGGCAGTGCCCAAACCGGGAATGGCCGGAGGCAAAAATCCAAAGGCAATCGCTTCAGGAATTTTCAGCGCGAACGCAATGTTCAGATGCTGGGCAATGCCGGCAGCGGATTCGGCCGCGGATTTGCGTTCGCCCCACGGCTTAAGGGGCACGAAGAAAAATGCGCTGTAGCTGGAGTTGGTGCCGCTCAGAATGCTGAATCCGGAAATCGCCACATAGTGTTGGACTCCGGGGGTGCTCTTGATGATCTCTTCCATCTTGTGGGTGACCACATCGGTGCGCTGCAGAGAAGCGCCGTCCGGGAGTTGCGCCTGAACCAGAATGTAGCCTTGATCTTCTTCAGGCAGAAAGCTGGTAGGCAGCCGATTGCCAAGAAAGCCGGTGGCGACAGTGATGCCGAGCAGTATCAGTCCGGTAACCAGAAGTCTGCGGATGAGCAGCGCGCTGATGCGCACGTAGCCGTTGGTGGTTTTTTCGAAGCCGCGGTTAAAGGCCGCAAAAGCACGCGCCAGAAGACCCTTGGATTCGGTCTTGGGCCTGAGCAGAATTGCGGCCAGCGCCGGGCTCAAGCTAAGGGCGTTGAACGCGGAAATCAGAACGGACACGGCGATGGTCACAGCGAATTGCTGGTTCAGCAATCCCTGAATGCCGCCCATGAATGCGATGGGAATAAACACCGCGGATAAAATCAAGGCGATGCCAACCACCGGGCCAGAAACCTCTTCCATGGCCTGCAGCGCGGCTTCCTTTGGCGTGCTGCCTTCTTCGATGTGGCGTTCGACGGCTTCGACGACCACGATGGCGTCGTCCACCACCAGGCCGATGGCCAGCACCAGGCCAAAGAGCGACAAGGTGTTTATCGAAAAACCGAGCAGCGGAAAAATAATGAAGGTGCCGACCAGCGATACCGGCACGGCCAAGAGCGGGATCAAAGTTGCGCGCCAGTTTTGCAGGAAAATGAACACCACGATTAAGACCAGCAGGATGGCTTCGAACAGCGTCTGCACGATTTCCTTGATGCCATCGGAAACCGGCAGCGTGGTGTCCAGCGAAATGGTGTAGTCCAGATCGTTCGGAAAGCGCTCTCTTAACACCTTCATGCGCGTGCGGACTTCGTTCGAGACGTCCAGCGCGTTGGAGCCAGGAGTTTGGAAAACGCCGATGTTGGCAGCGGGCTTGCCGTCGAAGCGGCCGATAGAGGCGTAGTTCAAGGTGCCGAGTTCGATGCGCGCGACATCGGCAAGCCGCACGATGCCGCCATCCGGAGTGGCACGCACGATGATCGAGCCAAACTCCGCAGGCTGGATCAGGCGGCCCTGGGTGCGCACGGTGAAAGTCATTTCCTGGCCAGGGGGAGCGGGTTCATCGCCAATTTTTCCGGCGGGATTCACGCTGCTCTGCTGCTGGATGGCCGCGGCAAGATCGGACACGGTGAGCTTCAGCTTTGCGAGTTTGTCCGGCTGCACCCAGATACGGGTTGCGTAGTCGCTGGTGCCGTAGTTAACGACCTGTCCCACACCCGGCAGACGAAGGAGTTCGTCATTCAAATTGATGACGCCGAAGTTGCCGAGAAAGTGGCTGTCGTAACTTCCTCTAGGTGAAAAGATGGAAACGACCACTACCGGCAAGCCTGTGGACTTCTGGACCGTTACACCATATTGACTGACCGCGGTGGGAAGGTTTGGCGAAGCCTGGGTGAGGCGGTTCTGCACGTTGACTTGATCGATGTTCACATCGGTGCCGACTGCGAAGTCGATGGTCATGTTCATGGTGCCGTCGTTGGCGTTGGTGGAAGTCATGTACAACATGCTGTCCACACCGTTCATCTGCTGCTCGATGGGTGCGGCCACGGCCTGCTCGATGGTCAGCGCATCGGCGCCGGTGTACACGGCGGTCAGGCGAATTTCTGGCGGCACGATGTTGGGATATTGAGCGACCGGAAGGCGCAAGACCGTTACCGCGCCGAGGATCACCATCAGTATGGAGATGACCAGAGCTACGATCGGCCGATGAATGAAAAACTTCGACATGAGCGCGAATTCTTTCCGTTAATTAAATTATGGTTCGGTGATCGGTGCCTGAGTTTTCAGCTCGGGCGGCGGAGTCGAGGTAGCGGCAACCTTGACGCCGTTGCGGACTTTTTGCAGGCCCTCAATGATGACGCTTTCGCCGGCTTTGACGCCTTCTTCGATGATCCAGAAACCCTGATACTGGTTTCCGAGCTGCACTGTTCGCACTTCGGCCGTACTGTCACTACCCACCACGATCACGTTATACGCGCCCTGGACCTCGGATACCGCGCGTTGCGGCACCAGGATAGCTCCGTGACGAATTTGTGACTGAATGCGGACGCGGGCGTATTGGCCGGGACGAATGACGTCATTCGGATTTGAAAATTCCGCCTGCAGCGTCAAAGAGCCGGTGCTCGGATCAATTTGTCCTTCAACCGCGGACAAACGGCCCTTGTGCGGAAACAAGCGGCCATCAGCGAGGGTGATGGTGATATCTGGTTGAGAATTCTGCGCAGCGGTCTCGTTCGGAATGCGTTTGCGATATTCCAGATACTCCCTTTCCGAGACCGTGAAGCGCACCCAGAAAGGGTTGATGGTGGAGACCGTGGTGAGCGCCGGCAAAGCTCCTGTTCCCACCAGGGTGCCGACTTGAGCGGTAGTAATTCCGGAAATGCCGTTCACCGGGGAATAGACTTTGGTGTAATTGAGATTGATCTGCGCCGATTCGACGTTGGCCTTGGCGGAATCCACCGCGGCTTGCGCGGCGTTCTCACTGGTCTTGGCGTTGTCCAACTGCTGGCGGCTTACCGCGTCTTCGGCTGCGAGTGGAGCGTAGCGTGCCAGATCGTTCTTGGCCTGCTGGAGCTGCGCTTCGGCTTGCGCCAGCTGGCCGTTGGCTTGGGCAAGGGTTGCCACGTAGGGCCGCGCATCAATCGTGTAAAGCAGTTCTCCGGCGCGGACCAGCGCGCCATCCTTGTAATCCTGCGACTGCAGAAAGCCGGAGACCCGCGGCTGAATCTGAACTTCCCTGGAGCCTCGCGTTTGCCCGATGGCTTCGACATAGATTGGCAGATCCCGCTCGATTGCTCTCGTCACGGTAACCTGGGGCGGAGGCATCGCGGACTTCGGAGGCTCCGAGTGGCACGCAGCGAGAACGAGAAAAGGACACAGCAACAGGCAAGATTTTCTAAGGGCTGAGTGCAAGGGTGACTCCAAACGATTTGACGAATTGCGCGAGACGGTATTTTGCAATAATTTCGCCACTCTGCGCAATCAAGATAACAGCCCGGCTATGACCTGACTGCCTCTGTTCGCCTGGCAGCGCTCATCGTACTGTAATCGCTGCTGTGCGCCAAGCACACACCAAATAAAACGCTGCGCGCCCGGCGGCCTATGGAAGAGGGGAGTGCCGGCCTCGACGCGAGAAACCGCTAACTTTTGACTGCGCTAACAGGATGAACGCGATTAGCCGGATCCAACATCTAACTGATCACTGAATAGAAGAAATCATAGGGCGTTGAATCTTCGAACTGGCTCTAAGGCTTTCCGTAGCCTTGAGCGGGCGGCGGCGCGTAGTCCTGACCGAATTTATTCTTGTGAGCCAAGGAATAGCCTGAATCTTGCGCGATGGTTAGAAGTCCCAAGTTGTGCGACGACGCGGACACTGCGACCGCGCGTGTGAGGGCCTTGAGTTCTTCAGGAAGGCTGCGCTCGTACCAGACGTGCAGTTCGTAGCTCCCGTCGGGAACCTCGGCGATGGAAATGTTTCCGGAACGGTCGGAGATCGCATAGTAAGGCGAGTTCAAGGCGACCACCACCGCGCTCATTTCCGGATGGATATTGCAGAACAGCAAGCTGACACCAACACGGTCAAATTTGACGGAGTTGGTTGCACCGGCCTCGTACAGGCCCAGGTCGAAACGTTTGCCATCAAAAAGAGAGAAGACATTGTGAAAGAACGGGTCGTGATTGGGGAAATCAACCGTTGAGCCGACTGGAACAACCAGCAAATGCGGCTCAAAACCCTTGTTGTGCTGGACTAGCTGCGGACGGTTCGGCGGCGGCTTGGGCGAGGAAACAGCACGATCGGTAGGGATGAGCCAGACCACCACTTCGCTCATGTCCGGCTGCTTCTTGGTCGATTTTCCGACCTTCGTTTCTGTGCGGTACTTAAATTCGATCTTGGCAGAAACGGCGCTCGATTGCTGAGCGTTTGCGGAATGAACAGCGAACAAGAGCCAAATACCGCAGAAGAATGACGAAAGTCTTGAAGACTGGCTAGGCTTCATCAGAATATGTACCCCACACTGAGATTCAGATGATTGGCGGTGTTTGAAGTGCCATCCAATTGAAAAGTCCAAAGGCGGCGGTATTCGAACGAGAACAGCAGGTCGGAACGCGGCTGATAGATGAAATTCACAAAGCCGCTTTGATTTTTTGTATAGATTCCGCTGTATGGGCCTAAATTGCCGCCGAAAGCGCGCAGCTGATAGGTGAACGGGTTGTCGAGGCCGAAAGCTGAATTGAACTGCAATTTGGGCGTGGCTTTGTACTTGAATTGCGCCCAGCCGCCGACCGCATCGAGACCGTGAACCATGGCCGAGGGATCACCGAGCGAGCCATTCCACAAAACACTTTGGCCAATTCCGCCGCCGAGTCCGCCCAGGGCGCGGCCGCGATAAAACTGGCCGGAAAGTTCCAAGCGGCTGCCGAGCGGAAGCGTCAAATCGAACGAGCTCAACCAGCTATCCACCGAGCGCTGAAACCCCCAGTCCTGGCGGCTGAAATAGCCTCCGGCACCGAGAGTGAAATCCTGCGAGCCGATCTTCTGGGTCCAGGCAGCCCTTCCGGCGATCGCCGGAAGAGCTGAACTCTCACCCCAGGTGGAGGCGCGGGAGTATTGGGATTCCGGAAAATCACCGGACCAGGGGTCCAGGATCCCACCCTGAAATTTCAGGCGCGTGGAATCGGAGACCGCGACAGTGTGTTCGACGCGAAGTTGCGGCGTCCAGCTCCACAAATTGCCGGAATAGGACAGCGGCGGCATGGCCAGTGTGGCGATGGAAGTGGGAGCGAGTGGTGCGAAGAATAGCGTGTCCTGACCGGCAACGACGGAGGTGTTGGCCCAATCGAAGCGCACAATGCCGGTTCGCAGGCGCATGATTCCGAATGCGGCCCCGTTAGGGACGCTGGGGAAACCGCCGGCAAAATCAAACTGGAGATCCGCGCTAGTGTGGGCGCCGGCAAGGTCGGGCCCGAAGGCTTGCAGGGTGATTTGCGACTGGCGGACGGATCCGCCGAAAGAGCGATCGTTAAACAAAAACTGCTTTGGTTCGGCAAGCTGCGGAAAATCGATGTTGTCGACGGTGCCCTGATTGCCGAAAAGATTGAACAGCAGGATTCCCGAGAGGCGGAGGCGATACTTCGAGCCACTCTCGACTTTGGCCTGCTCGTGAACGGCCAGTTTTTGATCGGCCATCTGCTGATCTTCCTCGAGCTTGGCAACTCGATCCGCCGCTTCAGAATTTTCAGGGTTGGGAGAAGCGGCACCACTATTCTTGGGGACCAGCTCGGCTAACTGGGCGTTCGCGGCGGCCAACTCTTTCTTGAGATCTTCGGACTCGACTTCGGAGGTGTGCTGCTGGGTGCGGAGCTGATTCACTTCGGTATGCAGTTCGGCGAGCTCCGCGCGAAGCCGCTGAATTTCGGATAAAACCTGAGCGAGGTCGGCGGGTTGATTGGAAGGCTGCTGAGCCGCGGCCGAGTTTGCCGGTTCTTGCGCAGGATTGGCAGTTGGCCAGCCAAGGAGTAGCGCAATCACCAGGAGACTAGTGGATGCGAACTTCGATTTCGTGAAATCTTTCATGGCTACCTCCTTTGCGGGTCACGCTTGTTTTCACGGGAGCTGACTTGGACAGCGGTCAACACTTCCCTGACTTTTTCCAGCAATGAAATTTTGGAAAAAGGCTTTTGCAGCAGAATGGAATCGATTGCGACGGAACCGAGATTGCGAACCGACACGTCGGCATAGCCAGTCATAAAGATGACGCCAAGGTCGCCGCGAGATGCTTGCAGACGTTTGGCCAATTCCGTGCCGCTAAGCTTGGGCATCACAATATCGGCGAGCAGCAAGTGAATAGGACCAGTGCAGCTGGCAGCGACGCTCAAAGCTTCTTCACTTTCTGATGCTTCAAGTACCGCATATCCTCCGGCTTTCAGAAAAGCGCATGCCAGTTCGCGGACTCCTGGTTCATCCTCGACGACCAGAATGGTTTCCGTGCCACCGGGGAGGGCGGCCGGTTCAGCGGACTCTGGATTAGCAGAAGCGGGTTTCGCAGCCGCGGGCAAGTACACTTCGAAGGTTGTGCCCTTGCCATTTTCACTTTCAACCCAGATGAAGCCGCCACTCTGTTTGACAATTCCGTAGACGGTGGCAAGTCCCAGGCCGGTGCCCTTGCCGAGTTCTTTGGTGGTGAAAAACGGCTCGAAGATGCGCGCTTTGGTTTCCGCATCCATACCGTGCCCAGTATCGGAAACGGCGAAAAGCACGTAAGCGCCGGGCTGCATCGGGGGCCGCTGGCGGGCTCCGTCTTCGTTCAAAGTCACGTTGCTGGTGAGGACGCGAAGCTTTCCGCCGTCGGGCATGGCGTCACGAGCGTTGACCGCAAGATTCAACAAGACTTGTTCGATTTGGCCGGGGTCGGCCAAGACCGTCGACAAATTAGGGCCGGGATCGAAAGTAAATTCGATGTGCTCGCCAATGAGCCGCGGAAGCATCTTGCTCATATCGGAAATTACCGTATTTAGATCGACAGCGCGCGGTTGCAACACCTGCATACGGCTGAATGCCAGCAATTGTCGAGTCATTGCGACGGCACGGTTGGAGGCTTTTTGAATCTGTTCGATGTTGCGCTGTTGCGAGGCATCGAGCGAACCACGATCGAGGAGCAGGTCGCTATTGCCACGAATAATGGTGAGCAGATTATTGAAGTCGTGAGCGACGCCGCCGGCGAGCCGTCCGATGGCCTCCATTTTGTGGGCTTGACGGAGCCGGTCTTCCAGTTGCTTCTGTTCGGTTTGCGCGGCGCGGAGGTTGCTGCGCATGCGGTCAAAGGCAACGGTCACCTCGCCGACTTCATCCCGGCTGGCGGTCGCCAGTGGAAAATCGAAGTTGCCTTCGGACAACGCGCGAACGCCCGCGACCAAACTGGCCAGCGGCTTGGTAAAAGTATGTGAAATCGCGAAGACCAGAATAGTGCCTGAAAGTACGCTGGCTAGCCCCAAACCCAACAACGCTTGGTTCAAGCGATGAAGGAAGGCGGTGGCTTTGTCGAAAGACTTTAAAACGCTGACCGAAACCATCGGAGACTGGTCCTCCGAGAGAGTTACAGTGGAAGCGAGGTAGCGTTCAGAGCCAACCTCCAGTTCCTGAACGTCCGGACCATTGGCGGTTGGAACCGCTGGCATGATCTTGGTCGTGTGGCACCCCGGAACATCCCCACCGTTCCACAATACGGTACCGGGCGCCATCGGTTTGTCTCCCTGGACCTCGACATGGGCTTCCGCTCCTCCGCTTCTGGTGCGGGCAGTCAGGGTCACGCTGCCAGGCTGGAGCGCGGTCACCTGAACTTCGTCGCTGGATGAGATCTCTACAATACCGGACTGGGACACAGCCCATTCCACGTCGTGGAGGAAATGCCCACTGCCGTCCACCGCGCGAAATGATCTGTTCTCGCCGATCATCATGGTGACAGATGCGGGAGTAACCGCGACCGGCGGGGCGGTCTGGCTATGCGCAAAGGTCAACCATGAGATAACTCCCACAATGGCGGTCAGCAAATAACGCATTCGCGTCAAATAAAGTCGCCCTCCAACAATATGGTGCGCTCAGCGAAGCTGAGATTCCAATTACTTTGGATTGTGACTAGTGACGAACTAGCGAAGAACCGAACAGGTCAGCCAATTCCTTCGGATTGTCGATCAGCACATCGGGGGTCGTCCCGTTCAGCGTCTTTGGCGCAAACCCGTAGGTCACACCGCAAGTCCGCAAACCACCATTCTGGCCGGTGAGAACGTCAATCGCCGAGTCGCCGATGATGATCGCCTCTTGAGCGGACACTCCGGTCTCTTGAAGAATTTTCTGTACTCCCATGGGATCCGGCTTCTTCGTGGCAAAGCTGTTGCCACCATAAACTTGCACGAAGAAGTCCGCCAACCCTAAGGCTCGCACGATTTCGCGCGACGGATTGACAGGCTTATTCGAGAGCACCGCCATCAAACGTTGCACTCCGTTTGAGGGCGTCGCGAGACGTGTCAGGACTTCGGGGATTCCCGCGTAGACAGTTGTGTGGTCGAGCTTATGAATCCGGTAATAGCCAAGAAAATAGTTCAAAGCTGGTTGGAAGAGAGCTTCGTCAGCCGAATCGCCCAGCGCGCGGCGCACTAGTGCTGGGGCGCCGTCGCCAACATAAGAGGCGATCACATCATCGGACA
>Ga0137418_10003500_pt1 | contig 14415 bp, 13 predicted proteins | sample CZODoug3_1_2_16f_FD_122242 | JGI IMG/M metagenome (GOLD analysis project Ga0137418, IMG submission 122242) | Vadose zone soil fungal communities from Angelo Coast Range Reserve, California, USA - CZODoug3_1_2_16fungal (Hybrid Assembly) | ecosystem: Environmental > Terrestrial > Soil > Vadose...
GGAGTCGCCATGGGCACGCTCGTCTTTGGTCTTGTACTCCTCGCGGTCGCCTTCTTCCTGCGCCTCGGCGCCGCCACAGTGCGTCCGGAGGGAGCAGCCGGACGTCCCGTCGCGGGTGGACTGCGCATCGGCAGCTATGTGGCGATACTCGCGGGCGTGGTAATGGTTCTCATGTCCATGTTCGTCGTCGTCGATGCCGGTAGGGTTGGAGTCCGGCACGCCTTCGGGTTCGTCGACCCGAAACCGCTGATGCCGGGAGTTCGCTTCGTCACGCCATGGTCCTCGGTGGAGCGCTACACCACACGCGAGGAGCAGTATCCGTTTACGGGTGACCAGGTCGAAGAAATTGCCGCCCTTTCGAAAGAGCAGATGGGAATGACGGTGGACGTGGGCGTCCGCTGGCAGATCGATCCGCAACAATCCGCGCACATTTACACCGAGATCGGCAACGAGGACCAGATTCACAGCGCCGTCCGCAACGCGATCAGGAAGGGCGTACGCGACGCGCTGGTGCAGTACTCGATCAACGACATCTCGAAACGCACGCAGATCGCGAGAACGATGGAAGAGCTGGTGGACTCGGCCCTGGTCACGCAGCCGCGCGCCGGCGGGCCGCCGTTCCGCATCGCCACGGTGACGGCGTTTTTCCTACGCGATCTCCAGCCGCCCGCGCAGGTGGTCCAGGCCATCAACAACAAGATCGCCCAGGAGCAGCAGGTCGAAACCGAGCGGCACCGCGTCGAGGTGGCACGGCTGCAGGCGGAGCAGCAGCGGCTGCTCAATACGACCCTGACGCCGGAAGCGCTCACACGGCAGTATCTCGAGGTCCTGCGCGACATGAAGACGGGCAACAACCTCGTGATCCTGGTGCCGACCCAGGGCGGCATTCCGATCCTGAACATCGGAGATCTCCGACGCAATCTTCGCCCATAGTACAGCCGCTCGTCACGATCACGCGCCAATACGCCTCGGGCGGGTCGGAGATCGCCCGCCGGGTGGTGGAGCGTCTGCCCGGATGGACGCTCATCGACAACGAGTTCGTCGATCAGGTCGCGCGCCGCGCGGGCCTTCCGCGCGATGAGGTCGCGCGCCACGAGGAGCGCGCACCGGGGCTGCTCGAGCGGCTCGCGCGCACGCTGGCCGTCGCATCGCCCGAGATGTTCATCTCGACCGGGGAGACAGCGGTGCCCGTCGAGACCGAAGAAGAGTTGGTCACACAGACGACCGAACGCGTGATCGCCGAAGCGGCCGCGGAGGGGCGCGTGGTGCTGGTCGGGCGCGGCGCGCAGGCCGTCCTCGCCACGCGGCCGAACGCACTGCACGTCTACGTCGTCGCGTCCAAGCCGTTCCGCCGGGAGGTGGCGATCGAGCGGCTCGGCGTGGATGCGGCGAAAGTCGACAAAGTGATCGACGAGACCGATCAGCACCGCGACCAGTACGTCAAGACGCACTACCGCCGCGACCGGCAGGATCTCACCCAATACGATGTCGTGCTGAATGCGGAACGGCTGGGGTTCGAGGGGGCGGCAGAGCTGATTGTCGCAGAGGTGAGTCGACGTCGTTGGGTGTAGTCAGGCGTTCCGGATTTCCGGTACGAGCCAGCCCACGATCGTCACCGCGAGCAGCACGATGGCTCCGCCTGCCGCGAGCGTGCTGGGCACGCCGACGTGCTCGGCAACCACCCCGAAGAGAAAAGCCCCGAACGGCGCCATCCCGACGAACACGAACGAGTAGAAGCCCATGACCCGCCCCCGCAGATGATCGGGGGCGCTGGTCTGCAGCAGCGTGTTGCCGAGTGAGTTGTTGATGATCATGGCGCATCCGGTGAGCGCGAGCAGCAGCATCGCGAGCCAGAGCACACGGGACGCGGCGAACAGCACCACCAGCACAGCGAAGGCGGCGCCGCCCACCAGCATCAGCCGCCCGCGGCGCTTGATGTGGCCCGACGTCAGCGCAATGGCAAGCGCGCCAATGACTGCCCCGACGCCGATCGACGATGTGAGCGCGCCATACCCTCCTGCGCCACGATGCAGCACGTCGCGGGCAAACACAGGCATCATCGCGATGTAGGGAAAGCCGAAGACGCTGAAGATGGCCGTCAGCAGCATCAGCGTCCGCATTTTGCGGTCGTTCTTCAGATAGGCGAGCACCTCGCGGAAGCCGCTCCAGGAAGACGTCGCCTTCGCCGGCCGCGAGTATGGCGGGAGCCGCATCATCAACAGTCCGGCGATGACCGCGATATAGCTCAAACCGTTCACGAAGTAGCAGAACGCGATGCCCTTCGTCCCGATCAACACCCCCGCGATCGCTGGGCCGATCACGCGCGCGGCATTGAACAGCGACGAGTTCAGCGCGATCGCGTTCATCAGGTCGTCCTTGCCGACCATCTCCACGATGAACGACTGCCGCATGGGAATGTCGAACGCGCTGGCGATGCCCAGGATCGTCGCGAGGACCAGGACCTGCCAGACCGCGATCACGCCCGTCCACACCAGAATCGAGACCGTGAACGCCTCGAGCATGAACGCGACCTGCATCAGGATGATGACGCGACGTTTGTCCGTCCGATCGGCGATCACGCCGGCGTACAGGCTGAAGAGCAGTACGCCGACCGAGCTGAGCGCCGCGGTGAGGCCAACGTAGAACGGCGAGTTGGTGAGCGTGAGAATCAGCCATCCTTCGCCCACGTTCTGCATCCACGTGCCGACGAGGGAAATGCCCTGGCCGATGAAGAAGAGACGGAAGTTGCGGTGGGCGAGTGCCCCCAACCCGTACCGTCGCGCACCCTCGGTCATTGCACTCAAATTAAGGAGTATGGAGCTCCGATGTTCTGCGTTTCTGTTCGACCTGGACGGTGTGCTGGTCGATTCCCGCGCGGTCGTGGAGCGCGTGTGTCGTCTGTGGGCCCAGCGCCACGGTCTCGATCCCGAGAAGGTCCTGCGAATTGCGCACGGCCGCCGCTCCCGCGACACGGTAAGGGCCGCTGCCCCTCACCTCGAGGCCGACCTCGAAGCGGCGTGGATCGACGCCGTGGAGCTTGCCGACATCGCTGGCCTCAGTGCCGTGCCGGGCTCCAGCGCGCTTCTGGCCGCCCTCCCCAAAGCCCGCTGGGCCGTCGTGACGTCCTGCGGACGCCCGCTCGCCGAGCGGCGCCTCACAGCTGTCGGACTGCCGATACCTGAGATCATAGTAACCAGCGAAGCAGTGGCGCAGGGCAAGCCGGCCCCCGACGGCTACCAACTCGGAGCCAAGCGCCTCGGGCAGGATCCGGCGACGTGTGTCGTTTTCGAGGACGCCCCTGCAGGCATCGCAGCGGCCCGGGCGGCGGGCGCTCGTGTGATCGGTCTGACGACGATGCTCGCGGCGGGGGACCTCACGGGCGCCGACGCCACGATCCCCGATTTCACCGCCATTCGCGTGCGTCAGCATCGCGATGGCTTCGTCGTTACAACCGAGATCTGACTAGATTAGAAGAGCGATGAAATACACGACGTACTCCCGCTACCTCCCCGGGCTGCTCGAGACGCTCAATCTGCAGGCGTTGCTCGATCAGCTCGCCGACTTCCTGCTGCAATCCGGATTCGCGGGAGGGCCGTACTCGCATCCGTTTTGGGGCGAATTCGGCGAGGAAGATCCCGATCGCTCACTCGACGCGCTGCGCCAGGCGATTCTCCAGGCATTGATGGACTCGGGCCAGCTCACGCCCGACATGCTCAACGTGCTGCGCGGCGAATCGACCGGCGACGCCCAGAAGGACCAGGAGCTCCAGAAACAGCTCGCCGATCTCCTCGACCAGATCGTGCAGAAGCTGATCGACGAGGGATACCTCAACCTGCAGCAGGCGCCCAAGATGCCGGGCGCGCAGCAGCCCGTCCTCGGCCCGGGCGGCGTGGCGAAAGAGGCGGCGCAGCAGGTGCAGTTCAATCTCACCGACAAGGGCATCGATTTTCTCGGCTTTAGAACGCTCAAGCACTTGCTGGGGAGTATCGGGAAATCGAGCTTCGGCGCGCACGAGACGGAGCACCTGGCGACCGGCGTCGAGGCCGAATCCGCGAGCAAGCGCTACGAGTACGGCGACACGCTCAATCTCGACGTCAACGCGACGCTGTCGCACGCGCTGAAGCGCGAGGGCCTCGGCGTCCCCATCAACCTCGAGTACGACGACCTGATGGTGCACCAGGCCGAATACCGCTCGTCATCGGCGACAGTGCTGATGCTCGACTGCTCGCACTCGATGATTCTGTACGGGGAAGATCGGTTCACGCCCGCGAAGAAAGTCGCGCTCGCGTTGACGCATTTGATCCGCACGCAGTTTCCCGGAGACACGCTGCGGGTGGTGCTGTTTCACGACACGGCGGAGGAGATCCCGCTGGCGCAGCTCGCGCACGCGCAGGTGGGGCCGTATCACACCAACACGACCGAAGGGCTGAAGCTCGCCCGCCGCATCCTGATGGGTCAGCGCAAGGACATGCGGCAGATCATCATGATCACCGATGGAAAGCCGTCCGCGCTGACGCAGCCGGACGGCCGGATCTACGTAAACTCGATGGGGCTCGACCCGCACATTCTGCAGGCGACCTACCGCGAAGTCGCGCTGTGCCGCCGGAGCGGGATCCTGATCAACACCTTCATGCTGGCGCGCGACCGCAGCCTCGTCGAGTTTGTGAAGAAGGTCTCGGCGATCTGCCGCGGCAAGGCCTACTTCACGAACACGATGACGCTGGGACAGTTTATTTTGATGGATTTCATGAGAAGGAAAACTCGGCGCGTCAGCTAGTTTCCGTCACCTCCGGGCGTCGAACACGAGCCGCGATACGTCGCGCACCAGCGCGTGCGAGTCTTCGTCCTTCTGAATCCCCCCGGTCAACACGACGAGCACGTAACGGCGCCCGCGCGCACCGACGGGTTCGACCAACGCTGCGTCATGATAGACCACCTGCCCGATCCAACCGGTCTTGTGATAGACCCACGTTCCCGGCGGGAGACCCGCCGGAATCCCCTCGTTGAACTGCTGCTTCGCAAGAATCGCGAGCATCTCGCGGCAGGAGGCCGCGGAGGCCGCTGTGCCGTTCGAGATCGCGGCGAGCAACATCCCGAGATCGCGCGCGGTCGTCGTGTTGTTCAGCCCCGCGCGGTAGGCTTTGCCGTCTTCGACCCCGCGCAACACCAGGATGGAATCGGCGCCGAGGGCGTGCGCCGTCGCATTGGCGCGCTTCGCGTCGACCCTCGTGATCAGCAGGTTGGTCGCAAGGTTGCTCGACACCGTCTCCATCAGCTCGATCAGCTCGCGAATCGAAGCGCGCTGGCCCAGTCGCTTGTAGAGCGATGAATCGGAGTCATCCGTCACATCGAGCAGGTACGGCGAGCCGTCCACGATCGAGCGAAACGTGTTCGTGATCGTGATCGAGTCGTCGAGCGACAGCAGTCCCGCGTCGCGATCGCGGAACAGCTGGATCATCACCGGAATCTTCATCGTGCTCGCGGCGTGGAACCGCACGGCGGAGCCGACGGTTAGGGAGTCGCCTGTCGCCAGATCGCGGTAGTAGACACCGACCGCACGCGCGGGCGCCCGGGCGATGCGCGCTTCAACCTGGGATCGAAGACTCGAATCGCTCTGGCTCGTGAGGAAGAGAAGAAGTAGCAATGACATACTGCGAAATAAGATACCTTGTAGATTCTAGACCGTGAGCGAATTCGTTTTCGGCACCTACGACGCCGCCTTCGTACAAGCGATGTACGAGGAGTACCTCCGCGACCCGAATTCTGTGGGCCAGGAGTGGCGGGAGCTGTTCGAAAACGGGAAGCTGGCGGAGCTGCCGATCATTCAGGGAGCACGGAGCACGGAGCAGACAGCAGCGACGCCTGCACCGGCGCCAGCCGCGCCTCCCGCTCCACGCTCCGTGCTCCCTGCTCCCCCAGGAGCGACGCCCATTACGGGCCCCGCCGCTCGGTTAGTCGCGAACATGACCGAGTCGCTGACGGTGCCGACCGCGACTTCGTTCCGCGACATCCCGGCCACGACTCTCGACGCGCGCCGCAAGGCGCTCAACGCCCAGCTCTCGGCGAGCGGCAAGAAGGTCTCCTTCACCCACCTGATTGGGTACGGGATCGTCCAGGCCGCCAAGCGCTTCCCGGTGATGACCCACCACTTCCAGGACATCGACGGCAAGCCCTACCGGGTGGATCCGGCCGCGATCGGCCTGGGGCTCGCGGTGGACGTCGAGAAGAAGGACGGCAGCCGGGCGCTGGTCGTGCCGGTGATCAAGCACGCCGAAGCGATGGATTTCGCCGCTTTCCACGCCGCCTATGAGGCGCTGGTCGAGAAGGCGCGCACCAACCGCCTGATGCCTGACGACTTTGCCGGCGGCACGATTCAGCTGACCAATCCCGGCACGCTCGGCACGGTCGCCTCGGTGCCGCGCCTGATGAAGGGCCAGGGCTCGATCATCGCGACCGGCACGATTCGCGAAATCGCCGGCACGAAAATCATCACCATCACCAGCACGTACGACCACCGAATCATTCAGGGCGCGGAGTCGGGGATGTTTCTGCGAACCCTGGATTCGCTGTTGCAAGGCGAAGAACGGTTCTACGAGCAGGTGACGGAGAGCCTGGCGAGGCCCGGAGCACGGAGCACGGAGCAGTCAGGGCCGGCACCGACGCCAGCTCCTGCACCAACTCCCGGTGCTCCGAGCTCCGTGCTCCCTGCTCCAGGTTTGGACGACCTCAAGTATGTAGCGGCGGCTTACGCACTCGTTCGAGCTCATCGAAACTTCGGCTACCTCGCCGCCCATCTCGATCCCCTCGGCAGCGAGCCCCCTGGCGATCCATCGCTCGACCCCGGCCGCCTCGGGCTCACGCCGGACATCATGGCGCGGATCCCGGCGGAAGTCCTGCGCATCTATGTGCCGGGCCAGACGCTCGCTGAAGCCCTGCCGGCGCTGCGCGCGACCTATTGCGGCACCATCGCCTACGAGGTCGAGCACATCGGCAGTCATGAAGAGCGCATCTGGCTGCGCCAAGTCATCGAATCGGGACAGCACCGCCGGCCCCTTTCACACGAAGGGAAGAAGCAGCTGCTGGCGCGGCTCACGGCTGTGGACGCGCTCGAGCGCTTCCTGCACAAGGCCTACCTCGGTCAGAAGCGGTTTTCGATCGAAGGACTCGACCTGACCGTCCCGATGCTCGACTTCACCATCGAGCTCGCCGCTGCGCACGGGACTCGCAAGACGGTCATCGGCATGGCGCACCGCGGGCGGCTCAACGTGCTGGCGCACGTCGTGAACGTCCCGTACGAAACGATCCTCGCGGAATTCGAGGGCGGACGCAAAGAGGAGACGCCGGAGAACGAAGGGGCGACCGCCGGGACCGGCGACGTGAAGTACCACCACGGCGCGGAAGGGGTGTACCACACCGCCACCGGCGCGGACATGGCGGTCAAGCTGTCGCCCAATCCGAGCCATCTCGAATCGGTGAATCCCGTTGTCGAGGGCCGCACGCGCGCCAACCAGACGGATCGGACCACCCCCGCGGCGGAACACGACATCAACATCGCGCTGCCGGTGCTGCTGCACGGCGACGCGGCGTTCGCGGGCCAGGGCGTGGTCGCCGAGACTTTTAATCTCGCGCGGCTGCGCGGATACACGACCGGCGGCACGCTGCACCTGATTCTCAACAACCAGGTCGGCTTCACCACGGACCCGCGCGAGGGTCGCTCCACCGACTACTCGAGCGATCTGGCCAAAGGCTTTGATGTGCCGATCATCCACGTCAATGCCGACGATCCCGAGGCGTGCCTGGCGGCGGTGCGGCTCGCGATGATGTATCGCGAAAAATTCCATGGAGACGTCGTGATCGATCTGGTCGGCTATCGCCGCTACGGTCACAACGAAGCCGACGAGCCCGCATACACGCAGCCGACGATGTACGAGCGCATCAAGCAGACGCCGGGGGTGCGGGAGAAATACGCGGCGCAGCTCGTGCAGGAGGGCATCGTCGACGCGGCACAGGCGGAGGCCGAAGCAGAAACCGCCTATCAGCGCCTCGCCGCCGTCCAACAGGCGGTCAAGTCCGGCCAGCGGGCGGAAGAGCCGCAGCGCATTACGCGCCAGAGCGCGCCCGAGCCCGCGACCGCCGTCGCTGCTGATGTGCTCAAGAAGCTCAACGACCAGCTGCTCGTTGTTCCGGACGGCTTCGCCGTGCATCCCAAGCTGTTGAAGCAGCTCGAGCGCCGGCGCGACGCGCTCACGTCGAGGGAGGGGATCGAGTGGGCGCACGCGGAGGCGCTCGCCTTCGCGTCGCTACTGGTTGAAGGCACGCCGATTCGCCTGACGGGCCAGGACACCGAGCGCGGCACATTCAGCCAGCGGCATCTCGTACTGCACGACATCCACACCGGCAACCGCTACGCGCCGATCCAGCATCTGCCCGACGCCAGGACTCCCTTCGAGCTCCATAACAGCCCGCTCTCGGAGTACGCGTGCCTGGGATTCGAGTACGGCTACGCGGTGGAGGCGCAAAACGCGCTGGTCCTGTGGGAAGCCCAATTCGGGGATTTCGCGAACGGCGCCGAAGTGATCATCGACCAGTTCCTCATCGCCGGGCTGGCCAAATGGGGCGAGACGTCGCGGCTCGGGCTGCTGCTGCCTCACGGCTACGAAGGTCAGGGACCCGAGCACTCCAGCGCCCGCCTCGAGCGTTTCCTCGCGCTCGGCGCTGAGGGCAACATCCGCGTCGCCAACTGCACGACGCCGGCGCAGTACTTCCATCTGCTGCGGCGCCAGGCGCTCCACACCGAGATCCGGCCGCTGGTCGTGATGACGCCGAAGAGCCTGCTGCGGCTGCCCGCCGCGAACTCCCAGCTCGACGACCTCGTCCTCGGCAAGTTCCGGTCGGTGGTGTGGGACCGCGATCGGACCTGGCCGGAGAAAGTGACGCGTCTGCTGTTGTGCAGCGGGAAGATTTACTACGACATCATCGCGTCGCCCCGCCGCGCGGAGACGCCGCACGTCAAGATCGGGCGCATCGAGCTGCTGTATCCGTTCCCGGCGACGGAGATCGGCGAATACGTGCTCCGCTATCCGAACCTCAAGGAAGTCGTCTGGGTCCAGGAGGAGCCGCGCAACATGGGCGCGCGGAAGTTCGTGCTGCCGAAGATTCGCGAGGTGTTGCCGCAGGGAGTCGCGCTGCTGGACGTCTCCCGGCCCGAACGCTCGAGCCCGGCGGAGGGCTACCCCGCCGCGCACAAAGCCGAGCAGGAGCGGATCGTCGCCGCCGCGTACGGCTCCTGACCTTCTTTCGCTATACGGTATTTGGTCTCGTCGTCCTGGCGGCCATCGTCGCGCTCGGCTCGTGGCTCGTGCGCACGCGTCGCGTTTCGCCCTTCGGCGCGCTTGGCCGGACGCTGCGGTCGGTCACCGATCCGATCGTCCGGCCGGTCGAGCGGCGGCTGGTGCGGATGGGTGGCAACCCCACGCACGCCGGCGGCTGGCTCGTCGTCATCACGGCGGTGGCTGGAATCGTGCTGTTGTCGGTGGCCGGCTGGCTGGTCGGGACATTCCAGACGGCAAGTGCCGCGGCGAGCGGCGGCCCGCGCGGCACCTTCAGGCTGATCGTCGATCTCACCTATCGGATCCTGCTTGCGGCGTTGATCGTCCGCGTAATCGCTGCCTGGTTCGGCATGTTCCGCTACTCGCGCTGGGTGCGGCCCACGTACATCCTCACCGATTGGATCGTCGAGCCGATTCGTCGAGTCGTGCCGTCGCTCGGCGCGGTCGATCTCAGCCCGCTCGTAGCGATGATGGTCCTAAGCATCCTGCGACAAATCCTGCTGTCCATGTTGAGGGGGTAGACGGATGAGACTGCTCAAGGCGCTCGTCAGCTTTATCGTCGGCACCATCGCCGGCGCGGTCGGCAGCAAGCTGTTCGGGCCGTTCGGCGCAGTCCTTGGGTTCATCGCGGGTGCGCTGGCGGCATGGTGGGTGGCACAACGGATGGCGTTCTTGGAATGATCAATAATCAATGATCAATGATCATTCTTTAGCGGACTCCTGTCTCCCTTGAAAACCCGCATCAAGTAGTACAACGACGGAAACAGCACGACCGCGCCGGCGAGGACCGCAATCAGCGCAAGCTCGAGCGTGACACGGGGCGAGGCGGCGTCTGCGATTGTCAGATCGGGCGGTACGAGATAGGGATACTGCGCCACGGCCCAGCCCCAGACGATGAACACCACCTCTGCTGCGGCCGCGGCGCGGGCCATCCGGTAGCGGCGCCGCCACAGACTCCAGAACGCCGCCACGGCGGCAGCCGCCGCCAGCGTGACGATTCCCGCGTGCACGGGAGGCGCTTCGGGAAATACCGCCAAACCGATTGCCGCCAGCACAACGACGGCGAGCCCCGCCAGCAACGCCCGGGTTCGAAAATCCTCTTGCAGCTGCGCGTCTTTAGGCTCGAGGGTCAAATACACAGCGGCGAGAAAGGCGAAGCACGCTAGCGTGAAGACTCCGACGGCGAACGCGAAAGGCGTGAGCCAGGAACCAATGAATGACGTAACGAATGATCCATCTCGAACGCCCCACCAGACCGTGCCCGAAGCAACCGCCCCCACGCACATCCCGAGCAAGACGGGCGTGACCAGGCTCGCCGTCGCGAAGACGCGCCCGCCACCGCCCCCGTAGCTCTGAAACACGAATGCCGAGCCCCGCAACACGATGCCGATCAGCATGAGGGTCAGGGGGATGTGGAGCCCGATCGCGATGACCGCGAATGCGCGGGGGAAGCAGGTGAACAGCAGTACGATCGCGAGAATCAGCCAGACATGGTTCGCTTCCCATACCGGGGCGATGGCTTTTGCGATGACCTCGCGCTGCTGCGCCCTGCGTGGCCCGGAGGCCAGCAGATACCACACCCCACCGCCAAAATCGGCACCACCGAACAGCACGTAGGCGGTCAGTGACACCAGGATGATGCCGGCCAGGACGTTCGGCAGGGAGAACACTACACCCCCGGGCTCTGGATGATCTGGCGGTAGAGTACGACGCCCACGACGACCGCAAGCCCGCAGTAGAGCAGCGTGATCGCGGCAAACGGCACGATCAGACCCGGCATGGGCGTCACGGCGTCGGCGGTCTTCAGAATGCCGAAAATCACCCAGGGCTGGCGGCCGAGCTCGGTGACCATCCAGCCGGCCTCCACCGCGAGGAACCCGCAGGGCGCGGCAATCGCGAGCGCCCCGAGAAACCTGCGGCGCGTCGCGAAGTCTCGTTTCCGCAGAGCCAGCCATCCCGCCCACAGGCCGACCAGGGCCATGTAGGTCCCAAGCGCGACCATCACGTCGAATGAGAGATGCACGAGCGACACGTTCGGCCATTCGTCGCGCGGCACGTCATCGAGGCCCTGCACGACGGCGTGCGGATCGTGAAAAGCCAACAGCGACAAAGCGTACGGAATCTTGATTCCGGGACAGATGGTGATCGGCGCACCGGCGCGTGTCTCGTACAGCGCCTCCATCGCGGCGAGCTTCACCGGCTGCCGGCGCGCGACATACCGCGCCGCGATGTCACCGGAGATCGGCTGTAGCACAGCGGCGGGGGCGCCGACCAATAGACCGATGGTCAATGCCGCGCGGTGAAACGCGCTCGTGGGATTCTTGCGCAGCAGAAACGCGTGAATCCCCGCCACGCCAAGCCCCGTTGCGGCGTAGGCGGCGAGAGTCATGTGCAGCGTCTGCGGGAACGCTGCAGGCGTGGCCATCGCCGCGATCGGATCGATGTTGCTGAACGAGCCGTTGGCGAACGTGAAGCCCGTTGGCGTATTCATCCAGGCGTTTGCGATTACGACGAAAATGCCGGACGCCACGCCGCTCAGCGCGACCAGTACACCCGCAAGCAGATGGGCGCGGGGAGACACTTTCTCCCACCCGTAGAGGTAGACGCCCAGAAAGATTGCTTCGGTGAAGAAGGCAAACCCTTCCAGCGAGAACGGCATGCCGATGATCGGACCCGCCAGCTCCATGAAGCGCGGCCAGAGCAGGCCGAGCTCGAAAGACAGAACTGTCCCCGACACCGCACCGACCGCGAACAGAATGGCGGTGCCGCGCGCCCAGCGCTTGGCGAGATCGAGGTAGACGGGATCGCGCGTCCGTTGCCAGCGACGCTCCGCGATGACCATGAGCACGGGCATCGCGATCCCGATGACGGCGAAGATGATGTGAAACGCGAGCGACACCGCCATCTGCGACCGGGCGGCGACGACATCAGGCATGTCGAATGATCAACGTAGAATGATCAAATGATCAATGATCATTGATTACCGATCATTCGCTCCCGATCCTTGATACGCTGTTCCATATCAGGGAATGCGGAGCGCAGCTGCTCGAGTACCACGCGCGCGGAGTCCGGTTTTCCCGCGGCGACGTACGCGTCGGCCCTCAAAAAGCCAATGCGGAGCTGCAGCCGGCGATCATCCGCGCGCACCGGGAACCGCGCCAGCGCAGCCAGCGCCGCGCGACCGTTGTCCCTGTCGCGCACGAGCGATTCGATCACAAGCAACCGGACGCTCGTATCGTTGGGGAACTCGCGCTCCAGCTGGGCGAAGAGCGCCGCGGCGCGCGCGCTGTCGTGCTGGGCCCGCGCCTGCTGCGCCGCCTGATACAAGCCCGCCAGATACAGCCGGTTGACGTCCGTCGTGTCACCTGAGCGGGTGCCGACGCCGCCGGCGTATTCGTAGACGAGATCGCCGCCCTTGTCTGCGGCCTTCAGGATAGCCGCGAAGCCAAATATCCCCACGACAGCCGAGCCCCACAGCGCGACGCGCGCGATCTGCACGCTGCGCTTCTTGCCGACGAGCGCGATGATCTCGAGCAGCGCGACGACCAGGAAGACGTTGCGTGCCCAGTGCCCCGCGTCCTCGTGATCCATGACCGCCTGCCGGACTCCCGGAATGCGCTCGACCGGCCCGTGCGCGTCCGTTCCTGAGTGCACAGCCAAGAATGCGGCGGCGGCGCCGAGGATCAGCAGCGTCGCGGCCGCGGGCGCCGTGAAGGGCGCGCGGCCGGTGAGGGAGACCCACCGAAAGATCACGCCGAGGACGAGAAGCGCGATCGCGAAATGGACGATGATGGGGTGGTACGCGCCGATATTGGGCATTGCTACAATGTCCAATGTAGAATGCCCAATGTCCAATGCCCAATGATCATTGGATATTGGACATTGATCATTGGACATTCGCGAGCGGGCTGTGCTAGCGGGGTCGAACGGCGTCGCGCACGATGTCGTCTACCGAAAACTTGATGAACTCCGCGCGCTTATCGAGCCGGCGCTGCGTCTCGGCGCGCACCTCACCGAGGCGCCGCTCGATATCCTTGATCTCCAGGAGGCGCAGCTGGTTCTCGTAATCAAAGTGTCCGGCGATCACCTTCTCGATCTGACTCCGGATGGGCTCGCGCTGCGTGTCCGTAGCAACGCGGTACGCGCGCTGCAGCGTGCGGGCCATGTACTCGAGGCCGAACATTTGCGTAACGAGCGCCGCTCGAATGCTATCTCGCCGCACGAGATTCTGGACCACGTCGAACTGCACCGTGAGCTGCGCCACCTCCTGCCAGTATGCTCCCAGGTCGTTCGCTCTCAGCGACTCGAGCCAGGCGACGTTTGTTTCCACGGAGCCCTGACCCCGCTGCATCGAAATCAAGTTCAGGAACGCGCGGGCGGCAGCTTCGGCCTCCCGGGGACGCTCTTGCGCGATCCGCTGGACTTGCATCTGCATCGCTTGCGGGTTGGGCATCGGGCCCTGGTCCTGCGCGCGCACAGTGCTCGCGGCAAGCAACAGACCCGCGCCTGCGATCAATCGACTAATTGGGTAAGCCATAAGACCGCTCCTGTTCCAATCGAGTGAGTTGGGCGTCGATATCCATCATCGCGTTTCCGCCCGCGACGTAGCCTGCAGTAGCTGACCACATCGTCGTGGGATTCCAGCCCCGCGGGGCTGTCTGGCCGGGCGGGTTGGTCCGGGTGAGCAACACGCCGGCGACAACCGCCGCCGCAGCGAGCCCGCTCAGCGCGGCCCATCGGACCACGGGTCGCGGCTGCTTGGGCAGTGCCACCTCGAGGGCCACGCGCGCCCGCTCGAGCTGACTCAGCTGATCCGCGCAGCGCGGGCATTCGGCGATATGTGATTCGATTTCGTTGGCCGGCGGCTCGGAGAGCTCGCCATAGGCGAGCAGCAACAGCTGATCTTCGGTCGGATGATTCATCGGTAGTTCTCCAGCGCCGCGCTGATACGAGCGAGCGCGGCGCGCATTTGCGTGAGCACCGTGCCGAGCGGCCTGCCGAGCCGGTCGGCAATCTCCTGGAACCTGAGGTCGCGCTGTTGGCGGAGCTCCACCACCTCGCGCTGCGCGGGGGGCAGTGCGCGGAT
>Ga0137418_10003503_pt1 | contig 14411 bp, 12 predicted proteins | sample CZODoug3_1_2_16f_FD_122242 | JGI IMG/M metagenome (GOLD analysis project Ga0137418, IMG submission 122242) | Vadose zone soil fungal communities from Angelo Coast Range Reserve, California, USA - CZODoug3_1_2_16fungal (Hybrid Assembly) | ecosystem: Environmental > Terrestrial > Soil > Vadose...
GTGAAGAGTGGGTGGTGCTGAAGAGCACGGGCATGGGCGGCGGAATGCGGCATCCGGGCCCGGACGAAGCGCCGCCGTCAGCAACGGCACCGGGCGCAATGCCGCCGGGGCATCCCAATGTTTCTGGTGGCAGCGGGCAAACACGCGGCACACATCCTGATTTCAACGCTATCTTGAACAGCGCGCCGAGCCAGCAAGCGAACCCGCCCGCGCAGCCCCCGCCTTCAAGCAGCAAACCTTAGTTTCAGGCAAGGCTCTATTGAATTGAATGGACTCAACCTCCGCAAACCGCGGCGCAGGCAAACCCGGCGATATGCGTTGCTTTGTCAGATTGAATTCCGCTACACCGTCTTGTCTTTGGAATAGCAGAGAGATTCGAGGTTGCATTCGGCGCATTTGGGTTTGCGGGCGGCGCAGACGCGGCGGCCGTGCCAGATGAGTTGGTGGGAGAACTTGATCCACCTGTCCTTGGGGATCACCTTCATCAGATCCTGTTCGATCTTTTTTGGGTCGTCGTTGCGGGTCAGGTCGAGCCGTTGCGACAGCCGGATCACGTGGGTGTCCACTACTATGCCGCTGGCGATTCCATAGGCGGTGCCGAGGACTACGTTGCCTGTTTTTCTGGCAACGCCGGGCAGCGTCAGGATTTCTTCCATGGTGCGCGGGACTTCGCCGCCGAATCTTTCGATCAGTCCTTTGCTCGCGCCCATGATGGATTTAGTTTTGTTGCGGAAGAAACCGGTCGGCCGGATTTCCTTTTCGAGTTCCGCGGGCGAGGCGTACGCGAAATCTTCCGGTTTCGTATATTTCTTGAAAAGCTCCTGGGTTACCTGGTTGACGCGGACATCGGTGCACTGCGCCGAGAGGATAGTAGCGATCAGCAACTGAAACGCGTTCGAGTAATTCAATTCGCAGGTGGCATCCGGATAGGCCGCATCGAGCCCGGCGAGAATCGCGGCCACGCGTTTCGGATCGGTCCCTGCCGCGGCCCCCGCAGTTTTTTTGGCTTGGACCTTCTTCACAACTTTCTTCTTGCTGGTCTTTACTTTTTTCTTCGCTGCCATCTCTTCCTCTTCTCTGCGAACTCTGCGTTCTCTGCGCCCTCTGCGTTAAACTCTTTCTTTCTCTTACTCCAAGACTTCCAGTAGCCGTCGAAACGCCTTTCCACGATGGCTGTGCTGGCTCTTCTCCTCGGCCCGCAATTCCGCAAAGGTTTTGCCGAGTGGAGGAAAGAAAAAAACCGGGTCGTAGCCGAACCCGTCCGATCCGCGCGGGGCATCCAGAATTTCCCCGTCCACCTTTTCCGAAACGACAGCCAGTGCGCGGCCATTCCGAACCGCCGCGATCACGCAAACAAAATACGCGTTTCTGTTCGCACCCTCGAGCCCCTTCATTTCGAAAAGCAGTTTGGCAATTTTCTGTTCGTTGCTGGCCCCGGGCCCTGCGTAGCGCGCGGAAAAAACTCCCGGCGCTCCACTCAGTGCCGGCACCACCAATCCCGAATCGTCGGCAAAGACGATGCCGTCGCCCTGGCGCGAATAGTAAAACGCTTTCCCCGCGGCGTTTTCCGCAAAAGTTGGCGCCGATTCCTCAAACTCAGGGAGTTTCGCGTAGTCCGGCAGCAGTTCAAGGCGCCAATTCTTGCCGCAAGCTTCCGCGAGCATCTGAAACTCTTTCAGTTTTCCCGCATTCCCCGAAGCCAGATAGAGCTTCCGCGCTTCCTTTGTAGCCATCATGGGTTGCGGTGATGTCGGCACGAGATGGGTCCCATCAAAATATCTTTATCGCTTGCGGCCCAGGAAATTGGCGGGCAGCACGGTGCGCTGTTCTTCGTTCAGGCGGCGAATGCCGGCCGCCGCCAGCGCCAGCAGGTCCTGCATTTCCGCGCCATTAAAAGGACGACCCTCAGCACTCGCCTGAATCTCCACGAAATCTCCGCTGCCGGTCATGACCACGTTCATGTCCACTTCCGCGCGCGCGTCTTCTTCATAGCAAAGATCCAGCAGCGAAACATCATCCACAATTCCAACACTCGTCGCGGCAACCGAATCGATCAGCGGAGAAGTCTTCAGCATCCCCGCCGCAACCATGCGCTCCATGGCCAAGGCCAATGCCACAAACGCTCCGGTGATGGAAGCGGTTCTGGTGCCGCCGTCCGCTTCGATTACGTCGCAATCGATCCACACGGTTCGCTCGCCAAGCGCTTCCTGGTCCGTCACGGCGCGCAGCGAACGCCCGATCAACCGCTGAATCTCCAGCGTCCGTCCGCTCTGCTTGCCTCGCGACGCCTCGCGAGGCGTACGTTCTTCCGTCGCGCGCGGCAGCATTCCGTACTCGCTGGTCACCCAGCCCTTGCCGCTGCCTTTCAGAAAACCCGGAACGCCATCCGCGACCGTAGCGGTGCTGATCACACGAGTCTTTCCCAGTTCGATCAAAACGCTGCCTTCCGCCTGGGAAATAAAATCCGGCGTGAGCTTCAAGCTGCGTAACTGGTCGGCGTGCCGCCCGTCGCTGCGCATTGCAACCCTCTTTTCCGTAATGCGAAACTCTCGAAGGACTTTCTACCGCTTATCTTTCTATCGTTTCGTGGCCCGTCGCATCTTATCCACCGCCTTGCGAATCGGAGCCGGCAACAGGGAGCCCGGCGGCGATGGATTATCCAATTGCGTGCCCGCCGCGTCCTTGGCATTCACGCGGAACAACTGCGTCAGGTCCACGTGGCCCGCCAGCGTATCCGCTTCCTGCCCGTGAATCAAAATTTTCAGGCGCAGAACCTGCGGCACGTTGGCTTCGAGCGTTCGCAAGATGGATTCCACGGCCAATTGCTCGCTTTGAATCCCCGATGGAATCGAAGTGCGAATCTCGTCGGAAAAATCCGCAACGGCCGTGCCATCGGGCAAAATGTAAAACGCAAGCAGCGCGGCATCCGGCGGCAGCGTGCGCGATTCGGCATCCACGGGGCCCGCCAGCAGCGTGTTCAGCACCTGTTTGGCGCGGAGACCCGGATCGCGCGACAACGGCAATTCCACAATCACGGGGAGCAACTCGCCCTCCTGGCCGCGCGAGCCCCAGAACATTTTCACCTTCACCATGGGGTCGCCAGTGCTCACGGGAGCTATGGGCAACAATTCACGCCGCGCTTGTTCCGCGGTCTTTTCCGTTAAAACTTTTGCCTTATTCACCTGGCGCCGCAGGGCAGGGAAGTAGAGCGCCGCCGCGATCACTGCCGCGAGCAGCACGCCGCCGAGCCACACGGTCCACTTCGGGCTCATGGCTGCACGCTCCCACCGGGAACCGGGATGGTCGGGACAACGTATGTGGGCCGAAAGTCGGCGAGGCCGCGAGCGATGGACTCGGCCACGCCGGGAACCATGCGATCAAGTTCCGTGCGTTCCTTCACCGCGACGCTGGAGATTTCCACGGCGATTGCCGGTGCGGCCGTGGTGCGCAGTTGCCGAACGGGAGCGGTCTGCAATGTGTCGGGCGAACCTTTGAAACGTTTCGACAATTCCTGCTGCACCAGTTCGCCCATCTTGCGGCTCAAACTCAGAAAGGGCGTCTGCGCGCGGTCCCAGGGAATCAGGCCGGTGATGTTGTTGGGTTGGGGCGCGTCGGGTTCCACGTAGACGCGCGCGGTGCCGGTCAGTCCGGTCGAGGCGATGTGCATCGTGATAAAGACTGCGCCACGTTGCGCGTTGGCGCGTGCCGAGCGGTCGTCAAAGGAGGGATTGTCGTTGCCTTCACGGGTCAGGATTACCTGGAAGCCCTGTGCTTCGAGAGCTTTCTTTGTGGCTGCGGCGAACTGCAAGATTTCATCGCTTTCGCTGATGCCTTCCGTGCCGCGCGCGCCCTGATCTGTGCCGCCGTGCGCGGGATCAAGGACCACAATATTCAAACCTGTGCGCGCGGAGGACGGAGCATTGATGCCGGACGATTGCTGAGGGGTTGATCTCGCGGCCGACTGTACGGATCTTGCGGCTGCCTTGTTTGCTTCGCCTGATTGTTGAGGAACCGCCCATGCGATGGTGACGCCGCAGAGTACGGCGCCGATGATGGCGGCGAGAATTTGGCGCGGAGTTGGAGAGGATCTCACGCCCAGCAGGATACCAAATCTGAACGCCATCCTCCTTCCGAACACGCAAACATCGCGCCGAAAGGAGACCCTTTTGAGTGCGGAGGCGAAGCCTCCGCTTTTGAGGTCGCAGCTTTGAGACGACGTTATGAGTCTGGAGGAGGTTTAGACCGTAAAAGCGGGAGCTTCGCTCCCGCACTCAAAAAAAGCCCCGGCTCGCGCGAGCAGGGCCTTGAAGGTTCGACGTGCCTAATCTGCGGCTGCTCCTTGCGGAGCCGTTCCTGACCCGAAGCGGGCTTGAATTTTGCGTGTGGCGTAGTACAACGCGAACCCTGCCACCACAATAATCATGCCGAAGAGCAGGCCATTCATGCCGAGGATGGTCTCGCGATCGCTTTCGACGAGCGACAGCAGCAGCAACGCCAGCGGGAAAATCCCACAGGTGATTGCACCGGCCATGCCACCCGGCACGCGAAATTCGCGCTTCAGCTCTGGCTCGCGTACGCGGAGGACCGCCAGCGTAACGAACTCCAGCATCAGCGCCGCGCCGTAAAGCATAATGTCCAGCGTCACCAGGCGCTTGAAACCGAGCCCGAGGCAAAGCGCCCAGCAACTTGCCAGCACTACGATGGCTACCCACGGCGTTTCGTTCTTGCGGGTCACTTTGCCGAATACCTTTGGCATCATGCCGTCCTTTGCCATGGCCAGCGGCAGGCGGGAATAGCTCATCACCAGCGCATTGAACATGCCGAATGCGCTCATCATGCCGCCGATGGTGACCATGAAGCGCAGCCACTCGAAGCCCATCACCTTGCCGCCGAGTAGACCGGCGATCGCGGCCCACGATCCGTCCTCGGCAAAAGCCGAAGCCGGCGTTCCGGTAAAGTAAACAGCCAGAAATGGCAAAACATAGGTGAGCGAGACCAGGATGACCGCGGCGATCATCGCCCGAGGATAGGTGCGCTGCGGCCGCTCGACTTCCTGTGCAATGGTCGAGGCGTTGTCCCAGCCCATGTAATTCCACATGGCCACCAGGATGGCACCGAGCAAGCCGGCACTGACGCCCGTCGAAGCCGCATGGGGCTCACCAGCGAACGCGCCCAGCTTCATCGGTGTTAGCACCACGATCAGCCCGAACGGCAGCGACAACAGGAAAAACAGCCACAGCGATGTGATGCCCACCACTCGGATGCCCGCCAGATTCAGCCCAGCGCAGGCCACTACCACAAACAAGCCCGCGAGGATTCCATGATTCCCCTCGCCAAACCAGGGCGACATTTGCTTCAGGTAAAACACAAACAGGGTGGGATAAATCGCCATATCAAAGATGCTGGCGGCCAGCGAAAGCCACGCTTCCTGAAAGCCCCAGAAATTACCCAGGCCGCGGCGCACCCACGCATAGTAGCCGCCTTCATGCGGCAGCGCGCTGGAGAGTTCGCCGATCATGAAAGCCGTCGGCAGGCACCACAGCACAGGCAGGAACAGCAGAACCAGAATCCCGCGGCCGTATCCAGCGCCGGAGATAATCGCTTCGGTGCCGTATGTTCCGCCGGAGACCATGAAGAACGTGGCGGCGACAAGCGGCCAGAGCGTCAATTTTGCGGCTCTCTTTTTCGAGATGGGAAGTGCTTGGGAAGGAATTTGGGCTGGCAGGGATAAAGTGCTCAATTTTTTCTCTCGTCCTCCTAAAGTGACTCTCGCTTTCCAATTTCTCGAAGCAAGCTCACCTTTCGAAGAATACAATCTCTGTCCTCGCATGCAAGAAAAAAATGGGGCTCAACGAAATTTTTTTCGAACAAGCCAACGGAACTTCGGTACTAGACGCTTTGTTCCAGATGCATCGCTAGCGCTCGCCCGAACTTTGCGCTTTACAACCGGCCTCCGCTCGCGGCCAAGCCGCTGTGATACACTCCGCGAGGCTTTTTCATTCCAATTTCTACCGGAGTCATCCGCATGAAGCTTCGCTCGTCTGGCCTATTTGCAGTTTTTCTTCTGGCAGGTTCCATTACTCCCGCGCAGCAAACCGCTGCGCCGCGCCCCATCACGGTGGATGACCTTTTCGGTGTCAAAGAAGCCCATGAAGCGCAGATCAGCCCGGACGGGCAGGTGATCGCCTTCACCGTGAATTCACGCTCACTGAAGGAAGACAAGCCGGAATCGCGGATCTGGATGGTGCCCACCGCCGGTGGCGACGCCATTCCTCTTACGGCTGAGGGTGTTGCATCGTCTCACGCGCGCTGGTCGCCCGATGGAAAGTATCTGGCGTTTCTCTCCACGCGCAAGGATGCCGAGGGCAACGACGAAAAGACGCAGGTGTACCTGCTGAACCGGCAGGGCGGCGAAGCGCAGCGCCTGACGGACACGATTCAGGACGTGGAGGAATTCGAATGGGCGCCCGATGGCAAACAACTGGTTTTGATTCTTCGCGATCCCACGCCAGAAGAGCTTGAGGCGGCAGCCAGAAAAACCAAAGGCTCTGAGGATGGGGCGGGGAAAAAGTCCAAGGCGCAGCCTCCCTGGGTGATCGACCGGCTGCAGTTTAAGAACGACAACGTAGGCTACATTGATCGCCGCCGCACCCATCTCTATGTATTCAATATGGCGGCTAAGAGCCAGCGTCAAGTGACCTCGGGCGATTACGATGACTCGCAACCAGCGTGGTCGCCCGACGGTAAGTCTCTTGCCTTCGCCAGCAACCGCACGAAGCCAGATCCTGACACTACATACAATTCCGACATCTGGGTGGTGGCCGCCGACAATACCGACCAGGGCGCTCACCCCGCGCAGGTCACCAATTTCCCGGGGCAGAAGGATCACCCGGCCTGGTCGCCCGACGGGAAGTGGCTCACCTACTCCGCTTCGACTGACCTGAAACTCTTCTACTATGCCACCAGGCACGTCGCTGTCTCTCCTTCGGGTGGTGGCGAGGCAAAGATTCTCACTAAGACGTTTGACCGGATGGCCAGCGAGCCTCGCTTTGCGCCGGATGGGAAGTCCGTCTATTTCCTCGCCGATGATGACGGCACGCAGACACTGGCGCAGGTGAACTTTACCGACGGAAAGGTCACCCGAGCCATCGGCGGGCGGCTGAACATCGACGGATACTCGTTCTCGAAAGACGGGACACTTGCGGCGACCATCTCGACGACGGATCGCCCTTATGAGGTGTTCGCCATTCCCGGCGGAAACCTCACCCGGATGACGCACTTGAATGACGCGTGGCTGGCGCAGCACAAAGTGATCAAGGGTGAATACGTTTCGTTCAAATCGAAGGACGGAACCGTGGTGCACGGCTACCTTTATAAGCCGGTGGATTATGTCCCCGGCAGGAAGGTTCCGACCATCCTGCGACCGCACGGCGGCCCTGTGGAAGAATACGAAGACGAGTTCTTTGAGATTGCGCAACTCTTTGCGGCCAATGGGTACGCTGTTCTTTTGCCCAATCCGCGTGGCTCTACGGGCTATGGGCAGGAGTTCTGCAAAGCCATTTTCGCCGATTGGGGAAACAAGGATTATCAGGACGACATGGCCTTCGTGGATTTTGCACTGGCACAGGGATTAGCGGATCCGGACAAACTTGGCGTCGGCGGCTGGTCGTACGGCGGAATCTCCACCGACTTCATCATCGGTCAGACCAACCGGTTCAAAGCGGCTATCACTGGCGCAGGCGGGGCGAATTTCACCAGCCTGTGGGGACATGACGAGTACCAGCGCGAATATGTACTTGAGCTGGGCTATCCATGGGAAAACAAAGCGCTCTGGGACCGCATCGCGCCTTTCTACAGGGTGAAGGACATCCTGACACCTACCCTCTTTGTTGGCGGCAACATTGATTGCAACGTGCCGGTATTGGGCGGGGAGCAGATGTATCTGTCATTGAAGGAGTTGGGCCGAGAAACGCTGCTGGTGGTCTATCCGGACGAGTATCACGAGTTCAAGACGCCATCCCATATAAAGGACCTGCACGAGCGCTACCTGGCGTGGTACGCCCACTATGTCAAAGCCGACGGCACGCCGGCACGGCCGGTCCCGAGCAAAGAAAAGCAGCCTGCGGACTGATCGAAAGCAAGCTAAGGGGGATTCCAGGCGGGGCCGCCCCTCCCTTAGTAAAACCTAATGCAATACTCGCTTCTCTGGAACTCTCCCTGCACATCGTTCCCGGAGATTCCGCTTCTACCATGATCCTTGAAGCGGCATACCGGAGTGATCGATGGCAACAGCCCAGCTGATCAACGACATTCTTCAACAGGCGGAGGCGCTTTTTCACCAGGGGGAATTCGCGGCGGCCTCGCAACTGCTCTCCGATGGCATCGCGCAGGCGCCGTCGGCAAAGCTTTGGAACGATTGGGCTGCGGTGCAGGTCTCTTTGGGACAATTCCAGGACGCGGAACGCGGTTTTGGTGCGGCGCTTCAGCTTGATCCTTGCTCGACGCAGGCTGCGGAAAATCTGGGTGCGCTGCTTTTTGCGCGTGGGTGTCATGCAGAAGCCGCGCCGCTTTTGCAACAGTCTCTTGCCGGGGCTACCGCGCAAACGCGCCCGGTGATCGAGGAGATGTTGGCGCAATGCGCCGCCAGCGGCCACCAAGCCGGAGTTGCCATTCCCGCGGCACCCGTTTCCGACGCTGGGACGCTTTCGCCCGCTTCGCCCACCGTACCTGGACTGCCAGCCAGAACCTGGGACAGCGCGGTGCCCTACGACGATTGGTGCCGCTCCGTATTTCGCCAGCATGTTCCTGCGCCCGGCGTACGCATCGCCTGCAGTTGGGCCGAAGATTCCGAATGGGGCCTGCGCGCTTATAACGCCCTTGCGCTGCTCGAATGCGAATACGCAACGAAGCTTCTAGGCGAGATTCGCGATAAAAATATCCAGGGCGACATCGTGGAATTCGGCATCTATCAAGGGTGGTGGATTAATTTCCTCTACAGGACGACCGAGGAGTTGGGGCTCAACCGGCGAATTTACGGCTTCGATAGTTTCGAAGGCCTTTCCGATCCACATCCCGAGCATGACCAGGCCTTCTGGAAGAAAGGCCAATACGCCTGCTCGCTTGAGCAAGTTTCTTTAAACGTCCAGGCCGCATTGCGGCCGCGGCTCAAATTAGTCAAAGGATTTTTTGAGAAGAGCTTGCGCGGCGCGGAAGCGCTGGTGGCCGAGAAATTTTCCTATGTCCGCATAGATTGCGACATCTACCTGCCCGCGCTCGATTGCCTGAACTATCTCGGGCCCCGCCTGGCTGATGGCGCGATCCTTGTCTTTGACGATTGGCCGCACATCCGCGGCTACGGCGAACAGCGCGCGTTCGAAGAGTGGCTGCCCACGGTGCCGCACCTCGAATTTGAATTTCTCTTCTACGGCGCCATCGGCCACTTCTACACGCGCGTCCACCACAAAAAATAGATGGGCTACAAGTGAAGGGCGCAACCACGGCCATCGGGCGTAAGCTAGACATTTGTGAGCGAGGCTTTGCCCAACTCAAGATTCCGGGATGCGTGAAGACATGAATGACTATTTGCTTGAGCCGATTGGTTGGATTCGGTCTGAACTCAAAAAGACGAAAGACGCTCCGCGATTTTATACGGAGGGAGCGCCCAATGCGCGCCTCGAACTGGATGCTCGCGTGTGGGATGGAATGGATGGGATAAAAGTCGGGGACGATATCGTCGTGATCACCTGGCTTCATCTCGCCGACAGGGGGATTTTAAAGGTCCATCCGAGGGGCGATCTCACTCGCGCGAAAAGAGGAGTATTTTCGACCCGATCGCCGCACCGCCCGAATCCGTTGGGACTTCACCGTGCCAAGGTGCTGGCGATCGAGCAAAATATCCTTTCCCTCGGCCCGATCGAAGCAATTGACGGCACGCCTGTGGTGGACATCAAGTGCGTCGTCAACCTGTCGGCTGACGATTAGCTGCGACGCTCTCTCGCCGCGATCGAGTTGGAGCCGGCTAACTTTTCCTTCCGGCCGGGATTCCTGTAAGCCATTTTGGATTGAGCTTTGCCAGTAGCCGAGGCTCGCGCTATCCTCCTTACGTTCCTGGAGGAAATGGATGCGAGTTCCGCTAAAAGTCGTTGGTGTGCTCTGCCTGCTGATGTTTGCGTTTCCAGTTCTTTCTGTTCACGCGCAACAGTACGATCCGAAACTTTATTCCGAAATGCGCTGGCGGTGCATCGGGCCTTTTCGCGGCGGACGCACCGTGGCCATCAGCGGCGTTCCTCAGCAGCCCAATGTTTTTTACATGGCGGCGGTAAACGGCGGCGTGTGGAAGACCACTGACTTCGGCAACACGTGGTTCCCGATTTTCGATGACGAAACTTCCGGCTCTGTCGGCGCGCTGGCGGTTGCGCCATCCGATCCCAACATCCTTTATGTTGGAAGCGGCGAAGGTTTGCAGCGGCCGGACCTGGCGGTCGGCGACGGTGTTTATAAGTCAATCGATGCGGGTAAGACGTGGAATCATCTTGGATTGCGCGATGCCCAGCAGATTACCGCTATCGTTGTCGATCCTCGGAATCCCGACCGCGTTTTCGTTTCCGTGCAAGGGCATCCGTATGGACCGAACGTAGAGCGAGGCATATTCCGTTCGCTCGACGGCGGGAAAACTTTCGAGAAAGTTCTCTATAAAGACGAGAACACCGGCGGCGCCGACATGGTGATGGACCCCGGCAACTCGCAGGTTCTCTTCGCGGCTCTCTGGGCGGCACGAGTTGCCCCGTGGGAAATTCGCAGCGGAGAATCTTTTGTGATTCCCGGCAGCGGGCTTTACAAATCCACGGACGGCGGCGCCACGTGGCGGCAAATCACCAAAGGCCTTCCCGGCGCTGACGATCTGCTCGGCCGCATCGGCATCGCGATTGCGCCCAGCAATCCGAAACGCCTGTATCTGACCGCAGAGGCGAAAAAGGAACCCGGCATTTACCGCTCTGATGATGGCGGCGAAAGCTGGCAGCACGTTAACGACGATCACCGCATCGGCGGCCGGGGACCGGGAGCGATGGGCATTGCCGTTTCGCCCGACAACGCCGATTTGATTTACGTCGCGAACACGACAACGTGGAAATCCACCGACGCGGGGCAAACGTTTACCGGATTCAAGGGCGCACCCGGCGGTGACGACTACCAGCGCATCTGGATCAATCCGAGTAACGCGCAGACCATCGCGCTTTCGAGCGATCAGGGCGCAGTCATCAGCGTGAATGGCGGCCAGACGTGGAGCAGTTGGTACAACCAACCAACGGCCCAGTTCTATCACGTCACCACAGACAACCGGTTTCCGTATTGGGTTTACGGCGCGCAGCAAGAGAGTGGCAGCGCCGCGGTGATGAGCCGCAGCGACGTCGGAGAATTGACGTTCCGCGAATGGAGTTTGCCCGGCGTCGAAGAGTATGGCTACATCGCGGTTGATCCGCGCGATTCGAATATTCTTTACGGCGGACGCATCACGCGCACGAATCAGGAACTCAACGAATACGCGAATGTAGCTCCAGAGCCGATTCGCACCGGCCAGTACCGATACAATCGGTCGCTGCCGATTGTTTTTTCGCCGCTCGATCCGGGCACGCTTTATTTCGCCGCGAATGTTTTGTTCAAGACCACCGATGGCGGCCGGTCATGGCAGGTCATCAGTCCGGACCTGACACGCGAATCGCCCGAAATCCCCGCGAATCTCGGCGCATTTTCCGCCGGCGACCCGGAAAAAGGGAAGCATCGCGGCACGATTTATGCTCTCGCTCCGTCATTCAAAGAACCGGGCACGCTCTGGGCCGGAACAGACGATGGCTTGATTCAAATCACCCGCGACGGAGGAAAGGCCTGGAAGAATGTTACTCCGCCGCAGCTTACTTCCTGGAGCAAGGTGTCCATTCTGGAGGCTTCGCACTTCGACGCCGGAACCGTCTATGCCGCCGTCAATCGGTTTCGCCTGGACGATTTAAAGCCGCACATCTATCGCACGCGCGACTTCGGCGCCAGCTGGCAGGAAATTGTCTCCGGGCTACCCGGCAACGCTCCGATCAACGCTGTGCGCGAAGATCCCGCACGCAAGGGCTTGCTCTTCGCGGGTTCCGAGACTTCTGTCTACGTTTCCTTTAACGATGGCGACTCCTGGCAACTGCTGCAGTTGAATCTGCCGCACACCTCGATGCGCGATCTGGCCATTCACGGCGACGACCTGATTGTCGCTACGCACGGCCGCTCGTTCTGGATCTTGGATGACATCACTCCGCTTCGGCAGTTGAACGAACAGATTGCAAAATCCCCGGCGTTTTTGTTCCAGCCGCAGGAAGCCTTGCGCTGGCGCTGGAATCGTAATCCGGATACGCCGCTGCCACCAGAAACTCCAGCGGGAAAAAATCCGCCGGATGGCGCCGTCATTGATTACTACCTTGCTGACGCCGCGAACGGCCCGGTCACCCTCGAAATTGTGGATTCCACCGGCGCAACCGTCCGCCATTATTCGAGCGCGGACCAGCCGCTGCCGATGGAAAAAATTGCGGCCGAACATCCGATTCCAATGTATTGGGTGCGGCCCGCGAGAATCCTTTCGGCCGCGCAGGGCATGCACCGCTTTGTGTGGGACCTGCACGGAGAGCCGCCGAAATCGCTCAACAAAGAATTTCCCATCTCGGCGATCGTGCACGATACGCCGCTGCTTCCGCTGGGAGCTTGGGCGCTGCCGGGAACCTACACGGTCAGGTTGATGGTGGACGGCAAGCAGTTCACCCAACCGCTAACCTTGAAGATGGATCCTCGCATCAAGACGCCTCTTCCGGATTTGCAAGCCCAGGCCGCGCTGCAAGCTGGCGCCGCCTCCGGGATGAACCAGAGTTTTGACGCCTTGAGCCAGGTGCAATCTGTACGGGCGCAACTGAAAGAGTCTCTATCGAAGGCGAAAGGGAAGTTGGCCGATTCGCTTGAGGATCTCGACAAGCAGTGCGCCGCTTTGGCGGGCGCAACCACCAGCACTTTCTTCGGCACTCCTCCCAGCGGCAAGCAGTCCGAAAATTTCTCCACCCTTAACCAGCACTTTGGGCAATTACTGGGTATCGCCGATTCCGCGGATGCGGCCCCTACGACGCAGGCGCGCAAAGTCTACGCTGAACTCGCCGAACAACTGGATTCGCTCCTAAAGCGGTGGAACGACCTCAAACGGAATTCCGTCCCCCAACTCAGCAGCCAACTCCGGAAATCGGGCCTGGAAGCAATTGACGCAAGCAAGCCCTTCGAGCACGACATGAGCGAAGCCGGTGACGGCGACGACGAGCCTTAGATATCCGAGAACGAAATCCTTGTAATCATATGAAAAGCAAAAGAATACCCATAATATGGACTATGGTCGGACTATGGTCAGACCATGGTTTGACTATGGTCATTTTCCATGCTACTCTCCTCTCCACAGGAGTAGTCGCATGGAAGAAATCTCTATCTCGAAATTCAAAGCCACTTGCCTCGCCGTTCTTGAAAAGGTCAAGAAAACCGGCCAGCCCATCCTCGTAACCCGTTTCGGTCATCCGGTCGCGCAAATAACACCGCCGGCCCCCGCCAAGCGGGCTCCAAAATTTGGTACTGGGGCGGACTCTGCAGAAATTCTTGGCGATATCGTGGGATCAATTACCGATATTTCCGACTGGGACGCCTGGAACAACCCGGATAAAGAATCGTGAGGCGATTCCTCTTGGACACCCATATCTGGCTGTGGGCTGCGACCGAACCGCATAAGCTGACATCTGAAGTCCACAGATTGCTCAACAGCCCCGAGACCGATAGGTTTCTGTCTCCCATCAGTCTCTGGGAACTCTCTGTCCTGGTTCAGAAAAAGAGATTTGCTATTAAAGAAGACTTCGCAGTTTGGGTGCAGCGATCGATATCAGACCTGAATCTAAAGGAGACTTTTCTGAGTTGGAAGGTTGCCTATGAGATGCGCTACATTCTGCCGAACCACAAAGACCCCGCGGACCGCTTTCTTGCGGCCACGGCTGTCGCTTATGATTTGACCCTGGTCACTGGAGACCAGAAGATGATCGGCGTCCCGGGCCTGAAGGTTCTAGCTAACGTCTGACTAGCTGCACGCGTCTTGTAATTTCTCAACGCAGATATTTCTGGAAGAAGGCCGAGATGCGTTGGCTCGCGTCGGCGGTTGCCTCGGGGCGATAGCCCTGCTTGTTGTTGGGGTTTTGAAACGCGTGGCCTGCGCCGTCATAGATCTTGATGTCCGCGACTTTTCCGTCGGTCTTCATCGCGGCTTCGAATGCTTTTACGTCTTTCGGGGGAATGCCCTGATCGTCCGCGCCGAAATTCCCCTGCACCGGCGCTTTGATTTTCGCCACAAGCGCCGGCTCTGA
>Ga0137418_10003504_pt1 | contig 14409 bp, 9 predicted proteins | sample CZODoug3_1_2_16f_FD_122242 | JGI IMG/M metagenome (GOLD analysis project Ga0137418, IMG submission 122242) | Vadose zone soil fungal communities from Angelo Coast Range Reserve, California, USA - CZODoug3_1_2_16fungal (Hybrid Assembly) | ecosystem: Environmental > Terrestrial > Soil > Vadose...
CTGGAGGAGAACAGCGACGACTTCGTCTTCGACAACCAGATGCTGGCGCAGGCGATCTGGTTCGGGTTCCACATCGGGGAGATCTCCTGCCCGGCGCGGTACTTTCCGGAAGCGTCGTCGATCAACTTCCGCCGCAGCGTGAAATACGGCCTCGGAGTGCTGGGCACGGCGCTGGAGTATCGGGCCGCGCGAATGGGTCTGCTGCAGTCCCAGCGCTTCGCGGATACCGGGCGCAAGCTCTCCAGTTCGCCGGCGGCGCTTCCCGCCGGCAAGGCGGGGTGAATCCGCCTTGCCTCGGGAGTCGGGGCAGGGTAGACACGCCGGCCTGCGGGCGCTTAGCTCAGTTGGATAGAGCGTCGGTCTCCGAAGCCGAAGGCCACTGGTTCGAATCCAGTAGCGCCCGCCAACTTACCGAAATCACTATAGTTTTCAGCCATTACATTCAGTGGATAACATGCTGGTAACAACCGGGTAACAAATGGTCTCGATTCGGGCGCCTCAGCCCCTCGGCGCCAGCCCACGGCAGGATGAAGAACGATGCTCTTTGGGCACAGTTGGGAAATCTCGTGGACATGCACTTGCAGCCTGGTTCGGGACGGAGCCGATGGCTATGGGTCCCCAACGCGCAACTCGCCGCATCTTGGAATCTTGCCCTCGTTGGACCGAAGGGAACTGCATCCACGAGAGGTGACAGCCCCGGCCCTTGAGGCCAACGTGACGGGGCTGCGTCCTGTCTGAGGTGACCATCCTCGTGCGGTCCGCCGGGACGCCGAGTCCGTTACCGCAGTCGAAGGCTAACTGCAGCGAAGCGAGGTCCACCGCGACGTCCTGTACGCCCTGAAGCGCGACGGCGATCAACTGGCGGCCACTTGGGAAGGGGTGGCGCTCAGCGTCCCGACGGGCGCCACGGTCTGGCGACGGGCCCCTGACTCGGCGGAGTCAGTGAGTCATGACGGTCCACAGGAACGAAGGTCCGAGCTCATAGACGGCGCCGTTTCCCTGGACGGCGCCAACGATGCGGATCTCGCCGTTCGACTCGGCGCTCAGCGCCCGCGCCTGGCCGATCGGCGACAGTGCACCCGGCGGTCCGAGGTCGGTGACCGTGCCGGTGGCGCCGTTCGGTTCGTCGGGCGTCCAGAGCGCGGCATGACTTCCGCCATACCCCGACAAGAGCGCGCCGGCGATTTGGCCCTGGTTGTTGATATCGAGGCATTGCTCCATGCCGTCCAGCATGACGAGCGTGCCGCTGCTGGTGTTGGGGGATGACGGCGACCAGACGAACGCCGGCCACGAGCCCACGACCTGCCCGCGATCGTTGATGCCGTAGGCGCTCGAGTTCGGACCGATGAGATCGACCAGGGTGCCCGTCGTGCCGTTCGGCACGTCGGGCGTCCAGAGAAATGCGCGCCAATCGTAGCCTTCAGCCGTGTAATTCCAGGCGGTGCCGGCGACCTGGCCGAAGTTGTTGATCACTTCGCGGTCGCCGAAAGCACTGAAGTTGATGAGCTGGACCACTTGATCCCCAGTCCACAGGAGAGATGACGCGTCGGTGTGGCCGACCACCTGGCCGGCGTCGTTGATGTTGAGGGCGTAAGCGACCAATCCGTCCGGCGACGGCGGTAGACGGCGCATCCTGCCGGTCGTTCCATTCGGCACGTCGGGTGTCCAGACGAAGTTGTACTCCTCGGTTCCCACTGCGCCGTGGCCGACGACCTGACCGACGCCATTGATTGCGGACCCAGAGCTGCTTGCCGGCGTCGTTCCGGAGTCGTCAATCGTTCCGAGGTCGTACACCTTGCCGCCGACGACGAGCGCAGCGTGGCTGTACCCGCCGACTTTGATCGCCCCGACGATCTCGCCGGCGCTGTTGATGTCGCGCACATCGGCCAGGCCGAGATCGATCATTCCGGCGATGGTCACGTTGAGCGACGCTGCGGTTGGAACCCTGGCGGGCGTCTGTGCATTCGAGGCGCGAGGAGCGTCGCGTCCCGCACCCATGCCGCAGGCGACCAGCGCGGCAGACAGGACGGCAAACAGGCTCTTCTTCCGTTTCATGGCATCGCTCTGTTCTCCCGTCCACGATCCAGAACGGGTACGGTGTTGCGTGACGTTCTCCCCGCGCAATCGCGCGGGCCCACGCTGCTGCGATCGGGTTCTCGCGTCCTACAAAGCAGAACGTGAAAATCGACTCGCGGGGGACATGCGCCGCCGCACCGCGAGCATCTCACTCCGCCTGAACAGAGACCGAGGCGCTCGTCCGCCCGCTCCGTGCCATCCGGGCTGAGCTCCCTCGTACCTGATCTGTAATGCGTCCCGTGTCATGAGCCGGTTAGACGGGCGGGCCGTAGCGCCGCCGTACGCGTTCCACTTGGCGGGGCGGTGCGGTGCGGTCCGTGGAAATCTGCCTCGAAGCGAGGGTGCACGTTCAGGGTGAGGTCAGCGGTCCGTATGCTGACGTCGATCGCCGAGGTCGGCGCGACCAGCACGGAGAGCGCCCAAACAAGGAATAATGGTTTGCTCGGCGTCACCTGTTCCTCCGGGACTCTCGGACCGGTCAGCCGAACACTGTGCTGATCGGGGTAGTGCGCGGGCGGCCGTGGGATCGGGATCCCGACGGCCGCCCAGTTGCAGCTCACTTAGTGGAACTGCTCGAGGTACCTCTGAAGCATCCAGAGCCGATGAAATGAAGCCCAGCCCGCTGCAGCTGAGCATCTCACTCCGCCGTGACATGCCCCTTCGCATCGACGAAGTACGATCCGTGATCGAAGTACGATCCGCGATCTCCAGCAAAGGTCCCGTCGCGGAGCCACTTCTCGGACGCGCGAAGCAGGATCATATGCTGGTTCTCGAACAGCAGCTGGTGCCCGGCACACGCGACGCGAACGAAGACCTTCTGAGCTGCCTTGAGGTCTGCGAACAGGAGTCTCTGCGGCGGTTCTAGGGCCTGGACGTCACGCAGGCCTCTGATGATGAGCGTCGGCGCGATGATCTTGCCCGCATCCGTCGCATTCCAGCCCCAGAGCGTATTCTGTACGGGTGCACGCCACACACCGTCTGTTCCCCAGGTACTCCCCAGCGGATCGGACTCGAGACAGCTCGATCCGACGACGTCACGAATGTCTGGTTCGAATGCGGGGACACATTCTTCTGGAATGTGAGGCTTCCAATTGCTGTCCCAATTGGCCAAGATGCCTTTGACATTCTGCACCTGCATGAAGCCGGCCGTGCCCGCCGGTTCGGGGAGGTGTGCCGGTGGCGAGTCGCTGCGCGAATGGTCATAAGCTGCTGGCGAGTAGAGCACGAGCTTCTCCACCTTTTCCCCGTGCCGAGCGGTGTAGCCGCCGATGCGTGGACCTGCTCGTGACCACCCGACGAGGCTCACCCTGTCCACACCGCGAGACTTACGTAGGTAGTCGACGACCGTGTCCATCTCGTCCCAGTCCGACTGAATGGCCATCTTGAACGCGTAGCTTGGCGGACAAACATCGGCGAGCGGATTTGGAATGAGAAACGCCAGCTGCTGGGCGATGGACGCGTTGCACGGATCATCCATCGCTGGCCTCGGCGAGAAGCCGTAGCCTGTCAGATCCATCGCAAAGACGTCGAATCCTGCCTCGGCCAGATAAGTCATCCAGCTGTAGTCTTTGAAGGGGATGTCGAAAAGAGCAACCGCTGGTGTGGTCGCGCCACCGATCATGAGCACAACCGGCAAGCGCCCCTTCCGACCGCCGGACCTTTCGACGTCATCGTCGCCGTCAACGTCACGGTCAACCTGATACTCGCGTCGAACCTTCTCGCGCACGAATAGCTTGACGTGCTTCCCGTAGTTGGCGTCCACCGTCGAGACGTGGTGCACGTAGTGGTCGATGGTGCGAATCGGCTCCTTGTCGTGTTTGCTGATTGCTGACACCTCGGTGGTTAGCGCGCGCTGCGGCTCTTGCGATGGATCCGCGCCGCAGCCAATCGCAAACGCGGTGGCGAGCGCGGCGGTAACGGGGAGCAAACTGTAAGGGAGTGGCGACCGGAACATGAAGTCCTCCTTTTTGACATCTGAATGTGGCGACCCGCCTCGTTGTACATGGGCATTGGGAACGGATTGCGCGGTCCCGATGCCGTTCTTGCGAGTCCCTACAAGGCACAACGAGGAATTCGAGTAAGCGGGGACATGCTCCTGGCGCTCTCTTGCTACCTGCCCGCATCCCTGTCGTGCGGTGCTCGCCCGTGATAGGTAGGACTTGAGCGCGCTCCGCTAGGGAGGCATGCTCATGACGGATGCAGCATCAGGCCTTACCCGGCTGCTCGCCGCGGTCGGAGGCGGGGACGCAGCAGCGGTTGATCAGCTCACCCCAGCCGTTTACGAAGAGTTGCGCCGGCTCGCAAAGCGCCACATGGCTGGCCAACGCCGGGGCCACACACTGCAAACGAGGGACCTCGTCGCCGAGGCGTACCTCAAGCTGGTCAATGTGCAGGGAACGGGATGGAAGGACCGCATTCACTTCTTCGCGGTGGCCTCGCGCGCAATGCGGTCCGTTCTGGTCGATTACGCCCGCCGGCGCGGCTACGCAAAGCGCGGGGGCAATCCCATCAGGGTGTCGCTCAGCGAGGCAGACCAGACCTCGGAGGAGAAGAGCGCAGAAGTCATTGCTGTCGATGAGGCGCTAAGCCGCCTGGCCGCCCTCGATCCGCGCAAGAGCCAGATCGTCGAGCTGCGATACTTCGGCGGACTGAGTGTCGAGGAGAGCGCCGAGCTTCTCGGTCTCTCTTCCAGGACGATCAAACGAGAGTGGCGCTGGGCGAGAGCCTGGCTGTATCGCGAGCTCGGCGAAGAGAGATAGGGATGACACCCGAACGCTTCCGACAGGTCGAGCAGCTGGCAACGCTCGTGCTGCAGCAGGAAGAGAGCGAGCGGACGGCATTCCTCGACAAGGCATGTTCGGAAGATCACGAGCTACGCCGGGAAGTGGAGTCTCTTCTGGCCTCGGATGAGAAGGCCGGGAACTTTCTCGAGGAGCCTGCCGCTCACCTCGTTGCCGAGCGACTCACGGACGACTGCGAACGAGTACCGAAGGAAGCCGGCGCCGCAGCCTTGCCGATCAGGCCCCTGGGCCGCTATGTCGTTGAGCGCGAGCTGGGCAGTGGCGGGATGGGATTGGTATACGCCGCGTACGATCCCGAGCTGGGCCGCAAAGTTGCCCTCAAGCTGGTCCGGCCGCGGGCATCGGGAAAAAGGGATCCAAGTGAGGGTCGCGCGCGGCTGTTGCGCGAAGCGCAGGCCATGGCTCAGCTCACGCACCCCAACGTCATCGCGATCCACGACGTGGGTACGTTCGGGGAGCAGGTCTTCATTGCCATGGAGTATGTCGAGGGGAGCACGCTCACCGATTGGCTTGCAGCGAAGAAGCGGACGTGGCCCGAAATCGTGAGCTTGTTCGTCCAGGCAGGAAGGGGCCTCGCCGCGGCGCACGCGAAGAACATCCTTCATCGAGACTTCAAACCAGACAACGTGTGGGTTGGCGAGGACGGCCGAGCCCGCGTGCTCGACTTCGGGCTCGCGCGCGCCACGCGGACCGAGAGCTGCGAAAGCCAACCCCTCGTTGCACAGCCCGGCGACGGAAGGAGACCGCCGGCAGGCATCGCCATCCTAGGCGCCGCGGTGACCGAACCGGGAAGGGTCTTGGGCACACCGCCGTACATGGCACCTGAGCAGCTGATCGGCGAACTGGGCGATGCCAGGACAGATCAGTTCAGCTTCTGTGTTGCTCTCTATCAGGCCCTCTATGGCGAGTTGCCATTCACCGGCGAGAGCGTGGTGGCGCTCCTCGACGAAATCAAGTGCCGCAGAATCAAGGAGCCGCCGAAATCGAGCCGCGTTCCTTCGTGGCTGCGGCGCGTCCTCTTGCGTGGATTGAGTCCAGACCGCGCAGACCGTTACGAGTCGATGGAGAGATTGCTTGACGAGCTCGCGCCTCGCCCCTTTGTAGCCCGGCGCCGCATTCTGGTCACAAGCGCGTTGGTGTTCCTCGCGACAGCATTGGTGCTTGGTCGGATTGAATGGGGGAAGCGCGACGCTTCAGCTGGCCACATCCGATCGCTTGTCGTGCTGCCGCTCGAAAGCCTTTCCCAAGAGGCGGAGCACGGTGAGGATTATTTTGCGGAGGGAATCACCGATGCGCTGACGACCAATTTGGCGCAGGTCGGAGCATTGCGCGTCATCTCTCGAACCTCGGCGATGCGGTACAAGGAACGGAAAGTGCCGCTGTCCGAAATCAGTCGGGAGTTGAAGGTGGACGCCGTGGTCGAGGGTACAGCGACGCGATTCGGCGAGCGCGTTCGAATCTCGGTGCATTTGATCGACGCCCGTAGCGATCAGCACCTGTGGGCCGAGAATTACGAGCGCGACTTGCGCGACATTGTGGCGCTGCAGAGCGAGATAGCGCGGGCGATCGCCAACCAAATCAGAATCCAGATGACCCGGGGAGAACAGACTCGCTTCGCTTTGACGGCCCAGGTGAATCCACGCGCGTATGAGGCATACGCGAGGGGTCGCTATTTTTGGAACAAGAGAACGGCAGACGGCTTCCACAAAGCGATTGCTTACTTCAATGAGGCGATCGAGCGAGATGCCGGTTACGCGCTCGCCCACGCCGGGTTGGCGGACACCTATAACCTGGCGGCCATGTACAGCGTGCTGCCATCCGAAGAGGCCTTGCCGAAAGCGAAAAAAGCGGCGACCCGGGCCTTGGAGCTCGACGAGGGGCTTGCCGAGGCGCATACCGCGCTGGCGCGGATCCATGAGAACCTTGACTGGGATTGGTCCGCTGCGGAGAGAGAGTTCAGGCGCGCGGTCGAGCTGAACCCAGGATATGCCACCGCCCACCATTGGTATGCGGAATACCTGTCCGCGCACGGTCGACACGAAGAAGCGCTGGTGGAAAGTAATCAGGCTCACCAACTCGACCCTTTTTCGCTCACCATCAATACCAGCCTTGGACTGATTTTGGCGGAAGGAGGACGAGAAGATCTCGCCATCGAACGGCTACGCAAGACCGTGGAGATGGACGCCAATTTCAGTTATGTGCATTTCCAGTTTGGCAGGACCTATTTGCGAAGGATGGCCTTCGTAGAGGCAATTGACGAATTCCAGAAAGCCACTGCCCTCTCCCCCACGATGTCGCGGTATGCGTCGGCGCTTGCACATGCCTATGCGCGTGCGGGGAGAAACACCGAAGCGCACCAGGTGCTCGACGAGCTCACGCGCTCCTCACACGGACCGCGTGCTTCTTGGACCGATATCGCAATCATCCGTGCCGGGTTAGGGCAGAGCGACCAGGCGTTTGCCTCCCTTGAAAAGGCCTATGCCCATCGCGAGTGGAGGTTGGTTCGGATGAGAGTGGAGCCCATGTTTGACCCAGTGCGCGCGGACCCGCGTTTTGGCAACCTGCTGCGCCGAATAGGCCTGCCGCCTTAGAGAGCAGTGCGACAGCGGACATCGGCATTCGCGCGGCGGCGAGCGCGATCGTCCGGAGCGTTCGCTAAGTACGCTCGGGCTCGTCGCGAAGGGAAGCCGCGTCTTCGGTCTGACGGGAAGCCCGTTGTAGATGATCGAGGCGACGGCACAAGGGCAAGTTGTCATCGCGATCTACTCGAGCGATCGTGGAGGACCCCGGGCCGAGCGTGACCGAGCTCAGCGCGGCACGCGAGATCGCCGTCCGATCGCGCGGCCACAGCTACCGGGCTGTGCTCACCCCGGCTCTCGACGTGGGAGCCTATACGGTTGAGGGGCGGGAGCTACCGGGCTGCATCACGGAGGGGGACACGCTCCGAAGCGAGCGCATGGCGCGCGAGGCCATCGCAACCTGGCTCGACGCCGCCCTTGGCTGGTCAGTGGCCCCGCGAGTGGAACGAGCCATCCCTCCTCACCAAGGGCGGGCAACGGGTCCATCACGATTCCGGTCAAGAAGCGCACGCTGAAGGCACCGGACGCGCGATCCTTTGTCAGGCTGGCGTTTCGGAAGACGAGTTCTTCACGTCTACTGATGCTGCCTGCGCCTTCCTTCGAGAAAGGCGGCAAGTTCGAGGGGGTCGACGCGAATCGCGTGCAGCACGCGAACGTGCCGTAGCTGCCCTTGATCACACAGCCGATAGACGGTGGCCCTGCAGACGCCGAGACGTGCTGCTACCTGACGGACGTCGAGCAGGGGCTCTGTCCGGCGGTCGGGTAACAACCGGGTAACAAAATCATCGGGACGTGGGAGGAACGTGGTCCCCTGGGATCCAGCTTCCACGCTAGCCGTGCGACTTGATGAGGATAGGGGAGTGGGTTGTGGACTCCCCTTTCGCAGACTCCGAAGAAGGCCACTGGTTCGAATCCAGTAGCGCCCGCCAACCAAAATTCTCAAGTAAAATCAACTAGGAGAGGTCGGCGGCACGAGGATGATGAACATCACGCCGGTGAGGAAGGCCGTGCTCAGGTACATGAAGGCGAGCGACTCGCCGCGCGGGTCGTAGGGCAGGGCGCAGCGCGGGCATTCTTTATATTCAGTGTATGTCCACCAACGGCGGAAGATCGGCGCCGCGCCACAGCGGGGGCACTTCATCCGCAGCCCGCGCCAGAAGATCTGGGGCGCGGAGCCCGGCGTCGGGCCAGGCCGGGGATCTGGTACAGCGCGCTTCACCGGACGGCATCCCTCCCATCCTTTCGCGGAGTGCCCGTTACCATCCCCGAGCCGTCCGGTGAAGCAAGACCAGCGCAACAGCGCTCAGGGCTGCGGCGCGTCCCGGATCGCTTCGCCCGCTTGCCGGAGCGCGGCCTGGGTGCCCGGCAGGTCGCGAAGTTAGAGCCGGTCCGCGCTCCGCTGCAGTGCGCATCCGGGGAAGCGCTCCCACCAGTCAAGGGTCCCGGTGGGGTATTCTGACAGCGTGCGGCCGAGCGCTCGACCGCGGTCGAGGAAGAGGGAGGCGCAAGATGGTCGTCCGGAGCGCGTGCTTGATGGAGCGAACGCCAGCTGCGGAGGAACTCACGCTGCACGTGCTGGTCGCGATGCTGGCATTCGCCGTGTCGTGGCCGGCCTCGGCGCAAGACCGGAACGTCCTGCTTCCGGTCGCGGAGCTGGAGCACATGCTCCAGTCGGAACCGCTGCGGATCGTCAGCGCCGGGGTCACCCGTCCCAAAGCGCAGGGCGACATCACGCTCAAGGCTGAAGTGTCATTCGGCGGACGGCCGCCCATGCGCGTCAAGCTTCGCCGGGCCGAGCCCGGGGCAGAGATCTTCAACAACGTACCCCGGTACGATCTGGCCGCGTACGAGCTGCAGAAGCTGCTCCTTGATCCGCCGGAGTACGTCGTGCCTCCGACCGCCTTGCGCATGGTGCCGCTCGCGGACCTGCGCGCCTACGCTCCTGCAGCCAGGCCCACGTTCAAAGGCGCGGACGAGGTACTGTGCGTCGTGCAGTATTGGCTGCAGGACGTGGCCAATCCGCCCGACGTGCTCGACCCGGCCCTGTTCCAGTCGGATGCGGTCTACGCGAGACACATCGGTCAGCTCAATGTGTTCACCTATCTCATCCGGCACGGCGATTCGAATGTCGGCAACTTCCTCATCTCCGCAGCGCGGGGTGGTGAGCGCGTGTTCGCCGTGGACAACGGCGTCGCGTTCGCGGCCGAGGAGAGCGATCGCGGCGAGCTCTGGAAATCGATGCGCGTCAAGCGCCTTCCGGCCGACGTGGCGGAGCGCGTGCGAAAGCTCACGGAGGCCGATCTGACGTCCCGCCTCGGTGTCATCGGGCAGTGGCAGCTCACGGATGGGCACCATGTCGCCGTTCTGCCAGCTGCCAATCTCGCACCGCGCTCCGGCGTCCGCCGGGAAGGCGCGACCGTGCAGATGGGCCTGACACGCCGCGAGATCGCCGACGTGTGGGATCGCGCCACGAAACTCCGGAAGATGATCGACGATCGCGAGATCGTTGCATTCTGAGGATCGCTTGCAACTCCAACTCCGGCAGCGCGACCTGCGACGTGCGGCGCACGGATTCTGGTTCTGGCTGCTTCTGTGCGCGTTCCCGCTCGGCGCAGAGCAAGAGCGCCGTTCCTCGAAGGTCGAGCGCGTCATCGCTTTCGCGGACGTGCACGGCGCCTACGACGAGCTCACCCGGTTGCTTCGAGCGGCCGGTGTCGTGGACGCCGGGCTGCGCTGGTCGGCCGGCGCGGCCCGGGTTGTGAGCCTCGGCGACCTCCTCGATCGTGGCGCGGGCTCGCGCAAGGCGATGGAGCTGCTGATGCGACTCCAGGGCGAAGCCGCTGCGGCGGGCGGCGCGCTGCACGTCGTGCTCGGCAACCACGAAGTGATGAATCTGATGGGCGACCTGCGCGACACGACGCCGGCGGAGTTCGCCGCCTACGCCGCCGACGAGCCCGAGGGATTGCGCGAGCGCCTGCGGGCCGAATGGATCGCCCAGGGGAAAGGCTCGGCAGGACAGTTCGACGATCGTTTCCCGCAGGGCTGGTTCGGACATCGTGCCATGTTGGCAAGCGACGGCAGATACGGGCGCTGGCTGCTCGGCCTCCCCGTCGCGATCGTCATCGGCGACACGCTGTTCATGCATGGCGGTCCATCGCGGGTCCTTTCGGGCCTGTCGCTCGAGGAGATCAACCGTCGTCATCGCTCGGCGTTGTCCGAATACCTCGCCTCGCTCGACGCGCTGGTGACGGCCGGCCTGGTGGATCTCGAGGATCCCTTTGCGGACCGCGCGGCGCTGGCCGAGAAGCGCCTTGCGGAGTCGCCCCCCGGAAGTCCCGAGGTACGCCGCGCGCGCGCAGACGCGTTGCGACGGTTCGCCGCAGCAGATCGCGACCCGATGCTCGATGCCGACGGCCCGAACTGGTACCGCGGCGCCGCGCTCTGCAACGAGGCGTCCGAAAGCGACGTCCTCAGGCCGCTGCTCGACGGGCTCGGCGTCAAGCGCCTCGTGATCGGGCACACCGTGACGCGCAACCAGCGCGTGGTCTCCCGTTTCAACGGCGCCGTGATCAAGCTCGACACGGGGATGAATCGCGCCGTGTACCACGGCCACCCCGCCGCACTGCTGCTGGACCGCGACGCTGCGCGGGTCGTGTACGCCGATGAAGCTGGTCCGCCTGCCGCCATTTCCCCCGAGCCGCTGTACGTCGCTTCGCCGGTCCCCGACGAGGCCGTCGCATCTGTGCTCGCGGGCGGCATCGTCACCGTGATTGGAACGCGTGCGCCGGGGACGCTGGACGTCGTCGCCGAGCGCGAGGGTCAGCGCATCCCGGCCGTGTTCGTCGAGGCGGGTGGAGATGCGGTCCGCAAGGAACTGGCGGCCTACCGATTGGACCGCGCGTTGCGTCTCGGCCTGGTCCCGGCGACGGTCGAGCGCGACGTCCAGGGTCGTCACGGAATGCTCCAGGCGCGGCCCGAGCGCTGGGTCGGCCAGGCGGATGTCGAGGCGAAATCGATGCGCGCCGACGGGTGGTGCGCACTCCCTCCGCAGTTCGATCTGATGTATGCGTTCGATGCGCTGATCGGCAACGAGGGCCGCACTAGCGACCGCGTACTCTACGACGCCTCCAGCTGGATGCTTCTGCTCACCGGACACGATCGGGCTTTCGGCGCGAGCAAGGCATTGCCGCCTCACCCGCAAGCGCAGCCGCCGAATCCCGGTCCCGAGATGCGCCGTCGCCTTGCCACGCTGGATGCGACATCGCTCGCGCGGGCGTGGGGCAACCTGCTGCCGAATCGCGACCGCGTCGCGTTGCTGGCACGGCGCGATGCCCTGCTTGGGAAGACTTCCGGCGAAACTGCGCGTTGAAGAAGACTCAGGCCCGGAGCGTCGTGAGCCGCCGGATCCTGAAGCAGCTCGAGGCTTCCATCCCGTCCACGTCGCTCGCGACGACCACGACGGTGAGCTCCTCCGACACGTCGGCGGGGACGACGCCGCTGAAGGTGCGGTGGCGCATGTCGAAGCGCATCCACCTGGGGAGGGGACTTCCGTCCGCGAGCCGTGCATGCAGGCGCAGGACGTCGCCGGGGTCGTCGTCGCGGAAGCAATCGCTGGCGACGACGTGCCGGAATGGCTGCCCGGGCTCATACAGGAGATCCTCGATTGGCTTCGCGGCTTCCGGCGCCACGTTGGTGACGTTCTCCCGGCCCATGCGCATGTACTCCCTGCCGATGGCGATCGCGATCGCGAGCCAGACGAGCGCGAGCGCGAGGTTCAGCGTCGCGAACTGCGAGACCGACCAGTGCCCACGGTGGAGACCCGCGTAGACGACGCCGGCCTGGATCAGATCGCCGAACCGCCAGAAAAAGGTGTCGATGGCCGTCTTGCCGTCGTATTTCGCGTCGCGGCTCACCGGCAAGAACAGCGCCTGCCGCGTCGTATTCATGAGCGAATAGTCGACGCTGTTCTCGGCGATCTTGACGATCCGGATCATCGAAAAGATCGGGATGAACGCCATCAGGCCATAGCCGATCGCGGCGATGACAGGCAGCATCAGCAATGCGCCCGGCACGCCCACCCAGCGGTAGATGCGGGACACGAGAAAGAGCTGGATCAGGAGCCCTTCGAGCGTGAACCAGAACTGGAAGTCGCCATAGAACGCGGCGACCAGCGTTCTCTTCCCCAGCGCACCGCCGCTTGCCGCCACCTGCGCGTCAGCATAGCGGCTGACGATGTCGGCGAGCATGAATTCACCGGTGGAATTGACCCAGTTGAGCAGGACGACGAGGAGCGCAATCAGCAAGAAGTAGCGCTCCCGCAGCACGAGCCCGATGCCGCCGAGCAGGTTCAGCGGCCGGCTCTCGTGCTCCGCGCTCAGCGCGCGCGACCCTTCGGGCGCGGCAGCCGCAGCCGGCCCTGAAACGGCGAGCGTGAAGAGCAGCGCGGCGGGAGCGACCAGCATCAAGCCCTCGGGCGTGAGCTTCGCCACCGCCAGGTGCGCGGCCTTGGCGCCTGCGAGCGCGCCGAGGTTGGCGCCGACCATGATCAGGGGAAACAGGCGCTGTCCGGACTTGAGGTTGAACGTGTCGGCGGCAAACGCCCAGAACTGCGCCGGGACCATCACACCAAAGATGCTCACCCAGACGAAGAAGGCGAAGCCGATGCGCGTGCCCGACCGTGCGACAGCGGCGAAGATGACCATGTTCGCGGCGAAGAACAGGATCACCGCGCGCAACAGACGCGCGCCGTCCAGGCGCCTGCGAACGATGCCGTAGGCGGGCACGATGATCATCAAGAGCAGCGCGATGACCGCGACCGCGTACGCGCGCACTTCCGCGGAGAACTGCGAGAGGAGAAAGGCTTCGCGCAGCGATTTGACGATGTAGTACGAGAAGAGGAGCAGGAACGCGTTGGCGAAGAACAGAAGGAGGGTGCGACCCTCGCCGGGCCGCACGCGCGTGAACAGCCGAATCACGCGCTCGGCTGGACCAAGCTCGCTATGGTCGGTCAACACGGCCGCACACAGCCTACTGCCCGATCATGCTGGCAGACGCGATGCGGGCGGGCACCATTCCGCCGCACACCGCGACAGCGTGATCGTGCTGCTCGGCCAGCGCCCACCCCGGCACGAGCGTGAGAACCGCCGCCAGAACGCGAGCGCCGCAGAAGGACCACATGGGTTCCCCCCTTTGCTGAAGGGGCGATTCTGTCACATCCGTGTCACGCTCGAAAACCGGGCGAACCGCGACGCTGCAACGTAGCGCCACGCAAGCGCCACAGGACCTTGGCCTGAGCCAGAGCCGATCCAGCCGGATCGTGCGGCCTTCTACACGGAGTCCTATCTCTCAGGGAGCCCGAGGCTTCGGACTCTCGTGCTCATCAGGGCGGTATAGCAACTGGCGCAGCACGTACAAGAGGATCCCCCCATGCCGGTAGTACTCCACCTCGATCGGCGTATCGATCCTCAGCGTCAGCGGCACCTCGTCCGTCTTCCCGTTCGCGCGGTGGATCGTCAGCTTCGCGTCCTGCCGCGGCGTCGGCCCGTTCTCGAAGCCCGAGAGGTAGAACGTCTCCGTCCCGTCCAGCTTGAGCGTCGCCGCGTCCGTGCCTTCCTTGAACTGGCACGGCAGCACGCCCATCATCACCAGGTTGCTCCGGTGGATGCGCTCGAAGCTCTTGGCGATCACCGCGCGCACACCCAAGAGGCGCGTGCCCTTCGCCGCCCAGTCGCGCGACGACCCGGTGCCGTACTCGTGCCCGGCGAAGATCATCAGCGGCGTCCCGCGCTTCTGGTACTCCCTCGCCGCGTCGTAGATGGGCATCACCTTGCCGTCGACGGCGGTGAGACGCCAAGACGCCAAGACGAACAACCGCCCTACATGACGCTCCTCCCAGGCGACATCATCGCGACCGGCACGCCTCCGGGAGTAGGCCTGGGCATCAAGCCCACGCC
>Ga0137418_10003506_pt1 | contig 14406 bp, 6 predicted proteins | sample CZODoug3_1_2_16f_FD_122242 | JGI IMG/M metagenome (GOLD analysis project Ga0137418, IMG submission 122242) | Vadose zone soil fungal communities from Angelo Coast Range Reserve, California, USA - CZODoug3_1_2_16fungal (Hybrid Assembly) | ecosystem: Environmental > Terrestrial > Soil > Vadose...
GAATTTAAACGGCTTTGAAATGAATGCCAACTTGGATCACGCTCCGGGGGTCAATGACCCAAGGATTGATCTCGCATGGGGCAAGAGCTGGGAACGCGGGTCCGTGTCTCTCGTCGCGAGCTACCAACACTTCGGCGAGCTCGCTGGGACGCAGCGCGAGCCGTTCTCATTGACTCAATTCCCGGTAAACATTTCGGAATCTACCGCGCTGGCTCTGGGAAGTGACACCTGCGCTCCGGGCAATGTGTATTCGGTCGATGGCGTGAGCAATCTTCCGGGACTCTCCGCGCCGTACGCCGGTATCCCGTCAGGCATCTTGGGTAAGCCGAACATCGGAGAGTTTGCGGCGACGGCTGGCAAACTCAACGTGTGCAATGCCGGTCGGTATAGCGACATCACGCCCCGATCACAGCGCGAGGGCGTGCTGCTGTCAGCGCACTATGAGGTGAATGAGTCCGCGGATCTCTTTACGGAGGCGCTACTCTCGCATCGAGAGGTGCGGAATCGGGTTCAAGCTCAATTCACGGCGTACAGCAACTTTAACGGTACGGTCGCTGCGAACAATCCCTACAACCCGTTCGGTCAAGATGTCAATGTGAGTTTCGTCTACCCGGGCAAAGGGGCGCAGGAGACCGATTCCTCGTCTTTGATTCGACTGCTAGTCGGCACGCGGGGTTCCTTGTTCTCAGACTGGCGTTATGAAGCCACGGCCACGCTGTCGCGGGACCGCCTCGATGACCGTGAATCCCAAATCAATTACGCAGCCGTCTCAGCGGCGCTCGCATCTACTGACCCGGCCACGGCATTGAACCCATTTACGAGCGGCGCGCCGGGAACACCACAAGTCCTGAGCTCTTTGATGAATCCTGACTCGTCTATTGTACTTGACGACGAAATTGTGAGCGGCCTAGGTGCTGTACGTGGCCCCCTGTTCAATCTTCCAGCGGGCGCAGTACTTGCCGTGATCGGCGGCGAATTCAATCGAGAGAAGCAAGATACGGTCGTTGCGGGCCTTGAGTCGCTGTATCTGCATCGCAATGCTTATGCGGCATTCGGGGAAGCGCGCGTTCCATTGCTTGCCGAAGGCGGCCCTGCGCAACGCCATGAGCGGCTGACCCTTACTTTCGCCGGCCGCTATGACCATTCTGATGATTATGGCGGGAAGGCTACGTGGCAAAGTGCATTGCAGTGGCGCCCGTTCGACGTGTTCTCCGTGACTGGTAGCTATGGGACATCCTACAAGGAGCCGAAATTGGATCAAATCTCAGGGCCGCAGACATCGTCCGTTGGTCCGCAGTTCGTAACCGATCCGTTTCGCGGCAACGAAGTTGAAGGCTACAACGTGACAGCTGTCACTGGACCCAACTACAACCTGAAGCCTGAAACAGGTGCGTCATCCTCGCTGCGGATCGAATACTGGAACGACGCGAGCACCGGCCTACGAGCTTCTCTCACCTGGTATGACCTCAAGATTTCGCAATACATTGGCTTCCCCCAGCTCCAGGTGCTGGTTGATTTCCCCAACCTGTTCCCAGGCGCCGTTGTCCGTGCGCCGGCCACGCCTCAGGACATACAAATGGGGTTTCTGGGCGTGATCACGCAGCTGAACGACACGTACTACAATTTCGGCGATATACATGTCGATGGGTTTGATGCGGATGCGAGCTACGCAATCGATACTCGCCTAGGTCAGTTTACGCCTTCGATTGCGGTTGCCAACATCTACAGGTGGCGGGCCGCCCTGACGCCCAATGCGCCGATTATCGACGGCGTCAACCAGGCGACCATTTACAGCGTCGGCTGGTCGCCCCGTTGGAAGGGTACCGCGGCGCTGGCGTGGAAACGCGGGCCGATATCCGCGAATATCGCTGGTCGATACATCGGGCGGTATCTGGACTATCAGGCGACCGTTCCAAATGCCAACGAGATTGGCAACACGTGGGTCTTTGATTGCAATGCACGCTATGAGGTGGGTCAGGCGTTTGCTGGAAGAGTTCCGTCGCTCGCGGGCGCCTACGTCTCGCTTGGGGCCGTCAATGTGTTTAACAAGATTCCGCCATTTTCGTTTAACTCCTCTTGGTATGACATCCAGGAGTACGACATCCGCGGACGGTACGTGCACCTCGGTGCCGGTGTCCGGTTTTAAATGAAATGCTGGTGAGCCTTCCGTGGTGACACGGAGATTTGCGATCTCGACCTGGCTCGTTCAAGTCGTTGGAATGGTCTTAACGTTGGTGCCGCGAGCGCACGCGGAGGAGATCGCCACCGTGCTCCGGGAGATTCCGATTGTGCCGGAGAGCCCGAAGCGCCTGATAGCCATTGACGATCTGCTGCGCCTACGCGACATCGACTCATTGAGCCTTTCGCCTGACGGTTCTCACCTCGCCATCATGGTCCGTCAGGCGGTACCGAAGCAAAACACTTATCGCACCGGGTGGTTTGTCGGCTCCTCGACCGGAGGCGATCTCACATTTGTGGGAGACGGTGGAGACGCGCGCCTGTTGACCTTCCCTGATGGCACAACGGGCGGCGAGATCGCCGGCGGCCCTGGCCGCTGGTCGCCGGACGGGAAGTGGTTAGCCTACCTGGTGAAACGGAACAATGAGGTTCAGCTGTGGCGAAGCCGGTCGGACGGTCGCGTCGTCGAGCAGCTGACCCACAATTCCGCCGATGTCCGGGACTTCGCCTGGAGTGACGACGGACGGATCGTGTACTTCACGGCCGGCACACCGCATGCGGAATTGAAGGCCCGCGATCAGGCGGAGGCCTGGCGCGGATATCGTTTCGACGACTTCCGGAGCGTCTCTGAAATAACAACGCCTGGCCACCCACCTAGGCCTCTTGAGGACAATCCTCCGGTATGGGTGGTTGATCTCGAAGTCGCCCGCGAACGTAACGCCAATGCTGAAGAATCAAAAGAATTCGAGCGGTTGCGGTCGGTCGGTTACATGGCGGGCGCAGGAGGTGCAGAGCTCCCTAAGATTCTCAATGGAGCGGAGGCACGGCCAGCGCTGAGTTCGAAAGGCACATTGGCCTGGCTCGCTCGCACGGGCGACCGTTCCTCCATCGGTCTGGAACTGCTACGGGTAACTGTATCGAAGTCGGCTGATGGTTCCCATCCGATTCCGTGCTTAGCGCCAGAATGTTCAGGACTATTTATTGACACGGTCTGGTGGAGCGCCGATGCGAACCGAGTGATGTTCTGGAATCTAGGCGGAAACACAGGAATGGAAGTAGCGCTCTACGCGTGGTCGCCGTCAACCGGAAAGATTTCGATACTAGTACGACCGGGTGATGTGTTCAGAGGTTGTGCGATGGCCACAAATCGCCTGATCTGCCTACGCGAAACCGTCGTGCAACCTGCTCATGTGGTGGCGATCGATACTCGGTCCGGCGCAGTAAAGGTTATTGCGGATGTTAATCCGGAGCTGAAGAATATCCGTTTCGGGAGGGTCCAGCGGTTCGAGTGGGATGTGCCCAGCGCAGTTCCCAATCTCTACCCGCAGCGTTCCTTTGGCTATGTTGTCTACCCGCCGGATTTTGACGCTACCCGCAAGTATCCTGTGTTTATCGCCCCTTACAGCGCGAGTGGTTTTCAACGCGGTGATGTTGGGGACGAACATCCGCTATTCGCTTACGCCGCTAGTGGAATCTTGGTCATTCATGCTTCTTACCCCTTCGAAATTCAATTGCACAAGACAAGCGCTGAGGTGGAAAAGTTTCTATTTTCGCCCGAGCGGGGCTTCCCGTATCTCACCACCATGCTGGAGTCAACCTTACGTGCCCTCGACGTAGTGTCAAAGCGCGGAATAGTCGACGAGAAGCACGTTGGCATCGGAGGCGTAAGCCAAGCGTCGGGCAATCCACTCTACATGCTGTGGAAGGAAGATCGGATCGCGGCGGCATCTGTCGCGGGCGGCTACTTGGGTCCCTGGATGTATTATTGGTGGACCCCGCGAGGACATCCGCGGTCTGACGAATGGTACCCGGCAACAAGCGTCGAGGGCTTGAAATGGTGGAATCCAATCGATGTCGCCCAGCACGTAGACAAGATTAGGTCGCCCATACTCTTCAATATCTCAGACCAGGAGATAGGCGCCGATGCGACGCTTCTTAGGCACTTAGAGGACGCCCGTAAGCCGTTCGATGCGTATGTGTTTCCAGGTGAATATCACGAGAAATGGCAGCCGGCCCACCGCCATGCAATCTATGAACGAAATCTCGACTGGTTTCGATTTTGGCTGCAGGACTATGAAGATCCGGATCCCACCAAGGCCGAGCAGTACAAACGCTGGCGTGAACTTCGGAAGCTGCAGATCACCCAAGATGCGGAGCGAGCGAATGCGGGCCAGGAGTCCACGCGAACTCACTGAAAACAATTTCATTCGAGAGCGCGTGGTGTTTGGGGGCAGTGAGCACTGACCTAGGGCAGTTCTGACGAGAGCAGCGTCCACTGACAGGGCAGCCGTCGGTTCCACCGATCCACGAGGGTATCGGCCAGATTTCTCCTGAAACACCCAGTTCCCTGACTCCCGCTCGAGTGTTTCTGTCGTTGTCGTTTTCTCTTGAAGCGCGGACCCGTGATTTAGCACCCACCAAACAAATCACTCACTTACTCACGTTTTTCCTCATGCAGTCCGCCGCGCTGCAGTCCGTGGTGACCATCCTTCCTCAAGAGCTACATTGCCAGCTGGGCGGGACGCGCGAGCGTCCTCTGAGAGAGTAGTCGCTGTCAGGGAGACTTTGTGATCGTTCTTGCAGTAAAGCGAAGCTACGCGAGCGCCGCACGCCTCGATCATCCAGCCGTAGCGCCGCTTCACCCAATGACGCCCCTGGTTTTGTTGCGAATTAGCGGCCGTGCCCACACCCCCACGCTTAAAACGAACCCGAAAGTGAGATACAGAAGCAGCATTCCAAACCGCAAGCCGTAGAGATCCCCGAGTCCGCCAATAACAAAGGGCACGAGCGCACCACCCATGATCCCCGAGCACAGGATCCCGGCGAAGGGGCCGTGGTGCTGGGGTACCGAGTTCAGCCCGAGCGACACCACTGTGGGCCACATGATCGAGGCGAAGAAACCGATGCAGGGAAAGGCCACTCGGGATGCTTCGGCCGAGCCAAACAAGGCCACCGACAGCATGCAGAGCGCACCGAGCGAAAATCCGATCAATACGCGGCGACTGTCGAAGAGCTTCAGCAAGGCCATCCCGAGGATACAGCCGGCGGTGAGAAGTCCCCAGTAATAGGCCACCGCATCCGCACCTCCCTTGTGGGGATCAACATGGTGATAGCGCTCGAGAAACGGGGACATCCAGTCGGCCGTGCCCTGCTCGCAGCCGACGTAGGCAATCACCGCGAAAAAATAAAGCCAGACGATCGGATTGCGCAGAAGCTGCCGGTACATGGAAAGCGTGCCCGCCGATTCCTCCGCCGTGCGCTCCACCTTCGGTAAGCGCAGCAATGCGATCACCACAACGCAAACACCAGAAACCGCGGCAAATATCCAATAAATGGATGCCCACGGAAGCGCGGGAGGTGTAATCCTGCCCAGGAGTGCGTAGAGGCCCTTGAGATCGCGATGCGCGGGATCGAGGTGCCTCACGAGATCGGAATAGACCAGAGGACTCACGAAGGAAGCGGCGCCGAAGATGAGCTGTGCGAACGCTGAGTTGAATGCAAAGTGCTCCTCCCCACCGGCGACGCGCAACAGGGGATTGATCGCGACCTGCAGTGCAGCCATCCCCGTTCCGATCACAAAGAGCGAAGTCACGGCCACTACATAACCGGGAAATGCAGCGAAACTTGTCGCGCCGAGGGTCGCCGCAACGAAGGACGCAACCATGAGTTTCTTTTCTCCCCAGCGCTGCACCGCAAAGCCTGCAGGAATGGACATCACACCATACGCGATGAAAAACGCGAACGGCAGGATCCCCGCCATCGTGAGCGACACGTGAAAGCCGGCGATGATGTCCGGAACCAGCGGCCCAAGGATATTCGTGAGAAAGGAGATCACGAAGAACACAACGAACACAACACCTACCAGAAATCGACTTCTGCCTCCAATTCCGGCGCGCGCAGCGGATGTCATTGTCATTCGATCAAGCCCCATTGTCGTTCGACTGGCCGCGACTTGCGGATCCATCACCATCGATTCGCGCGAGCAAAATCACGGCCAAGCACCCGCGTTTTGATGAAGTTTCCCAGCCCCTCCAGCGAGCCAAATCCAACATCAGATCTCGCGGAGAATTCCTGGCGACTGCCACGGCACTTTCCGCCGCTGGTGCCTGGGCGAGAGAGCCGCGTGCGTCATTACTCTCGCCGAGGATAAGGCGTTCCAACGCGTAGTAACGATGCCCCGCACTCGAGTGCTCGCCGAGGCTGACTGGATCTGTCGCATCATGGTGGGGAATCTTGAGCCGGCGCACATCTACTGGTATCGCTTCATCGACAGTGTGTGGGGTCACCGCAGATCCGGCGCCTGCGCAGGCTCGGGGTCCTGACACACGGCCTCCGCCGCGGCGCATACGGCGCCAATGAGCCCCGCTCGATCGCCAAGCTGGCTGGGTGCGATGGTGATGGGTCGTGAGAAGAGTGCGGGAAGGGCCCGTCGGACCCGCTCATACAGCTCGGGACGCATGCCGATGCTTCCCCCAAACACGATGAGCTCCAGATCGAGAAGCGATTGCAGTGTCACTACGGCGAGGGCCACCCAGCGCGCCGTTGTGTCGAGGACCGACGCCGCCACTTCGTCTCCTTCCTCGAGGAGCCTGAAAATGTCACGTACCGTGACGGCCGCGGTTCCACCCAGGCGGCGGTATCGATCCACGATGGCGAGTGAGCCCACCTCGAGCTCGAATGCGCCAATGGCAGATGGGATCTGCCAAGTCGGGTCGCGCCCGATTGGCAGGTCCGCGATTTCCCCCGCCGCGCCGCGCGTCCCCCGAAACAGCTTGTCGTCGATGAGCAGGCCGAGACCCGCGCCTGTTCCGAGCGCCAGGAACGCCGCGTTGCGGCACCCGCTGGCGCACCCGAGCGCCTGCTCGCCAAGCATTGCGAGATTCACGTCGTTCTCGATCGCAACATACGGCCCGAAGCGGCCGCGCAGATAGCCGAGGACATCGAAGTCCTGCAGTCCCGTGATGTTTTGAGTCAGAGAAACGCGGCCTGTGCCAGGATCGATCGCTCCAGGAACACCCACCATGACATGACGCGCCCGCGTGACTTCGATCCCGACGGCTTGCGCCAGCTTGTCGGCGCAGGCGGCGATCTGTTCGGCCACATACGCTCCGCCGCGTCGGTCCGTGGGCTCTGTCATTTCCGCCACGATCCGACCACGCGCATCGGCCAGGGCTGCGGCGAGCTTCGTGCCGCCCAGGTCCGCCGCATAACAATAAACTGTTTCGCGCGTCATTAACGTGCGCTACGGTGCGCGGGGCGGGGGAAGAGGCAGAGCCGCCGCGAGCTCCGCGACCCCGAAGAAATCATCATGGAGACGGCGCAAGGCGACGGACAAGGCGCCCACGACGCCTGCTCGCTTGCCGAGTGTGCTGGTGCGAATCTCCACCGGCCGCGGCGCAAGCTGCAACAGCACGCGCGCGACCTTGTCCGCAAAGTCCGGACGCGCCCCGACCGAGCCACCCAGAACGAGCAGTTGCGGATCTACTGTTGCGATGACCGTCGCGGCTGCAAGACCAGTCAGCCGCGCCGTCTCGTCGACTACGCCCGCGGCAAGCAGCTCTCCCGCCTGCGCTCGCTCAAAGACCTGTCTGACCGAATCGACGTCGGAACCACCGACTTCCCGGTATCGCCGCACGACACCAGCGGCGCCAACCTGGTACTCGAGGCAGCCCTGCAAGCGGGACTCGGCTTGCAGCGGATCGCCACCGATCGGCAGATAGCCGATCTCACCGGCGGCGCCATTCTCGCCGCGAACGAGCTGGCCGTTGACATAGAGTCCCAGTCCGACGCCGGTACCGAGCGCGAGCAAGGCCACGTTGGCGACGTTTTGCGCGCAGCCATGCCAGATTTCCCCGAGCAGCGCGAGATTGATGTCATTTTCAAAGACGACGGGACTACCGAGTTTCTCACCCAGCAGGCCTACGACATTGAGATGACCAAGGCCGGTGATGTTGGGAGCCATTTCGATCGCGCCGCTCTTGGGGTTCACCACCCCAGGGGTGGCCAGCACGATGGAGCGAATTCGGCTGGGGTGTGTGTGGTTGGCACGCGCCAGACGGTCCGAAAGCCGGGCGATCTGATCGAGCACCCAGGCTCCGCCGCGGCTGTCGGTGGGTTCGTCGGCCTCGGCGAGGACTCTACCTGCAATATCGGCCAGAGCGACTGTCAATCGCCGGGCTCCCAGGTCGATGCCGAGCACGTGACCGCCTTCGGGGCTCAATTCGTACAACACGGCGGTCCGTCCGACATTGCCGCTTGTTCGTCCGATCGGGTGAACCAGTCCCTGCTCCTCGAACGCGTCGATGACTTCGGAGGTCGTCTGTTTCGACAGTCCGGTCACCTTGGAAAGGTCCGCCCTTGAGATAGGGCCGCGGTGCAGGAGGGCTTCGAAAACGCCCCGCCGCGACAACTGGCGGGTCAGGCTGGCCGTCGGCTGAGAAGGCATCGTCGCTCTCGTTTGATTCGTTACCCTACCGAACTATCATAGCTGCATTAGCCGATAAAGCCACCCGCTTGACCAAAAACGCCCTCTGGTGGCACCATTGGTTCGTCAAGCGACCGAATAAATAGACGCTACAGCGCACAGATGAAGTCGGCAATCGGTCATCGGGGTCGACATGCGGGGGTCTCGACGACGCCATTTCTGGCGGCGGATGTCGGTGGCACGCCTGCCCGCGTCGCGTTGATGTTCCGACGGCCGGGGACGGTGCAGCACGGGCTCTCGATTGCCTTCGTGTGGCTGGCGGCAACGGGGATGGCAATTGCGGCGTCAGCGACATCCACCTGGTCGCTGTTGCCCCTGCCCGCCGACGTACGCCCTGCCCCGTCGGGCGTGGTGGAGATTGCGGATGGCGCACTGGTCGCGGTACGCGGCGCGGACCGCGAGCAAGTTCAGCCTACGGTGGATCGTTTCGTGCAGTTGGTGGCCAACACGCGCGGGCTGCAGTTGCACACTGCGACTACGGCCGACGCGCACCCCGCAATCACGTTCGACCATTGCTCGCCAGATTGGCGCTGGTGCCTGCGGTCCGGGGGGACGGGCAAAACGAACTCAACGCAAGAGTTTCCACGTCGAAGGTGAATGAGGCTCGTGACCTGTGCATTTTCGCCACTGGCGATCCACGCGATGGCCAATGGGTGCTGGCACGAATGGCATTTTCGAAATAGGCCGCACGCGGAACGCGCACCGCAGGGCATCAGAGATTCGGAAGATATCGATCTAGAGGTAACGCCCGTGTCAAACGTACATCGCAAGCACCCCGTGTCAATTGCGGTATCCATGGCGTTGCTCGCGGCCGCGGCGACATCAGCCATGGCATCAGAGCGCACGGATGCTCCGGCGCAGAACGCGGGCGCGCAGGGCCCTGCGCAGCAAGACGTGCCGACGACACCATCGCCCGATGCCAAGAAAGCCAAGTCAAGAACCGACGGCGCTGGGACAGACGAGGAAGCCTTGGAGACGGTCACCGTCGTCGGCGTGCGTGAGTCGCAGATACGCGCGATCGAACTGAAGCGCCTGGCTCCGAATATCCAGGACAGCATCTCGGCAGAAAGCATCGGCCAACTGCCCGACGTGACCATCACCGACGCGCTACAGCGCATCACCGGCGTGCAAATCAACCGCGACGCGGGCGTCGGAACATCGGTGGACGTACGCGGCCTGCCTCAAGTCGGCACCATGCTGAACGGTGAAGTATTCATTACGCCGGATCAGATCGACTCGCAACAACCGGACTTCACCACGCTGCCAGCCACGCTGTTCAATCAGGTGGACGTCATCAAGTCGCCCACCGCCGGCCAGACCGAGGGCGGCATCAGCGGTTCGCTTAATCTGCACACTTATCGGCCCTGGGATTTGCCGCATGGATTTACCTATAGCTATGCCGCCGACGGGGAACGGGGGGGCACCACTCGCAAGACCGGACCGGAGGCAAGCGGCCTCATTTCATACAACGCCGATGGTCGCTGGGGTCTGCTGGTTTCCGCTGATTTCTCCGACACCACGCGGATGAACGCCAACGAGGGCCTCGACCAATACGGCGTCATATTCCACGGCGAGAACGCGGCAAGCGCGGGCGCCTACAATGGCTTCCTGGGGGCCTGGAACGGTGCGCCGATTCCTTCCCGGATCGTCCAGAATCCAGACGGCAGCGTCGACGTAAACGGCGACAGAAAGTCTAACGGCGTGTTCATGGGCAGCCAGGACATCAGCCTGTACGACATCACCACTCAGCGAAAGCGCAAGGCCGGGAACGCCTCGTTCCAGATGGATTTTGGCAGCGGGTTCACGTTCACCAGTGATTACTTTTACGCGCACCAGAGTCAGCTCGACCGCAACGTCGGCATCCAGTTCAACTCCACCAATTGGCAAGGCGCGACCTATGTGCCGTTGCAGTCGAGAGATACCGGCAGTACCGCCTTAAGTCAGTACAACACGCCGCCGCCCGACCCGGCCTGGGCCGGTTCGCACATCTACACCACCCAGGTGTACGAAAAATGGCCGGGCGATGTTGAATCGTTCTCGCAGGTCACGCGCCGGGACTCCACCGCGCAGAACATCAATGCCCAGCTGGATTTCAACAATGGCGGCGCCTTCAGGGGGAGCCTGCGCGGCATCCGCGAAACGGCAACCCAGCATTTCATAGAGACCGACATCAACATTTCCGATTCCGACGGCTGCCTGTGGGCTGATCCCAGCACCGGGTTGCCCTGCGGGACCTTTGTCTATCCGGGCGGCAACCGCGTATTCAATGCCATCGGTATTCCCCAGAATACGGTTCCCATCACAGCGAATTTCAACGGCCGCAATCTTGCGATCGGTATGCCCGCATCGCTCAGCAGCGCTTTCGCCAACCCTAACGGCTGGACGATGAAGACGCTGGAATCCACGGACGACTACGACCGCAGGACCGCAATCACCGCGCTGCGCTTCGATGGACACTACGACGTCAACGAGCGCTTCCACTTAAATTTTGGCGTGCGCAACAGCATCCGCAGCGCCGACAACGACGGGTTCACTCTGGTCGTCCCCGTGTACGCCGGCATGGGTGCCAGCGACCCGAACGGCTGCCTGGTGCGCTATGTCGGCTCCGATGTGCTCCTGAGTGGTAATGACTCTGGCACCTGGTGTACCGCGGGTAACTCGCAGGGGTTCTTCCGTGCCGGCCCGTTGTCGTCACAGCAGCTATCCAAAACCCCGCCGCCGCTCGCCAGTAACTGGCAGCAATACAACAACCTGCTCGGGTCGGGGATCAACTTCTGGGCGATCAATCCAGGCGCCATGGACAATCCCGAGGCGTACTGGCACTCGCTCTATCCCAATACCACGAGACAGAAGGCGCCTGGAATCACCTGGGCCGTGTGGATGAAGGAACTGGCAAGCTATCTGCAGGGCGACTTCGGTGGCCAGATCGGCGGCATGCCGTACAGCGGCAACGTGGGTGTGCGCGTGATCCACACCAACCTCGAAATTACCCAGGATCGGACCGGCTTGCCCGGCCAATATGGCACGGAGCCCTCCGACGCCGGCACCGAGGTCACCCGGCGCAGTTATACCGATGTCCTGCCGGCGGCCAACTTCGCGCTGAATGTGACCAACAAGCTGACGCTGCGCCTCGCCGTCTCCAAGAACATGATGCCACTTGATCTGAGCCAGTGGGGTGGGGGCCTACAGCTCAATTACTCGCTGGTGGAGACCCCGCAGGGTCCGATATTCCAGGTTGCGCAGGGCACTTCGTCGGGCGATCCGAACCTCAACCCGTGGCGCTCCACGAACTACGGGGCTTCGCTCGAGTACTACATCAACCCCGCGAGCATGGTCGGCCTCGAGCTGTTCCACATCGACGTGCGGAGCTTCATCATTAACGGCACCGTGCCCCACGTTTGTAACCTGCCGGACGAGGACGGTGTAGTACGCGGCCATTGCATCGACATCACCGAGCCGATCCAGGGCGCGGGCAACAGCATCCAGGGCGCAGAGTTCGACTATCGCCAGGGGTTCACGTTCCTTCCGGGGCTCCTGGCCAATACCGGCATGGAGTTCAATGTTACGTACGCACCCAGCAATACGGGGAAAACGGATCTGGCCGGGCACAAGATCCCGTTCCAGGACAATTCAACCGAGTCGGGGAATTTCATCCTGTGGTATCAGAGCAAGCGATTCCAGACCCGCGTCGCGTACAACTACCGTTCGAAGCGAGCAGTGATGGAGAACGTGGGCGGCATCACCGGCCTGGAACAGTACGAGGCACCGCAGAAGTACCTCGACGCCTCGATCGCATACAAGGTCAGCAGGTACGGCGAACTGTTCGTGAACGGCACCAACCTCACCAACGAGTACCAGCGCTACTACCTTGTGTGGCCCGACCAGCCGGCGCACTCGACGTTCTCCGAACGCATGTACACGGTCGGCGTCCGCGGGCAGTGGTGACCGGAATCTTGGGAGCGGCTGACGCGACACGAATCCCGGGCACACCCACACTCCGAGTAATGGCGGCGCTGGCGGTCACGTCGCTCGCTTGCGCCGAAAGCGCCTTCACGCCCACTCGGATGGATGGCGGCGCCGGGTCGGCAATTACCATAGCGCATTGGCAAATTCAGTCCAGCGCCAAAGCACAGCAAAGCGGCGCCGAGGTCTCCTCTGCCGGATTTTCGGCGCGCGACTGGTACACGGTGAGCGGCCGCGCCACGGTGATGGCGGGGCTGCTGGAAAACGGCCAGTACGGAGACGTGTTCTACGGCGATAACCTCCGTGCGGTCGAGGAGCCCGATTCCAGCGGCAACCTGTTCGTGATTCCCTGGTGGTATCGCACCGAGTTCGCACTGATCAAAGGAGCGCGGGAGACACGTACGTTGCTGCGTATCAACGGCATAATCTCGAGCGCCGATGTGTGGTTGAATGGCCACCTCGTCGCCGAACAGGCAACCGTCGCCGGTGCCTATCCCGTGCACGAGTTCGACGTGACACGCTGGGTACACGCAGGCAGCAACACCCTCGCATTGCGCGTGCGTCCGGCCGACCCGAGGACGAGCCTCTCAATTGGCTGGGTCGACTGGAACCCGACGCCACCGGACAACAATATGGGCCCGTGGCGGGGCGTGGATATCGTGCGCACGGGGCCGGTCCAGATACGTTTTCCGCAGGTGACATCGACGCTGTCGCTTCCCGATCTCGCGCACGCCGCGCTGTCCGTGAAAGTGCAGGCGCGGAACCTCGATAAGTCGACACACGACGCAACGATCACGGGCGTCGTGGCTGGCGTTTTGCTGCGGCGAACGATCCACCTCGCTCCCGGTGAGACACAGACCGTGTCATTTTCCCCCAAGAGCGATCCGAGCCTCGACCTCAACCATCCGCAGGTCTGGTGGCCGGTCGGTATGGGGGCGCACCCGCTCTACAGTTTGCAAATGGAGGCTGCCGTTGATGATGCAATCTCAGATCGGGCCAGCGCGACGTTCGGCATTCGCAGCGTCAGCTCCCACCTCACCCAGCAGGGTTATCGGCAGTTCGTCATCAACGGCAAGCCTGTCCTGATTCGCGGCGCGGGCTGGGCGCCGGACATTTTTCTGCGCGACGACCCCAAACGGATGGAGGCCGAGTTTAGTTACATCGTGAATCTCGGACTCAACAACATTCGCAGCGAGGGCAAGCTGGAGGATGCACGCTTCTACGACCTCGCTGACCGCGACGGCATCATGATCCTCGCCGGCTGGGAGTGCTGCGACAAGTGGGAATCGTGGGCCAAGACGGGTGGCGAGCCGTGGGACGCTTCGGACGAGAAGGTGGCTGCAGCCTCGATGGCGAGCGAGGCGCGTCTGCTGCGGAACCACCCGTCCGTGATCGGATTTCTGATCGGCAGCGACAACGCGCCGCCGGCCGGGATCGCAAAGATATATCTCAACACATTGCGAGCCGAGGACTGGTCGCTGCCGATCATCGCGGCGGCATCGGATCAGGCCACGGCCGAGACCGGGCCGTCCGGCATGAAGATGGCCGGCCCCTACGACTGGGTTCCGCCGGCGTATTGGTATGCAGACCAGTTGGGCGGCGCCTTCGGGTTCGACTCCGAAGTCAGCGCAGGCGCCTCCATTCCGCCGCTGGACGACCTGATCCGCATGCTCTCGCCGCAGGAGCTGGAGGCACTGTGGAAATTCCCACAGGCGCGGCAGTTTCACGCTTCGGCCGCCTGGTCGATATTTGCGACGATCGAGCCGTTCGACACCGCGCTG
>Ga0137418_10003507_pt1 | contig 14405 bp, 14 predicted proteins | sample CZODoug3_1_2_16f_FD_122242 | JGI IMG/M metagenome (GOLD analysis project Ga0137418, IMG submission 122242) | Vadose zone soil fungal communities from Angelo Coast Range Reserve, California, USA - CZODoug3_1_2_16fungal (Hybrid Assembly) | ecosystem: Environmental > Terrestrial > Soil > Vadose...
GGCTCCAACACCATCAGGCAGCCGCACGCAATCGCCGGAGCCACCTTATGCGCCACCAGATTCAGCGGAAAATTAAACGGCGTAATCCCTGTAATCGGCCCAACCGGAAACCGCTTCACAATCGACCACCGTGCCGCCGTCGACTCCTGCCAGTCCAGCGGCAAATACTCCCCGCCCAGCCGCGTCGCTTCCTCCGCCGCAATCTGAAACGTAAACACAGCCCGGTCAACTTCCACCCGCGCCACCTTGATCGGCTTCCCCGCCTCCAGGCAAATCGAGCGCGCAAATTCTTCCCGCCGCTCTGCGATTCCGGCGGCAACCGCCCGCAAAACCCTCTGGCGCTCAAACGCCGGCAACCGGCGCGTCGTCCCAAACGCCGTTACCGCCGACGCAATCGCCTGCTCCGCATGCTTCCGCGTCCCCACCCAAGTCCGACTCACCACGCTGCCGTCAAAAGGCGACCGAATTTCCTGCGCCGTCCCCTCTTCCAACCACTTCCCGCCCATCAAGAATCCTCGGGTTGCGATCTCAACTTCCGTCATCGGCGCCATAAAAGTGCCTCCAAATTGTTAACCATCATTATAAACTCGCGGACGAAAGACTCGCGGACGAACCCCGCGTCCCCACCCGCGCCAAGGCGGGGTGTTCTTAGCGGGACTGGCTTGGGTGGTGTGACCCAGACTGAGCCAGGACCAGCGAGGGGAACAAGCAAAGCGCGGGGCGAACGGCAAGGTCCTTACGTAGCGCGGCAATTCTTGTCATGATGGCTCCGTGGTCCGGAGCCCCTCATGCTATAACAAAGAAAAAAGCCACCCCCGACCTAAGTCAGGAGCGGCTCTCAGTTCAGACTTTCGAAAAACCCTACACCATCTGTAGTACTTCTCCTGGCAATCTCACTAATCGCGTCTTCGGAGCATCCGCCGGGCGTCGCGGCGCATTCTGGCGCTTCACCGCCGCCCGAACCGCATTCCGCGCCTCCATCTCCGGCGTCGTCGATGCGCCATCCGCCGTCATCCGCTCCATCTTGATGCCCAATTGACGCTCGAGAGAGTGCAGTTCCGAGCGCTGCTCCCGCGCAAAAAGCGTCGAAGCCACGCCAGAGTTCCCCGCCCGCCCGGTACGCCCAACGCGGTGAATAAAGTTTTCCGCAACCTCTGGCAAGTCATAGTTGATGACGTGCGCGATGTCTTCGACGTGAATTCCGCGCGAAGCCAAATCGGTGGCAACCAGCACTTGATAGCGTCCAGTTTGGAAGCCCGTCAGTGCCGCTGTACGCTGCGATTGCGAACGGTCGCCGTGAATCATCGCCGCCGCAAAGCCTTCGCGGGCCAAGTTCTTGGCAATGCGCTCCGTTCCACGCTTAGTACGGGCGAAAACGAGACAGCGGCCCGGCTCGTTAGCCAGCAAGCGCTCCAGCGCTTCCTGCTTGCGGTCCGAAGGCACTTCGAACGCCTGCACGCGAATATTGTCGTGCGGCTTTGACTGCGACCCAAACGACAGCCGCACCGGATTGCGCATGTAGTCATTGACTAGGCGCGCCGCCGAAGCTTCCAAAGTCGCCGAGAACAGCATCGTCTGCCGTTCTTTCGGGAGCACGGAAACAATGCGCCGGATCGCGGGTAAAAAACCCATATCCAGCATCCGGTCCGCTTCGTCCAGCACCAAGGTTCGCAGACCGCGGAACAAAATGAGCCCGCGATCCAGAAAGTCTTCGAGGCGTCCCGGCGTGGCCACGACCACTCGCGCGCCTTTGCGCAAGCTCGCAATCTGCGCCCGTTCGGAGAGCCCGCCCACGACCACCGCCGCCGGACCCAGTTTCGGGCCGCGCAGCATATCGTATTGTTCAGCGACCTGCATCGCCAGTTCGCGGGTCGGAACCAGCACCAGCGCCGTGATCCCTGGCGTATTCTTCGCCAGCAGTTGCTCCATCATCGGCACTACAAACGCCAGGGTCTTCCCGGTGCCGGTCTGCGCCAAGGCGAGCAAGTCTTTCCCCGCCAGGGCCTGCGGAATTGCCGCATCCTGCACCGGGGTAGGGGTGACAAAGTTGTTAATGGAAAGCTGTTTCTGTGTATAGGGGGAAAGCGGTAATTCTGAAAAGTTCTGCATTGATCCTTTTTGTGGCTGGCGCAAGGCGCAACAGCACACACGGAGGCATCCGGCGAGCGGCTACGTACAAAGCCAGTCTAATGTTTCGTTTAAGTTACGCTGGAAATCGACGGTGGGGACTCGGGGGCGGGAATTCTCAGATCGTCACAACATGAACCAGAAGTCTCACCACACAAACCGCTGAAGTAAGCGTTAGACAGAGTCTACCACAAACCATCAAAACTTGCACCTCAGCCCCTCACGGATTGTTAATTCTTTAGTAACCTCGGGGTTTCGCCTTCTTTATTAGGATGAACCCCGAGGCCGCCTTTCAGGGGCAGCTCATCCGGAATCCCTAAACTTGTTGCACTCTTGAAAGTGCCACAACCGCGCAAGCTCCGCCCTCAAAGAACTCGCTACGCTTACATCCGAAGGCGGGGTACCCATGACGCAGCAATTTCGCATTTTTGACGGACTTCGTTCTCGCTCCGCCGTCTCACTCCTCCTGATTGTGACATTAACGCTCACCTCCTCGGCGCAGAACACCGATACAAAGCCGCGCACGGTCACTCTCAGGCAGGGCCAAGTATTGGAGATGGAATTGGTAAAGCGCCTGAATTCGGGCCGAGCGAAAGTTGGCGACGTCATCGTGTTGCGGCTGAAAAAGCCACTTCTTGCCGATGGGGTCACGGTTCTTCCCGCCGGTTGGCCTGTTCACGTTCGAATCACGGACGTGAAGCGCGCCGCAAAGAACTGTCAGCCTGGATCCATTCATTGGGAGCTCGAACCCCTGACGATGACGGACGGCAAGAAAATCGAGATTCAATCCATCGCGGAAGACGTCGCGGGATCGAGGCTCCTCGATCAAGTCCCGCACGATACAGCCGGCCCTTATGCGGGAGGGAAGACCGGAGGGAAAAGCGGCGAAAAGACAACGCGAAAGACGGGCTCCTCCGTCGGCGGCGTCATCAAGAACATTGCCTTGGCCATGGTCTTGGTCCCGCTGCTGATTGTGATGTTTCCGCTTTTTGTCGTTGCAGAGGGCGAAGACTCATGCCCTCGAGGCAAGGGTAGGGAGGAGTCCGTTTGGGCAGGAAGAGCTCCCTATGCCGAGATTGCAAACGATGTACAGATTGTTAACTGATCGGCATAACCATCTGTGCCGGGCCCATGTGGAACTGCTGAAGCCGAAGCGGGGTGGCCGCTCCGGGGTGGCCGCTCCATCGGCAAGCAAATTGCACGCAGGCCAGGCTTGTACCGCAGATTTGCCGGTCCGCCGCCGCAACCAGTACCATGAGGACTCCAATTCTCCATCCCATTGCCCTGGCACGGAGGCACTGCTATGAACTTCAAGATCTCCTTATTGCTGCTCGCCCTCGCCCTGCCCCTCACCGCCCACGCAGCCGACGCCCCCAAGTATCACATCCTCCGCCACATGACCGTCGGCGGCGATGGCGGATGGGACTACCTCACCTTCGATCCCGCCGGACACCGCCTCTTCATCGCCCGCTCCACTCGCGTCATGGTCGTGGACGTAGCCTCCGGCCAGCTTAGCGCCGAAATCGTCAACACCCCCGGCGTCCACGGCGTCGCTTTAGTTCCAGATGCCGGCCAAGGCTACGCCAGCAACGGACGCGAAAGCACGGTCACGGTCTTTGACCTCAAAGACCTCCACGAGATCGCCCGTATCAAAGTCGGCGACGCTCCCGACGCCATCGTCTACGATCCAATCTCGAAACGTGTCTTCACCTTCAACGCCAAGAGCAAAGACACCACCGCCATTGACGTAGCCACGGGAAAGGTCGCCGGCACCATCCCGCTCGGCGGCAAGCCCGAATTCTCCGTCTCCGACGGCAAGGGCCACATGTACGTGAACAACGAGGACAAAAGCGAGATCGTGGAATTCGATCCCCAGGCTCTGAAGGAAACTCACCGCTGGAAACTGACCGGCTGCGAAAGCCCATCCGGTCTGGCCATGGACAGAAAAAACCGCCGCCTCTTCGCCGGCTGCGACAATAAGAAGATGGCCGTGATGAATGCCGACACCGGCGCCGTCATCACCACTCTCGCCATCGGCGCCGGCGTCGATGCCAACGCGTTCGACCCCGAAACCATGCTCGCCTTTAGCTCCAACGGAGAGGGCAACCTGACGGTGGTGCACGAAGACTCTCCCGACAAGTTCACGGTTGTCGAAACCGTCCCCACCGAAAAAGGCGCCCGCACCATGGCCCTCGATCCCGAAACCCACAAAGTCTACCTGGTCACTGCGAAATTCGGCCCCGCACCGGCACCGACGGCGGACGCGCCGCATCCGCGGCCTTCAATTCTGCCGAATTCGTTTGAGGTCATTGAACTCGGGCAGTAAGACCGAGCCCCCGGCGCCCTCTCTTCTATGAGCTTTCGACAGATCCGTGTCAAACGTCCCGGTGCTGGCGGTCTTTGCACCGATGGGACACCCTCTGTCGTGGCGGTACCAGCTCGATCAAAAGGCCGGGCCAGAGGCTGGACCGGGAGGCTGGACCGGAGGGCTGGGCCAGCCCCCCACGAGATTCAGAGTCAGGAGGACGAATGTACGCGCTCAGGCAGGATCTTTCACCGACCTGATCACCGCTTTTGCCTTGGGCGCTCTGACCCCGGGCTTCCGTCCGGACCACATCCTCGTCGCTGAATGTCAGTTGCCGCTCAACCAACACCCTAGCAGCGCCTCGGTGGACCTGTTCAACCACGCTGTCATCGACCGTCTTGCTGGCCAGCCCGGAATCGTTGCCGTCGGCATTACGGACCAGTTGCCGGCTCGGGCTCGGTGCGCGAGTCCGCCTATACCATCGAAGGCCTGCCCGCCGACAGTTGGAAGATCCAATTTGCCCTGCTCCCAACCAGTTATAGGCACCCGATCCAGTGAGCAGCACCAACGCGACAGCGATTTCCGAGACCACCAGGGCAGCACGCAGCCAGGAATGATTCGAAGCCCGGTGGCCAGTTCCCGCGTCTTCTTTCAAAACCTGCACTCCTGCTTGCGGTGACGGGGATTTATGCGGTGGTTGCCTTTGCCGTCTCCCCGCGCATACAGGAGATTGCAATCGCGCCGCGCAGGCCAACCAAATCCGGTCTCAGCTCCATCCGTATCGCGCTCGGCGCTCAGCCCGCAGGCATCGCCCCGCGCGTGCTTGTTTCAGGCGCACGATTCGCCCTCCTCGGATGCGGTCTTGGTGTGCTCGGTTCTTGGGCCGTTTCGCGCCTTGTCAGCTCTTTCCTGTTCCGCGTCAGCGCGACTGACCCACTCATCTACGCCGCGGGTGTTCTAATCATGCTACTGATGGCGCTTCTCGCATCGGCGCTTCCCGCAACGCGTGCCGCTTCGCTGACCCGATCGACGCCTTGCGCGCGATCTAGAGACTTGGCTTACCACCGCCTTCGGAGGGCGCGCCATGAGCCGCAACCCTTACAACTAATCTTTACAACTAGAGATAGTTGAGATTCGCGCTCACCGATCTGCCATCTACGGCTGAGGCAGGACTGTTTCGTACATTGGCAGCCCACTTTCCTCATACCCCCGAGTGTCTCCCCAAGAGTTAGTCAAGAAAGGGTTAACCAGGAAGGTATACAGCAAATACCCAATTGACGGCGGAAAACAGTCCCCAGCATCATCCTTAGTCGAAGTCTCAGAAGGGAAAAGTTCAGTAACTATCTTGCCTTTGCGGAGGTGCTCGCCTTCCTGCAAGGTAACTTGTTCTCGCCGATGACTATTCCAATCCACGCCAACAATTGTTACCTGCGAAGGAGATGTCATTTATGAAGTGGAACTTGCTGAAACGAACTTTGATTAACCGAGCTTTGATCAAACGAAACTTCGCCAACAGCAGCCAGCTGTGGGCCAACGTACTGCCTCTCGTGGTACTGCCTCTCACGCTCGTCGCCTATGCTGCCGCGGGTGGCGTTCCCACGGACCCTGACATTGCCGCCATCCTCAGCAATGTGGATTCCAACCGCATTCAGAACACAGCACTCACACTCCAGAATTTCAGGACACGGCAATCCTGCTCCGATCAACCGGAACCGGGCCACGGCGTGACTGCCGCCCGCGATTTTATCCTCGCCCAATACCAGTCCATCCCGGGGCTGCAAGTTAGGCTGGACCCATTTGTCCATACAGGCTGCCCCAGCGCGCCAACCTTCAACGTGATCGCGTGGCTGCCCGGAAAACATCGCAACCGGCTGGTCATCATCGGCGGTCACTACGATTCGCGAACTACTCTGGTCACGGACTCCGCCTCTGACGCGCCCGGTGGCAACGATTCCGGCGCTCAGACGGCCGTCGTCCTGGAGCTGGCGCGCGTGTTCGCCGGCCATGCTTTCGATTCCACGATCGTATTCATGTCCTTCTCCGGCGAAGAACAAGGACTCTTCGGCTCTTCCTCGATCGCTGCCAACCTCAACCGCTACTTCGAGGAGCCGCAGGTGGTCGCGATGCTGAACACGGACATTCCCGGAGGCGACCAAGCCGCCAACACGCCCGCCGATCTCCAGTATTTCCGGCTGTATTCGCCTGGAATTCCCCGCGAGCGGCTGAGCACGGATCCGGACGGCACCTCCGACAACACCTCTCCCGCCCGCGGCGTCATGCGCTACATCGGAACGTGGGGTGGGGCGTACGTCCCAACCATCACCATGGCCCCCAAACTGCGCGAGGACCGGCCGGGCCGCGCCAGCGACCACGCAGCTTTCATCAACAATGCCTACCCCGCCGTTCGCTTCATGGAGACCTTTGAGTGTTCGCCCTCGCCCGTCGACAACAGTTGCGGCGGACCGCTGCCCTGCCCCCCGCCCAGCAACGTTCCCGCCTTTTGCAAGGATACGAGCTTCATCACCACGCACCAGCATTCGCCGAACGATCAAGTCCAGTTCATTACCCCTAGGTACGCCGCAAGCATTGCGCAGGTAATGGCTGCAGTCGCGGGGAGCCTGGCGCGCGCGCCCGCATCGCCACGGGGCTTCAACGCCAATGGCAATGCCCTGCAAGGCGTCAAGATCAAATTCGATGAGCCCGAGGGCAGCCACGTCGACCACTTTGTTGTAGCCGCCCGCTCCGTGAACGAGAACTTCTATCGCCAGCGCGTTTCGATTTCTGGCGGCGAAGAGCATCCGGTGATCTCACCCCAGGCTCTCGGCCTTACTCCGGGCGATAGCTTCTTCGTCTCTGTGGCCGCGGTCGACAAGCTGGGACACGAATCCCTGTTCGCTTATCCCGAAGTACGCTGCGACTCGAGCGCCTGCGCCATTCCCCCGTATGCCTACAACGTCACAGCACCCCTGCCGCCGCCTCCGCCAACCAAGGACCCCGCCGAAGACGACGACTAGACGACAGAACGGGAGGAGGGCCGACCCCTCCTCCCGTTCCTAAGTCAGAAAACTACCCTGGTTTGTTGAAGGAATTGTCGAGGGTGTGCGCGGCGAACGCAGCGCTCAGGTGGGGCACTCAATTCCCGGAACAATCTCTCGAATCCCACCGCTAAATCTCAAAAATCCTGTAAGACGCCGGAGGCTGCCGGCTCTGCAACAGCGTGATCGCGACATTTCGCACCGGAATGCCTGCCGTGGTCTGACCCTCCAGCGATCCGTGGTGCACGTGCCCATGCAGCACCAGGTCCGCCCCATGACGGTCAATCACCTCCGCCAGTCGTGACGTCCCCATAAACGGAGATATCTCCGGAGGCTCCCCCTGCACCGTCGCCGCGATGGGCGAATAATGCAACACCACAACGCGCTTTTCCGAACGCAACTGCGAGAGGCCCCGCTCCAACTTCAGCGCCTCATCAATCGAGGCCCGCACGAAAGACTTAATTTCCGGCTCCCCAAACGCCGTTAGCACTCCTCTGCCAAAGCCCCCCACAAATCCCTTCGTGCCCGCGAAACCCACACCGTCTCTCTCGTAGCCGCTGCCGTCCAGTACCTTGACGCCCGCAGAGGTCATCATGCGCATCAACTCAACTTCTTTACCGCTCTCGTAGTCATGATTCCCCAATACCGCAATGGTCGGAACCCGCAACCGCACCAGCGCGTTCAGCAGCGGTTCCATTTCCGAAGGCTGTCCGAAATTCGTAAGGTCGCCGGCAAGGACCAGCACGTCGGCTTGGTCCCGCGCCTTCGTCAGTTGCTCCTGCAGCGGAGCCTGGTTGGCGGGCGAAAAATGCAAATCCGCCGTCGCAGCAATTCTCATTCGGCAGCCTTCCGCGGAGCTACCATGTGCAGTCTTCGGCCCGGTCCCCGAACGGGCTCAATCCTCGTCCGCCCTGCCCGCTGTTCACCCAGAATGTCCTCGAGTCCCCACTCCTCCACATCGATGGCAAACGTCGCGTCGTCGATGAGCCCGCCTCGAAAACCGCCTCCCGTATTCGGAAGCTGCACTTGTTCGGAAAACCTCCCCAAAAGGTCCTGCCACAGAAATTGAGGAACGTAGTTGCTGTGCGCCGGGTAGACGTAACGAAACAGCACCAGCGCCCACAACAACAGCTCCCAGTGCTCGCCCACCAGCTCCAGAATTCGGTTCCAGTCCAGTTTTCCGTGCGTGGCAAACAGGATGTGGGCAATGTCCGCCCCATCGAAGCGCTCCCGCCGGACTACAAATAGCTTCGACGCCAACAATTCTTCCGGCGCCAGCACTCGGCTTCGCACGCCCAGAACATCCGCTGGGCGCGCCCGCTCAATCCACGAGGGCTCTACGCTCATCACCCCGTTGCTCATGCCCGTGATCAGATCGACGAAGTATCCATCGCGGTGTGCCTTGGCCAGCCACACAGGGTCACAGATCTCGCACGTGAGCCCCTTTTCCCGAAGACACACCAATGCCTGCGAAGCTGATTCCGGGCTGAGGAATAGGTCGAGGTCTTTCGTGAACCGGCAAACCCCCGTGTGCTCTCGCAGGGCAAAAGCCCCGGCCACCGCATAAGGCCAACCCCCCGCCTCAAATAGCATGAGTACATCGCGAAACAGGTCTCCCTGCCTTTTTGGCAGACCTGGTGAGATGGCCGATGTGGGCCGGACGTCGGTGCGCTGGATCTCGGTGGGTTGGACCCCGGTGGCTTGTACCCCACCTGGCGGCTTCCCTGGTTCGTGTTTTCGCATAACCTGCTCGATTCACCGGCGGCTAGCCCCGCGCGCGGGTGGCCTTCTTTGCCGCCGCGCTGCGGACCGCGGCACTCTTAGTCTGTACGCCTCTTATGGCGGCTTGGTGCCGCGCACTGGCCCCCCGCCGCTTCGCACTTGCAGCGGCTTGCCGGGAAAGCGATTTGTGGGAGGCGGCACTCGTGCCTTCCTTCTTAAGAGCACCGAGTGTTGCCCGCGAACGCCGTGGGGACGGCTTGCCGGAAGCGCGCTTCCGGCCTTTCCGGTTATCCCGCCTGGCCTGGTCTCGAACCTTCGCGGAAGTCTTGCCTTTGGCCGGTGGCGCAAGCTTGACGCCCGCACGCCGCGCCTTGGAAAGCCCGATGGCAATCACCTGCTGCGGGGAACTGGCGCCATGTTTGCCTTCTCGAATGTGGTGGATTTCCTCGCGCACAAACTCTCCCGCCTGTGTGCTCGCAGACTTTCCTTCCCGCGCATCCTCGCGCGCCCGTTCGATGGTCTTCCTTTCCGGCATTACTCACCTCCTCGCCGGAGGCTAACGCGAAATTCCGTGGGAAGGACATCCGATGAAGGCTGTAATCGCAGGAACTGTTTCCAGTAGCCCCCACGACAGCGCCTGGCACCGAAAAGCGGTGCAGCCTCGCCCTGGCGCAGGCCACATCTTAAGGCGCAACCCGTCCAGAGCCCAGCCCGGACGGGCGAGAGAGCATACTCCCAGCGCTCCGAAGAGCCGCTACGCGGGGCTAACCCTTGCCTCCGTCACTTGCTCTCCTTGCAACAGTCGCCGCAGCCGTTTGCGAGCCCGGTGTAGCTGTGATTTGGAACACCCCAGCGAGCAGCCGAGGCGCTCCGCAATTTCCTGGTGCTCGTATCCAAAGACGTCATGCAGCAAGTAAAACCTTTTGTAACCCGGGGGCAATTGGCCGATGGCTCGCGCGAGATTCATCCGGTCGATAGCGCCCGCCACGGAAGGGTCCTCCCGGCCAAATTCACGGTGGCCCTCGCCTTCGGCGTTATGAGGCTCCAGTTCCTCCACAAGGGTTTCGGTCGGCTTCCTTCGGCGCAGATGCATCAGCACTTGGTTCACGGTCACCCTGTGTAACCAGGTCGCAAACCCTGACTCACCCCGGAAGGTGCCTATCTTTCGAAAGAGTTGCAAAAATGCTTGCTGCGTCAAATCCTCGGCTTCAGCCGTGTTCTTGACCATGCGCAAGCACAGGGCATACACGTGCTTGCAATGCGCCTTGTAGAGGTGTTCGAAAGCTGTGGCCATGCCAGCCTTGGCCTGCTCAATGGCTTCCGCTTCTGTGAGATTGCCCTCTGACGTGCTCTTTGCGTGTTTCATAATGAGTTTGCCATAGCCAGCCCTGTTTGTGGCTGGGCCCGTCCAACCTGCACCGCTTTCTCTCGGATTGTCTGGTCGGCTCTCTCCTCCCTATAAGCTTTACGTTCCGAACTCGAGACATTCACAACTCCCCGAACATGAAGCAGCAACAAAGTCGAAAAAACTCGCGGCACTGCTTTCCACGAACTCAGCTATGTCCCAAGCCGCGAGCCAATTGTCAGTGTTATGTGTTCCGCGAGTGCTTCAGAAGGCTCAAACCGCCCTCACTAGACTTGACGATATCGGGAAGGAATTTGCTTTTGCGCAGAAAAACCAAGGGCAGAGCCGTGTGGGGGTCGAACCCAGGGTCGAACCCCGCGCTAATGCAGTTTCACGGAGTTTGTTCGCGGCAGGGGGTCGATCGCGGCTAAAACAACCCACCTCAGCGCTAACGGCACGGGTAATGAAAAGGAGCGCAGAGGAATTGCAGGGCGACCAAGAATTGATAAAGCTCCTCGATTACGAACAAGACGAGATGCTCCTTGAGGAAGTCTCAAAGCTATTTGGGCATGAGTCCTTTGTAGTGGACATGGTCAGGCGCCTTGGTGACGTCCTTAAGTATGTGTCCTGCCCAACAGCTAAAGAAGTAAAGAAGCCCGTAATTGGTCCATTTCCATCGCAGCTATCGGTCGCACGGCAATGGTTGTCCGGTATTGTCCGGTATATCAAGCGACTATTCCCGCGTGGCTGATGCGCTGCTTCCGCTACTGCACCCAAACCTAGCTCTAGCCCGAGTCCCCAAGGACTACGACCTTTCCAGGTGCGTGAGTTGGTCTGCTGTCCTGCGCGGGGTAGGAGGTTATCTGTTGGCGACAAACACCGTTCCGTAACTTGTACCGGAGGCTACTCCTGCCAAGAGTTGATGAGTAACGCCGTCAGAGAGCAGATAATCAATTGCAATACCACCCTGAGTTTGATTGGGGAACAGGCAAGGGAATCCGCCATAGGTCAAGGAAACCCTAAAGAAGTTCTTGCCCGAACCATCTGGGGTGATGGACCCGGAAAACGAGCATCCGGAGTCTGAGCCGTTTACACTACCGTTGGAATCGACGGTAACAAGAGCTGATGTTCCATCCATGAGCGTGCCTGCCCACGCACCGGTGATATCAGACAGCACTGCTGGCACGCCGTAGTTGAACGATGAGAGTGACAACGCGGTACCGCTGAATGTTATGTTGGTGCCACTTTCGGTGATTGCCCCGTTTATGCTTGTCTCAGCAATGTAGGATGCAGCGACGGAGCCGGAGTTAATCGCTCCGGTGAAGTAAAAGTCCGTCACGGTTGCGGCGTACTTACCATGGGCAGATGCCCCACGCCCGGTCATCATCCCATCGATAGAGAAGACATTGCCGGTGGTCGTCCCATATATCGCATAAAACGTATCATCTGGAAGAACGATGGTTCTGAAGGCAAACCCGCTTGAGGCTACTCCTGAGAAAACCCCTTGTGCTTGCCCTACGGTGCTCGGAGTCCCGCTGCTACTCCCTCCGCCACATCCAGTAACGAGCAAAGCACTCGCCAAGATCGATGCCGCCACGAGTTGTTTCATTTCCGGTCTCCGGTTGAGAACTGAGGTGATCAAGCAGCGCGCATCGCCCGTTTCATGTTGTGGTCTCGCACGCGCTACCACCAAGAGAAGCGCCGGGCGTTGGGCCTCGACCAAAACCGGGCGCTGCGCGGAGCAATCAGTGTCGTTTGATCGTTCTATCAACCAATCAGGAAAAAAGAGAAGCGGAGTCTGGTGTTCACAGCAGTCCGTCGCACTCGTCCACTCTTCTTCTCTTCTTCCCTATCCGAACATGCTATGACCGGCCAATGGAGATGTCTGGTCAAATTAGACCAGCGGCGCTTCTCCTTGTCTTGAAGCCGCAGTGTCTCGCTCGGCCAACGTACCCCCAAGGTAGTTGTTGAAAAAATCGCGAAGACTTTCGCGCGTAATACGAGGAACTGTGGTCCTTTGGGAACGACGGTCAGGGTCGCGGAGGACCGCGCGCCTCGCCGCCTGCATTACCGGGGCAGATGGGGGCTTTGCTTTTGATTTGAAGCCGGGACGATGTTTTTATTGCGAGCCGGGACCGTCGAGTCAGTAGGAATAAAAGAAACGGACGCTCTATTTCGGATCAAGTGGACTGGGAAGTGGCGCAAGGTCAAAATCCGGCTGGAACCGGGGACTTAACTGGGCGGTAGCTAGGCAGATTCGCAGTACCTGACATTGGCAGGCGTTTAGACTCACAATCCCTCGCGCTCGCGCACCCTCCATGTGCCGCCCCTCCCGTTGGGAATTACTTGATTCTCAGATTGGAAAAATAGCCTTCCGAGTCAGATCCGGTCCACAAAGCAATCCGGCCGCGGCTTTCGCCCAATTTCAGATCATTTACGATGAGGCAGGGCTGATCGGCGCCGTTCACGTAAAGTTTCGCTTTCGTTCCCGAAACCACAACTTTGATCCTCGTCCACGCCTTTTCCTCAATGTCCACGTAGGATTCGTAAACTCCCGGGTTCTCCTGCCGAAGGCGGGCCCATGGAAAATCTGGAAAGGAACTGTACTGCACGGAGTGGTTGCGGCGGAGTTGGTCGTCTGCTCGTCCGTTGGTAAAGCGCAAATAGATGTTTTCGAACTTTTCGCCGCCACCTTGAATGCGAAAAGCGACTCCCACAAAGCCCCGGCTCTGGCTAATCGATCCTTGTCGCGGCATCCCGACCACAGCAAATTCGATGCTTCCGTCTTGGAAGTCAGTGCCTTGGACAATGGCAAGCGATTCGCCGCCGGAAGGCCCGGTGGAACCCATCGTTGTATCATCGTTGAGCATGTGCAGGGCACGCCTCCCCTTGTACTCCGCGATATTCGCCTTGACCTTCACCGCTTCCGCACCTTTTTCCGAAACAGCTTTAATCTCCAATCCATCGAGCGAATCGAGGACCATCGACTGAACTGCTTGACTCGGCTCAGTCGGTCTCTGCGCGATCGCAGCGCTGGCACACACGACCGCCGCGCCGATACAGACCATGGCTGTCTTGCCTGCTTTCTTCAGAAGCGCGCTTCTCTTCAATCTGTATCTCACTGGGCAGCCCCCAACTTTTCCTTTGCCTGCCGTATCCCGTAGTCGAGCCAGCCGGATTCGACGCGGTTTTGTGTGTGCTGACGCAAAAATTCCAACGCCTTGATTCGGGCATTCAGCGCTGAAGCGTTTTTCGCATCAACCGCGAGAACAACATCGGTCAAGTGCAGGGCTTCGACCGGTTTGCCATCTCCTATCTTGTCCAGAGCTAGCCGCGCCAATGGTTGAGGCCCCCCGGCAAGCCTGACTAGATCTGGATAAACGGAAGAAGATGGAATTTCATACATGGATGTAGGATTCCCATCATACCAACCGGCGTATCCCTCGTAGATTCCACGTACCGACCAGCTGACTTTCCCAAATATCTCCGTCAAGTCATACTTCGGCGGCAGTTTGATCTCTTGCATCAGCGCAAACACATCCTTGCCTGCGTCCATGCCTTTTACTGTTTCATCGTGAACGTACTGGATCGCATCGCGATAGCGAGTGAGACGGCGAGTGATCTCAACATTACCAACAATCGGCTCGCCATGGCCGTTCAGCACGATTTCGGGCTTGAGTGCCAGAACAGTATCGAGCGATTTGACCCAGTCCAGGGCCCAGCGCGGCTTCGTCCCGCGAATCGCATAAATGTTGGGAAAAGAGTTCGGCTCAGGAGTAGTAATGCCGAAATAGTTGTCGCCAATGAAAGCCGCTTTGTATGCAGGGATCCAAACCGTTAAGTGGTCCGGAGTTTCTCCCGGAGTGCTGAA
>Ga0137418_10003510_pt1 | contig 14401 bp, 13 predicted proteins | sample CZODoug3_1_2_16f_FD_122242 | JGI IMG/M metagenome (GOLD analysis project Ga0137418, IMG submission 122242) | Vadose zone soil fungal communities from Angelo Coast Range Reserve, California, USA - CZODoug3_1_2_16fungal (Hybrid Assembly) | ecosystem: Environmental > Terrestrial > Soil > Vadose...
GCCGAACCACCACATCTTATCGAGAACGGAAGCGCCTTCTACGTTTGGTTGCGGCTCTGCCGCGCTGTGTTAATTCCCTTCCTATTCCCCCGCCGCCACTGCTTTCTGACCCTCGCCATCTTCCGCTTCTGGCATCCCCTCATTATTCGCCGCCGTCTCCTCCAACAATTCCTCCCGCGCTTCCATCGCGGCAAGGTCCGTAGGGCCGGCGCTTGCCCGCCCCGACCCGATCTGGGCCCCGCCCGCTCCGTTATTCTCCGCCGCCGACGCCTGAATATTTGCCTCGTTCGTCAACCCATTCTCCGCCGGCGCGAATCCCTCATCGCTCCCAAGCGCCTCCCGCGCCAGCGCCTCAAACTCCTTCAAGCTCGGCAGCTCCTCCAGATCGCTCAGCCCGAACCGCATCAAGAACTCCTTCGACGTCTTGTACAAAATCGGCCGCCCCATCACTTCCTTACGCCCCGCGGTCGTAATCAAGTGTTTGTCCAGCAGCGTGCTGATCACCCCCGAAGTATTCACCCCGCGAATCTCCGAAATTTCCGGTGAAGTCACCGGCTGCTTGTACGCAATCACCGCCAACGTCTCAAGCGCCGGCATCGACAGCCGCAGCGGTGGCCGCAAGCTCTTGATAAACCGCCGCACCACGTCATGCTGCTGCGGCTTGGTATACAGCTTGTACCCGCCCGCCACCGCGCGAATCTCGATCCCGCGCTCTTCCGCCGCATAGCTCGCCACCAACTCATCCAGCGACGCTTGCACCGCCAGCTTCTCATCCCCCAGCGCGCGCGCCAATTGATCGATCGTAGCTGGCTCATCCGCCGCATAAATAATCGCTTCCAACGCCGCTTTTCTCTCTTCGTTAGTCATGCTCTTTTCTCGTCTCCGCGAATCCTCTGCGCACTCTGCGTTATCTTTCTTTCTTTTAACTTTCAACCGTCGACTGTCAACTATCTATATTCCTCATCAATCTGCTTGATCCCGCCTGCCTCATCAAACACCAAATCAAACATCTTATGCTTCCGCACCACAATCTCCCCAAATTGCTTTTCCTGCACCAGCGCCACCGCCTGCAGCTTCACCATCTCCAGCACCGCCAAAAACGCCACGATCATCGCGTGCCGCGACGGGCACGCCTCAAAAAACTGAATCAGGTTCACCGAATTGTCCGCGCTCGCCAGAATCTGCGCCCGCAGCGCCGCGATCATCTGTGCCACGGTAAACTCTTCGTGCCGCAACTCGATCCGCGAAACTTCCTTGCGCCGCTCCAGCACCTGCTGGAACACTTTCACCAGGTCGACCAGCGAAACCACCAGCTCGCCCGCGGTCCCTTCGTCGTTGTACAGCGACTTGTCCGGCTTCGACCACACGTTCTCTTCGATCTGCTGCTTCTGATACAAGAGCTGAGCTGCGTTTTTGAATTTTTCGTGTTCCACTAAGCGTTGCACCAATTCCGCCCGCGGATCGCCCCCCGCCTCTTCCGTCACTCCCAAAGGATCAGGCGGCAGCAGCATCTTGCTCTTGACATAAATCAGCGTAGCCGCCATATAAATAAATTCCGCCGACACATCCACATCCAGCTCTTCCAGCTTGTGCAGGTAGTCCAGGTATTGCGCCGTAATTTTCGAAATCTGTATATCGTGAATATTCATCTTCTGCTGCTTAATCAAGTCGAGTAACAGGTCTAGTGGCCCCTCATACATGGGTATGTTTATTTTGTACGGCGTCGCCATTTTGCAGTTCTCAGTCCTCAGTTCTCAGTCTTCAGTCAGGAACCAAAATTGTCATTCCGAGCGAAGCGAGGAATCTGCTTTTTTCTTCTCTGGGCCCTTTGTGATCCAAACTCCGTGAACTCTGTGTTAATTCTTATCTTTGATTTCTATGCTCCAGCTGCCGATCCACCTCTTTTCGCTTCTTCACCCAACCAAACACCGCTTCCCTCACGCGCTCCATTGTCCCCTGCGCTACTTTCCTCGCGTTCTTCGACCCTTCGTCCAAAATCTCCAAGACGCGCTTCGGGTTCTGCTCGTAATTCACTCTCCGCTCCCGCACTGGCGCAATCCACTTGATCAAATTCGTGGCCATGGCGTCCTTGCATTCGATGCACCCGATCCCCGCCGTCGTGCACCCTTGCCGCACCCACTCCAGCCGTCCCGGCTCTTCCGCAGAGAACAGTTTATGCCAGTCATACACCGGACACACGTCCGGATTTCCCGGATCCGTCCGCCTCTTCCGCGCCGGGTCCGTCACCATCACCTTCGTCTTCTTCCGTATCTCCTCATCCGTCTCGCTCAACGTAATCGCATTCCCATAACTCTTCGACATCTTCCGCCCATCCAGCCCCGGTATCCTCGGCGTCGGCGTAAGCATGACCTGCGGCTCACATAACACCTCGCACGTTGGGAAGAACGGTCTCAATACTGCACTCAAAGACATTCTCGCCAGGAAACCTTCCTTGGGATCAAAGAAATTCTCTAAACCCATTTCCTCAATTCGACGGCGAATACCTACCTCAAAATTAATCCTCTCCTCCACCGTGAGTTCAGTGCCTCCTGATTTCATCTGATCGGGCACTCTGATGGACAGGTCGTTCCATATGGCTCTCAAAGAGGGACGATTTTTCTTTTCAAACAACTGCTGATTAATGCCGAAGCCATAATAAAAATTGAATCTCCGCACAATTTCACGGCTTAATTCCACATGCGAAACCTGATCCTCTCCCACCGGAACATACAGCGATGCCCCTTCCTTGCTGTAAATCACGATATCCGCCGTCTGCAGGACCGGATACCCCAGGAACCCGTAATTGTGCAGGTCCTTGTCCTTAACGTTCTCCAGCGCCTCCTTATAAGTCGGCACGCGCTCCAGCCACCCCAGCGGCGTCACCATCGACAACAACAAATGCAATTCCGCATGCTCCGGAACCGCCGACTGCTGAAAAATCACGCTCTTCGCCGGATCCAGCCCCGCCGCAAGATAATCAATCATGATCTGCAGCGTATTCTCCGCAATCGCCGAAGTATCCGCGTAATCGCTCGTCAGCGCATGCCAATCCGCAATAAAGTAGAAGCACTCATAAGCCGGATCATTCTGTAACCGCACCCAATTCTGCGACGCCCCAAAATAATGCCCAATGTGCAGCCGCCCCGTAGGCCGCATGCCGCTCAAAACCCTGTTTTTCTTTCCCTCTGTACCTGGTCCCAATCGTGTCTCCTCTGTTCTGTGAGAGCGCCGGGCTAAAACCCGGACTCCACAACTTCGGGGTTGCCTTGCGCGCCTCTCCCCTCGGCGATCTCTATCCTATGGGCAGGGAAAAAAAACCAAGAATAAAGATAAAGCAGAGACGCAGAGTACGCGGAGACAGCGCAGAGAAGAGGAGCGGAGAAACAAAAGTAGCTTTCCGCAACCTTCGTCGACTGCCTCATTTCCATGCAAGCCCCAGGGCAGTCGGATGCTTCGGCTGGTACAGGCCAATCTCCCCTCCACCGGGCAGTTTCATCTTCGTGATGGAACCCCATCGCGCTTCCTCAACCTTGGAGCACTTCACACCCTTCTTAGCAAGTGACGCCATCTCCGATTTCAGGCTGTCGCACATGAAATAGAGTTCATGCGGGCCATTCTCAGTGGACGGGTGGAATGCGGCTTCCCCCGGCGGCAGCGCAAAGATCAGCCAGCCGTGGCCCGCATCCACAGACTTGAACCCGAGAACCTCGCGGAAGAAGGCGCGGTCCGCTTCTGCATCTTTGCTGTAAACAATGACGTGAGCGCCAGAGATCATCTGCCCCTCCTTCGCAGCGCCTCTCCGACTAAAGAAAGGTACCGGTCTGAAGACCGGCCACTACAAGGGAAAAACCCCAAGAATGATAACGCAGAGACGCCCCGACCGGGTCGGGGCGGGCGCCGTGTGCAGAGACAACGCAGAGAAGAGGAGCGGAGAAACAAAACTAGCTTGCCGCAACCTTCTGTTTGTCCGGCGCTCCCAACAGCTCCCGCGCGATGATCATCCGCTGTACTTCGCTCGTTCCCTCGTAAATCGTAATCACCCGCGCATCGCGGTACATGCGCTCGACATCCGTCTCGCGCGAATACCCCACAGCCCCATGCGCCTGCACCGCCTTATACACCACGCGGTTCACCATCTCGCTAGCGTAAAGTTTGGCCTTGGAAGCACTTGCGCCCACTTTCGTCGGATGTGCGTCCTTCAGCCACGCCGCGTAATGCGTCAGCCCGCGCGCTGCCTCAATCTCCGTCTGCATGTCTGCAATCATCCACTGAATGGCCTGAAACTCCGAAATATTCTTTCCAAACGCCTTCCGCTGCTTCGCGTATTTGACAGTCTCGTCCAGCGCGCCTTGGGCCAAGCCAACCGCTTGCGCCGCAATCCCAATCCGCCCGCCATCCAGGGCGCTCAAAGCGATCTTCAACCCCTGTCCTTCGTCCCCCAAGCGGTTCTCGACCGGCACCACGCAATCATTCAGTAAAATCTCCACCGAAGGCGACGAGCGCTGCCCCATCTTGTCCTCATGCCGCCCCACGCGAAACCCAGAAAAACTTGGTTCAACGAGAAACGCACTGATGCCTTTGCCGCCCGCGGCCGGATCGGTTTTCGCGAACACAATCAGCACGCCCGCAGCGCTTCCGTTTGTCACCCACGTCTTAGTTCCGCTTAATTTGTAAACATTTCCGTCGCGTATTGCTCTTGCTTGTATCCCTGCCGCATCCGACCCCGCGGCCGGCTCCGTCAAACAAAACGCGCCCAGCGTTTCTCCCGTCGCCATGCGCCGCAAATATTTTTTCTTCTGCGTGTCCGTTCCAAACAGCAGCAGCGGCGCCTGCACCGCCGAATTCGTAACGCTGATCGCCGTGGACATCGCCGTGAACACCCGCGCCACTTCCTCCAGCATCAACGCATACGAAACGGTATCGAGCCCCGGCCCGCCCCACTCTTCCGGCACCAGCATCCCGCAACAGCCCATTTCGCCGAGTTTCTTGATGGCATCCGCCGGAAATTTTCCTTCCTTCTCCATCTCCTTGACGATCGGACGCACCTCCGCCTCCATGAATTGGCGGACGGTATCGCGTATCAGTTTTTGGTGATCGTTGAGCGAAAAATCCATCGTGTCGTTGTACGCGGGGTACGCACGATGCTAACACGGGCAGCCGAGGAGCAGAAGGCGGACGGGTCGTAGTCAATTTCCGGTTAACCGTAATCCGTCCAGAGTCGATGCCAAGCGCGGAGATTACTTCCTACAAGCCGACGCAGGACTAATCCCGCCGTCGAAGCCGGATAGCTTCCGGTTAGCCGACCATCCGCGAACTGGCTTAGTTTGCGACCCCTGGGCATTTATCGATACAGACCCATGAGGTTATCTCCTGGATCAGAAGACGAAGGATAGCCAATATGCCGTTACTTGTAGTAGGATTGCCGGAGCAAGTAGGAGATCATGAAAGAGCCGCGTCTTTCCAAAGCCGAAACTCGCATTCTGGAGCAGTACTGGAAACTGGGGACCGCGTCGGTGCGCGAGGTCTTGGAAAGCCTCCCGGAGGACGAACGTGTCGCCTACACGACGGTCCAGACGCTCGTCTATAGACTTGAGGAGAAGGGTGCTTTGAAGAAGGTAAAAAAAATTGGCAATGCCCAGCTCTTCCAGCCGGCCCTCGATCAGAGCCAATACCGCAGCAGGCTGGTCCGCGACTTGCTGGACCTGTTTGGCGGATCGCCACGTCTTCTCGTCTCGAATCTGCTCGAGAACGGTGCCCTGACCTTGCGGGACCTTAAGACGCTACAGGGTGCGGCTCGTGGTGATAAGAACGGCCACAGTCGTGGAGGGAAACGTGCATGAGCATATCGCCCGCGCGATGTATTACTTCAGCGTCCACCTGCTGTACGCATCGATTGTCGGCTGTGCAGCCTGGGTGCTGACATCAGTCCGAGGCGCCAGCGCTACCACGAAATACTGGATCTGGGTTGTGACGGTTTTCAATTTCGTCGTGCCGGTAGGCGCGGGGATCGACAAGCTCTGGGCGCCACACTTGGCGTGGGCCGCACCGCTCGGTGCTATTGGCGGGCCGGTGTGGGACATGACCCAAGGTCGGACGCCCCTCGTACTTGCCCTGACATGGATAACGGGCGCTCTTACCATGCTAGTGCGATTGATGTCGCGTTTGCGCAGAGAGCGTCGCGAGGTTCAAGTCCCTGCCGACCTCGGCGATCATGATGTGACATCCGGCTTCATGGCAGATGGCATACCTGTGAGCTTCGACAGCAGGCATCCAGCTCCCGCAGTCGGCGGCGTCCTGTATCCGCGTATCTTGCTTCCCACCGGCATCGATCGATTACTCAACCGACAAGAATTGAACGCTGTGCTGCTTCATGAAGTGGCCCACGCAAAAAGACGCGACAACTTGATCCGCCTGCTCTACGAAGTTGCGTTGTGCGCCTTGTGGTTCCATCCGCTCATCTGGCTCGCGGGAATGCGGATGGCACTCTATCGCGAGCTCTCCTGCGATGAATCGGTCATCCAGCGTGCGCAGGGACAAGCACTGGTTCGAGCGCTCGCCAAACTTGCAGTCCCCGAAGAAACGATGTTTCTCCAAGCGACAGCTTCGTCGCATCTGCGCCATCGCTTGGCGCGCCTCGCCGGGTCGGCACAACCGGCACACCGCGCAGCAAGCCTTCTACTGACGTCGCTGTTCGCCGCTGTGATCGTGGGCGGCGTCTTTGGAACGGTCGCACACACGGCCTGCTGTTTCGTGATAAAACACTGACCACTGCATAATCCTCGCTCACCGAGGTGACTCTGCCGCGTCTAATTGCACGGCAGACGTATTGTGTAGTAGACTCGCCTTAGTATGTAGTAGATAAAGTCGGAGGGCCGCGAAAAATGGAGACACTGGAATCCGCGCAGATAACGGTGGAAGCTTGCATATCAAGCTCTGTTTCGACCGCCCCAGTCACAACGCTTCCGCCCAGGCACTCTGTCCTCGTCCGCGTCACTCACTGGATCATCACTCTCTGCTTTTTCGCCCTGCTTCTCACCGGTGTGGAAATTCTGATCTCTCACCCTCGCTTCTACTGGGGCGAAACCGGCAACGTGTTGACTACTCCGTTGTTCCAACTGCACATCCCTTCCTCGAGAGCACTGGTGCCGACTGGTTACGGGTACGTGCTGCCGGACCAGAACGGCTGGAGTCGCGCGCTGCATTTTGAAGCTGCCTGGATTGCCGTGCTTACAGGCTTGCTGTATGCAATCTCCGGTCTGTTTACAGGGCATTTCCGGAAAGACTTGCTCCCCAGCAGGGCCGATCTTTCCTGGCGGGTGCTCTCGACCTCAATCGCAAAACCGTTGCGTTTTGAACGGCCGAGTGAGGCAGAGGCCTCCTCATACAACGTGCTTCAGCGCCTCACTTATGTCTTTGTGATTTTCGTTCTCTTCCCATTGGTCATCTGGACAGGCTTGGCGCTGTCGCCCGCGTTTATCTCCGCCTTTCCGGCCTCAGTTACTCTGCTCGGTGGCCGCCAATCGGCGCGCACGATTCACTTCTTTGTCTCTGTCGCTCTTGTGCTGTTCCTGCTTGTTCATGTCACGATGGTTTGTCTTGCCGGCTTCAGGAGCCGCACAGGCGCGATGATCACGGGCCGCACCGCTGCACGCAAGGAGTACACATGATCGACCTTTCACGCCGAAAACTGATCTTAACTGGGCTCGCGGCCACGGCGGGTGCATCGGGGTTAGCAATGGCGGCGCGTCTTGCGCAGAAGTATGGATTGGTGCCTCCCGATCACGGCGGAATCTATGGTCTCGGCGAGACGCTGACCTTTGCTTCGCAGCGGCTGCTGACGCGTCATTCATTGGCACGCGAATTCCCGCGCAGCCAGATTTCGCCGCGTCCATTTCCGAACGAGCTCGCGCCCCTCACGGAAGACTTTAAGCGTCTTCAGGCCGGAAGTTTCGCGGAGTGGCGGCTCTCCGTCGATGGCATGGTCGCTCAGCCTGCGTCGTTTTCGATAAGCGAGCTCAAGAGCTATCCGTCTCGCAGCCACATTACCGAACTCGTGTGTGAAGAGGGCTGGTCCTACATCGCCGAGTGGATCGGCGTGCCTCTCTCCCATGTCTTGCAGCTCGTGGGGGTTCACCCGCAAGCCAAATATGTTGTATACGTCTCGATGGAACCCGATACGTGGGATAGCATAGATATGGCCGATGCTCTGCATCCGCAGACGTTTCTCTGTTACGGAATGAATGGCAATGATCTTCCGGTGGCCCACGGTGGGCCGCTTCGCATGCGGCTCCCTCGGCAACTCGGATACAAGAACGTAAAATTCATCACTCGCCTGACGGTCACGGACAGTCTGAAAAAGTTTGGCAAGGGCGTCGGCTCTGCGGCTTCAGAGGCAGGCTACGCCTGGTACGTCGGCATCTGACACGCTCGTTTGCGTCCGAATAACGCTCCTCCCACTCGAAGTGGTTGGCGAAGGCATCGCTGTTTGGATGGCAGAACTCGCTGAGATAGTCGTGGTGCTCCTCGGCGGCCTTGTCCTTCTCGATTCACATAAAGCCCCGGCATCGTCGTGGTGTGATACCGATCAAAGGCGGGGCGAGACCCGCCACAGCGCAGAGCAGACGCTGGCACAAGCGACCAAGGGACCCGATCATTGACACTTCATGGGAGCTTCAATAACAGGAGGTAAAAGGGGGACCAATGAAATCCGAATCGACGTATGTGTTTATGTTGGCCGTTCTGTTGATTAGTTCAGGGGCACAATCAGGGGGTCAAGAGCGACAAAAACCGGCGACGCTCGCCCTGGACAAGCTCGAACTCCACAACGTCAAAGCGGAGCCAGTTACTTATCTGGGCCGTAGCGCCATGCGTGTTAGCGATGCCGGTCCACAGGGTCTGGATGATGCTGGCCGTCTCGCCGTCATTCCAGGAAGCTCCTTTCAGGATGGCACAATGGAAGTGAACCTGAGTGGCGACACAGCGCCCGGCGCGCCACCGAACGCGCGAGGCTTTGTCGGTATTGCGTTTCGCATCACTGCGGACAGGTCCCATTTCGAGTGCTTCTACCTGCGCCCGAAGAACGGGCGAGCCGAGGACCAATTGCAACGAAACCATTCCGTGCAGTACATCTCCATACCCGGATTCGGGTGGGAAAAACTCCGCTCGGACACTCCAGGAAAGTATGAATCCTATGCCGATTTGGTCCCCGGCCAGTGGACGCAAATGAAAATCCAGGTCGCTGGATCGCGCGCGCGACTCTATGTCAACGGAGCGGAACAACCTGCGCTCATCGTGAACGACCTTAAGCAATCATCCGTGAACGGTGCCATCGCCCTTTGGGTCGGGCCGGGAACCATTGCTCATTTTGCAGACCTGAAGGTTACGCCCTGACCGTTCTGATCATGAATGTTGCTGCATCCACGAGGACGCAAAGATTGGCGGTCCCAGCATTTCCATGCCGTATTTCGCCATGAGATCTCGCATGGTGTCGGAACTCTTCTTGTCCACAGGCACTTTCCCAATCTCGTCAAAAAACTTTTCAAACCCACCGGGTTGGCACATGAGGATCAATTTGCCGTCGATTGTAGCCGTGTTCGCCCACACGTGAGGGATGCCGCGGGGCAACCAGATGCTCCCGCCAGTCAGCAGATTGTATTCTTCGCCCCCTGCTCTAAAAAGGAATTCACCAGATAGAACGTAATACCACTCGTCTTCGCGATGATGAACGTGCTGGAATGGCCCGGAACGAGGCAATGCGTTGAGCTCAAAAACCGTGCATGCTCCCGCGCTATCTTCGCTTGATACCTTACATGGAGACGTCTTGGCTTGTGCGGCACTTCCGAACGCAAAGCGATTCACGCCGGGCTTGGCTACGGCAACCTTCCCGGCAGCAGCCGCCCGCGCCGGCAGCATTGAACTGACGGATGTGATTCCGAAAGCACAGAGCAGCGTACGACGATCGATGTTCGGCATGGCGCGAATCTTACACCCGGAAATGGCAGACGACAATCAGCACAAGTCCTCGTCGACGGTCAACTTCCGGATTCGCGTCACTCGGCAGGAATGGGCGTCGTACCAGGGACGCCTGCCACAACACCGCCTTTTGCTCGCGTGCCAAAACATTTCGATAGCCTTCGGCGTCTCTCCGGTAGACCCTTTCACTAGGCCCCTTACAACAAGGCCCTTACAACAAGGGAGGCAACATGAGTTCCACCAAGAACCCAGGCAGACTCGCAGGCTTGCTGTACATACTCATGTCAATTCCTGGTTTCTTCGCCATGATGTATGTTCCCGGCAAGATCATCGTCCAGGGAAACGCTGCGGCGACCGCCAACAACATCGCGGCCTCCGAGACGCTCTTTCGCCTCGGCATGGCTGGCCAACTCATCGGCCAGGCCGGTTTCATCTTCGTGGCCCTGGCTTTGTACCACCTGCTCAAGGGGGTCAACCGGTGGCACGCCTCGCTTATGGTGACATTGGTTGTGGTCCAGATCCCGATAGCGTTTCTGAATGAGCTGAACTCCATCGCTGCCCTCGTCCTCGTGCGCGGGGCCGATTTCCTCTCCATATTCGAAAAGCCTCAGCGGGAGGCTCTGGCGATGCTGTTCCTCAGTCTGCATTTTCACGGACTTGTTGTTGACGAAATATTTTGGGGTCTTTGGCTCGTTCCGCTCGCCCTGCTGGTGTACCGCTCGCGATTCCTGCCGCGGTTTCTGGGCGTCTGGCTCGCCCTGGGCGGATTCGCCTGGGTGATCCTGAGCCTTACGGGCGTACTGTCCCCGCAATATTATGACAGGGTGTTTACCTACTCTCAGCCCGCTGCCTTCGGGGAGGTGGCCTTCATGCTGTGGCTCGTCATCAAGGGCGCCAAGCCGCCAGCGCTGAATGCCACTGGCCCATCGCCGGCGGTTGCTTAGGCGCAGTCCTGGGTTTGACAAATCCGGCGTTCGGCCTGGGCCCGGCCTTTTAAGGATGCGCCACCCGTCAGCCGAGAAGCAGAAGGCCGGCGGGGAATGCGTGGTGGGTCATCCGTTTGACTGAGGTGGGAAGGGGTTGTGTCCGCGTTGCCCGCGACTCGGGCATAATCGCCCAGTTCGGACGACTCGCGAAGACTGGGCGACTTGATTGACTCGCGCTGGTCGCCGTCGTAGCCTGCCGTGTAGCAAATCCTCCTAGCGGAGCTCATTGGCTTATGCGTCGTTGGTCAGCGTTGCCCCGACCTTTCCTCGCCACGCTTGCTGGCGTGTTTGCCTTAGTCGCGATCCTTTACGGGTCTCTCTGGATGTACGCTGTCCGTTATCCAGGCCCCGTTGTGGAGCTCGGCTTCAATCATGTCCACGACCCCCACTATGACGCAGGAACGCATTCGCTCTTGGTTAATGACGTGGTGGAAGGAAGTCCTGCGCAGCAAGCTGGACTGCGCGCTGGCGACCGCATAACTGCGGTCAATGGGCGTGCGCTGGGAACCGAGCTTGGGTTCGACGACTCCTACGTCCGCGCCCATCCCGGCGACTCTGTGGTCTTAACTATAGAGCGACCAGGTGAGCCCGAGCCGCTAGTTCTGCACGCAGTCTTTCGGGCAAAGAGATCGCCAAACAGAGCAGGCGAAGGCCTTGCCAGGTCTTCCGCGCTGCAGGTCATTGGATTATTTCCCATTCCGTTTCTTCTAGTCGGTTTGGCCGTCCTGTTCTTGAGGTTGGAAGAGCCAACGGCATGGCTCCTGGCATTGCTGTTCTGTGCGTTCATCGCCGCTCCAGATCTTGTACTCCCCCCGGGAGCTTCTCCTGACCTTGCGGCATTCGCGCTGGCATTCCGTGCGATTTTTTTGGGGATGCTCGGTCCGCTCTTCTATCTGTTTTTCGCGGTGTTTCCGTCGCAGTCCCCGCTGGATGGGCGTTTCCCGTGGTTGAAATGGCTGGCCCTGGCCTATGGAGTATGTATTGCCCTTCCAGGGTTGCGGGTCGGACATCCAAGCCTTCCGCGAGTGGCGGCTGATGTGGCAGGCACACGCAACGCTGACCTGATCCTCTCATTTGTTTTGTACGCCTTATTTGCGTTGGGCATCTTCTCCTTGGCGCAAAATTCCTTTATGGCGGCAGTCCCTTCGGAAGCGCGGCGCAAATCGCGAGTGATTCTGTGGGGAACAATTGCGGGGGTCTTGCCGATCGTCCTCGAGCGCGTAGCGGTGGACTTCGCAGGATATCATCCCTCTTTTTGGTTCGACACAGGACTGGTTCTGGTGTTGTCCTTGTATCCGCTGTCGTTCGCTTATGCCGTGGTGAAACACCGGGTGATGGAGATTCCGGCATTGTTGCGACGCAGCGCACGGTACGTGCTGGTGCAGCGCGGCTTCACGATTGTGCTCCTGGCCCTTTGGCTCGCCGCTATTAGGCTTTTCACTTACGCTGTTTCGGGCTTGGTCGGGACATTCTCGAATACGGTGCTGGGCTTCGGCCTGGTATTTGGCGTCGGATTGGTGTGGATTTCCGCGCCACTGGTTAAGCGGGGAACAGCGCGCATCGACCGTGCCTTTTTCCGTAGCGCGTATGACGCACGGGTCATCCTGCAAGACCTGGCGGAGAAAACGCGTACCGTTAGCGACCGCCGCGAACTCGCGATACTGCTGGAAAAACACATCGAGGGTGCTCTGCATCCGAAATCGCTTGCTTGTTATCTGGATGCCGGAGATGGAAACCTCGTCGCGGAATGCGGACCAGTGGCCCGAGAGTCCGACACAATTCCAGCGGCACCGCCTCGGCCGAAGTTTCCTTTCCGCTTTGGGGCAATCTTCGTTCCGCGAGAGTCGGACACAATTCCAGCCACGCTGCCAATGCTCAGGGAGATCGCGCAACGCGGAAAAGCCTGGGACGTCCCACAGGGTCACGAGGCGGCCGGCGATCTGGGGCCGCTTGCGCCGGAATGCCTGGTGCCTATCCTTGGGCGCAATAGCGGATTGATCGGCTTGCTGGTGCTTGGCCAGCGGCTTTCGGAAGAGCCTTACTCCGGCGAAGACAAGCATTTGCTCGATTCAGTGGCGGCCCAGGCCGGAATCACTCTAGAGAACATACGTCTTGCCGAAAAGATGGCGGAGCGGATGGAAGCGGATCGCCGAGTGGCCCGTGAAATGGAAATTGCCCGAGAGGTGCAAGCGCGGCTCTTTCCGCAAAAATTACCGGCGATGAAGACGCTTGAGTATATCGGCGGCTGCATCCCAGCTCGGGCAGTGGGTGGGGACTACTACGATTTTGTGGAGCTCCGCGAAGGCCACCTGGCGCTGGTATTGGCTGATATCGCGGGCAAGGGAGTGTCCGGCGCCCTGCTGATGGCCAATCTGCAAGCCAACTTGCGTAGTCAGTGCGCGGTGGCGGTCGACGACCTGGGGCGCGCTCTCGCCTCTGTCAACCATTCGTTCTGCGAAAACACAGGGGACGCAGGTTACGCTACTCTCTTCTTTGCGGACTACGACGACTCCAGCCGTAGACTCCGCTACGCGAATTGCGGACATCTTCCGCCACTACTGCTGTGCGGCGGCGGGGGCGCGGAAGATCAGGCTTCGCGAACTGGGAAGGTGCAGCGGCTGGATGCTACCAGCATGGTCGTGGGGCTATTTAGCGACTGGCAATGTGAGGTCGCGGAAGTGAGGCTAGCCCCGGGAGACACGCTGGTACTGTATACCGACGGAATAACAGAAGCCCGGAGCGCCGAGGGCGAAGAGTTCGGCGAGTCACGCTTAATCGATACCCTTCGCTCGTATTGTCATCTTCCGGTAGGTCCACTGCTCCAAGCGGTCGTTGAGGCAGTCCACCAATTCAGCGCCGGAGAACAACAGGATGACATCACCATGGTGATTGCGCGGTCGCTCGCATAATCCCATCTGGTCTTACGCCAAGCCGAAAATCGGGATGGCGTGGGGCTATGAGCGCTGGTCCCCCGAACCCAGCTGTCCCGGCAGCGAGTAAGCCTCTCCGATTACTGCTTGAAGCGCACTTCCGAAGATGTGTCGCAACCAGATATGCCGATCTGAACACAGGCCCGCGAGCCACAACAAAGATGATGCAGAATTAAAGAAAGCCCAAGCCTTGGCTATCCCCTTGCAAACGGCGCGCAAAATGGGATTCCGCAGCGATCATCGTCAATCGACCCTGGGCCGAAAGCTCTTTGTTGTAGTTTCTCTCTTTGTCTGCATTGTCCTATCTGTTTTTCTCCTCGGCGCCTTCCGTTCCATGATTCTGTCTTCGGTGCGTGCCTACATCCAGGGTGAAGATTATTGGTCTAAAGGACAAAAGGAAGCGGTTATCAGTCTGATGCAGTACGCCAGCTCGAGCTCCCAAGCGGACTTCCAAGCTTACCTGAATGCCATCCGGGCGCCCCTGGGAGATAAATTTGCCCGCATCGAGCTTGA
>Ga0137418_10003512_pt1 | contig 14400 bp, 14 predicted proteins | sample CZODoug3_1_2_16f_FD_122242 | JGI IMG/M metagenome (GOLD analysis project Ga0137418, IMG submission 122242) | Vadose zone soil fungal communities from Angelo Coast Range Reserve, California, USA - CZODoug3_1_2_16fungal (Hybrid Assembly) | ecosystem: Environmental > Terrestrial > Soil > Vadose...
TGCCGGTCCAGCCGGCCGATCGATTGAATGATTTGCTCAACCTAGCGGATATCCATCTGCTGCCACAGCGGGCCAACGCAGCAGATCTGGTGATGCCCTCAAAGCTCACCGGCATGCTGGCAAGTGGCCGGGCAGTTGTGGCGACCGCAAGTGCGGGGTCGCAACTTTTCACGGTGCTCGATGGAAGAGGGATGCTCACGCCGCCCGGAAACGTAAATGCGTTTGTTTCGGCTGTGATTCGGCTTGCCGATGATCGCGATCTGCGGCGGCAGTTGGGAGAAGAAGCGAGGAAGTACGCAATCCGTTGTTTGCAGCGCGATGAAATCCTAGGGCAATTCGAGCTGGCCCTAATGAACGTCTGCGACCATTCCCAACTGGTAACCAAGGCAGGATTGTCGCATAGCCGGAACGACAAACGACTCGTAGCCGCGGAACTTCCGGTGGTTGCCAGAAAGGTCGGGGGCAATTGAACCAGAAGGAATTCCGGACCACGGCCAAAGCGGCAAGTTTCGCGGCACGAACAGTCATTGCTCTAGACGGTCTTGAAATGACCTAGTTCTCATCCCCCAAGGCCGTTGCTTTCTAGCAGACACAAGAGGAGAAACTCTTTATGCGAATATTCGTGGATTCCGCAGACCACAAGCAGATTGAGCAGTGGCTTCAACAGGGAGTCGTAGATGGAGTAACGACGAATCCCAGCATTATGTTCAAGGATGGCGTAGCGGACCTGGAGGATGGCGCGCGGAAACTCGCAGCCCTGTTGTGCGAGCGTCCTCTCAGCGTCGAAGTCACTTCGAATGATCGTGAAATCATGCTGCAGCAGGCGCGCAAGTTCGCCACCTGGGCCCGCAACATCGTCGTCAAGATTCCGATCATCAACGAATACGGCGAATCCTGCCTCGGCGTCATACACCAGCTCTCGCAAGAAGGCATCGCGATCAACGCTACTGCGCTCCTTTCCTTCAACCAGGCGCTGCTGGCAGCGAAGGCCGGCGCCACGTACGTCAGCATATTCGCTGGGCGCGTCGCCGATGAGGGCAACGATCCGGCCGTCGTCATCCACAACGTTCGGCGCTGGCTCGATGATTGGTCATTCTCTGCCCGCATCATCGTTGGCAGCATCCGCACGGTCATGGACATCCAGAATGCGGCGCTGGCCGGCGCACACATCATCACGGTACCGCCGCAATTCCTGCCCAAGATGATTGATCACAAGTACTCCCGCGAAACGGTTCGCCAGTTCGTGGAGGACGCCGAGAAAACCCTCGCGCAAATGAGCAAGGCCAAAGTCAGCGTCGCGGCTTCGGCCGCCCGATAAGTACGCCTTGCGTCCCACCCGAGGCGTTCCACCACGTCAACGCAAACCCATAACCGATCCACGAAAGCGAATTGTTCACATCCATACCGAAAGCGGACAATTTGCGGCTTACATACTCCCAGCTTCCAGCCGGACGACCTCTTCCGAAACCATCGAAGATCGGGAAGCGGCCAGAGGCCTTCGACTTTGAAGCACGCAAACTGAGGAAGTAAGAATAGGGCGACTCAATGGGGCAGAATTCCAAGACGCGAGTGGCGGTCATTGGTGCGGGAAGATTCGGCACACGCCGAGCGGCCGCCGCAGCCGTTCATCCCTTCACCTCGGTCGCTGTGGTTGCCGACGTTCACCTAGATCGGGCGCATGAGCTTTCCAGGATGATTGGATGCGCAGCCACCAGCAGCTGGAGGGAAACAGTGACCCGAGAAGATGTGGACGTGGTCATTGTTTCGACGCCCACCCATCTGCTTAGTCCGATCAGTCGGCTGGCCATCGAAGCGGGAAAACATGTTCTTGTCGAGAAGCCCTTCGGACGCACCGCCGAAGAGGTGCTTCCCCTGGTGGAACTCGCCGGGCGTATGAACCTGCGCCTGAAGGTCGGCTACAACCATCGTTACCATCCGGCTCTCGAGAAGGCTCACGATCTCTTCGTCCGCGGGGCCATCGGCCGGGCCCTCTTCTTGCGGTGTTGCTATGGGCATGGCGGCCGGGATGGATACGAGAGGGAATGGCGGACTCAGGCTGACGTTTCCGGAGGCGGAGAGCTGCTCGATCAGGGAGTGCACGCGCTCGACCTCTTCCAGTGGTTTGCGGGAAGTTTCCAAGAAGTGATGGGTTTCGTGACAACGGCCTTCTGGCCGATTGCACCCAGTGAGGACAATGCTTTTGTTCTCTTGCGCACCGCCGGCGGTTGCGTAGCACAGCTCCATGCCAGTTGGACGAATTGGAGAAACGTTTTTGTGTTCGAAGTTTTCGGCGAAACAGGGTCTTTGACCGTTTCCGGCCTGGGCGGGAATTACGGGCCCGAAAAACTCTGCTTCGCCTCTCGCCACGCGTATGGGGTGCGGCCCGAGGAAGAGTGGTTCGAGTTTTGCGGGAAGGACCGTTCACTCGAGCTCGAGTGGAGCGATTTTCTGCGGTGCATCGCCGAAGGACAGGAGCCCCCGAGCAGTGGCAGGCAGGGTTTGCAGATCCTCCAACTCGTTGACGCAATTTATCAATCGGACCCGAAAAGTCGTGTCGTACAGGGAGCGAATACGGACGCGCCTATTGCCGAGTCGGCACGTTAAGCAAGGTTTCAGGACAAACGAAAGGTGGAAAGTTATGGCACAAATAGCGACTGTTGGCCTCTGGCATCTCGGTTGTGTTGTTTCCGCGGGGTTGGCTTCGCTCGGACATACCGTGCGGGGGACCGACCCGGATGCCGAAACTGTTCGCCGACTTCAACAAGGGATACCTCCTCTCCACGAACCCGGACTGCCGGAAGTGGTGGCCGAACAGGCGAAGCTGGGAAGACTTACGTTTGTCATGACAGCGCGGGAGGCTTTCCAGGACGCCGAATTCATTTTCCTAACGTTTGACACGCCGGTGGATGAGAACGATGAGAGTGATCTCAACCCAGTGGAAGCCTATCTGGGGCAAATCGCGCGGCACGCGCGTCAGGACGCGACGATCGTAGTCATGAGCCAGGTGCCGGTGGGCACGTGTGAACGCTTTGCCGAACGATTGCATCGCGTCGCTCCGCACGCCTCCCATTCGTTGGTGTGTCAACCCGAGAACCTACGGCTCGGAGAGGCCCTTGCCACTTTCCTCCACCCTGATTTCTTGTTGGTGGGTGCCGAAGACGAGCACGCTGCCCGTGGTCTGCTGAGCCTCTACGACGGAATTCAGGCCCAGAAACTGGTGGTAGGCAGAAACAGCGCCGAGATGGCGAAACACGCGCTAAACGCCTTCTTGGCGACCTCCATCAGTTTTGTGAACGAGCTGGCTAATCTCTCCGAAGCGTGCGGCGCAGACATTGGAGAAATCGTCCGTGTGCTGCGCCTGGATCGCCGGATTGGCAAGCACGCTTTCCTCAGTCCCGGCGCCGGCTTCAGCGGCGGGACGCTGGGCCGGGATCTGCAGACTTTGCGTCGCCTGGGCGCCTCCAAAAATGAGAAAACTCTGCAACTGGATGCTACCGTTGCGGTCAACAATTCCCGCTTGAACGACCTGATTGGGAAGCTCCAACGCGAGTGCGGTGCTTTGTCCGGCTTGCGCATCGGTTTGCTTGGGCTCACTTACAAAGCCGGCACCAGCACCTTGCGGCGTTCACGCGCGCTGGAGCTTGCAAGAATGCTGCTGTCCATGGGCATCTCGATCCGGGCGTTTGATCCAATGGTGACCGAGCCGCGAGAGGGAACTCACGGCATCGTGCTCTGCGCGGATGCTTACCATGCCGCAAAAGCAGCGGACGCTGTATTTCTTATGACTCCGTGGCCGGAATTTCGGAGCCTCGATATGAATCGGCTGCGGCAGGCCATGCATCGGCCGCTGCTGATTGACGCTCATAATTTTCTGGACGTCGGCACGGCGCGCGCCGCAGGTTTTCGCTACCGTGGTGTGGGCATTCCCGGACAGAGGGAAGCATTGGCGGGAGTTGGAATCGGACGTGGGCAATGAAACTTGGCGTTGAAACTGTAGTCATCACGGGCGCTGGCCGCGGTATCGGGGAAGCAGTGGCGCATGCATTTGCACAAAGCGGCGCCAACCTTGTGCTGCTTGCGCGTACGCGTCGCGAAGTGGACCGCGTCGCACGCCAGACCGCGGAGCGAGGAGTGACTTCGATTGCCCTGGCTGGCGATGTTTCCAAGCGCCCCGACCTCCAAGGGATGGTGGAGGCAACACTGGAAAGGTTTGGCCGGATCGATGTGCTCATCAATGCGGCCGGGGTTTACGGCCCCATCGGCCCCTTCGCGCGCATGGACCTCGATCAATGGACAGCGGCGATCGAGATCAACCTGATGGGCACCGTTTTCGCAATCCATGCCGTACTGCCCTACATGCTGGTGCAACGTAAAGGCGTGATCATCAATTTTTCCGGCGGTGGCGCTGTTCAGCCGCTCCCGCGCTTCAGCGCCTATGGCACGTCGAAAGCTGCGGTTGTACGACTTACTGAAACACTGGCGGAAGAGGTGAAGGAATCCGGCGTGCGAATCAATGCAATCGCGCCCGGCGCGGTGAATACGCGTTTGCTGGATCAGGTGCTAGCTGCAGGCGAAAGAGCTGGGGCCACATTTCATGCCAAAGCGCTCGAACAAAAAGAAAATGGCGGCACGCCCCCAGAGCGGGCTGCAGAGCTGGCGGTTTTTCTGGCTTCCCCCCTGGGTCAGGGAGTGACTGGCCGGCTGATCAGTGCCGTGTGGGACGATTGGAAGTCCTTGCCGGCGCGTGCCAGCGAACTTGGCCGCTCCGCTCTATTTACTTTGCGGCGGATCGATGGGCGCCAGTTTCGCGAAGCGGGCTGATCTGCCGCGCAGCAGTTGCGCATCAGCATTTCACTAGCAGCAGAATCCAAATAAAAAAAGAGGTGAACTTGTGAAAGCACTGGTGACGGGCGGAGCCGGCTTCATTGGCTCCCATATTGCGGATGCTTTGCTCAAACGAGGCTACGACGTGCGCGTCCTCGACAATCTTGAGCCGCGTGTCCATCCGGCGGGGCGTCCCTCCTATCTCAACGGGGCGATAGAGTTTCTGCCGGGCGATGTCCGTGACCGCACGAGCGTCGAGCGCGCGCTCGCGGGCGTCGAAGTCGTCTTCCACGAGGCGGCCTACCAGGACTATATGCCGGACTACAGCAAGTTCTTCCATACGAATGTGGTGAGCACGGCTCTGCTGTTCGAGGTCATCCGCGAAAAGGGCATCGGCGTTCTGAAATTCATCCTCGCGTCGTCGCAATCGGTGTATGGCGAAGGGCAATACCGCTGCGCTCAGGATGGATTTCTGCTTCCGGAAGCGCGGGGTGTCGAGCAGCTCGACCACGGTGATTGGAACCTTCGTTGCCCGAAATGCGGCGGAGAGCTGGAGCCCATTCCACTGAGCGAAGAGCAAGCCAAGCCTGCCGGACCCTACGGGGTCTCGAAATTTGCGCAGGAGATGACTGCACTGCGGCTGGGAAGGCTGCTCGGAATTCCCACCGTGGCCTTGCGCTACTCGATCGTGCAGGGAGCGCGCCAGTCGTTCTACAACGCCTACTCGGGAATCTGCCGGATCTTCACCCGCGCGTTGCAATGTGGAAAGGCACCGGTCATTTTCGAAGACGGAAAGCAGCTTCGCGATTACATCCATATCTCTGACGTGGTCATGGCGAATCTCCTGGTTCTTGACGATTCGCGCGCCGACGGCCAAGCATTCAATGTCGGCAGCGGCCGCCCTACAACCGTTCTCGAATACGCGCGCGTGCTGACGCAACGGATGAAGGCGCAAGTCTCTCCCGAAACTCCCGGTGCATATCGCGTAGGCGACGTGCGTCACACGGTTTCGAGTGTCGCTAAGCTCGAATCACTCGGATGGAAAACCACAAAAGGCCTGGAGGAAATTTTCGACGACTATCTGGCGTGGCTCGAGGAGGCTTCCGATCGAAACGATTACTTTACGCCTGCACTCGAAGCCATGCAGCGCACAGGTGTTGTACGCCAGTCCGCTCGAGGCAGGCGGTCCGCCGCGGCCATCTGAGGGAAGATCATGGTTACCGAACCAATTCTCCACGCTGGCGCGGGAATCAAGAGTAGCGAAGCCGTGCGCGCAGCCGCCTCTGGGCGTGTAGCGCAGATCGCCGGCCTGCTCGGCCGCTCATGGGTCAAAAGACTATTTGTTTTTGCCGCTGACGCGGTCGCTGTGATCGCTGCGCATCACTTAGCGGAGATCCTGACGCGCCGCTGGATGAATGACTCCACAACATTCTTGACCCCCTCAAGCTACTATCTTTTCTATGTTCCGTTCTTCACCGCGCTGCTGTATCTGTTCGGGGGCTACAAGAGCCCTGACCTGCGGCGGCCGGAGAGAGAACTCGAACTCCTCACGAAAGGCGTCTCGTTTTCCTTCACCGCGCTCGCTTGCGCGAATTTTGTTCTCTTCAAATCCGTGGTGTTTTCGCGGTACGCGCTCGTCGAGTGGTACATTCTGGCGTTGGTGTTTCTCTTCGCCGGAAGGTTTAGCCTTCGTGCGATGTATGCGGCGCTGTGGCGGCGAGGCTTTGCTCGCCAGAAAGCGCTGCTGATCGGGCCCGCAGCGGGCCTGGCGGATTTTCAGCAGCGGCTGTCCATTCAGCGTTACCAAGGCTACGAACTGGCCGGTATCCTCGTTGAACCGGTCGCACGCACGGTCTCCGACACCATGCGATTCGCGCTGCCCCTTCTTGGTCCGCTCGCCGATTGGGAAGAAATTGCCGAGGCCCAAGGTACACAGCTTGTCGTGGTGCATCTCGATGAATCCGCGGCGGACCATTACCCGAGTGTCCTTGAGATCCCCCGGCGCTGCCAGGAGAAGGGTATAGAGGTCGAGGTCTATTTGCCGTTGTTTGGCGCGGCGGAGCTGCGTTGCGAACGCGACGAATTCTCCGGCTCCCTTCGCTTCTCTTCACCGCCGCGATGGTCGCGCGCCGCTCAGCGCGCAATGAAAGCCGCGCTCGACATTCTCATTGGTCTGGCCGGCAGCGCTGTAACGCTGGCGCTCTTGCCGGTCATTGGCGTCTTCATCAAATGGGAGGATGGCGGGGCCATCCTTCATCGGAGCGACTACATTGGCACCGATGGCCGCGTGCATCACTTTTTGAAGTTCCGGACGATGGTCGAAAATGCCGAGCAGATCCTCGAGAACGATCCGGCTCTCAAGGCTCAATTTGGGTTTTCCTTCAAGCTGAAGGACGACCCGCGAGTCCTGCGAGTTGGCCGTTTCCTGCGGAAGTATAGCTTGGACGAATTCCCCCAGTTTTTCAGCGTGCTCACCGGCCAGCTGACGTTTGTTGGACCGCGCGCAATCACTTCGGAACAGTGCGAGCGGTACGGTGAGCTTCTGCCGAAGCTGCTTTCGGTGAAGCCGGGGCTCACAGGATTCTGGCAAGTGATGGGCAGGCAAACGACGACCTACGAAGAAAAAATTCAGATGGACATCTTTTACATCGATCACTGGTCCATCTGGCTCGACTTGGTGATTATCGCCAAAACATTCCGGGAGGTTGTGCGGGCCCAAGGAGCGTATTAAATTCGATGGAACCAGAGACCAAGTCTATCTGATCCCGGGGACGTTGGGCGGCGTCAGTGGCGCAGGCCCCTAGGCGGACCGCAATCCCTCGAAGAGATGACGAACGACCGAGGTATCCCTCAGCCGCCCGGCGGTGCGGGCAATCTTCCTCCCGCTCTAAGAAATCCAAGCCTGTGTCCGGCCGACTGATCAACAGCTTGAACGGCATGGGGAAAACAAGCGCGCGGCGGCTTGGCAGGGTATTGATTTCGGACACACAGGCAGTACGGAAGCTCTGGAGGAGCAATGATTATCACGAGGACGCCATTCCGGCTCACGCTCGGCGGCGGCGGGACCGATCTGCCCTCGTTCTACCGCGAGCGAGGTGGGTTCATTCTGGCCGTGGGCATCGACAAGTACATGTACCTGAACGTGAATACGCCGATCGTGGACGACAAAATTCGTGTGCGGTATACGAAGTCCGAGTTTGTGGATCATGTCGATAAGGTGGAACACACGCTCGCCCGCGAAGCGTTACGGTTTTTCAGGATTTCCAATGGGATCGAGATTGTGTCCGTCGCCGACATTCCGGCCGGAACGGGGCTGGGGTCTTCGAGCTGCTATTTGGTGGGGCTGTTGAATGGCCTGCACGCGCTGATGCAGCGGCAGGTCAGTCCGCAACAATTGGCAGAGGAGGCGTGTTACATCGAGCTGGAAACCTTGCAAAAGCCCATTGGCAAGCAGGACCAATTCATGGCGGCTTACGGAGGGTTAACGAAGCTCGAGATCAACCAAAACGGCACAGTGGCAGCTACGCGTTTGGAGCTAGAGGTAGATTTGCTGGAGGATCTCGAGCAGAACATTTTGTTGTTCTATACCAACGAGGTGCGCGATGCCACGGCCATCCTGAAGAAACAGGACGAGGCAACACGCAGGAACGATCGCACCGTCGTCGGAAGCCTGCGCGAAATCAAAGATATCGGCTTGGAGATCTGTGACGCCATATCGAATGGCAATCTGCGCCGGTTCGGAGAGCTCCTGGACGTACACTGGCAGTCGAAAAAACGGCTCTCAGAAGGCGTCAGCAATCCTCAAATCGATACTATCTACGAACTCGCCAAACAAAACGGGGCTATCGGCGGAAAGATATCAGGCGCGGGCGGAGGGGGCTTCATGATGTTGTATTGCGAGGAAGGGAAAACACGGTTGCGTGAGGCGATGCGCACAGCCGGGCTGCGCGAGCTGAAATTCCGTATCGATTTCGAAGGCAGCAAGGTCGTGTTTGACGTCGTCTCCCGCGACGGCCGGCTTGCCCACATTCACCGCCAGAATCATCATGAACTAGCACTAGCCAAGAAAAACGGTGGATAGTGTTCTTTGCCAGCTGCGTTGCCCCTGTGACATTTTTGAAAATTCCCAGTAAACCCCGCCGCCGACGTCTTATCTCCCGATGAAGGCTGTCTTACTCGATCGCGATGGTGTAATCAACCCGCTGGTCTACCATGAAGACGCCGGCGTGATTGATGCACCTTTCACACGATCGCAATTCAAGCTGTTTCCCCGCGTCCCTGAAGCGATCCGCCTGCTGAACGATCTCGGCTTGGGCGTCGCCATTGTCTCCAATCAGCCGGGAATCGCCAAAGGACACCTGAAGCCGGAAGTGCTGAAGACATTCGATCGCATGATGCTTTCCGGAATTCGCGCAGCGGGTGGGAGCATCGATGGCATCTATTATTGTCAGCACCATCCGGATGCCAACGACCCCAGCCTCCGGCAGCGCTGTCATTGCCGCAAGCCTGAGATCGGCCTGCTCGAGCAAGCGGCAGCGCACTTGCAGGCGCCGCTTGAGGAGTGCTACCTGATTGGAGATGGAATTCCCGACTTGTTAGCAGGAAACCGGGCCGGCTGCAGAACGGTCTTTGTCGGCCGCTGGAAGTGCGAAATCTGCCAGTTTACGGAAGCTGCGAACGCGCACCCGGCTCTAGTAGCGAAAGACCTCTGGGAGGCGGCGCAGATCATTCGTTCGGAAATGTCGGGAACCGCCTGTGTGGCTTCCTCACACAAATGTGCCTCAACACAGGGGTGAGCTACTTCTGCCGCTCGGTTGTGGAGCCGTCTTCTCTGCATACGAAAGGCAGATCGCATGGACTACGTCGCTCAGTACATCCAGGAAGTAGCGGAAATCTTAAACCTTCTGGATCAGTCGGCGATCGAACGCATCGCTGATCTCCTTCTGGAATTGCGTGAAAAGTCCGGCAGGCTCTTTCTGCTTGGTGTCGGTGGCGGTGCAGGTCACGCCTCACATGCGGTTTGTGACTTCCGCAAGATCGCCCAGATCGAAGCGTATGCGCCCTCGGATAATGTGTCCGAGCTCACCGCGCGAGTGAACGACGACGGTTGGGACACTTGCTATGCTAATTGGCTTCGCGGGTCCCGGTTGGATAAGGACGACATGGTCTTCGTGCTCTCCGTCGGTGGCGGGGACGCGAAGAAAAACATAAGCGCCAACTTGGTTCGCGCCCTCGACTATGCGCGGGCGATGCGCGCAGTCATTTGCGGTGTCGTCGGCCGGGATGGAGGGTACACCGCGCAAGTCGCGGACGTCTGTGTCCTCGTTCCCGTCGTCAACTCATCTACAATTACTCCCCACACCGAATCCTTTCAAGCGATGATCTGGCACCTTTTGGTTTCCCACCCGAAATTGAGAACCGCCGAGATGACATGGGAATCGGTGCAGTCTCCCACCAAGGCGTAACGGTTCACTCCCCGATCTTGCGCGACGACTCTCTCCCGCCTCGGATTTTCTATCCTTCTCGCCTGTGAACGGGCATGCAATGTCCGCTAGCCCAGACGTCCTGTCTACTTTTTTTCCCGCCCCTATTCCTCAGCACCAGATCCTTCCAAGCAGGCCTCTTACTTAATCCGGCAACACTCATTGCCTAACGTGTCTATCCGGCGAGTTCAACTCCTCTCGCCGAAGACACCGCCAAGGCGGGTGCCAGATTTCCAGTAGCTGGTACGCTGTTGCAACCTCAGAATTCCTATTTGGCCAGCCCACAGTGCCACATTCCGCCAAGCCTGCCCTCTCGCTCTGGCTCTGGGACCGGAAAAGTGTGACTTCTCCAGCCTGGTGTACAGTGGGACGGCGCAGTCAGTACTTTGAATGGAAAACAGCGTGATTGATGTCAGGCCAAAACTCTTTCACGATGTTGAAAACGCCGTCTAACGCGATCTGAGTCACCCACTTTTGGCCGGTCTTCGTCCAGGTGCGCTCTCTCGACGGGTAATATAGGTCCGATATTCCTGCGCCGGCTCCGTTGCCCACAATCTCAGCAAAGTCAAAAGTTCGGCCGCCCGCATCCGTGCGCGTGATTAGCAGGCGGCTTACCGCATAGCCTGTGCGCTTGAAAAACCCGCCATGCCCGAGCGTGTAGTATCGCGGGTCTTCGTGCGTCACCGCGGGTACGATGGCTTCCGTCAGATAGTTTCCAACGGCCTGGTCGGCCACCGCATCCCAGTAGTAGCGGCCATAGCCTTTGGCGCCTTGTCCAAACTCCGGATAAGACTTTTTCGCTTGGCTGACACCCGCGAGAATCCCCGCGGTAATGAAAGACGAATAATCGAAGCTGTCCCGCGTCGCCAGCCAGAACTTAGCCTTCAACGTCAGCGGAGGCAGTTGTGTGTTGGCGCTCACGGCACGGTAGTTGGGAAAAATCCAAAGAATACGCTTGGACTGTTTGACTTCGACAGTATTTCCGAGCGAATTTGCATCAACGGATGTGGGTGCGCTACTCGATTGGGGCTGCTCCTTCGGATCGGGCTTCTGCTGGGGCGAGGACACTGGCTCGCTCCGGGGCGCCTGTTTCGGCGCAACGATTGGCTGAGGCGAAACTTCAGATGAAGTTTGCGCGAATGCAGTGCTCGCGTAAAACAGGAGAGAAACGGCGATCGCAGCGCAACCGTTGCGACGCAAGCAGAAACCTCGGCGCAGAGATGGAGTGCGGCTGATGGGACTATTCGAAACTGTTACGAGAAATGTGTTCGGGAGCATAAGCCTTTGATTCGCGATTCTCCTGCATCGATTCAAATTCGGCTTCCGACTATTTGAGGGAAAGTAGCAAGTCTTAGGTTGTTTCCACAAGTTCCTGCTGGAGCGGGGTATTTCAACGAACTGGAGCGCAGAGCAGGAGTCCTTCGCGGGCACGCGCGTCGTGGGCGGCTAGGGTTCAGTGCCGCACCAGCCGGCCGAACAAGCGAGTTTCTCTGACATCGCGAATGAGGAACGCATGAGCGAGCAATCGTAACAGTGTTACTCATGGTAGAGCATGAGAAGGACGCCGAGTACAGTCATCAGAAGTGGCCAGAGCCTCGCAAACATCACTTGCCAGCGAGTGGGTACCTCGGACAACCCTCTGAAAATGCCAATACCGAATCCGGTGGCGGCAAAATTAAAGTGCTCGGCCTGGATGCGCGCCATCGCCGTCATGTGCTCAGCACCGTGCATCCCGCTGTGGTGCTCGTGAAAAAGGAGCATCACGGAACCACAGCAGGCGAGTACCGGGAACAGCCATCTGGCCCAGACCGATTTAAACATGCCCCGGGCGCGTTGAACCTCGAAGACGCCGAGAGCAAGCAGAATTACGGCAAATGTCTTGTGCTGCAGATCTTCGGGATTGTGGGTGAGACCGTACCACCAACTCTGGGGACCGAAGGGCCACAGCTCTGTGTCGCTGAAGACGAGCAGGAACAACCCGGAAAGTAGAAAACAAGAAGGCCACGCGAAGCGAAGGAAGGACCCGCGTTTGGACAGCGTGACTTCAGCAAGGATGAAAAAGCCGGCCAGGATGACGAAAAATCCCGCCAAATGGTGGTTGAACTCACTTTCTTTTTTGTCGGCCAAGAGTTTGCTTTTTTGCGAAGCGTCCAACTGTGTTTGTTCGTCCATGGCCATAGACATCGCTTCGTGTCCGGTGTGGACAGAGTGCATAGAGTGGTCCTGCGCTGAGGCTCGCGGTGCCATCGAGACAAGCAGTAATGCAAAGACCGCGGCAGTAACGGAGAAGCGTGAATGTGCAAGCAGGTTGCGGAAAGTCATTGCCAGTCCCTGTGTAACGTTCCTTGTGTTACCGATGGCGCCGGAGTCTCGTTTTCAGGCTCACGATCGAGAGTTGTGAACGCGAACCCGACGGTGTCGTTCACATGGCCCTGCATCATGCCCTCGACATCTTTGCGACCAACCTTGGCACAAGCCTCCGGGGAATCAAACGCTGCGCAAAAACGCTGAACTTATTGAGAGCTCCGGGAACCGTCAGCCCGCCGCCTTTGGCAAGCACGCGCAGTGCCTCCTCGACGACTTCGTCCGGACTCTGATAAATGCTCGCCCACTTTCCCCGGGCGGGCTGTTCCGACTCGCCGTTCTGATTCTTGCTCAGCCTTCCCGGGCAGACCGTCACGACGGTTACGCCAGCGTCGCGCAACTCCTGTTCCAGGGCTAGAGAAAACGTGGTCAGGAATGCCTTGGTTGCGGAGTAGGCGCTCGCAAAGGGAATGGGCTGAAAGCCTGCAGTCGACGAGACATTGATGATGCCCTTTTGCCGTCGCTCCAACATTCCCGGAAGGAGGCTGTAGGTGAGCTCGACGATGGCTTGGTTGTTGAGGCGAAGCATTTCGAGTTGCCGAAGAAGAGAGAGACCGCGGAATTCTCCGCGGAGACCAAACCCGGCGTTGTTGACGAGCAGGTCGATCGGAATACCACCGCCCGCGAGTTGTTCCGCCAGGATTTGGCCTGCTCCGGGGGAAGATAGATCAACCTGAATAGCGACCACAGAGGCCGGGTAAGACCGGCGCAATTCTGACGCGAAAGAGTGGAGAGGTTCTGGAGAACGGGCGACGAGAACCAGATTGCAATGGCGCTTCGCGAGTGCGCGAGCAAACGCCATTCCCAGACCGCGGGAAGCACCGGTTATGAGAGCAAAGCCGTCCTGCTTCATGTCAGTTCTTGCTCAGAGAGCGGCGCACGGATTGTGGGAATCGAGTATCGAACACGCCGTCCCAGAAACGAGTGGTGATCCCGTAACCCTTGTCGATCCCACGGGGACTGTGGTGGTACAGGTGATATTTCTTCATCCGCCGGAAGAGGGGGAGCCTGGAATTCGAAAAGTGCAGCGCGTAGTGCAGCCATTCTTCGCTGACGTAGCTTTGCACGACACCTGCGAGCACGACGGGCGCGGTGTAAACAGGAAACAGAAAACTGACCGGGGCTGCGACGAAAAACAACGGAAGAATGTCCTTCAATTCGCCGCTGATGTGCCTTCCGTCGAAAGGCCGCATGTGATGATCCCAGTGGAGTGGATCGAGCCGCTCATGCAGGAACCGCCGGATGATGCCCTTGCCTGGCGAAAAGCGGCCGTGCAAAACATAGCGGTGGAAGAAATATTCGACGAGAGTCCAGATCGCGCAACCTGCCGAGAAGAAAACTGCAGCGGTCCAGGGATGCGTTGTCGAAAACGCGACAATCAGCACGAGAAGCGCGTACACAGTGTAAAAGACAGTCAACGGGTAGAGACGATAGCGAGCGTGCGCGGCCTGACGCCGCTTGTAGATCGCAAAAGGGACTTCGGCGGTCCTTTGTAGCGGCAGTGAATTTAGTGCGAGTTGTGACATCGACCTCTCTCGGTCCTTCCTTGCATTCTTCCGCCGAACTATTCAAAGCTCCCTGTGACGCCCTGGAAGCCGTTCATCGCCTGTTTCCACAGCCACTTCATTACGCGTGCCGCGCTGTAGCAGTAGGCGACGTTGTACCCCAGTGTCGAAAAGCAATTCGGCTCGCAGCCCTTTTTCATTTCCGAGAGTTGTTGGACATCGAA
>Ga0137418_10003513_pt1 | contig 14397 bp, 10 predicted proteins | sample CZODoug3_1_2_16f_FD_122242 | JGI IMG/M metagenome (GOLD analysis project Ga0137418, IMG submission 122242) | Vadose zone soil fungal communities from Angelo Coast Range Reserve, California, USA - CZODoug3_1_2_16fungal (Hybrid Assembly) | ecosystem: Environmental > Terrestrial > Soil > Vadose...
CTTCCCCAGCCACAATCTCGAATACCACATCCGCCCCTTTCTTGGCGCCTTTGCCGCTCATGCCGGCGGCGTAATGCCGACGTACTCGATCCTCGAGGGCGCCTCGTGGGCTGACCGTCCGATCGAGCAGGTCGGCGCCGGATTCAACCGCCAGCTCTTGACCGACATGCTGCGCGGCCACTACGGCTTTCAAGGCGTCATAGTCACCGACTGGGCGATCACGTGGGACTGCGCGGCGCGGTGCAAGAACGGCGCGCCGGCCGGCGAGCGCCCCTCGTTCGCGGACGTCGGCATGCCGTGGGGCGTCGAGGATCTCCCCATGCGCGGGCGGTTCGTCAAAGCGGTCCAGGCCGGCGTGGACGAGTTCGGCGGGACCGAGCGCGCCGACGTGCTCATCGACGCCGTGCACGTGGGCGAGCTCTCCGAGGCACGGCTCGACAGCTCGGTCGTCCGCATTCTCACCCAGAAGTTCGCGCAGGGGTTGTTCGAGCATCCGTTCGTCAGCCCGGATTCCGCGGCGCGGCTGGTCGGGAATCCCGGATTCGTGGCTGCCGGTCTCGATGCCCAGCGCCGCGCGCTCGTGCTGCTGGAGAACAAGGGCCGCTTGCTGCCGCTCAAGTCCGGTCGCGCGCTGCGTGTGTACCTGCTCGGCATTTCGGCGGACGCGGCGACGCACGAGGGATGGACGGTCGTCGCCGATCCGTTGAAGGCCGACGTCGCGATCATGCGACTGACCGCCCCGTTCGAGCGGCTGCACCCGCAGTACGTCTTTGGCCAGTTCTTCCACGAGGGCAGTCTGGCGTTCAAGGACGGCGATCCGGACTTCGAGGCCTTCAAGCGCGTGAGCGCCGTGGTACCGACGATCGTGACCGTCTATCTCGATCGTCCCGCGATACTGACACCACTCCAGGGCAAAGCCCGCGCGCTGATCGCGAACTTCGGCGTGAGCGATGCCGCGCTGATCGACGTCCTCACCGGCCGTGCGCGGCCGCAGGGAAAGCTGCCATTCGAGCTGCCGTCCTCGAAGGAGGCGGTTGCGACACAGCGCTCCGACGTGCCGCACGACAGCCCGCGGCCGCTCTATCCGTTCGGCTTTGGCCGGAGCTACTAACCCCGCCCCTCCGTCGTGTCGATTTCCCGGTGAGCCGTTCGACGCTTCTATGACACCCACCACGGAGAGACGATGCTCAGGAGACTCGCTATCGCGGCGCTGGTGATGACGGCGTCAGCAATCCACGCTCAGCAACCCGCGCCACGGCTCAAGCCGGTGCGCACGGGATATGTCCCGGCGAACGGCGTCAACTACTACTACGAGATCTACGGACGGGGGGCGCCGCTACTCCTGTTGCACGGCGGCCTCGGATCCACCGGAATGTTCGCGCCGATTCTGCCCGCGCTGGTGAAAGGACGGCAGGTCATCGCCGTCGATCTCCACGGGCATGGCCGGACGGCACTCGGCGACCGGCCGATCAACCTCGTCGATATCGGCAACGACCTCGCCGTGGTCGTGAAGCAGCTCGGTTATGACACGGTCGACGTGATGGGATACTCGTTCGGCGGCGGCGCCGCGCTGCGGCTGGCGGTCCAGCACCCCGAGGCGGTGCGGCGTCTGGTGATCGTCTCCGCACCCTACGCGCAGAATGGGTTTTATCCCGAGATGCTGCCCCAGCAAGCCGCGGTGAGCGCGGCGATGGCGGACGCGATGAAGGAAACGCCGATGTACAAGGCCTACGTCGCGGTGGCCCCGCGGCCGCAGGATTTCCCGCGGCTGCTCGATCGCATGGGCGAGTTGATGCGGGCGCCGTATGACTGGTCGGAAGACGTCAAGAAACTCAAAGGGCCGGTGCTGCTCGTCTACGGCGACGCCGACATGATTCGTCCCGAACACATCGTGAGCTTCTATCAGCTGCTTGGCGGCGGGCTCAAGGACGCCGGGTGGCAGCGCGAGCACATGTCGCAGAATCGGCTGGCGATTCTTCCCAATGTCACGCACTACGAGATGTTCATGTCACCCGCGCTGGCTCCCGCGGTGCTGCCGTTCTTGAACGGCGAGCTTGCTGTCTCGCCGACCGCGCGATAACATCGCACTCCCGTGAGCGACCATCCCATCATTCGTGTCCAGCACGTCGTCAAGACGTTCGGAAAAGTCACGGCGGTCAACGACATCTCCTTCGACGTCCGAGCGGGCGAGATCTTCGCGTTTCTCGGTCCCAATGGCGCCGGGAAGACGACCACGATCAAGATGCTGACGACCCTGCTCCACCCCACGAGCGGAACGCTGGAGCTCGACGGGCTCGATCCCACGAAGCATCAGACGGACGTGCGGCGGCGGTTCGGTGTCGTGTTTCAGGACCCCAGTCTCGACAGCGAGCTCACGGCGTGGGAAAACATGGACATTCACGGCGTCCTGTACCACGTGCCGCGCCAGATTCGGCACGAGCGGTCCGAAGTCCTGCTCAAGATGTTCGAGCTGTGGGACCGGCGCGACGATTTAGTGAAAACGTTCTCCGGTGGCATGAAACGCCGCCTCGAGATCGCGCGCGGGCTGCTGCACACGCCCAAGGTGCTCTTTCTCGACGAGCCGACACTCGGCCTCGATCCGCAGAGCCGCAATCAGATGTGGACCCTCGTGAAAAACCTCAACAAGGCCGAGGGCGTGACGGTGTTCCTGACGACGCACTACATGGACGAGGCGGATCGCGTCGCCGAACGCATCGCCGTGATCGATCACGGACGCATTGTCGCGATCGGTTCGTCCGCGGAGCTCAAGCAACAGACCGGCACCGATTCACTCGAAGCGGGCTTCCTCAAACTCACCGGCACATCGATTCGCGACGAGAGCGCGACGGCCGCGGACCAGATACGGCAGGTGTCCCGCGTGTGGAGGCGTTAGCGGCATGAGCGTCATCTACGTCCTCTGGCTCCGGGAACTGAAGAAGTACGTGCGGTCGCGCGTCCAAATCGTCGCGTCCCTCGGCTCGCCGCTGATGTACCTGGGCGTGCTCGGCTTCGGGCTGGGCCCCGTGTTTCAACGAGCCGGCGAGGGCAAGTACATCCAGTTCATGGCGCCCGGGGTGATCGGCATGACGGTGCTGTTCACCGCGATGTTCTCGGGGATCGCGATGCTGTGGGACCGCCAGTTCGGATTCCTGAAGGAGACGCTGGTCGCGCCGGTGCCACGATTGCTGATCATGATCGGCCGCACGCTCGGCGGCGCCACGGTCGCGGTCCTGCAGGGCGCACTGATTTTCGTGGTGACGCTCATCGTGGGGTTCCGCCCCGCGAGTCTCCTCGCGGTGCCGCTCGCGTTTCTGATGATCGCGCTGATTGCCGTGATCTTTTCGGCGCTGGCGACCGCCCTCGGATCGAGCATCAAGGAAATGCAGGGCTTCCAGATGGTGATGAACTTTCTCGTGATGCCGCTCTTCTTTCTCTCCGGTGCGATTTATCCCCTCGACGGACTGCCGCGGGTCCTCGGGGCGCTGACGCGCGTCGATCCGCTCACGTATGGCGTGGACGGCGTGCGCGGCCTCCTGACCGGGAGGACGCATTTCGGCGTCGCGTTGGACGTTGGGGTGCTGCTGGGGGTTGGGATCCTGTTCGTGATCTTCGGAGCGTGGCGCTTTTCGAAACTCGAGGCTTAACGTGCTTCTTCTCGCCTTATTGGTCCTGGCTCAACAGCGCGCGATCGTCTACACGACCGCCGAGAGCACCAGTTTCCGCCTGACGCCGACCGACACCCTGACGTTCACGCCGAAGGAGCCCACGTCGGAAGGCAAGGTGTACGTCTTCGTCGATCCGCGGAAAACGTTCCAGCCTTTGATTGGAATCGGCGGAGCCCTCACGGATGCCGCGGCCGAGACGTTCGCGAAACTGCCGGCCGGCCAACAGGAGGAACTGATCGCCGCGTACTACAGCACCGACCGCGGGATCGGGTACACCCTCGGCCGCACCAACATCAACAGCTGCGACTTCTCGAGCGACATGTACACCTACGTGACGGAGGGTGACTCGACGCTGACCTCCTTCTCCGTCGCGCACGACTTGCGCTACAAGATTCCGCTGATCAAGCGCGCGGTGACCACGAGCGGCAACCGGCTGAAGCTCTTCGCGAGTCCGTGGAGCCCGCCGGCGTTCATGAAAACGAACAACGACATGCTACACGGCGGGCATCTGCGCCCTGAGTACGCGCACTCCTGGGCTCGCTATTACACGAAGTTCATCGAGCACTACCGGAAGGCCGGTGTGCCGATCTGGGGCATCACGATTCAGAACGAGCCGATGGCGACGCAGACCTGGGAATCCTGCATCTATCAAGCAGCGGACGAGCGGGATTTCCTCAAGAATCACCTGGGTCCGGCGATGACGCGGGCTGGGCTGCGCGATGTGAACATCATGGTGTGGGATCACAACCGCGATCTCATCATCGAGCGGGCGCTGACGATTTTCGGCGATTCCGCGGCCGCAAAGTACGCCTGGGGAATGGGCTTTCACTGGTATGAAGACTGGTCGGGCGGCACGCAGATGTACGGCAATGTCGCCCTCGTGAGCCGGCTCTACCCGAACAAACACCTCGTCTTCACCGAGGGCACACCGGCGAGTTTTGACTCCACCGCATACGGACGCTGGAGCCTGGGCGAGGCGTACGGGCGCTCGATGATCAACGATTTCAATTCGGGCGCCGAGGGATGGACGGACTGGAACATCCTGCTCGATGAGCGGGGCGGTCCCAATCACGTCGGGAATTTCTGCTTCGCGCCGATCCATGCCGATACCCGGACCGGCAAGCTCATCTATACGAATTCGTACTACTACATCGGCCACTTCTCGAAATTCATCCATCCGGGCGCGCGGCGGATTGCCGCGGCACCGAGCCGCAGCATGTTCCTCGCGACGGCGTTCGCCAATACGGACGGCACGGTGGTCGTCGTCGTGATGAATCCGACCGCACAGCAGGGGCAATACAACATCGTCGTCGGCTCCACCTCCGTCGCAATCAATTCGCGCCCACATTCCATCCAAACGGTGGTGTTCTGATGCGCCTCACGACCACGCTGCACCTGTGCCGGGTTGTTCTGTCCGCCGTTGTTCTCCTGACCCCGGCGTTGTCAGCGCAGGAGCCGGCCGGCGGAACGCCGGTGCGCGACGCCCGCGTGGGATTGCGCGCAGGCTGGTGGGATGCGGCGCAGGCCGCGTGGAACATGCGTCTCGTCTCGACGAGCCGGCCGCCCGCCGAGTTCATTCCGGCGGAGCCGGGCGATTTCGACTACATGAACTCCGACGTGGCGTTCAAGGGGAACTACGTCATCCAGGGCAATTTCCAGGGGTTCTCGGTGTGGGACATCACGGATCCGTTCCACCCACGCCTGGTCCACGCGGAAAGTTGCCCGGAGCAGCAGAACGACGTCTCGGTGTACAAGAATCTGCTGTTCCTCTCGGGAGAATCGCAGAATGGGCGCGTCGATTGCGGCGCGCAGGGCGTGCAGGAACCCGTGAGCGCGGAGCGTTTCCGCGGCGTACGAGTCATCGACATCAGCGATCCCACCCATCCCCGCATTGTGGCCAACGTGCAGACGTGCCGCGGATCGCATACGCACACCGTGGTGACCGATCCCAAAGACACGAGCGTGGTCTACGTCTACGTCTCGGGGCAGGCCCCGGTGCGTCCCGCCGGGGAGCTGGCGGGCTGCTCGGCGGCACTGCCGGAGCAGGATACGGCATCTGCGCGCTTCCGGATCGACGTCATCCGCGTGCCGCTCGCGCATCCCGAGCAGGCGAGCGTCGCGAGCCGACCCCGCATCTTCGAGGCCCTGGTCGCGCCGCCCGAACACGGCGCCACGCCCAGCGACTCCGCGGCCGCCGTGCGCTACGCGGACTCGGCGACCGCGACCGGCGCGTATGTCATCAAGTTCCAGGGACTGCCGATCGTCCTGCCGCCGCAGTTCCTCAAACCGATGCTCGACAGCGTCGCGAGGGCGAATGGCAGAACGGTGGCCAACGGCGCCGACAGCACCGCGCTGCGCGGCGCGGTCCAGGGAATCATCGACGCAGAGTTTCTCGCACCCATGGGTCCCGGCGGCGTGCGTCACGGGCCCGATCAGTGCCACGATATCACCGTCTATCCGGCGCTGGGGTTGGCGGGCGGCGCGTGCGCCGGGTACGGACTGCTGCTCGACATTCGGGATCCCGTGCACCCCGTCCGCGTGGCGGCCGCGTCAGATTCCAACTTTGCGTACTGGCACTCCGCCAGTTTCAACAACGACGCCACCAAGGTGATCTTCACCGACGAGTGGGGCGGCGGGGTCGCGCCGCGCTGCCGCGCGACGGATAAGCCGGAGTGGGGCGCCGACGCGATCTTCACGATCGCGGACAAGCGCGCCCTGACCTTCCAGGGCTATTACAAGCTGCCGGTGCAGCAGACGAGCACGGAAAACTGCGTCGCCCACAACGGCAACCTGATTCCAGTCCCGGGCCGCGACATCATGATCCAGGGATGGTATCAGGGCGGCGTGTCGCTGTTCGACTTTACCGATCCAGCGCACGCGAGGGAGATCGCCTACTTCGATCGCGGCCCGATGGACTCGACCAAGCTCGAGATGGCGGGCAGCTGGTCGGCGTACTGGTACAACGGCTACATCTACAGCACCGAAATCTCGCGCGGGCTCGACATCCTCGAGCTGCAGCCCAGCGCGATGCTCACCCAAAACGAGATCGACGCCGCGAAGCTCGTGAAGCTCGCATATCAAAACGTGCAGGATCAGCAGCGCTTTACCTGGCCCGCGAGCTTTGTCGTCGCGCGCGCGTATGTCGATCAGCTGGAGCGCTCGAAGGGCCTCGCGACGGATCGCATCGGTGCGGCGCGCTCGATTCTCGCGAGTGCAGAGACCCGATCCCGAGCCGGCCGCCGCAGCATGTTGACGACGCTCGCCACAGACCTCGATCGTGATGCCGCGAGGGCGGCGGACGGTGCGAAGGTGCGCGTGCTCGCAGCGGTCGTACGGGGGATCCGATGAGCCAGCCGCGGTAGCAGATCGTGACGGCCTGAAACAACCTTTTCCGGGTTTCCGTCATCCAACCAGGAAACAACCGGACTGGTCATGTTTCTTGGATTGCCGATCCTTGCCGCCGTCACGTTTGCCATTCAGTCGACCGAAGCCTCGTCGCCCCCCCGCCAAGCGGATGCGTCCGCTCGGGCTCCGGCGAAGAGCGTCACCGCAACACGCGCCCAGCAGCCGCCCGTCATCGACGGGCGCGATGACGATGCCGTGTGGCGCGACGCAAAGCCCATCACGGAATTCCAGGAATGGCGACCCAGCGAGGGCGGAGAGCCGAAACTCCCGACCGAAGCGAAAGTCGCCTATGACGCCGGCAACCTGTACGTCTTCGTTCGCTCGTTCGATCCGCACCCCGACAGCATCATCACGGTCCTCGCCCGCCGCGACTACTTCACCCCGAGCGATATGGTCTGGCTGTTCCTCGACTCCTATCATGACCGGCGCACCGGCGTCGAATTCGGGGTCAACCCGTCGGGCGTGAAGCTGGACGCGCAGATCTACAATGACGGCAACGAGGACTTCGCCTGGGACGCCGTGTGGGATGTTGCGACCCGCATCGACTCCGCCGGCTGGACGGCGGAGTTCCGGATCCCGCTGACGCAGCTGGCCTATGGCCGGCAACGGATGCACACGTTCGGCTTCACCGTGGATCGCGACGTCTACCGCTATGCCCAGCGGGTGAGCTGGCCGATCATCCGGCAATCGCAAGCGGGATTCGTGTCGCAGTTCGGGGAAATCACCGGCCTCGAGGGGCTCGAAGCGCCACGCCGGCTCGAGGCGGCCCCCTATTTCGTCACCAAGAACGTTTCCCAAATCAGCAACAACACCCTCGAGCGCGGCCAGGACCTCACCGTCGGCGGCGATCTGAAGTACCGGGTGGCGTCGAATCTGAAGCTCGACGCCACGATCAACCCCGACTTTGGCCAGGTCGAGGCCGATCCGGGGGTGCTGAATCTCACAGCCTTTGAGACCTTCTTTCGCGAGCAGCGGCCGTTCTTCGTGCAGGGCGCGGGCCAGTTTCAGTGGAACGTCAATTGCACGGCGGTCAACGACTGCTCGACCGGTGAGGGGTTGGTCTATTCGCGTCGCATCGGGCGGGCCCCCGAATTGGCAGGCGCCTATTCCGACAGCACGTCGCCGGCGTTTACACCGATCCTCGGCGCCGGGAAACTCACCGGCCGGTTGCCGGGAGGCCTCACGATTGGTGCGCTGGACGCGGTGACGGCACATGAGACTGGCGCGGGAGGCCTGACTATCGAGCCGACGACCAACTACGGCGTGCTGCGGTTGCGCCAGGACCTGCGCGGCGGCGAGTCGAGCGTCGGGGGCATTGTCACCACCGTCAATCGCCACAACGATTCCTGGAGCTCACCCTACCTGCACGGCAGCGCGTACGTGGGCGCGCTGGACTTCCGCCATCGTTTTCCGGGCGGCCGGTACGAACTCTCCGGTTCGCTCGACTTCAGCCGCGTGGCGGGCAGCGCGCAAGCGATCGCCAACACGCAGCTCGGCTCGACGCACTTCTACCAGCGACCCGACGCCCTGCGGTTCGATTCGACGCGCACATCGCTCTCCGGCGATGCCGAGGGACTCCAGTTCGGCAAGGTGGGCGGTAACCATTTGATCTTTCAAACGAACATCGAGCGCCGCTCCCCCGGTTTCGAGGTCAACGACCTCGGCTACTTGCGGCGTGCCGATCAGCTGGCGTGGAGCACGTGGGCAGGCTACTTCGATCGCCACACACGCCGGTTGTATCAGCGGTTCCAGTGGAACTTCAACTGGTGGCAGTACTGGACGACGGCGGGTCTGCCCGAGGAGCGCGCGTTCAATACCAATACGCACACGACGTTCCGCAACCAGTGGTCGCTCCATTTTGGCGGGACGGTGGGCCAGCTCGGCACCACGTACTGCTACGACTGCGCCCGTGGCGGGCCCGCGGTGCGGCAGGACTCCTATGTCGCCCCCTGGCTCGGAATCAACGGCGACGATCGCAAGGCCATCGTGCCGTACGTCTGGTTCAACTGGTTCCGTGGCGATGGCGGGCGGTCGAGCAGCTTCAGCTTCTCGCCGGAGCTGGATTTCAAGATCGCGGCTCGCGTCACCGCGGCCATCTCCCCCAGCTACTCGCGGAACCGGAGTGATGTCCAGCCTCTCGGCATCGACAACGTGACGCATTACCTGTTCGCGCATCTCGAGCAGAAGCAACTCGGCATGACGATGCGCGTCACGTATCCGTTCACGGCGAACGCGACGCTGCAGGTGTATGCGCAGCCTTTCATCTCGAAGGGGACGTTCAGCAACGTGCGCGAGCTGTCTGCGAACCCGCGTGCCGCCGCCTACGACAACCGTTACCAGGCGTACGCCGACACCGCGTACACGAACAACATCGGTGGGTTCAACTTCAAGCAGTTCCGCTCGAACGTCGTCTTCCGGTGGGAGTACCGGCCGGGGTCCACGCTCTTCGTGGTGTGGAGCCAGGGGCGCCGCGGATCCACCGGCGTCGAGGGAACGCAGAGCTTCCGCGGCGATATGGGCGACTTATTCGATTTGCATCCGGATAACAGTTTCCTGGTGAAGCTGTCGTACTGGATCAACCGCTGACTCCAGCAGCCGCAGACAGAGAAGCCCCGCAGCATCAGCTCGCTGCGGGGCTTCTTGTTGGCCGGTCAGGAGCGACGGCTAGTGGCCGCCTTCTCCTGCCTCCTCGTGATCGTCGTGGCCGTCGTGGTCGTCATCTTCGAACGCGCGCAGCGATGCGCGAATCGCGTGTTCGATCGCTTCCTGATTCGCCGCGTTGGTAGGATCGAGCACGGCGCCGGACGCGTCTTTGAACCAGCTGCTGACGTCCACGTCCACCGTGAGGTTTTTGGAATTGGCGTCAACCGTGACCGGGCTCGCAAAGTCCACTGAAAGCTCGGCCTCGACGCCGGAGGTGAACGTGAATGCATGATCGGTGCCGCCGGGGTCGGTGAAGACCCCCACCACGTTCACGTTCTCGAGCTTCGCGCGCACGCCCGTGTACGTCCCCGCGGGGACCAACGCGTCGAGGATCACCTTGGTGGTACCGTCGAGCGGCAGATCGACGGTCACGGGGTCAACCTGCACCTCGCAGTCGTGTTCGTCGTTGTTCTCTGTGTCGGGTTCGTTGGCTTCGGGCTGATCGGGCGTCTCGTTCGCGTCGTCGGCTTCACCAGCATCGTCGTTGGCGTCGCTGGCGCACGCCGCGTCGCTCGCCAGCTCGATATGCGACAGGACGACCTTCGCCGACGTGATACGTACTGTGCCGCCGGTGCCCGTAACCATGACGTCCGCGAACGGAGCAGACTGGGAGGCACGCGGACCGATCGTGGTGGACAGGTTGATTCGCTGCATCGGGTGGGGCGCGGTCGCGTCGCACGCAGCGAGCAAGAGCGCCGCGGGAGCGAGCGACAGGACAAACCGTATGCTCTTCATGAACACCTCCGGAGTTGCGAAGGAACAGTGATCGTCTACGTCGAACACTAAACCGACCCGTAGCGTGGTGCGAGTGTCACGGACATCGAAACCGCCGTCGCACGGGCCGGCGAGCCGTGACGCCCATCACCTGGTCAAGACGGCGCGCACAAGTCGTTGTCAGTCTTGCTCGAACCGCGGCATCTATTGTCGTCCGCGCCTCAAAAGTGAATGTTGCCTCCCGTGACTACCTGGGAAAAAGTCAGTCGATCGCTGCGAACGCTCCACCTCGACACCATGCGGGGCAGGTTTGTCGCGTTCGCGGTGCTGGCGACGCTGTTCACGACGCTCGTCATGACCCTGATGCTGTATGGCCGGAATCGCCGGTCGCTAAGCGATCGGACTGGTCAGGAGCTGCGGGGCGCGAGCTCGGACGCGGCCCGCGAGATGGGCGTGTGGCTGGACCAGCGGTTGTACGATTTGCGTCTGCGGGCGAGTCCCTACGTCGTATCAGACAATCTGGCGAGAGCCACCGGCCGGAATGCGGCGCAGTCCCTCAACCGGCTCCGCGACTACCTCAATTCCGTGCGTCAGAACCTGCCGGCTCACGAAGGACTCGCCATCATCGGGCTGGACGGGCAGGCCCTCACGAGCAGCGGCAGTCGGACGGGATTCCGCGTGACGCCCGACCGCCTGAACAACCTGCGAACCCGTGACGCGCTGGTCGGCGAACCGTTCTGGGACACGGCGATAAACAAGGCGGTGCTGGTCCTTGTTGTCCCGATCCGTCAGGACAATGGCGTATTCCTCGGTGCGCTCGGCGCCAAGATCAATTTGGACAGTCTGAAGGACATGCTGGACGGGCTGTCGGCTGGCCACACGCGCAGCCTCTATCTGATCACCGAGCAGGGACGCGTCGTGATCGGCTCGGCGGGCAACTCCGCGGACGTGATGAAAACGACGCTGCCCGAGGCGACTACCAGAGAGCTCAGCGAGCGGGAAGGCCAGACCGTCGTACAGTCGCGACCCCAGGGGCGTGAGGTCGTGGCGGTGCTGCGACGGATTCCCCAGCTGCGCTGGGCAGCGGTGGCCGAAACGCCGCGTGCCGAAACCTTACGCGAGGCGGGAGTGCTCCGGTTCCGCACCGTGCTGCTCTTGACTTCGCTGCTCGCGGCGGTGGGGCTGCTGGCGTTCATCGTTGGTGCCTTCATCACCCGCCCGCTCGAGCGTCTCACCGAAGCCGCGGCGCGCGTGGCGTCTGGTGACCTGGCGGTCGAGCTTCCTGCCGGCGGTAGCGGCGAGGTCGGGTATTTGACGCGCGCGTTCAATACCCTGGTGTCGCGCCTGCGAGAGAAAGAGGCGCACGGGGAGTTGGAGAAACTCTCGCTCACCGATTCCCTGACCGGACTCTACAACCGCCGGCACCTGATGGGCACGCTCGCCAGCGAAGTGCAGCGCTCACGCCGGCTGCGGCGCGCGTTTTCCGTCTTGCTGGCGGACGTCGACCGGTTCAAGCAGTACAACGACACGCACGGACACCTCGCCGGCGACGCGGCGCTCGTGAAGATCGCCGAGGTCTTCCGCCGGACGACCCGGCAGGTGGACTGTGTGGCGCGCTACGGAGGCGAGGAATTCGTGGTCATGCTCCTCGAAGCCAACCTGGCAACGGCAGCGATCGTCGCCGAGCGGATTCGCGCCCGCGTGGCCGAGCAGGACCTCGGCGATGGGAAACTCAGCCTCAGCATTGGCGTCGCCGAGTACCCCGACGGCGGCGAGACCCCCGAGGAGCTGATTGCCACCGCCGACGCGGCGATGTACCGGGCGAAAAGTGCCGGCCGGAACCAGGTGGTCGTGGGCGGCGGTGTGACCGAGCAGCCGCCACCAGAGAAAAAGCGGCGCAAGCGCGACACGGCCTAGTTCGCCGGCTTCGTCGAGCTGGACTTCTCCCAATTCACGAAGAGAAACCCGCCCGGCGCTTCGAACTTCGGCTCGCCCGGTCCGGGCAGGATCTGGAGCTGCAGCTCCTCGATCTTGTTTCTGGAGCAATCCCAGCACGCGAGCGTGAAGTCTCCGTCGCGCCGGGTGCGCGACAGCAGCATCACATGCACCATAGCGTTGTCGGTCACCAGCGTGCCGTTCCGGTACAGGTGGCCGAACGCCCAGAGTGCCACCGCGCTGTTGATCGTGGGCACGAGCGGCGTGTGCACGGCGGTGTTGCCGTGGTAGTAGAGGCCGAGAACCACGCCACCGAAGCGCGGGTGATGCGGCACGTCCTTCGTCTGGACGCGGTCCAGCAGCAGCTTCCAGCGGGCGCCATCCTGCGTCGCAAACTCGGCGACCCCGTCGACTGAATCCCGCGTCGCGCCTTTGTCCCACGCGGTGAATGCGAAGGTGCCCGCCGCCCGCGCGACGTTGTTCGAGTAGGGGCCGTTCTTCACCTGCGACTCGAGCCCTTCCCGCTCGTCGCCGAACTGCTGCAGGATCGGGGCGGCGCTGTCCGGAAACGGGAACGGCCCGGGAAGGATCTGGATGACGGTCCCCCCGCCCGTCACTCGGATCGCCTTGATGCTCGGTGCTCGCACGCTCGTGGTACCGGCATCGTAGTCCAACGCGGTCGCCCCGGCCGGCCCGACTTTGAGCTCAGTCTCCATGCCGAGTTTCTTGTGCGAGTCATTACCCACCGGGCAGTACACCTCGTAGGTGCCTGGCTTGAGGGTGAGCGTCAGGGTGGCGGTCGCGCCCGGCTGGATGACGCTGGTTTCCTGCTCGATCCCCTGCCCCTCGACTTCAAGCGCGTGCGGGATGCTGCCGGCGTTCGTGACAGTGAAAGTCACGGTTCCTGCGGCGATCGTGCCTGCCGAGAGTTCGACCTTCCATTCGGTGAGCGTGGCCCTCACCGCCGCCGGGTTCTCCGGGCGGTGCCCGACGAGGCTTAGCAGGAGCCTCCAGACGTTTCGAACCTGAACTAGCTGCGCGTACGACATATCAGTCTTCCTCCAGCGAGAGTGTGACAGCAGTTTCCCTCGCTGCCAGAGACTCCACGCGCCGAGCGTCTATTCCCGCGGGAATAAACTCGTCGGCCGTGAGGTCTTCTCCCGTAGGCCTAACGCGACATCGTGAGGATCTGTTGGAGTCAAGCGCGCTGGCGCGATTCGAAGCGGTCGTGCTGCCGCACCTGGACGCCGCGTACACGCTCGCGCGCTACCTCATGCGGAACGCCCAGGACGCCGAAGACGTCGTGCAGGACGCCTGCCTGCGCGCGCTCAAGTATTTCGAGGGATTCCGCGGCGAGGAGGCGACCAGCGCGCGCGCCTGGCTGCTAACGATCGTGCGCAACACGGCCCATAGCTGGCGCAAGCGCCACCGTCCCGACGCGCTCGCCGTGGAGTTCGACGAGACGGAGCATAGCGACGCCGTGGTGCGTGACCCGGAGGCGAAGGAAACACTCGGTCGCGCGCTGGACCGCCTGGCGCCGGAGTTTCGCGAGGTGATCGTGCTGCGTGAGCTGCAAGGGCTCTCTTACAAGGAGATCAGCGACGTGACGGGCGTGCCGGTCGGCACCGTGATGTCGCGCCTGTCCCGCGCGCGCGCCCGTCTCCAGGAAGCGCTGCGGGCAGAGGAGGTGCGTTGACATGACCCATCCGAGCTTCGAAGCGCAGGTCGACGCCTATCTCGACGGCGAGCTGGTCGCCGGCGACGCGCGCGCGCTCGAGACGCACCTTGCCCAGTGCCCGGAGTGCACGCGCTTCCGCGACCGGCGGCTCGAGCTGCGGGCGGCAATCGTGGCAGGTGTCCCGACCTTCCAGGCACCGCCCGCCCTGCGCGAACGCGTCCTGGCGGCGGCCCGTGGGTCGTCCCCGAGCGCACGCGCTCCTCGTCGCTTCACCGTGCAGAACGTGTGGCGTCCGCT
>Ga0137418_10001836_pt1 | contig 14396 bp, 10 predicted proteins | sample CZODoug3_1_2_16f_FD_122242 | JGI IMG/M metagenome (GOLD analysis project Ga0137418, IMG submission 122242) | Vadose zone soil fungal communities from Angelo Coast Range Reserve, California, USA - CZODoug3_1_2_16fungal (Hybrid Assembly) | ecosystem: Environmental > Terrestrial > Soil > Vadose...
TCCTCCGAGGACGTGATCGTCAGCAAGACCCTGGACGGGATCATCACCTCGTGGAACCCGGCCGCCGAGCGGATGTTCGGCTGGACGGCCGCCGAAGCGGTCGGCCGCCCCATCACCCTGATCATCCCCGAGGCGCAGCGCGCCGAGGAGGAAGCCGTCCTGGCGAGGGTCCGCCGCGGCGAGCGCGTCGAGCACTTCGACACGGTGCGCATGACGAAGGTCGGCCGCCTGGTCGACGTGTCGGTCACGGTCTCCCCCGTGAGGGATGTGTCCGGCCGCATCGTCGGCGCCTCGAAGATCGCCCGCGACATCAGCGACCGCCGACGCATCGACGCGGAGCGCGCGCAGTTCCTCGCGCGGGAGCGGGCGGCGCGCGAAGAGGCCGAGCGCGCGAACCGCGCGAAGGACGAATTCCTGGCCACGGTCTCGCACGAGCTCCGCACGCCGCTCAACGGGGTGTTCGGCTGGGCGCGCATGCTGCAATCCGCCGACATGGACGAGCAGACCCGGCAGCGCGCACTGGCCGCGATCGTGCGCGGCGCCGCCGCGCAGGTCCGGCTCATCGAAGATCTGCTGGATGTCTCGCGCATGGTGACCGGCAACCTCCGGCTCGACCTCCGGCCCGTGGACCTCCGCGACGTCATCGAGGCGGCGCTGGAGACGATCCGTCCGGCGGCCGAGGCCAAGGACGTCGAGATCGAGGCGGACCTCGACGGGACGTCGGCGACGGTGCTGGGAGCGGCCGATCGCCTGCAACAGGTCCTCTGGAATCTCCTGATGAACGCCGTGAAGTTCACGCCGCGCAACGGCCGGGCGCACGTGCGGCTGCGGCGCGGCGAGACCGCCGCCGAGATCATCGTCAGCGACTCGGGCGAGGGGATCGCCGCGGACGTCCTGCCCTACGTCTTCGATCGGTTTCGCCAGGAAGACAGCTCGGCCACGCGGGCCCACGCCGGGCTCGGGCTCGGCCTGGCTCTCGTGCGACACATGGTCGAGCTGCACGGCGGCTCGGTCGAGGCCCAGAGCCCGGGCAAGGGACAAGGCGCGACGTTCACGGTGCGATTGCCGCTCGCGCCGCCCGGGGGCGGCGAGGCGACCTAGGAAAATGGGGGGCCCCGAAATAGCCCCCCAACCCCCCCAACGTTCGGAGCGCCCCGGCACAGCCGGGTCGCTCCTCTAAACCCCTCGATTACCCGACAGGAGACTAGCGGCGGGCGACGCTCGCGGCGAGCCGGCACCCGACAGGAGACTAGCGGCGGGCGACGCTCGCGACGAGCCGGCAGAGCGCGTCGGGATCGATCGGCTTCTGCAGATGCTCGGCGAACCCCGCAGCCAGGACCCGCGCCCGCGGGTGCTCGGACCCGTACGCGGTCGCCGCGATGACCGGAATGTCCGCCACGACCTCGGCGGGCAGCCGCTTCAATTCCCGAACGAGCCAGTAGCCATCCTCGCCGACCATGGCGATGTCGCTGACGATGGCGTGGGGCCGCAGCCGCGTCGCGAGCGCCACCGCGTCACGCGCATTGTCGGTCGTCGTGACGTCGGCGCCGCAGGTGGTCAGCGCCGCGGCGAAAAAGTCGAGCACGTCCGGGTCGTCGTCGACGACGAGCACGCGCAGTCCCACGAGCATGCGCTGCAGCGGCGCGGGTCGGGGCGCGGGGGCGCCGCCTTTTCCGGGTCGTCGATCGTCGCTCGCCCGTCCGCCGCCGCTCGACCGCACCGAGTGCCGATCACGGTGCCGATGCGGGACGGCTTCGGATCGCAGGAGAGGTGCCAGATGAGTCACGGCGGCGTGACGGGGCATGGCCGCGACCATATGCCCGCGTCGTCGGCTGTCAAGCGGTAGAGTGCAGGCTCGATGAAGGATCACGATATCGCCATCGTCGGGCTCGGGATCGTGGGCGCCTCCGCGGCCTATGCCGCGGCACGCGCGGGCGCGCGCGTGGTGGCGCTCGACGCCGGCGTCGCCGGCGAGGGCACGAGCGGCACGTCGTTCGCGTGGCTGAACTCGGTGCGGAAGGAGCCCGAGGCGTACCACCGGTTGAACGCGGACGGCATGGCCGCGCACCGTGAGCTGGCGCGCGAGCTCGGTGCTGCGGCCGGTCATCACGAGGGCGGCTCGCTCGAATGGGCCACGGGCGACGAGCCCGAGCGCGAGCTGCGCGCCCGCGTCGCGCGGCTCGCCGGCCGCGGCTACCCGGCGGCCTTCCTCCCGCGCGAGCGCGTCTCAGCCATGGAGCCGGCGCTCGTCGTTCCCGACGACGTGCGCGACGTCGCCTTCTACGCCGCGGACGGCTGGCTCGACGCGCCGCGCCTGATTCGCGCCCTGCTCGCCGCCGCGTCGGCCCGCGGCGCCGATGTCCGCGAGCGCGCGCCCGTGCGCTCGCTTCGGGTGCGGGAGCGGCGCGTGCAGACGGTCGTCGCCGACGGCGGCGACGCGATCGCGGGCTCGGTGCTGATCTGCGTGGGGGCCTCCACGCACGAGTTCCTGTCCCCGCTGGGCGTCAGCATCCCGGTCGGCCGGGTTCCCGGGCTGCTCGCCGTGACGTCGCCGCCGGCGCAGTCGTTGCGCCGCGTCGTGCACGCGCCCGGCGTCCATCTGCGGCCCGATGCCGGCGGGGGCCTGGTGCTCGGCGCCGACGACGTCGACGCGCCCGCCGCCGAGGCGCGCTCGGCGTCGAGGCTCGACGAGCTCGCCGCACTCCTCCTCGAGCGCGCGGGCCGCGTGATGCCGGCGGCGCGCGGCGTGAAGGTGGTCGACCGCCGGGTCGGCGTGCGCCCCATGCCCGCCGATCGCCACACGATCGCGGGCCGCATCCCGGGGCTCGACAATGCCTGGGTCATCGCGACGCACAGCGGCGTGACGCTGGGGCCGCTGCTCGGCCGATTGCTGAGCGACGAGATCCTCGGCGGCGTGAGCCACGCAACGCTGGCGCCGTTCCGCCCCGAGCGCTTCGCGCTGGCGCGCGACTGAACGCTCGACAACGTCCTTGACCCGGTCTCCCGTCTATGAAATACGAGCGCGAGTCGCCTCCGAAACCCGAGCGTCCGTCTGAACCCGAACCCCCGGAGCTCAACGATGAGTGTTCGCCTCGCCCTGCTCGCAAGCGTGCTCGTGGCCCTCCTGAGTGCAGCGGCGCCCTCCGCTTCGGCCGCCATGCCCAACTGCACCGTCGCGACCATCGCCGCCCTCGGCGTGCCGAGGATGACGATCACGTCGGCCACCGTCGTGCCCGCCCTGGCGCCCAACCCCGAGTACTGCGACGTCCGCGGCTCCGTCGATACCGGCGGAAATTCCGCGGGCTTCCGCTTCCAATTGCCGCTCAGCTGGAATGGGAAGCTGCTCTTCTATGGGGTCGGCGGCACGGGCGGCAACGTGCTCGCCCCCTCGCCGAACGGCGTGGATCGCGCGGCATCGCTGGTGAAAGGGTATGCGACCGCGGTGACGGACACGGGGCATCAGAACCTCAACAACGCCGACGCGAGCTTCGCGTTGACGGCGCCGGGCGTGCGCAACACCGCGGCCCTCGCGGATTATTACTACCGGGCGGCTCACGAGGTGACGGTCGGGTTCAAGCTGCTGCTGCCGAGGTTCTACGGCGCGGCCTCCGTCGAGCGCGCCTACTTCGACGGGTGCTCGAATGGCGGCCGGATGGCCCTCGAGGCGGCCAAGCATTATCCCGCCGACTACGACGGGATCATCGCCGGGGCCCCGGTGCCGTCCCAGCGGCAAATACTGCTTCTGCACAAGGGCGCCCTGACCAATCTGGAGCCGATCAGCGCGCGCATGCCGGTCGCGATGCTGCCGGTGATCGATGCCGCGGTCTATGCGAGCTGCGACGCCGTCGACGGCGTCAGCGACGGCCTGATCCAGAATCCGGCCCTCTGTTCGTTCGACCCCCAGACGCTCGTCTGCCCGGGTGGCAACGCCGCGAGCTGTCTCACCCAGGATCAAGCCAACGGTCTCAAGAACTATCTCCGCCCGCTGACCGACGAGCAGGGGCGCGTCCTGACGCCCGCGCATTCGGTGACCGACCTCGCCGGCGGAACGGTGAACTACACGGCCTATGCCCTTGGTCCCAACGCGCCCAGCGATCCGAACGGTCCGGAGCCCTGGGGCAGCGGACCGATGGCGCGCGGGTGGTCGCTGGGCGACACGACGCTGAAGTACATCGTGTACCTCGATCCGAACTTCAACTCGCGGACGTTCCCGATGCGCGCCGACGGTCGAATCGACGACGACGCGATCGCGAAGTACGATGCCGCGACCGCCGACGGAACGGTGAGCCCGGCCGATCTCGCGGCGTTCATCGGGACGGGGCGCAAGATGATCATCTACCACGGGTTCGCCGATCACGCGCTCTCGCCGTTCACGACGATGCAGTTCTACGCCGACCTCGCGCAGCGGATGCCGGGACATTACGAGAAGCTCGGAGAGCACGTCCGGCTCTTCATGGTGCCGGGGATGCAGCATTGCGGAGGTGGCCGGGGTCCGAACACCTTCGACACGCTCACCGCGCTCGAGAATTGGGTCGAGCAGGGCACGGCACCGGACAGCATCATGGCCACGCACGCCACGGCCGGCGTCGTCGACCGATCGATGCCGCTCTGCACGTTTCCCCAGCAGGCCCGCTATCGCGGCCGCGGAGACGTCAACGACGCGGCCAACTGGTCGTGCTCACCGGAGCCGGCGCTCTTGAAGATCGGTCCGGCGGGCACCGACGCGGGACTGGCCCACGAGGGCCGGGGTCACGGACAGGCTGACTGAGCGCCCGCGAGGCATCCGCGGCCATCAGCCTTTCTTGATCCACCACTCGTTCGTGTTCCAGCTGTACTCCTGCATGTTGGAGTTCGGCTGAAAGCCCTGCATGCCCTTGCGCGTGCCGCGGATGTTCACGTAGTGGAAGATCGGCAGGTACGGCAGCTCGTCGGCGTAGACCTCCTGGAGGCGGAAATACGCCTTCTTGCGCTTCTCGCGGTCGATGTCCCGCACGCCGGCCTCGAGCAGGCGGTCGATCTCCGGGCTCTCGCTGGCGACCGAGTTGCGGCCCATGCCGCCCTTGGCCGGGATGTACTTGCTGTGCAGCCGGAAGCTGTGCTCGGGATCGCTGCCCATGGCCATGCCGATGACGATCGTCTCGAACTTCGACATGCGGTAGAAATCGCCGAAGAGCACGGCGGCGGGCTTGTTGTTGATCTTCATCTCGACGCCGACCTGGCGCCACTGCTGCTGGAGCAGCTGCTGGATCTGCTCGCGCTGCTTGTTGCCCGCGGTGCACGCGTTCTCGAACGAGAGCCGCGTGCCGTCCTTGACGCGGATGCCGTCGGCGCCGACCTTCCAGCCCATCTCGTCCAGCAGCGTCTTCGCGCGCTCGGGGTCGTACCGGTGACGGCCCTTGATCTTCGGGTTGTAGGCCCATGACTGCGGCGGTACGTAGCTCTCGGCCTCCGGCGCCAGGCCGAGCCAGATCTTTTCCACGATCGGCTTCTTGTCCATCGCGAGATAGAGCGCCTGGCGCATGCGCTTGTCCTTGAACATCGGCAGCAGGTGATTGGGCGCGATCGTCTCGTACGAGGTCGAGGGATCGACGTAGAGGTTGATGCTCGTCAGCGTCTTCGCCTCGGGGTAGAGGTCGACCGGGATGCCCTGCAGCCCCGTGACGTCGATCTCGCCCGTCTTGAGCTGCGTGAAGAGGACGGTGAGGTCGGGGACGTACTTGAAGATCAGCCGGTCGAGGTAGGGCCCCGGCCCGTGATACGCGCGGTTCGCCTCCAGCATGATGTGGTCGCCCGCCGCCCGCGAGACGAACTTGAAGGGGCCGGTGCCGATGGGCCGCCGCGTGTTGAACTCGTCCTTGTTGATGTCGGCGCTCCTGCCCAGCACGTGCTCCGGCACGACGAACATGTCGGCCAGGATGTCGGCGATCGGCGCGTAGGGCTGCTTCATCTTCCACTTCAGCGTCGTGTCATCGGCCGCCCACATGTCGGCGATCTGGTCGAAGCCCACCGTCGAGAATGCCGTGACGGCCGGATTCATGATCGTCTTCCACGTGAACATCACGTCGCGCGCGGTGAACGGCTGGCCGTCGTGCCACGTCACGCCCGGCCGCAGCTTCACGGTGAACAGCGTGCCGTCCTTGGAGATCCCGCCGTTGCTCTGGGTCGGAATGGTGAGGGCGAGGTTCGGCACGAAGTTGCCCTTGCCGTCGATGCGCCACAGGTCGTCGAAGATCGCCATGTGGACGCCGCGCTGCGTCTCGATGGTCGGCATGACGGGGTTGAAGTTCTGCGGCTCCTGCGTGATGCCGACGATGATCTGGCCGCCCTTCTGAGGCATCACCGCCGGCGTCGGCGCCTGCGCCGACGCGCGACGCGCGCGCAGGCCGCCGGCCGTCGCCAGCGCCGCCGCGCCCGTGAGAAGCTGCCGCCGGGAGACATTCATGTCGTTCCTCCGTGACGCCGGCGCTCAGGGACCGAGACGCGGATCGAGCGCGTCGCGCAGCCCGTCGCCGGCGAAGTTGAAGCTCAGGACGGTGAGGCTGATCATCGCGCCCGGGTAGACGGCCACCCACGGCGCGTAGAGCACGTAGCTCTGGGCGTTGTTGAGCATGTTGCCCCAGCTCGCCGTCGGCGGCTGGATGCCATAGCCGAGATAGCTCAGCGACGACTCGAGCAGGATGGCGGTGGCCACCGTCAGCGTCGCCGCCACCAGCACCGGCGCCACCGCGTTGGGCATGAGCTGGCGCACGATGAGCCGTCCCGCGCCGGCGCCGGCCGCCCGCGCGGCCAGCACGAACTCCTGCTCCTTGAGCGAGAGCACCTGGCCGCGCACCATGCGCGCCACCGACATCCACGAGTTGAGGCCGATGATGAGGGTGATCGTCCACATCGTCGGCTTCAGGAAGGCGGCCAGCGCCAGGAGCAGGAAGATGGTCGGCATGGACAGGAGCACGTCGACCAGCCGCATGATGACGGCATCGAGGGCGCCGCCGTAGTAACCGGCCAGTGCGCCCAGCACGGCGCCGACCACCACCGCGATGAGTGCCGTGATGAGCCCCACCGCCAGCGAGACGCGCCCAGCGTGCAGCAGGCGGCTCAGCACGTCGCGCCCGAGCTCGTCGGCGCCGAGCACGAAGCCGGCCTGGCCGGGGCGCGCGAATTTGTGGTCCATGTCGATGTAGAGCGGATCGCGCGGGGCGACCCACGGCGCCAACACGGCCAGCGTCACGAGGATCAGCACGCCGGCGGCGCCGGCCGTGGCCAGCCGATTGCGCGTGAACCGCCGCCAGACCTCAGCCAAGGCGGATGCGCGGGTCCGCGACGGCGTAGAGCACGTCGGCGAGGAGGCTGCCCGCGACCACCATCGCGGAGGTGACGAGGAGCAGGCCGAGGATCACCGAGTAGTCCTGGTAGTTGAGCGAGTCGAGGTAGAGCCGGCCGACGCCGGGCCACGAGAAGACCGTCTCGGTCACGAGGGCGCCGCCGAAGAGGTTGCGGAACTCGAGGCCGCCGAGCGTGATGAGCGGGATGAGCGCGTTGCGCAGCGTGTGGCGCAGCAGCACCGCGCGCCCCGGCAGGCCCTTGGCGCGCGCCGTCCTTATATAGTCCTGCCCGACGACCTCCAGCACGCTCGAGCGGGTATAGCGGCTCCACGTCGCCGTCATCCAGAGTCCGAGCACCGCGGCCGGCCCGATCAGGTGGATGAAGCGGTCCCAGAGCGAGAAGGGCGCGCCCAGCGTGGCGATGCCGCCGGAGGGGATCCAGCGTAGCCCGCCCGCGAACACGATGACCACGACGAGGCCGAACCAGAAGGTCGGCACGGACAGCCCGACCATCGCCGCCGTCGTCGCCGCGTAGTCGAAGACGGAGCCGCGCCGCACGGCGCTGACGATGCCCGTGGTGAGCCCGAGCGCGATGGCGATCAGGTAGGCGACGCCCATGAGCTGCAGGGTGGCCGGCACCCGCTCGCGGATGATCTCGCCCACCGGCCGGCCGGTGCGATACGAGTAGCCGAGCTCGCCGGCGGCCATGCCCGCCGCCCACTTGAGGTACTGCACGTGCACCGGCTGGTCGAGGCCGAGGATGCGCTCGATGCGGCGCATGTCGGCCTCGCTCATGTTGGGATTCTGTGCGTAGACGGCCATGGGGCCGCCGGGGGCCAGGCGCAGCAGCACGAAGCCCGCGAAGGAGATCCCGACCAGCAGCGGGATCGCTTGCAGCAGGCGGCGCACGACGTAGAGCGCCATGCCGTCAGCGCGCCGGCTCCTGGTGGTCGCGGCGGGGCGCGTACGGGTGCCGGCCCGCGATGCGGCGGCCCTCGGCGAAGCGCTCGGGACGGAACGCGGAGATATCGACGGTGCGTGCGCGGCCCTCGGTGATCAGCTCCGCCAGACAGGCGCCGACGGCCGGCGCGATCTTGAAGCCGGAGCCGCTGAACGCGGTGGCCAGATAGAGACCGTCGACGCCGCGCACCGCGCCGAGGATCGCGTGGCGGTCGGCGCTGTAGCAGTCGAAGGCGCGATAGCCACGCGCGAGCGCGGCGCGCTCCATCACGGGCATGCGATGCGTGAGCAGCTGCGCGCCCTCCACCGGCGCCGTCGGCGGCAGGCCGGTCGGCATCGTGTCGGGATCGATGTCCCAGACCTGGCACGGCACGCCCACGATCGTCTGGGCGTCGCCCTCCGGCCTGAAGTACGTACCGAGCACGTGGTCGATGACGACCATGTGCGGCCGCGCCAGCTCGGGCGGGCGCGTCACCAGCATCGTGTCCAGCGCCTTGGGGCGCGCGGCCAGCTCGATCCCGATCTCGCGGCAGAGCCGCGGCGCCCACGCGCCCGCCGCCACCACGACGGCGCCGCAGTCGATGCGGCCGGCCGCCGTCTCGACACCGACCACGGCGCTGTCGCGCCGCACGATGCGCGTCGCCGGCGTCCACGGCAGGATCTGCGCCCCGCGCGCCTGCGCCTGCCGGCGAAAGCCCTCCACGACCTCGGCCGGGCTCGCGTAGCCGCTCGCCGGCTCGTAGGCGGCGGCGCCGACGTCGTCGACGTTGACGTGCGGCTGCAGCGTCTTGAGCTCCGCCGGCGACATCGCCGTCGTGTCGACGCCGATCTTGCGGAGCATCTCGACGTTGGCGCGCAGCGCCGCCGCGTCTGCCGGGCCGACCACGGCCACGAAGCCCGTGGGCGTGAACACGGGTGGCCCGCCCATGCGCTCGCACCAGTCCCGGAACACGGGGAAGCTCGCCCAGGCCAGGCGCGCGTCCTCCTCGTTGACGTAGTGCATGCGGATGAGGGCGCTCGAACGGCCCGAGGCGCCGCTGGCCAAGGCACCCTTCTCGAGCAGCGTGACGCGCGCGACGCCGGCCGAGGCCAGCGCGAACGCGATGCTCGTGCCGATGACGCCACCGCCGACGACCACCACGTCCGCCGTGTCTGCCATGGTGCGACACCCTAGCACGCGAGTCGCGTCCTTGACACTCCGGCCGGTCGGCGCTATCCGTGGGGCCGATGAACGAGCGAGGAAGAGGTGAGCCATGAAGAACGGGTTCCGGGTCATGGACAGCGATCTGCACACGATGGAGCCGGACGGTCTCTGGGAGCGCTACCTCGACGAGCCGTTCAAGCGATTCGCGCCGAAATTCATCCGGGGCACGGACAACGCCCCGAACCAGCCCATCATCAAGATCGGCGCCCTCGACATCGGAGAGATGTCGAAGCGGCCGCGCACGGCCGTCGTCGGCAAAGACCTCCAGCGGCGCGCCTTCGCGCGCTCGCCCCACTACGACGTCGCCCACGCGCGCGGCTACGACGCCGCGTCGCACGTGCAGGCGATGGACATCGAGGGGATCGACGTCGCGATCCTCTATGGCACGCGCGGCCGCCAGGTGCTCATGCACGACGACCTCGATCCGCTGGTGGCCGACGCGCTGGCGCGCGCCCACAACAACTGGACCTACGACTACTGCCAGTACGCGCCCGGGCGCCTGAAGTTCGCCGCGCAGGTGGCCTTCCACGAGCCCGCGCTCGCCGCGCGCGAGGCGCGGCGCGCCGTGCGCGAGCTGGGCGCGGTGGCCGTCATCGGCAACCCGAACCCGATCAACGGGCGCCACGTCCACGACCCGGAGCTCGAGCCGCTCTGGGACGCCATCGAGGAGCTGGGCGTGCCGCTCGGCTTCCACCCGACCGGCCAGTCCTCGCTGCGCGACGACATCGCGCGGCGCTATCTCGATCACCCCAACGGCCGCGTCATCGGTGTGGCCGGGCGCAATCCCGTGGAGCTGATGTTCGCCTTCGCGAGCATGGCCGCCGGCGGCGTGCTCGAGCGTCACCCGCGCCTGCGCTGCGCGTTTCTCGAGGGCACGTGCGGCTGGCTGCCCTGGTGGCTCTGGCGTCTGGACGAGGCGTGGGAGAAGTTCGGCCCCGGCTCCGAGGTGCAGATCAGCGGGCTCCCGAGCGAGTACTTCTACCGGCAGTGCTACATCGCCACCGACGCCGACGAGCGGGTGCTCCGGCAGGTGGTGGAGGCGATCGGTGACGACAACATCGTCGTCTCGACCGACTACCCGCACTCCGACGGACTGTTCCCCGAGGCCATCAACGAGTTCGTCGCGCTCGATGGCGTGAGCGACAAGACGAAGGCGAAGATCCTCTGGGACAACTGCGCGCGCCTCTACCCGCTCGCCACGGGCTAGTGTGACGCGCGTTCGCCCCTGAGCCGCGCCACCAGGTACCAGACGATCGCGAGATTGACGAGGAGGGCCGCCACGCGAATCGGGGTGGGGTGCCGGACGATCTCGTAGATCTCGAGCGGCACGAAGGACGCGGTGACGACGACGGTGAAGTATTCGGCCCAGCGCCGGCCGAGGATCAGCCCCACGCCCTCCACCAGGAACAGGCCCGCGTAGACGAACATCCCCGCGCTCAGCGCCTTCAGCCGCCGGGCGTCCAGCGACAGGATCGCGTCCACGGCACGGGCGAAGTGCCGCCCATCGGGATCGATGTGCAGCTCGCTCGCCCAGCGCTCGAGCGTGTCGTCGGGATCGCCGCGCACGAGGTGCAGCACCCCGAGCGCCACGGCGAGGATCAGAAGGCCCTTGGCCAGCTTGAACGCGCCGATGAGCGGGAGCATGGGCGAGTGCCTAGCACACCCAGCCGCCTCGTGCGACATATAAATTATTAAAAATATATAAAACATATTTAAGTTATATTGTGCCCGGAGCCAAGGAGGAGTCCATGACATTGCCGATTTGGATCAAGCCGGGTGCGTGGGGCGTCGTTGTGGGAAGCATTCTGACCATGATTGTCGGGTTTAGCTATGGAGGCTGGACGACGAGCGGCACCGCGCTGCAGCAGGCCAAGCAGCGTGCCGACGCCGCCGTGACGGCGGCGCTCGTCCCGCTCTGCGTGGCGCAGTCGAAGGCCGACCGGGGCGCGGCCGGCAAGCTCGCCCAGCTCAGGGCGATCAGCTCGTCCTATGAGCAGCAGGAGTTCGTGACGAAGACGGGCTGGGCCACCGTGCCGGGCAGCGAAGGCCCGAATCGCGACGTTGCCGAAGCCTGCACGTCCGCGCTCCTCAAGACCGCCTCCAACAACTAGCAAAATGGGGGGCCCCGATGGCCCCCCACCCCCCCGGGGTTTGAATCGGTAGTGACAGCTGTCCTGACCCGGTGTCACCCTGGGTAGTGACAGGTGAGCACTCGGGCCGGGCTACCGATCGAGTACTTCTCAGGGCGGGGTCAGCAATGGCCTCGCCCTTCGTATTTAGCGGTTGCCGCCGTATCCTTCCCGGCGCTCTCGCAGGTCCCTGTCGTGGGGTACTCGCTGTGCAGGAACAGGCTAGGCTCGCCGGCCAGCTAACCTGAGCCGGGCGCGTGGGCGAAGATCGGCCCGACGTCGCGGCACCCGCCGCAGCGACCTTCGGTCACGCGGTGAGGGAGGGCGTTCATCTCGGCGATCGCAGTGTCCGCGCGCAGGCCCGTCCGCGTCACGATGCACTCGAGGCAGAACGCGGCGGCCCCCGCGCTCAGGAGATCGAGGACGGAACCCACGATCCGACCTTACTTCGCCGGCGCTCGCGGGTGTATTGGACCCTAGTCCAATAGGCGCCGGCGAAGCCGTGGCACCCCTCGATACCCAGACAGGCTTTGACTAGCAGCCTGCCCGCCGCGATGGCACAGCATCGCGGCGCGTGCCCGCCGTCACGCCGTCCGACCGGCGCCTCACGTCGGCTTCCCATCGGCGCTACCATGTCCCCGGCTGGTGCCCACGCGGTAGAACGATCTGACGCGAGAGGAGCGGGAGCATGAAAGCGACGGGCGTGATCTCCGTGGTCATCGTGACGGCGGCACTGCTGTTCGCCGCCGGGCAGCCGCGGCTGGACGCTCAGCAGGCCGCCGACCCGGCGATCCGGATCGGGGCGGCCGACCTCGGCGGCATGGTCACGGGCCCCGGCGGGCCGGAGGCCGGAGTGTGGGTGATCGCGGAGACGACGGACCTGCCGACGAAGTTCGCGAAGATCGTGGTCACGGACGACCGCGGCCGCTACCTGCTCCCCGAGCTGCCGAAGGCCAACTACAACGTCTGGGTGCGCGGCTACGGGCTCGTGGACTCGCCGAAGGTGCGGACGGCGCCGGGCAAGATCCTCAACCTGACGGCGGTGCCCGCGCCCAGCGCCGCGGCCGCGGCGGAGTACTACCCGGCGATCTACTGGTATTCGATGCTCCGGGTGCCGGAGAGGAGCGAATTCCCCGGCACGGGTCCGGACGGCAACGGCATCAACCCCGCGCTGAAGAGCCAGGAGCAGTGGCTCGACATCGTGAAGACCAACGGCTGTTACGGCTGCCACGCGATCGGCACCAAGCCGATGCGCACCATCCCGAAAGAGCTCGGCGACTTCGCGTCGTCGGCGGACGCGTGGCAACGCCGCATCCAGTCGGGCCAGGCGCTGACGCAGATGACCACCAACCTCGGCCGGATGGGCAATGCGCGCGCGCTGAAGCTCTTCGGTGACTGGACGGATCGCATCGCCGCCGGCGAGCTGCCCACCAGCAGGCCGTCGCGGCCGCAGGGCGCCGAGCGCAACGTCGTGCTTACCCTGTGGGACTGGGCGGGGCCGAAGGCGTACCTGCACGACGAGGTCTCCACCGACAAGCGGAACCCGCGCCTCAACGCCAACGGCCTGATCTACGGCGCCACCGAGGAAAGCACGGACCTCTTCCCGGTGCTCGACCCCGTGAACCACCGGGCGACCCAGGTGAAGATGCCGGTCCGTGATGCCGCCACGCCGTCGTCGAAGCAGAACCCGATGCTGCCGTCGCCGTTCTGGGGCGACGAGCGCATCTGGGACAGCCAGACCAGCATGCACAACCCGATGCTCGATGAGAAGGCACGCGTCTGGTTCACCTCACGCGTCGGGCCGGCGGCGAACCCGGATTTCTGCAAGCAGGGCTCCGAGCATCCCTCGGCCAAGCTCACGCCGATCGAGTCGTCCAACCGGCACCTGTCCATGTACGACCCGAAGACCGGAAAGATCACGCTGATCCGGACGTGCTTCCCGACGCACCATCTGGTCTTCGCCGAGGACGCCAACAACACGCTGTGGACGAGCGCGGGCGGTCCGCAGAGCGGCGTGATCGGCTGGCTGAACCGCAAGATGTTCGACGAGACGGGCGACGAGGTGAAATCCCAGGGCTGGACTGCGCTCGTGCTCGACACCAACGGCAACGGCCGTCGTGACGAGGGTGACACCCCGATCAAGGCCGCCTTCTACGGTGTGGCCGTCAATCCGAACGACGGCACGGTCTGGGGCACGGTGCTCGGCTTTCCCGGCTACGTCATCCGCCTCAACCCGGGATCCAATCCGCCGGCCACCGCGCTCACGGAAGTCTTCGAGCCGCCGTTGCCGGGCTATGGCCCGCGCGGCATGGACATCGATCGCCGCGGCGTCGTCTGGACGCCACTGTCGAGCGGGCACATGGCGAGCTTCGATCGCAGAAAGTGCAAGGGCCCGCTGAACGGATCCAACGCGACGGGCAAGCATTGTCCGGAGGGCTGGACCCTCTATCCGTTCCCCGGTCCGCAGCTCGCGAACGTCGCGGAGACGGGCAGCGCCGAGGCCAGCTACTACACGTGGGTGGACCAGTTCGACACGTTCGGGCTGGGCCGTGACGTGCCGATCGCCACCGGCAACGCCAACGAATCGCTGCTCGCGCTCGTGAACGGCACGTTCGTCAACCTGCGCGTGCCGTATCCGCTCGGCTTCTACACCAAGTGGATGGACGGGCGCATCGACGATCCGAGCGCCGGATGGAAGGGCAAGGGGCTGTGGGCGACCGTCAGCACCCGTGCCCCGTTCCACATGGAGGGCGGCAAGGGGACGACGAGCAAGGTGGTGAA
>Ga0137418_10003515_pt1 | contig 14393 bp, 11 predicted proteins | sample CZODoug3_1_2_16f_FD_122242 | JGI IMG/M metagenome (GOLD analysis project Ga0137418, IMG submission 122242) | Vadose zone soil fungal communities from Angelo Coast Range Reserve, California, USA - CZODoug3_1_2_16fungal (Hybrid Assembly) | ecosystem: Environmental > Terrestrial > Soil > Vadose...
CATCCAGCACAATCATGTCGTATTGGCCACCCGATGCCGCCAGCGTAAGGCGAGCGTCGCCGATGACGATCTGTGACTGCGGAGCGCAGGCCGACAGGAAATGGAAGTAGCGCGGGTTGCGCGCGAATACGACCCGCTGTCCGGGGACGTACTGGCTCAGGACGAACGGGCCGAGCCCCACGATCTCCGAGGGCGGTGTGTCGAGGCCCCACGCTTTGGTGAAGGTCCCGGCTTTCAGCGCCGGTTCGAGCTTGTGCCGTGCCAGGATCGGCAGGCTGTCGAGTATGCGTAGACCCGGCGCGAACGGCTGCGGAAACGTAATCACGACAGTGTGCGGGTCGGTCGCGGCCACCAGCAGCTTCTTTCCACCCGCCTTCACCGAATCGGCAAGGATGCTGCCGCTCTTCTCGTCGTACGCCGCGTCGAACGAAAACAACACATCGTCGGCCGTAAACGGCGACACGGATGGGTTTGCTGCGCAGTTCGAACTCGTTCACCACGGGAGTGACCACCGCAACACCAATGTGCAGACCGACCGTTTACCTGGAAACAGCTGAAGCGACGGGACACTCTTCTTCACGATCGCTTCACAAAATTGCAACAGAGTCCTTACGTAAGGGGGCAATTCTGTCGGGCAATCAACGAAGGCGAAAAGTCAAAACGTCGGATCACTTCGAATTCAAGACGGAAGGATATTTCGATGGAACAAAGGTTTTCCCTGCAATCCTTTGCGCCGGACGAGGTGCCGGCGCTAAACGACGATGCCCCGTCTCGGTGGCGATATTCGCAACCGGAAAAGGAGTTGTTACTGGCGGTTTTGAAGGACGCTATTGCGACATATAGAAAGCATTTCCTCTCGGGCAACTCTTTCTTCAAGGAGGCTGAGCGTTGGTTTTTCGAAGAACATACGGAGCGCCTGTTCTCCTTTGAGACGATCTGCATCATACTGGACTTGAGTCCCGAGAGAATTCGGAAAGATCTACAGAAATTTCCGGTGAAACGAACTCCCAGTCGGAAACTTGACAATCGATCATCGCCGCTTCCGCTCCAATCCCTGTCGCACGAGTAATGGCCCTCGCGAAGATTCGACGCAGCGGAGCACGATCTTTGTTGAGTTGAATCGCGACGGCGATTTACCGATTCTTAATCATTTGTTCATTTACTGTTAACCGTAGCTCTTCAGACTCGCGGCCATTCAATGGCGAAGGTCGTCAAATGTGGTTGCGCCGGATCATTCCAGAGGCCCAGCTGCCCGGCGCGGATGGACGCGACGTAACCGCCCGGTCCGGCTCCGATGATCGCCACGTCGTACTGGGCCACGCGCGTCCTCCGCCTCAGAAAGGCGGCTGGAAGTAGCGCCCGGGGTGCTGCGTGTCAAGGCGAGCGCGGGTGCGCCTGCGACCAGCGGGAGAGGACAACGCTGCGCCGAAGCCAACCAGAAGATCAGGAGCGGCGTGGTGGGAGGCCGGCTTCCTCGCGAGCCACGCTGGCGAGTCCCGCCCAGTCCCAGCCGTCGCGGCCCCGGGCGAGCGCCGCGAGCAGGCGATCGCGGAGGAGCGAGGCGATCGGCAGAGGCGCGCGCACCTCGTGCCCGGCCTGGAGCGCGAGCGTCATGTCCTTGAGCGCGAGCGGCATGGCGAATCCGGCCGGCTCGAAGTCGGTCGTGGCGACGCGGGCGGCATAGCCGGTGAACACGGTCGATGCGAACATGGTCCCGGCGAAGAACTCCATCATCTTGCGTGGGTCGAGGCCTGCCTTCTCCGCCAGCGCGGTGGCTTCTCCGGCGGACTCGATCGTCGCCGCGATGAGGAAGTTGCCGAGCAGCTTGACCACGTTCGCCTGCGGCGCTTCGGCGACCGTGAAGGTGCCGCGGCCGAGCGCGCCGAAGAGGCGCTCGCACGCGGCCAGGTCGGCCTGCTCGCCGCCGCAGACGATCCAGAGCTGCCTCTTCTGCGCCGCTTCCGGCCTTCCGAAGACCGGGGCCGCCACGTACCCCTGCCCGGCCGCGCGGTGCGCCTCGCGCAGCTTGCGCGACAGCGCCACCGAGATGGTGCTCATCGAGACGTGGATCGCGCCGCGGCGCAACCCGGCGATCAGGCCGTCCGGCCCGAACGTCACCTGCTCCACCGCGGCGTCGTCCGCGAGCATGGTGACGACGAGCGCGCTCTGCTCCGCCGCCTCGCGGGGCGAGGCGCACTCCAGTGCGCCGGGCGGGGCCTTCCCGCGCGTGCGGTTCCAGGCGCGCACGCTGAAGCCAGCCGCGACGAGGTTCGCCGCCATGGGGCGCCCCATCCTGCCCATCCCGATGAAGCCGATGGTCTCCATGCCGCAACCACCTCCACGATGTCGGCGACTACCTGCCGAGGAGAGCCTTGAGCCTGGCCGAGAGCGAGGTCCCGATCAGCGTCCCGTACACCCGGCGTCCGAGCCGGTACGCCTTCGCGCTGTACGGATAGAACCAGAAAGCGGGGAAGTTGAAGCGCTCCAGGTTCACGTGGCGCACCTCGCACAGGTCGCGAAGCCCGTGCTTGCCGTGCACGCGGCCGAGGCCGCTCGCCTTCACACCGCCCCAGGGCGTCTCGGGCGCCGCGTGCGTGTAGAGCGTGTCGTTGTGCATGACCGTGCCGGCCAGCAATTGGTTCGCGATGGTATCGGCCTTCGTCTTGTCCCGCGTGAACACGTAGGCGGAGAGGCCGTAGGGCGAGTCATTCGCCAGGCGGACCGCTTCCTCCTCGGTGCGGAAGGTCATGATCGGGAGCATGGGCCCGAACGTCTCGTCGCGCATGATGGCCATGTCCTGGGTGACAGAAGTGAGCACGGTCGGCTGCACGAACCGGCCGCCGTCCGGGTACACCTTCACCTCGCCGCCCGCGAGCACCTTCGCTCCTTTCGCGCGCGCGTCGTCGAGGTGCCGCTTCACGATCTCGACCTGCATCTGGGTCGTCATCGCGCCGACGTCGACGTCGTGGCTGTTCGGCTCGCCCTGCCGCAGGCCCTGCGCGAGCTTCACCAGCTTCTCCGTCAGCTGCGGGGCGATGCTCTCGTGGACGTAGACGCGCTCCACCGAGGCGCAGGTCTGTCCGGAGTTCGCGAACGCGCCCCAGGCGAGCTTGAGCGCGGTCGTGTCCAGGTCGGCGTCCTGCAGCACGATCGCCGGGTCCTTGCCGCCCAGCTCCAGCACGCAGGGGATCATCTGCTCCGCGGCGGCGACGTTCACCTTTCGGCCCGTGACCACCGACCCGGTGAACACGATCATGTTGATGCCGCTCCGGATCAGCTCCGCGCCGACGTCTCCCTTGCCCTGCACCACCTGAACGAGGCCTCGCGGAACCCCCGCTTCCTCGAGGAGCGCGCGCATCCGCTCGGCGATGAGCGGCGTGAACTCGCTGGGCTTCACCACCACACCGTTCCCCGCCATGAGCGCCATCACCACGTCGCCGGCCGGGATGGAGAAAGGGTAATTCCACGGGGAGATGATTCCGATCACACCGCGGGGATAGAACCTGAGGTAGGACTTCTTGTGCGGGAACATGTGCAGGGGAAGACGTTCGTCCTGCAGCAGCCGTTCGGCTTTCCGCGCGAAGTAGTGGGTGAGGTCCGCGACCGGGAGCACCTCCATGAACAGCGCCTCGTTCCGGGTCTTGCCGTTCTCGCGGACGATGAGGTCGGCGAGCTCGTCGGCCCGGTCGAGCACCAGCTGCTGGAAGCGCGACAGCACCTGCCCGCGCTCCTTGTACGACCTCGTGGCCCACTCCTTCTGGGCGGCGCGCGACGCCGCGGCCGCTTCGCGCACCTGCGCGGGAGTCGAGACGCGCACCTCCCCGACCAGCTTGCCGCTTCCCGGCTCGTACACGGCGAGCGTGCCGTGCGCCGTGACCGAGCCCTGGACGGACCTCGGAGCGTCCGGCGCGCGGACTGCAGCCCTCTGCATCGTTTCCGTGACGGACTCGGCCATGGGACACCTCTCTACATCGGAGGGGCACCATGGAATGGTGTCCCCCAAAGGCGCCAGTGGGCTACGCCCCATGGCGCGCCTTGTCAAACGAGGTCGCCGGCGCGAGGGGCTGAAAGAGAAAAATGGCTCTTTTGTGATACTCGTGGAATTTGAAGAAGGTTGCTGGAATTGAGGAAGCTGGCCCCAGCGGGGGGCGGGACCGATCCACCGATGATCGATTTGCGAGAGATGTTGCGCCTGCACGTGCCGCTCGCCGTCCAGGCGTACGAGCAGCCGCCCGCGCAGCAGCCTGAGCGGCAGCCGGCCGACGACCCCGAGCAGATCTCCAGGGACGAGCCCTCCACGATCCTGGTGGTGGACGACGATCCAGCAGTCCGCCATGTCATTTCCACCGTGCTCCGCGAGGAGGGGTACACGGTGCGCGCCGCGGCGTCCGCGGACCAGGCGCTGGAGCTGCTGCGCGCCTCGGGCGACGTCCCGACGGTGCTTTCCGATCTGAAGATGCCGGGCCACGACGGGATCTGGCTGCTCGACCAGGTGCTGCAGCGCCATCCGCACGCCGCGGTCGTGATGCTCACGGGGTACGGCGACACCGAGAACGCCGTCGAGTGCCTGAAGCGCGGCGCCGCCGACTACCTGCTCAAGCCACCGCGCATCACCGACCTCGTCCGCGCGATCGAGCGCGCGCAGAGCCGCCGCAAGCTCTCGCTGGCGCGCACCCGCTACCACCAAGGCCTGGCGCGACGCGTGCGCGAGAAGACGGCCGAGTTGACCGATGCCCTGCGGCGCACCGCCGATGCCTACAACAGCACGCTCTCGGCGCTGGTCGCGGCGCTGGACGCGCGCGAGCACGAGACCAGCGACCACTCGCAGCGAGTGGTGCGGTACACGCTCGCCATCGCCGACAAGATGAGCATCCGCGGCGAGGACCTGGACCAGATCGGCCGGGGCGCTCTGCTCCACGACATCGGCAAGATCGGCGTCCCGGACAGCATCCTCCTCAAGGCGGGGCCGCTCACGCCGGCCGAGTGGGTCGTGATGCGCAAGCATCCCGAGATCGGCCACCAGATCCTGCAAACGATCGGGTTCCTCACCCAGGCCGCGGAGATCGTGCTCTCGCACCAGGAGCGCTGGGACGGCGGCGGATATCCCCGCCGGCTCAAGGGGACGGAGATCCCGCTCGGCGCGCGCATCTTCGCCATCGCCGATACCCTGGACGCCATGACCTCCGATCGCCCGTACCGGCGCGGGGTCAGCTATGACGAGGCGCGGGCCGAGATCGCCCGCTGCTCGGCCACGCAGTTCGACCCGGCCTGCGTGGAGGCGTTCGTCTCGCTGACCGTGCAAGAGCTGACGCAGCTGCGCGACCGCCGCGGCACCTGAGGCCGGGCGGCCGCGCGCGCGAGGCCGATCAGCTGCGTCGCCGGCGCGGGCGCAGCAGCCCGAAGGCCGCGAGCAACAGAGCTCCGACGGGGCCTGCCGAGCTGCAGCCTTGGCCGGGGAACCCCACTCCCGACCGTGCGGTCTGCGGCCCTGGTTCGGCGGGCGGTTCCGGCGGCGCTCCGCCGTCGCCGGGCTGCCCGGGAGCCCCGGCGTCAGGGGTGCCGGCGTCAGGGGTGCCGGCGTCAGGGGTGCCCGCGTCGGGGGTGCCGGCGTCGGGTGGCGGCGGCGGAGGAGGCGGAGGCACGAGCTGGGGCGCCACGTCGGCGAGCGTCGTCCCGATCGTCATTCCGTCGTGGTAGACGACGCCGACCGCGGAGATCGAAGAGTCGCGGTACAGCCCCTGCTTCAGGTAGTTCACCATCCCCGGGAAAAGGGTCTGCAGGGGCTTGCCGTCGATGACCTTCTGCCCGTCGTACCAAAGCTCGATGAATCCCAGGTCGGGGTTCGAAGACCAGATCACGTGCAGGACGAAGTCGTGCCAGACGCCGCGCACCAGAGGGGTGCTCCACACGCCGACCGTGGGTCCGGTCCCGGGAGGGGGATTCCGCTCGAGCCCGAGGGTCTGGCCGTTCACGTTGAACTCCAGCGGGGGCGAGCCGCAGCACCCGCTGTGGTGCCACTGCGTGAAGACCTGCCACTTGTTCTCGATCGGATAGGACGCGTCGAACATCGTGCTCCACGCGTAGTACCGGTCCATGCCCTCGGTCTCGGACACGTTGTGCACCAGCTCGTTGCGGTTGCCGTTGCTGGCGAGGTCCCCGCTGCGCAGCTCGACCCGCAGGGCAAAGCTCCCCTGGCGGACCGGCGAGGGCACGATGGTGAGGCGGCTGGCGAGCCCGTCGAGCCGGGTCCACTGCAGCAGGTCATTCGATTCGAAGTCGCCACGCCAGATGACGGAGGCGCGGGCTTGGGAAGCGATGAGCGAGAGGGCAGCGGCAGCAGCGAGGCGTCGCAACACGCGTCCTTTTCCGGGCACGGAGGTGGGTGCTGGACCCAAGCCGGGCCGCTCCAGGTCCGGAGAAGGGAGCGGCAGCCTGTAGAACGGACCGGCTGGGGGCCCTCTTCCCGCTTTCCGACAGGGGAGGCGTGGGCTCATCGGCAGAGCGGGCGAGCAGGCAGGCGGCGGAAAAGCGCGTTGGCGCCCGCCCTGCCGGGGCGGTACACAAGCGGGATGCAGCTGACGCTGACCGACCGCGCGGCCGAGGCGGTGCGCTCCCGCGCCCGCGATGCGGACGTAGCGGGTTGGCTCCTCCGCATCGCGGTGGTGGCGGGCGGATGCAACGGGCTGACGTACGATCTCTACTTCGTGCCCGAGCCGTCGGCGCACGACGAGCTGATCGAGTCCCGCGGCGTGCGCGTCGCCGTGGATCGCTCCAGCGCCACGATGCTCGAGGGCACCGTCATCGACCTGGCCGACGCGCGCTCGTTCCGCTTCATGAATCCCCGCGCCCGCCGCGGCTGCTCCTGCGGCGCGAGCTTCGAGGTCTGACCATGCCCAAGGTGCTGCGCTCGGGCGCGCTGGTGCTCACCGTCGCCGTGCTCACCTGCCTGGTCGGGTTCGTGAACTCCCGCGTCTCGGGCGGGCCCGCGGAGAGCGCGCGCGGGTGGATGATCGGCCTCCTGGTCTGCTTCGGCGCCATGGCGGCAGCGGCTTCATACATGGCGCTGGTGGGCCTCTACCACACCATCCTCGCGCTCTTCGGGTGGGACGGCGGCCCCGGGATCCTCCGCAAGAACCCGCACTACGTCCCGGGCAGTGACGAGCCGCTGGCGGACGGAACGCGGCTTCCGCCCGAGAAGCCGTAGGATCCCCTGCTTCGGCCCGTTCTGCTGACGATCGAGCGACCAATGGATCAAGCTGCCGTCATCTCGCCGGGCCGTGCGATCCACGGAGCCGGCCGCAGCCGGTCGACTTGTGAGGAGCGACAGAGAGCCGATCGCTGCCGTCAACGCCGCTCGTCGAGACACGAGGCGCCCTCCCTTGTCCGCGGAGGAGGATACTTCGACGAGTCGCCGCCGGCTCCGGCCTCGCGATCCGTGCGGCACTCCCGTGAACGCGTCGTCGGCTCCGCGGGACAATTGGCAAGCCGAAGCACCGCGCCTTTTTGACGCGCTGCGGCCCGCCCCGGGGCGGATACGGAACGAGACCGACTGTTTGGCCCGCGAGAGCAGGCTGCGACGCCGGCGGCGGTACCGGGGCGGCAGGCCCGAACGAGAATGCGGGCGACGGCGTTCGCACCGTTCACCGCGGCCGCGCTGAAAAGCAAACCAATCATGCGACGGCGACGGCGCGTGACCTCACGGACGGGTTCTGGCGTCACTCGTCCCTCGCCAGTGCGGCGAGCAGCGGCTCCCGCCGGGTCTCGAGGAGGTGCGCGGACGCGGCGAGCACGCCGCCGTACGCGAGTGCCATGGCGAGCGCCTCGCCGAGGTAGGCGACGCCGAGAGGAAGCCCGGTGAATCGCGCCACCGCCCAGGGCGCCCAGGCCGCCGCGCCCAGCGCGGCGAGCGCGCCGAAGCGGGCGCCCACGGGCCCGGTGCCCCGCACGCGCCGGCGCGTCCCGCGCACCGGCACCGGCCACAGGACGCTGGAAAGGTTGCCGATCATGGCGAGCAGCGGAAAGGTCGCGAGGTGGGCGCAGAAGCCGATCGCGACCTGCGCCGGGCTGACGGGTCCAGTGGCGCGGGCGACCACGACCAGGCCCGCGAAGATGCACAGCGAGAGCGCATAGGCGACCAGGTTCTTCGCCGCCACCAGGACGCGGGGACTCACCGGCCACAGGAACCAGCCGCGCGCGGCGTCGAGGTCCCGGCCGAACAGGTTGGTGGCGAGCTCGAGCACGCCGAGGTGCGCGTAGACCGCGGCGAACAGCAGCGGGCGCCGTTCGACCCAGTACCCGCCGCGCGGGTCGAGCAAGACCACGCGCAGGAGCAAGAAGCCGATCGGGACCAGCACGATCTGCAGCCAGCCGATGCGCAGCACCGTCTTCGCTTCCTTCTCCAGCACGGCCGAGACGGGTTCGGAGAGCAGCGGCAGCCGCCATCCCGCGCTCCGCCAGCCTGCCCGGGCGGTACCCGATTCCACCGGACGGAGCGCCTCTCGCAGCGAGAGCCCGTGGGCCAGGACTGCGCAGACGGCGCCGAGGAGGAGCAGCAGCAGCGCGGGCGGGACCGCTCGCTGCGGACGGCCGGCGGCCAGCTCGCGGACCATCTCCGCCGCCCAGCCCGGCGGGGTGAACGCGACGGCGGTCCAATGCTCGGCCGCGAAAGCGGACGGAATGCCGGGCCGGTCCGGGCGCGTGGCGAGCTGGACGCCGGCCGCCGCGAGGAGCGCCAGGACGACGGAGAAGGCGCGCCGCAGCATCAGGCGCGAGTCGAGCGCGCCGCCGATCGCCGCAGCGAGGTGGAGAACGCCCGCCACCGCCCAGACGCTCAGCGCTTCGGCGCAGAGGAGCGCGCCGGGGCCGGGCATTCCGGGCAGCCGTCCCGCGGCCCAGGCGATGCCCGCCAGGATGGGCCAGAAGAAGAGCCAGGCCGGATCGAACAGCTGCGCGGCGAAGTTGAGCACGGAGACCAGCCGCGCGGGCACCGCGAAGGCGAGGAAGCGCCGCGGATCGAGAAAGGTCGTCTGCCCGCGTGGAAGGAAGGCGAACCAGACCCGCGCGAGCAGCGCCGAGGTGAGCCAGGCGGCGAACAGCGCCAGCGCGCCTCCCCGCGCCGCCACGAGCCGCGGTTGGTTCCGCAGCTGGTCGCCGTGGTGCACGAGCAGGAACGCCGTGGACACGCTGAACACGGCGCCCATGCCGAGGCCGAGGATCGAGATCGCCAGCCGGCCCCACTGGCGCTGCTGGACGATGCGCCGCCGCCAGAGCGTCGCGCGCAGCCAGACCAGCGCGCGGGCCTGCTGCCCGATCACGGTAGGAAGCTCAGCGCGCGCGGCCCGCCCCGTCCTTCGCCCACGAGCTGGACGAACGCCTCCGACAGCGACGTGGCTTCCCCCATCACCCCGGGCAGCGTCCCTTGCGCAACCAGGCGGCCCTTGTGGATGACGCCGAGCTGGGTGCAGAGCCGCTCCACCACCTCCAGGACGTGCGAAGTGAGGAACACGGTCAGCCTGCCCCGGCGCACCAGGCCCGAGAGGAGCGCCGTGAGCGACTGCTTGGCCACCGCGTCCACGCCTTCGAACGGCTCGTCCAGGAAGAGCAGCTCCGGCCCGTGGATGAGCGCCGCCGCCAGCCCCAGCTTCTTCTTCATGCCGAAGCTGTAGTCCGCGATCAGCTTGCGCGCGTCCTGCGACAGCTCCATCGCCTCCAGGAGCTCGTCCGCGCGCCGCCCGGCCTCGCCGCGCGAGAGGCCGAAGAGCCGCGCGACGAAGACCAGGTGCTCGCGGCCGGTCAGCCGGTCGAACAGCAGCATGCCGTCGGGCACCACGCCGATGCGACGCTTCACCTCCGCCGCGCCGCCCGTGACCTCGCGCCCCAGCACGCGGATCGCGCCCGCCGTCGGCGAGAGCAGGCCGGTGAGCATGGAGATGGTGGTGCTCTTGCCGGCGCCGTTCTCGCCCAGAAAGCCGTAGAAGCTCCCGCGGGGGACGCGCAGCTCGATGGAGTCCACCGCCAGCTGCGCGCCGAACCGGCGCGTCAGGGTGTGCGTCTCGATGGCCAGGTCGGGCGCAACGACCTGGGCTTCGCTCATTCGGCCTTGGCGAGCGCCGCGCCCGCCGAGGTCGCCCCGGCCGGCGACGCCTTGCGGCCGAGCGCGACCGGCGAAGGCTGCGCGACGCTGCCCGTGCGCGGGATCGCCGCGCGACGGGCGAAGGCCAGCGACTCGGCGACCAGGGCCGCGTCGGCGCGCTCGGTGACCTCCGGGAGGTCCTTCTCGGCCAGGTGCGTGTGCACCTTCATCGAGCAGAACTTCGGGCCGCACATCGCGCAGAACTCGGCCGTCTTGAAGGCGTCGTGCGGGAGCGTCTCGTCGTGCTTCGCCTGGGCCGCCTCGGGATCGAGCGACAGCCGGAACTGCTCGCGCCAGTCGAAGGCGTAGCGAGCGCGGGAGAGCGCGTCGTCGCGGTCGCGCGCTCCGGCCCGCTGGCGGGCCACGTCGGCCGCGTGCGCCGCGATCTTGTAGGCGATGATCCCCTGGTGCACGTCCTCGGCGTTGGGCAGCGAGAGGTGCTCGGCGGGCGTGACGTAGCAGAGCATCGAGGCGCCGTGCCACCCGGCCAGCGCCGCGCCGATGGCGCTGGTGATGTGGTCGTAGCCGGGCGCGACGTCCGTGGTCAGGGGACCGAGCACGTAGAAGGGCGCCTCGTGGCACACCTCCTGCTCGATCTTCATGTTCATCTCGATCTGGTCCATCGGGACGTGGCCGGGACCCTCGATCATCACCTGCACGTCGTGCTCCCAGGCCCTCCTGGTCAGCTCGCCCAGGACACGCAGCTCGGCGAACTGGGCCTCGTCGGAGGCGTCGGCCAGGCAGCCGGGCCGCAGCGAGTCGCCCAGGCTGAAGCTCACGTCGTACGCCTTGAAGATCGCGCACAGGTCGTCGAAGTGCGTGTACCAGGGGTTCTCCTTGCCGGTGGCCATCATCCACTGGGCCATCAGCGCGCCGCCGCGCGAGACGATGCCGGTGATGCGGTGCTGCGCGAGCGGGAGGAAGTCGCGCAGGATTCCCGCGTGGATGGTCATGTAGTCCACGCCCTGCTTCGCCTGCTCCTCGACGATGTCCAGGAGGTCGCGCGCGGTCAGCTCCTCGACCCGCTTGACCCGCTCGATGGCCTCGTAGGTGGGCACGGTGCCCAGCGGGACGGTGCTGTGGCGCAGGAGCACGTCGCGGATGTGGGGAATGTCGCCGCCGGTGGAGAGGTCCATCACCGTGTCGGCGCCGTGCTTGAGGCAGGCGCGCAACTTGACCAGCTCGCCGTCCACGTCGCTGACGATCTGGCTGTTTCCGATGTTCGCGTTGATCTTGCACTTCGCGGCGATGCCGATCGCCATCGGCTCCAGCTCGGGATGGTTCACGTTGGCCGGGATGATCATCCGGCCGCGGGCGACCTCGCTGCGAACCAGCTCCGCGGGCAAGCCTTCGCGGCGGGCGACGTGTTGCATCTCCTGCGTCACCACGCCCTGCCGCGCGAAGTGCATCTGCGTGACGTTCGCTCGGCCGCGCCGGCTCTCGACCCATTCTGCGCGCATGGCTGCGTCTCCTGAGGGGGGTCAGGACACTAACGACGGGCGCGCGCGCGGTCAATGGACGGGCCAGCCACCGCCGGACAGGGCGGCGCTCCTGGTCCTCGAAGATCGGCTATCTCAGCCCAGCCGGGCTCGCGCCGGCCCTCAGCTCGGTCACCATCCGCTTCGCGCCGTAGATGCGGTCGAGCGACTCGAGCAGCGCGGGGCTGCAGACCGAGATTGCGCGGTTCACCGTCGGGTCGAATCCGTACTCGCCGCCCAGCGACTGGATGTTTCCGTCGAAGATCAGGCCGACGACCTCCAGGTTCTTGTTGAACACCGGCGATCCTGAGTTGCCGCCGATGATGTCGTTCGAGGTCGCCATGTCGAACGGCGTCCCGAGGTTGATCCGCCCGTCCTGGTTGGCAACCAGCCAGCTCTTCGGCAGTGCGAACGGCTCGCGCCCGGTGGCGCGCTCGAAGGCGCCGCCGATCACGGTGATCGGGTTCACGCGGCGGCCCTTCTCCTCGTACCCCTCGACCGAGCCGTAGCTCAGGCGCAGGGTGAAGGTCGCGTCGGGGTAGTTGCTCGTCCCTTCCACCTGGAACTTCGCCTTCGCGATCAGCTCCGCGCCCTTCTTCTCCGGCGGCTCGATCACTTCGTCGTGCCACTTGCGCACCGCGCGCGCATCCGGATCGGTGAGCTTGGCCAGCCGGACGAAGGCGTCGTCGGAAGCGTCCACGGCGCTCTTGCCTCCCTCCCAGAGCTTCTTGCGCAGCTCGAGGTCCTTCAGCTTCGCACCGGCGATCAGCTCGGTGGCCAGCTCCTGCGGGGACTTCTTTCCCAGCACCTTCTTGACGAACGGGTGGTCGGCGCCGAGCTCTTCCCGCAGCTTGATCAGGCTGTAGCCGAGCCGGAAGGTCTCGAACTCGTCGTAGATGGGCGCGGCGGAGAAGAGCGCCTGCTTCACGGCCGGAAGGTTCGAATCGCGGAACTCGGGCAGCCGCTTCTCGTTGGGCTTGCCCAGCTCTTCCGCGGCCCGCACCAGAGTCTTCGCGAGGGTGAAGTAGCGCGAGCGGAACCCGCTGGGGCGCCCCGGCGAGGCGCCTTCGATGTACTGGTACTCCTTGCGCCGGGGCTTGTACTCGTCGACCGCCTTGGCCACCATGTCCCAGGCGGCACCGTACTGCTTCTGCATGGAGCGGTCCTTCTTCACCGTGGCGCGCAGCTTCTGCTCCCGCTGCGCCTTGTCGTTCCACAGCGTCTCGGTGATCAGCGCCTCGTAGCGGCCCTTGAATGCCTTGTAGCTGTTCTCGACCCCGAACAGCTCCGCCTCGGCGGTGCGATGCTGCTCGGCCCCGAGCTTGGTGTACATGGTCAGCGCCCCGCGGTACTCGGCGAGCGAGAAGAGCGCCTCGGGCAGCGCGATGTCGCGCTGGAACTTGAGCTGCGCGAGCGTCAGCTCGCGATCGGTGCCGCCGGGGTGCCCGGAGACGAAGGTGAGGTCCCCGTCCTTCGCGCCGGTCGTCGACCATTTGAAGTAGTGGTCGGTCTTCGCCGGCTTGTCCTGCTCGTAAGCGCGGACGAACGAGACGTCCAGGTCGTAGCGGGGAAAGTTGAAGTTGTCCGGGTCGCCGCCGAAGAACGCGATGGCGAGCTCGGGGGCGAAGACCAGCCGCACGTCCTGGAAGCGCTTGTACTTGTAGAGGTCGTAGATCCCGCCGTGGTACAGCGTCACCACGTCGCAGCGGACCTTGTCGTCGTCGCCGGCGCACTCCTTCTCGATCCTCGCCATCTCGCCGCGCTGCGCCTCGGCGAACTTCTGCCCTTCCAGGCCCTGGGTGGCGGAGTGCATCCGCTTGCTGACGTCGCTGATCGTGACCAACTGGTTCAGCTCGATCTCCGGGCACTTCACCTCCTGATCGAGCGTCGCCGCGTAGAAGCCCTCCTTCACGAAGTCCTTCTCCTTGGTGGAGAGCTGCTCGATGCAGCTGTGCGCGCAGTGATGGTTGGTCATCACCAGCCCCTCGGGCGAGACGAACGAGCCCGAGCAGCCGCCGGCCAGCCGCACCGAGGAGAGCTGCGCCTCGGAGAGCCACTTCGCGTCGGGGCCGAAGCCGTACTTCTTCGCCACCTTCGCGCTGGGGAAGTTGTCGAACGTCCACATCCCCTCGTCGGCGCGCGCGGCGAGCGGCAGCACGGCGGCGAGGAAGAGAGCGGCGAATCGCTTCATGTCGGCTCCTGAAAGTGCCGCGGCGGGGCGGCGGTATTCCTGGGCAGCGCCGGGCTTGTGCCTGCAAGGCCGCGCGCCGTCAAGGGCGACTACGCACGGGATCTTCACCCATTTCTGAACCGGGCGGCCGGCTTTCTGGCCGGGGCGGCTCGAATCGGTGCCGATTTATTGCGCCTGCCCGCTCCTCGGGCACAGACTGCCGTCGGTCGTTCGTTCGTCAGAGGGGGTCGACAATGAGGTCCGTTTCGCAGGTCTGCCTCGCGGCGATGTTGCTGGCAAGCGCGGCCGTGCCGGCCCAGGAAAACCAGCCTTATCAACCGCAGCCGAGGACTGGTTACGACAGCACCTACCAGAAGCACTTCGGCTTCTACCTCCGGCCTGACCTCGGTTTCGGCTACATGAGCTCGACGGAGTCGGGCATCACCATCTCCGGCTTCTCGGGCCTCGGCGGCGTCGCCATCGGCGGAGCGATCCGGGAGAACTCGATCCTCGCCGTGCACATCATCGACGCCGTCGCACAGAACCCGAGCGTGTCCTCCGGCGGCTCTTCCTCGAGCACCACGGACACCTCGCTCCTTCTGTGGGGCATCGG
>Ga0137418_10003516_pt1 | contig 14391 bp, 17 predicted proteins | sample CZODoug3_1_2_16f_FD_122242 | JGI IMG/M metagenome (GOLD analysis project Ga0137418, IMG submission 122242) | Vadose zone soil fungal communities from Angelo Coast Range Reserve, California, USA - CZODoug3_1_2_16fungal (Hybrid Assembly) | ecosystem: Environmental > Terrestrial > Soil > Vadose...
AGCGCGCGTTGACGCATGAGAGCAAATACGCCTTTTGGATGGGCACACGTTTGCGTTCCATCTCCGGCAGCGAAACCATCGTTTTCACTTCGTTAGGCCCTGACACATGCGGAACCACCGTCGCGAGATCCAGCTCCAGCTCGATCGCATACTCGGCGCCGGCATCAGCAGTGAAGTCGCTGCGATTCTTCCACCATTCCTCGATATCGGCGTTGGTGTAACCGGAGCGGCTCTTCGCGCCGCGTGTTCCCGGGCGTTTGGGATTCGAGAACTCGGGAACACGCGATCGGAGGTAATTCATCGTGGTCTGATCAAACGGAAACACGCCAGCGAGCGCGCCCCATTCCGTAGTCATGTTCGCGATCGTCATTCGCGCTGACATCGGAAGATTCGCCGCTCCGTCGCCGACGAATTCTACTGCGTGATTCAGCACCTCGTCCTTGTTGAACAGTCCGCATAACGCGATGATCACGTCCTTGCCGACCACACCCGGTGAAAGTTTTCCCTTGAGCACCACCTTCGCTATCGGCGGGACTTGCCACCATGTGACTCCGGTTGCCCAGATGCTCGCGGCGTCGGTGCGCACGACGGGCGTCCCGAGTGCCGCCATCGCGCCATAGAGATTCGAGTGCGAATCGCTGGCGACTACCATCGAGCCGGGTAAGACATAGCCCTGTTCAACCATCACCTGGTGCGAAATTCCGGTGCCGGGTGGGTAGAAATCGATGCCGTGCTCGCGCGCGAACGCCTCGATCTTTGCATACTTCGCCAGATTTTCCGGTGAAGTATTTTGGATATCGTGATCGATGGCGAAGACTGGCTGTGCCGGATCGGCAATCGATGTCGCGCCGATCTGTTTGAATTTCGGAATCACCGCGCCGGTGTTGTCATGCGTCATCACATGGCGCGGGCGAATCGAAACGAAATCGCCGCTGCGCACCTGTGTTCCCGGAGCAAGTCCATCCGCATGTCGCGCCGCAATCTTTTCAACAAGTGTGAGGCCCATATTACTTCGAGGTTACCCGCGACTCACACAAATAACGCGAAAACAGGATTTTACCCATCTCGCAAATGTCATTCTGAGCAAAGCGAAGAATCTCAGATCACGTTTCAACCGATTCCCCAAAGAGAATAGATCGAGATGTTTCGCTTCGCTCAACATGACAGTCCTAATTAATGAAGCGGAAAATTCGCGTCAATTCGTGTGTTTCGCGGGCAAAATTATTTTTTAGCGGCCCGCTTTCCCAGGAACTTTGCGATGTCGAAGTCTACGAAATCGGCGTGATGAAAGATTATCGATTCGATCGAGCGTTCGACCTTGTCGCCCTCGTGACTATGCGTGGCGATAATGTGCATGACTTCGCCGGGAATCCCGTGCTTGTAGGCGAGCGCGACGCCGCTGAAGGGATGCCGCACCTGCTGCCCAAACTTTCCTTGGATCACGTTACCTGACGCGTCCTTATCAAACTCCAGCGGTTTGCCCACATCCGCCAGAAGCGCACCTGCGATGAGGTAGTCGCGCTGAATGGGAATGCTGCAGCGGAAAGATTTTTTGAGCGCGTCGGCGATGGCGGTGCATTGCCGGGCGCAGGAATTGAGATGCTCGACGAAAGTCATTTTAATGTCGCCGGCGAGCAGGGTGAACTTGACTGCGCGCAGCTCATCGAACGTCCAGCCCTTGCCGCCGCACCCCGTGGTGATGGCCTCGCTCCAGACCGCAGCGACCTTTTCGCGCAGCGACTTGTTCTTCATCTTCCTGATGCTGGGAAAGAGTTGTGCGATTTTAGTGACGCCGTAGACGGTTGGTTGGTTTGGTTTCATCTTGCGACGGTAATTCTCGCAAAAACCCGATGACTCGACAAGTACCTTGCCATCACTCCGCAAGCAGCAGGGACAAGGGCCAGGCGAATGCAGACCGCTAACCCGGAATAATCGGACTTTCCCGGCAACAAATCTCTAGTTTGTTTCCGTCCGGATCTTCAAAAAAGCAGGCATAATAGCCGCGGCTGTAGGCACGACAGACCTCCGGACCTTCCAAGCATTTTCCGCCGATCTTGCGCACGAGCCGGGCGAGCCGATCCACTTCTTCACGGGTCTCAGCCCAAAAAGCGAGTCGCGTGCCATTCGGCTGATGACGTCGGTCTTGCGTGAAGCCGAAGAACGCATCCGGCTTGTCTGCGCCAGCCGCATAGAAGATTCCCCAACGTCCGCTCGAGCGATCGCAGGAAAAACCGAGAGCTGGCAGCAGCTTTCCATAAAACTTGTGTGCGCGCTTCAGGTCGCTTACACGCAGGTCAATATGGTCCAAGTAGCGCGTCTTTTTCATTTCAGCCGATATTTTTGAGGCTTTGAAGCGGTTCTTTCGATTATTTTTTTGGCTTCCAAATCAAGCTTAACGGTTTCGCCATACCAACTGATATTTCCTGAGAACTTGCCTTTTAAGCTCTTATTAAGGCGGCTGAACAATTCGGTGTGCGTGAGGTCATTTTTTCGCAGGGCTGACAGGATAGCCTTCTTGAGCGTGTCGTATTTTTTTCTGTCGATATTCTTCCCGCTTTTACCCAGTGGGTGTTTCGTCAGTATTTTTTCGGTGGTCATTTTCCTCCTCGTTTCTCGATAGTTCGGTTCGCACTGACATTCATGTCGCTGAAGCTCACAAGCATCCTTTTGGGTTGGTTTTGGTCAATTAGGCATCAGCCGGGTTGAATTGTAATTTGTTTAATGCAGACTTCCCAGCGTCGTTCCTGAAAGCCTGGAGCCCAGCTAGATTGCTCATGCCAACCTACGAATATTCGTGTCAGAAGTGCGGGCAGACTTTCGAAGCGTTTCAGTCAATGCGCGATGAACCGTTTCGCGAATGTCCGAAGGAGCTTTGCCGGTTGCCAAAGTGGGGACATGGGAAGGTGAAGCGTTTACTTGGCACCGGCGCGGGTCTGATTTTCAAGGGCTCGGGATTCTACAGCACTGATTATCGCAGTGAATCATACAAAGCAGCTGCCAAAAAGGAATCTGCGCCGAAAGCATCCGAAAGCGGCGACAAATCCTCAAAAACCGAGCCAGCAAAAACTTCTTCCTCCGGCGAGACGAAAGCAGCTGAGAAGAAATCGGGAAAAGAATCTGCCTGATGTTTTAGCAACAGCCGCGCGAATTTGCTCTAGCGCGGAATCGATCCGGGAGAGATTTGGATCGGGTTGCGCTTAACCTTTTGGCAATTTTTGCAGCTGCTCGATGAACGCCTCCGGGCCGCCGGTGAAATAACCATCGAATTGCCACACCTTTTGGCCGCTGCTATTCAGGACGACGATGGTGGGAAATCCAAGAACTTCGTACTGCTGGGCCAGGTGCACGTTTTGCTTTCTCTCTTCTGTGGGCTGGTCTTTTTTGCGAGGAAAATCGAGCTCCACCAGCACGAGATTATCGTGCGCGTAGTCTTTGAACTTCGGCTGCGAGAAAATGTCCTTGTCGAGTTTGATGCACCACCCGCACCAGTCAGATCCTGTAAAATTGAGGAACAGAAGTTTGTGGTTCGTCTTCGCCTCTTCCTGCGCCTTGTTATAATCATGCTGCCAATCGGATTCCGCTCGCGCGAAGGCAGCGAAAACAAGCGAGACCGCGGCTGCGAGGAGAAATAATCGAGGCGTTTTCACTCCACCATATTCGATGCGGTTGCAGCCCGGCGCAAGAGCGGTACAACGCACCGCCCGGGGCAACTATTATCTTTTAAGCCTGCAACAGCCCGAGCGGCAACGCCGGGCTATCGGAGGAAATCCTGATCTACTTCAGATGCTTCGAGACGAGTTTGGTCATCTCGAACATGCTCACCTGGCTCTTGCCATTAAATACCGGCTTGAGCGCGTCGTCGGCGTTGATCATGATTCTTTTCTTTTTGTCCTGCAGACCGCGCCTCTTGATGTATGCCCAAAGCTTTTTTGTAAGCTCCGGCCGTGACAGCGGTGTCGAACCGACGACAGCAGCAAGCTTATCATCCGGCTGGACCGGTCTCATGAAGGCGGGATTCGGTTTGCGCTTGGAAGTTTTTTTGGTTTTCGGCATGGACGCTGACTAACGTTTTGCCTGCGGGAGAGCAAGACTAAATTTGAGCTAAATTAAAAATTTTTATTGGCCGTCTTCCCGGCGCACGGCGATTGCTGCCACATCATCGGGAGCAATCTTCGCAGAATTCTTGGAAGCTGTTTGCGCTACGATCCGTTTGAGCAACGCCTCCGCGGTGGGCGCGGAATGATCCAGAAGTTTTTCGAGCTGCCCGGGAGTTACCCGATGGCGCTCATCTTTCGTCCAGTGGAACAAGCCATCCGTGTAGAGGAGGAAAGCATCGCCGGGCTCAAGTTCGATCACTGTTTCAGTGAATTCCGTTCGTTTGATCAAGCCCAGTGGCGGCGCGACCGAAGCGATGGATTCCGTTGTGCCGTCGTGATGAACAACCAAGAGCGACGGGTGCCCTGCGCCAACGACCTGAGCTTGTCCGGTTGCGGGATCAAGGGCAACACACATCGCAGTCATGAATGAGGTCGCTCCGAAGATGCTGCGAAAATCATTATCCACTCCTTCCATCAAGGTCGCCGGCGAATCGTGATCCATGCTGCCGTATTGAAAAAGAAGTTTTGCCAGTGTTGTAAGCAACGCGGCAGCGGCACCGTGCCCTGTGCCATCTGCGATCCAGAATAATACCCGGCCGTCCTTCATTCGGACCCAGCCATAGATGTCACCTCCGACCTGGATGACAGGATGGTAGCACGTTGCGATCTGCCAACCCGGCAACAACAGCGGTTTCTGTGGTATTAATGATTGCTGCGTTAGGCGCGCGGCTGCCAGATCGCGCTCCAGTTCGCGGCGCCATTTCTCCAGTTCATCATTTTGCCGCTCCAGTTGTCGTCGCATTAAGCGAAGCCGAAGCTGCGTCTCGATTCGCGCCCGCAACACCGACGCATTGACAGGCTTTGTCACAAAATCGTCCGCACCTGCCTGCAGACAGGATACCTCGCTTTGCTCGCTCCCATGTGCCGTCAGCATGATAGCCGGGATTTGGGCGACCGTTGCATCCTCGTCGGAGCGAAGGCGCTTAAGCACCTCGGCGCCGTTCAGACCTGGCATGTCGAAGTCCAGAAGCAAAAGCGAAGGCGGACGCACGTGAATTGCCTCCAGTGCTTCAGAACCATCGTTTGAGACGCGGCAATTGTAACCAGCAGCGCTGAGTAGTTGGGCCAATACCCTGCGACTCATCGCGTCGTCATCGATGACTAAAATCTCCGGATGTGAATTGTCTCGCATCTGTACTTCCGATTCGGATTACGCGCACCGGCGTATTGTATTTGTGCTCCTCTTTGTCAACAAATCGAAGCAGCTTGAACAAAGCGTGATTTAATCATTGGCAACAAGTCTGACTCCGGATACGATTAGCAAAATTTTCATTATGAAATTTTCAATCCCGGTTGCTCTCTTCGCGGTTTTCTTTTTTGCCTCATGCGCTGAGGAGCCGCCACCACCACCGCCGCACCATCGGCCGTCGGCTTACGCCCCGAACCAGCCGCAAGAATACCCACCGCAGCAGCAGCCATTTAACCCCAATGGACCGGTTCAGCCAATGGCTACACCGCCGGTGGCCACATCTTCACCCCCGCCCGCGGTCGCGCCGCCGACAAAAGTGGCAAAGGGAGATTATCCCTACGGAATCCCTGTGCCCGGCAAACCGCATCTCGTGGAGAGCCCGTATTCGCCCGGCAAATACATCGATGTGGAAGGATTCCCTCCCGGCACTGAAGTGAAGGATCCTTACACCGACAAGATTTTCCTTGTGCCGTAACGCGAGCGTTCCCGGACTTCCGCTGATGAGGGGAGTGAATGCTGGGTTAACCCAGCACGGCCTTTATGCGAACATCCGCCATGAATAACAGCACGTTTAGATTCATTCTATGGAATTGCGGGTAAAACGGGCGCCTCGAATCGATCTCGAAATCACTGTGCCGGGCGATAAGAGCATTTCGCATCGCGCGGTGATCGTCGCCGCTCTCTCCAACGGCGTGTGCACGCTGCGCGGATTTCTGCCAAGCGAAGATTGCATGCATACAGTGAATGCAATGCGCGCGCTGGGAATCAAGATCGAACAACCTGAGCCGACCATGTTAGTCGTTCATGGAAAGAAACGGGTCCTCACCGCGCCAAACCAGGAAATCAATTGCGGCAATTCGGGCACGACCATGCGGCTTCTCGCGGGTCTGCTGGCCGGACAAAAATTTGAGAGTCGGCTGGTAGCGGACCCTGGCTTGTCCAAACGGCCCATGGATCGAGTGATCGCGCCGCTCTGCGAGATGGGCGCGAGCGTTGTTGCCGAAGGTCCTGACGGTACGCCGCCATTGCGCATCCATGGCGGGTCGCTTCGTGGAATTCAATACCGCCCATCGGCAGCTAGTGCACAAGTGAAAGGCGCGCTGCTTCTGGCCGGTCTCTTTGCGAAAGGCAAGACCACCGTTGAACAACCAGTGCCGACGCGAAATCACATGGAGAAGATGCTCAACTATTTCCTTGTGCGATCGACGAAGGAACATGACGGCAGCGTTAGCGTTTTCGGCGAGCAGGTTCCGGAGTCACGGGATTTCGACATTCCGGGCGACATCTCTTCGGCAGCGTTTTGGCTGGTTGCCGCTGCGGCGCAGAGCCGTGGACATCTGCTGATTCGCGACGTTGGATTAAATGATACGCGAACGGCGATGCTGGGTGTGCTACTCCGAATGGGTGCCCACGTTCGAGAAGCCGTCGAGGAAGTCGAGCACATTGAGCCGCGCGGGGTGGTGGAAGTCACCGGAGTGCCGCTAAAAGCCACGGTCATTCAGGGAAAAGAAGTGCCACAGCTCATTGACGAGTTGCCGGTTTTGTCCATAGCAGCCGTTCTGGCGAGCGGCAAAACGACCATCCGGCATGCAGAGGAACTGCGCGTTAAAGAAACCGATCGCATTGCGGCGATCGCGCACAATCTGCGCACCATGGGCGCGCAAGTCGCCGAACTAAGTGATGGACTTGAAATTTATGGGCCAGCGCCTTTGCACGGAGCGCGTCTGCAGAGCTTTGGCGATCATCGCATTGCCATGGCCTTTGCCGTAGCGGGCTTGTTTGCTGAAGGCGAGACGATCATTCAGGATGCCGAATGTATTCGTGAATCGTATCCGGGATTCGAAGCAGTTCTGGAAGAATTCACCAACCCAAAGCGAATGCAGGTCAGCACGCCGGTCATCGGTTCACTCGCTCCTGTGCCCGCACAGGAGTAGTTTCGTTAGGCACGAACTACACATGGGATCTTACGCTTCCGGGCACCGTGTGATTGCCATTGACGGTCCTGCTGCCTCGGGAAAGAGCAGCGTCGCGCGGAAGCTTGCTCGACAACTCGGATTTATCTACGTCAACTCGGGCGCAATCTATCGAGCGATCACCTGGCATCTTCTTCAAAACAGGATCCGGCCCGATGAGGACGAGCGCATCTCAGAGGCGCTGGATTCAGCAGCCCTCGCATGCGTTGTTCGAGATGGTGAGGCGCGCATCGTTGTGGATGCCGTCGATCCCGCCCAGCATTTGCGTGACGACCGTGTGAACGAGAGCGTCTCTCGTGTTAGCAAATCGCCGCGAGTTCGCGAAATCGTTTCAGAGAGACTTCATGACTGTGCTAAGGGGCAAGACGTCGTAATCGAAGGCCGGGACATTGGGTCGGTCGTTTTCCCTGACACCCCATACAAATTCTATATCGATGCTTCTCCTGACGTGCGTCTGCAACGTCGTGCCGCACAAGGTGAGCGCGACGAAATCACAATTCGCGATCGCGACGATGTCTCACGGGCCGTTTCACCACTGGTAAAAGCGAAGGACGCGCACCTGATCGACACTTCGCATGTGACGGTCGAACAAGTGGTGACGGAGATAATGGTGCGGCTTGAGCAAGCGGGTTTGCCGATTGGCGATGTTCAGATCACAAATCGCGCGGCCGGCGAATGAATTTCTATTATTGGGTTGGCTATCATTTAAGCCGGCTGGCTGGCCGATTGTTGTTTCGGTTTCGCGTCATTCATCGGGAGCGCATGATTCAAACCGGCCCGGTGATTCTGGCGATGAATCACCAGAGCTATCTCGATCCGCCGCTGGCCGGGAGCACGTGCGATAGACCGATTTATTTTCTCGCCCGCCGAACGCTTCTGGACGTTCCGCTGTTGGGGCGGGTTTTGCCAAAGCTGAACGTGATCCCGGTAAATCAGGAAGGCGTTGATCGCAGCGCTATCAAAGCTGTGATCCGCGTTTTACAGGCCGGTAACGGCGTCCTGATGTTCCCTGAAGGCTCGCGCACCCTCGACGGCAACCTTCAAGCGGCGGAACCGGGATTGGGTTTGATAATCGCCAAAACGCTCGCGCCGGTCGTGCCGATGCGGATCTTCGGTGCTCGCGAAGCACTGCCGCGCGGCGGGGGCCGGCTTCGGCTTGTGCCAATTACGATCGTGATTGGGGAACCGATCTTGTTCAGCGCAGCCGACCTTGAGCTGTCAGGGAAAAATCTGTACGTCGAGCTCAGCGGTCGCGTCATGAAGGCAATCTCGACGCTGAGCCTGGAGTGATGCGCACTGGCCCGCTTGCGCTTGCGATGTTCACTTGGATACTGGGTAGTGAATCTGCCAGACGAAAGCACCGAAAAATCGCCAACACCTCGCGCTCGAAAAACCGCGGTTCTGTTAATGGCAGTGATTGTGATTTGTCTGGCGATGCTGGCAGTTTTTGCCAACGTCCAGCGTTCCCGGCGTGATGCCGTCGAAGTAGTGGCAGTTAGATCGACAGCTTCGCCTACGCCTCAAGAACGTTAACTTTGGTTTGACATCGAAACCCTCGCCGATTTGTTCGGTCACCACCAAACAAGACCTATTCCACCGGTGATATGAAAAAAACTCTTGCTCTATCGTTGCTGATTCCTTTTGCGCTGGTTTGCTCGTGCCAAAAACAAGATTCAACTGCTGAACAACAACTGGCTCAACGGAAAACGGAGTTGGATGCCCGGGAGAAAGCATTGGACGAAAGAGAGAAAGCATTGGCGGACCGAGCGAAAATTGTCGTGAAACCGAGAGTTGCTCCAGTTCCTCGAACAGCCCCCGCCGCGCCTCAGCGGACGGTTCCTCCTGATCTTCAGGGCCTCATGGCAGATCCCTCTCAGCTAAGAACTGAACGAGAACAACGAATTCAGGAGCGCCTCGCCGAAAGGCAACGCAAGATGGAAGAGATACGAAAAATGAGGCCCGCGGTACAACGTAACCAGGCAACGGCTCCTGCCACAGAAGAAGCTGCTTCCCCGAGTCCGTCGCCTACGCCAGAGTAATTTCTGAGACCTGGTTAGGCGCTCTTTCCGAAAGAGTTCGGTGAGTTTGTCGACTGCATGGCAAGTTCGCGCGCGTATTGAAGGGTGTCGATGGAATCGACGTTCTTGTCGCGTCGAATCGCCTTAATTCTAGGGAAACGCAGTGCGAGTCCACTGGCGTGGCGAGTGCTAGGCTGGATTGAATTGAACGCCACCTCGAGCACGACGTTTGGGTTCACTGTGCGATAGCGGCCGTGGTCGGCTATTGTGTTTTGTTTAAAATGCTCCGTTAACTCTGCAATCTCTACATCGGTCAAGCCGCTGTAGGCTTTGCCGATTGGCAAGAGTTCGCCGGTGGTTTCGTCGCGCACCGCGAACGTATAGTCGCTTAACACATTGTTGCGTTTTCCATGGCCAAGCTCCGCCGCGACAACGACCACATCGAGCGTCGCTAATTCGCGTTTCAATTTAAACCAAAACATTCCGCGGGTGCCGGGGAGATAAAAGCTTTCGGCGTCTTTGATCATCAAACCTTCATTCAAACGCTGGCGCGCCTCCTGGAAAATTTGCTCAATTTCCGCCGCAGAACGCGCTGGCGTTACGTTCGCTCTCTGAAATTGGGGCGGCAATATGAGCGTGCCGAGTTGTTCCCGCCGCTCACGAAGCGGAATTCTCAAGAGGGTGCGTCCGTTCATCCAGAGAAGATCGAAAATCACAAAGGCAACCGGGACATCCGCTGTGGCTGCGGCAAACAGATCTAGAGTGTCGTGCTTGCGCCCCAGCCGCTTTTGCAGATCGAAGAAGGTCAGTCGCCGCCCTTCGTCAAAAGCGATGATTTCGCCGTCAGCAATAAGGTCCTGGTCAAATTTCCTGGCTTGTTCGACCAGCTCCGGAAATTGCCCGGTAATTCGTCGCAAATCGCGCGAGAAAATCTCGACCCTATCTCTGCTGCGATGAAGCTGTGCACGAATCCCGTCGAATTTGTCTTCAACGTACACCGTTCCTGGGATCGACGAGCCGGACTGGTCGTGCTCGGCCACTTCAATAAAGCGGTTCCAGACGGCATCCGCGCTGGGTTCGGAAGTGGCGAGCATGCATTTAATAGGACGAAACATTGAAAGCTCGGCACTGTGCAGCTCTTTTCGTGACGCCAGAAGCGCGGTCCGGCCGATGTCGCCTAACAACATGTTGGCCTGTTTCACTTCTTCGAGCGAAACATCAAACGCGCGGGAGATGGCTTCCTCCACCAGACCCTCGCGCAAACCGATGCGCAGGTCGCCAGTCAAAATCTTGACCACGTACTCGCCTTCACGCGCGGATAAAATCGAAAATCGCTCTCGCAGCAGCTTTGCCTTGGCGATCGGGCCGCGCGCGCGCTGAAGATTTTGGAACAACTCGGCCGATTCGAGAATGGTGAATGGTTGCGGCGCCGTTCGGCCATCGAGAACCTCAAACGCACTCTTGCCAGCGTCGCCATGTCTGCTGGCGATTCCATGAAACTCCGAATCGCCGATTTTGGTCGCGTCCTGCAACGCGCGGAAGATTACGGCCCATCCGATCTGCAATATGCGCGGATCGCTTTGCGCAAATGTTCTTCCGGTAAAGTACGTCGTTGCAATCGGAAGCTGCTCACTTGTTAGGCCGCGCAGATAATCCGACAGCAACCGAACCTTCTCCAGTTTTGCCGGAGTCGCACGGATGTCTTCACCGACATTCGCGAAATCCAGAAATTCAGAGTGCTGCGTAGACTCGCAGGGAGGCGGTGCTGTGGCGGAATTTTTCGGCAGAGATTGCAGTGCGACGTCCCTTCGCCCGAACTGCAATTCCATCTGGTTTTCTTCGGTCAGCGCCCATGCCTCGAGGCCGCGTGCGCGAAGATCGGAGGCAAAAGCTGCGGCGAAACCATGGAGCGTTAATACTCGGCGCGGCTGCACCAGTTCGACGTACCGAAGCAAATCGTCGTAATCCGCGTGATCCGATAGAGGAAATGCCGCATCGACCTGGTAGCGATACACCGCGTGAGGATCGACAGCCCATCCACTGATCAGCGCTACACGTTTGCGCGAAATCTTTTCCAGCATGGGCGAGCGGTTCGCGCTGGGCGGACAGATCAACACTTTGCCGGCTACATCATTCGGATTATATCGCACGTATTTGCAAAACGATTGCCCTAGCTCTTCGTAGATGCGCGTCATTTGATAAACCGAGCCATGCAGCATGGGGGTCAAACCGGCGCCATCGAGCGCGCAGAGGATTTCCTGCGCCTTGCCTAACGAGTAGCCCAGCAGCACCGGCACTTCACTTGCGTCAATCGTTTCGCTGCAGAACGCGACCATTCGGTCAACCACCTCTTTCGTCGGCGGGAACCGATAGCGCGGCACACCGAAGGTTGTTTCCATCACAAGCGTGTCAGCATGACGCCACTCTGCCTGCTCGGCGGACCCGCCGGGACGTAGCTTGAAGTCACCAGTGTAGAGCAGCGTCTCCTCACCAGAGAAAACAAGGCATTGCGCCGAACCAAAGATATGCCCGGCGGGCAATAACATCAGATCGACGCTGCGAATAGATCGTTTTTCCCCAAATGGCAGTGGATGCTCGACGCGCGAGCCCGGCAGACGGATACGCATTAGCCGTGCTGTGCGCTCGGAAACGATCACTTCCTGGTGCGGCGCGATGTGGTCACTGTGCGCGTGGGAAACGAACGCGAAACGTTTTCCGTCCCATGGGTCCAGCCAGAAATCCCATTGTGGCAAGTAAACACCTCGCTCGTAGCGAACTTCGATCACGCAGAAAATTACTTCGCAATTTGCCTGAGTTCCATAGCACGACTGATGTGAATGCGCATTGTGGGTTATGCGTTGACACTCGCCTCAAAGACCCGCTTTATTAGGGAAATGAGATTCGCCGCCGCACTTCTAATTTTGACTTTCTTGGTTGTTTCCGCTCCCGGGAAGGGCGTACGGGAGGAACCCAAAGTCATCGAGAAAGTCACGGCGCTGCCGGTGGCATTGGACCCAAATTTCGAGTTTCGAAAAACCAGCCTCTTCTTCATGAGTGAGAAAGGAGGGCTAAAGGCGAGTGAGAGGGCGCACGATTCGACCAGCAAGGTTGGCGGGAAGTCAAACTCGCCGAACCAGAAAACTTCTGTGCTTCAGGATGCGCCCATCGTTTTTGAGAGGCAATACCGTCTTTACGGCGCGGTCAGTGGGGTCGATCAACGGCAGCGTTTCGGTAATTACTTCGATTTTTTTTGGCGGGTCAAACGCCCCTCGGATGTCACCGTGCGTCTGGAATATCGCCAGGAGAAATTGCACGAACACGTCCAGGCGCAGGAGATCACATATGGAAACGTGCGTGGCACTCGCAAGACTGAATTCAAGGTAATCGGCGACGATTACTTGGATGACGGCCGCGTGATTGCATGGCGCTGCCTCTTAATCGCGAACGGCCGAATCGTGGCGGAAAACCGCTCGTTTCTGTGGGAATAAATGGCCGCAGGCGGCGCGCTTTGGTGTTCTTGCTCCCGTCAGCGCCATGCCGTTCCTCGAAGGTTCGAAGCGATGCGGCTCATTAAGAACTGCCCCCCGAATCAGTTGATGAGAGATTTTGTCGTGCGCGCGTAGGTTTGACAGCATGGGTTTCGGGCTGGTATCGTTTGAAAGAGTAACTGTGGACTCATCTATTCAAGTTGGGGTACGAGGGCCGACCGTATGGGTGAAAGTGGAGGGAAAAGGTAGTTTCCTCAATAGCGGCAACCTCAAGGAATTCTCGCGCGAAATGTTGGACCGCGGGTATCGCGAATTTGTGGTGGATTTGGCGGATTGCGCCATGATGGATTCCACGTTTATGGGAACTATGGCCAGCGTGGCATTGCGACTAAAGGAACTCGGGTGCGGCCACCTTCACATTGTTCATTGCGGCAATCGCAGTCAGCAACTTCTTTCCGGGCTCGGATTGGATCAGATATTCGATATCCACAGCGATGGCAGTGGTGCACCTGAATGTGAAGCGCTTGAACAAGCCTCCAGAAGCCATCCGCTAGATTCCCGAAAAAAGGAGCAGACAGAGACCATTCTCGAAGCGCACGAAGCGCTTTGCGAGGCGGCGCCGGAAAATGTCTTTCGCTTTAAGGACGTTCTCGATTTCCTAAGACAAGATCTTCATCACGAGACGTCTTCGAAGTAAGCTGGCCTCGCGCAATGTGGCCGACTCTTTTCCTTGGACTGCTTGTCGCGTCTCTGGCCGGGTGGGGTATCACTGCTTATCTCCAGACCCGGCGAATTCGCAGACTGGAGCGCTCGCATGAGGAGATTCAGGTCGAGGAGACACTCGTCTTCGATTTCCTCCATGGCTTGGGCGAAGCGTTCCGGGGAACAATTAGACCTCAGGAATTGCATCGACTCATTGTGGAGGGGGCCGTGCGCATTCTCGACGCACACGGCGGTGCGCTCTACGTCGCGGACCGGACAGGTGGCAGACTCATGCCCGGATTCATATCGAAGAGCTGTCCGCCCCTGGTAGATATCCCCCAAGATATTCTACAACAAGCGGCTGCCAATCCCATCACCTTGGAGACCTTCCTGCGGCTCCATACGGTTGGTGCGAATGAAGGACTGATTGGGCGCGTTTGGCAAACATGTCAGGCTGCTTGTATCAACGAATTCTCGGAAGCGCCGGAGTTGGCCAAATTGCGAGGAAGCGCTTTTGGCAGCGTGTCGGTCATGGTCACGGCGCTCCAGTATGGCGACCAAAACCTCGGTGTTTTGGCGGTTGCCAACGGTCCAATGGGTGCGCCCTTTTCGCAGGCTGATTTCGTCGTTTTTAAATCCATCGCCGAGCAATCGGCCTTTGCGCTCTACAACGCGATCATTTATTCGATGGCGAACGAAAAAAAGCGGTTGGATCACGACCTCGAAATTGCGCGAGACATTCAGCGCATCCTGCTCCCATCTGAAGCGCCGGCCATCAATGGGTTCGAAATCAGCGGGATTAATGTGCCAGCTCGCCAGGTAAGCGGCGATTATTTCGATTACATCCATGTCGATCAAGAGCGC
>Ga0137418_10003517_pt1 | contig 14389 bp, 19 predicted proteins | sample CZODoug3_1_2_16f_FD_122242 | JGI IMG/M metagenome (GOLD analysis project Ga0137418, IMG submission 122242) | Vadose zone soil fungal communities from Angelo Coast Range Reserve, California, USA - CZODoug3_1_2_16fungal (Hybrid Assembly) | ecosystem: Environmental > Terrestrial > Soil > Vadose...
GCTCCGCCTAGCCCTCGCGCAACTTATGCCCTGCCAGATTCCCCAGCCCGTCGTACGCTGCGTACTTATACATTTCGCTCAGCGTCGGATAATTGAAAACCTGCTCGATAAACTCGTTGATCGTCAGCCCTTTATCCAACACCATCATTCCGATGTGAATCAGCTCCGTAGCACTTTCTCCAATGATGCTCACCCCCAGCAATTTCTTGTCGCCCGGCGCGAACACAATCTTCACCAGCCCAGCGGTGTCGCCGGTAATGTGTCCCCGCGCATTGTTCTCATAGCGCGCGCGGCCCACGCAGTACTCGATCTTTTTTTCTTTACAAGAGTCCTCGGTTTCCCCCGCCGCGGAAATTTCCGGAATGGTGTAAATCCCCATCGGCAGCATCGATGCCACCCGCTGCTTATACTGAAATCCGAACGCATGGCATACCGCCACGCGTCCCTGCTCCATGGAAGTCGACGCCAGCGCCGGAAATCCGATCACATCGCCGGCCGCATAAATATTTGCCACGCTGGTGCGGAAATTTTCGTCGACCGCAAGGTACCCGCGGTCATTCACCGCCAGCCCCGCTTTTTCCAGCGCGAGCCCATCCACCGCCGCGCGCCTTCCCGCCGCAAACAGCGCCGCTTCGGTCTCCAGGTTTTTCCCGCTCTTCATGTGCAGGGTCGCACCACTCGCCGAATTCTCCACCTTCACCGGACGCTCGTTGAACCAGAACTCCATTCCCAATTCCTTCAGCCGGTCGCGCAGCCGCTCGGAAATTTCCGCATCCAGAAATGGCAGCAACTTGTCCCTGCCATCCACCAGCGTGACCTTTACGCCCAGCGCCATGAAAATCGAAGCGTACTCGCACCCAATCACTCCGCCGCCAATCACCGCCAGCGATTTCGGTATCCGGTCCATCTGCAAAAACGTGTCGGAATCAAAAGTGTGCACATCATCGAACGAAATCTCCGCCGGACGATTCGGCTTCGATCCGGTGGCAATCAAAATCACTTCGCCGCGCAATCGCCTTGTGTTGCCTCCATTCGTCGGCTGTCGAGTCTTCCCATCGCGCGTCGTCTCTCCATTGGTAACGACGACCGTATGGGCATCTTCAAACGCTGCTTGTCCCTCGACATATTCGATCTTGTGCAGCTCCAGATTCTTCAAAATCCGCCGCCGCTCCATCTCCACCACTTCCCGCTCGTGATGCATGAAATCATGAACGGTCAAATTCTCTTTCAACGAATAGTCAATTCCATAAAGTCCGCGCTGCCCCAGCCCGGAAAAATACAGCGCCGATTCCCGCAGCGTCTTGCTCGGCACCGTTCCGGTGTTGATGCAGCTTCCGCCAGGAACTCCCGCGCGCTCGATCACCGCCACTCGCTTGCCGAAGTACGCCGCCTGCGCGCCGGCCTTCTCTCCCGCCGGCCCGCATCCGATAATCACCAAATCAAACTGTTCCGTTCCTGCCACAAGTCCCTCCGGATTTTCCCAGCGCCTAACCCGCCGGCCCATAGCCTACCGGATTCTTGGCTTTCGAGCATCGCCTCAAATCCGTGGATTGCGAGACGGCAATCCGACCATGCCGTTTCCATCCATTTTTTCCATTGATGAAACGCAAACTTCTGCTGCTTGCGCGAAAACCGCCAGTGTTATCCTAGCTTTGAGTCCCAAGAGAGGCCCGAAATGGCTGCTCAATTTGTTCTACCTGGCAAAGTTTATCTGGTGGGAGCCGGACCCGGCTCGGCCAAAATGCTCACCCTTCGCGCTGCGGAGCTGCTGCGCCAAGCGGATGTGGTCCTGCATGACGACCTCGTTTCGGCCGAAGTCCTGGCGCTAATCCCTGCTCATACTGCCGTGCATAACGTCGGAAAGCGTTGCGGCTTCAAACGCGCCACCCAGGAAGAGATTCAGCGCCGCATGATCGCGGCGGCGCAGGCCGGGCAATCCGTGGTGCGCCTGAAAGGCGGGGACCCGCTGATTTTTGGCCGTACCGGAGAAGAGATTCGCGCGCTGCGCGAAAACGGAATCGAATTTGAAATTGTTCCGGGAATCACGGCGGCCACCGCGGCGGCCGCGGCTGCGCAGATTCCGCTGACCGATCGCGACTGCGCGTCGAAGTTGGTGATTGTGACCAATCACCCGTCTCCGGAAAAAGATTCGCGTGACTGGCATCGCAGCATTTCCCGGGACGCCACGCTGGTGTTCTACATGCCCGGCGGAAACTTTGCGCCGCTGCGTGAAGAGCTGCGCGCAAGTGGACTGGACCTGGACACGCCGTGCCTGTTGGTTTCTCGCGCGTCGCAAGCTGGCCAAACCATGTTGCGCACTTCGCTGCGCTGGCTGGCGGAAACCGAGGCAATTCCCGCGCCGGCTGTGCTGATCGTGGGAGCTGCGGTTGCCGGTGCGAACGCCGAAGAATGGACTCCGGCGGTAATTCCCGCGCAAGACTCTTTCGGCATAACCCAGGAAATTTCGCTTTCGCTGGACGAATCCAAAGCAGTCGACGAAAACACCTTCGCGCTCTAGTGTACTGAACAGGTATCCGGCAGGTTACTTTTTTACAACTAGAATGCTCAGGCCGACTGGCTCCTGGCAACAAACTCGCCGGACCGTTCCGCCGCTTCCTTCACCAGAACACCCATTTTCGGATGGCTCGGTTCCAAATCCACATGCACTCCATGATTCCCCAGCGTCTCCGAAGTGGTCGGCCCGATGGAGGCAATCATCATTCTGTTCAGTGCGTCTCGAAGTTTGTCCGATGTACCGATCTCTTCCGCCAACCGAAAAAAATGGATCACCTGAACGGAGGTAGTAAACAGCGCCACGTCAACATTCCCGGTCACCACTTGGGAAATCGCGGTGCGCAGCGGCTCTACATCGATCGGCAGCGCCCACTGGTAAACCGCAACCGCAGTGACAATCGCGCCGCGTTCCTTGAGCGCGCCGAGAAATTCTCGGTTCGAAACTCCATACTCCTGTACCGCAACTCGCTTCGCGTGCAAGCCTCCGGGAAGATCGTGCAAGCCGGCAAGCAGTTCATGCCAGGTACACGGTTCCGGCGCGGTGAACGCTACAGGAACATTCCATTCGCGCAATACCGAGAGCGGTTTGGGTCCGCGCGCGGCGACTTGCACCAGCCGCAATGCCTGAACAAATTTGTCGGAAGATAGTTCCTCAGAAATCGCCTGGCGCAAAGCGCGAGCGCCGACGCCCGTCAAAAAAATAACCAGATCGTAGTGGCCGGCAATCAGTTCACGGGAAAAACGAATAGCTTCGGGATTTTCTTTTAGTGGCACTTCGCGCATCGCGGGAGCGGAAAGCGGCTTGCCGGAATACGTCGCAATCAGTTTGGAGATTTCCGGAGCGCGACGACTCTCCAGAGAGAGCACCCGCAATCCATGAAAATTATTTTCGGCAGACATCGCTCACCAAAACACATCGTATCAAGTAAAGTAGAAAGAAATAATAATTTTAAATTCAATTATGGCGATGCGAGCGGTCAACTAAATCGCAGCGCCGGAGACGCCGGAAATTACCGGCGACTTGCGGTCCACAGGGATGCCTCCGAAAATTGCGTTGAGGTATGGTGGCCAAACGGGTGGCGGCAGGCAAACTCATCGTTTGGATTGATGGAATCCAAGTTTTTGAAAGAAGGGGACGGGTGCAGTCTGCGGGCCGCGCTGTAGGAGACAAACTGGTGCCCGGGGTGGGAGTCGAACCCACATGAGGAAAAATCCCCGGAGGATTTTAAGTCCTCAGCGTCTGCCATTCCGCCACCCGGGCGACTGGCAATACAAATTTAGCGAACGGGGACTATTCGCGCAACACACTGGGCGGAGATGTGACTGGTGACTCGTGACTAATGACTTGTGTGGGAAGACGGCTGAGTTGGCGTGCGCGGTTGCGACCGAAGCGATCAGAGCTGGATTTGGATGAGCTGTGAATTGGAAGAGGAGCGCACGGATTGTGCGTGGCCAGCGAGCATGCCGGCAGTGGTGATGCCGGTGCGGATGAAAGATTTTTCGCAGTCGGCGGAAGATGGGCCGCGCATGCTGCCTTCCATGAAAGCCAGGCCGGGGCAGCGGGTGCAGGTGCCGAGGTGCGAGCACGAAGAGCAAGTAGAAAGGTCCTTGGCGCGGATGGAGCGCACTTCGCTGAATTGCGAGGAGTTTTTCCAGATATCCGAGAAGGATTGCTGACGAAGATCTCCACAGGGCAACGGAAATTGCACGCAAGGGTAGACCAAGCCCCACGGCGAGACGTAAGCCGAAGTGTGGCCGGCACTGCAGGGAATGCCTTCGCGAATTTCTTCATCGACCGGCGCGGGCGGCGCGCAGAAATCGCTGACGTTGTTGACCATGCGCTCGTCGTGAAAAAGTTCGTGGAGCTGCTCAGGCGGCAAACGCAAGTCGAGAACGCCAGAATCTCCATTGAGCATCGGAGTGATAGTGGGATCGAGGGTGTATTGCGAGCCGGTCTGGTGCGCCAATTCCTGCACGCCGATGTTGTCTCCGGCGTTGCTGCGCATCAGCACGTTGGCGAAAGTGACTTTCAATCCGGCGGCGCGCATCAAGCGAACGCCTCTGAGAGTTTTTTCCAGCGATCCAGGCAGCTTGGTGATCGCATCATGCACTTCAGGCTTGTGCGAATAGATGCTGACCTGAACCTGTTCGACGCCAAGTTCGCGCAAGCGGAGGGCTTCTTTTTCGCGGATGAGCACGGCGTTGGTCTTGAGCTTGACGTTAAAGCCGAGTTCGCGGGCAAATTCGATAATTTCAAAACAGTCGCGGCGAAGCAGCGGTTCACCGCCGCTGATGGTGAGGAAAAAAGTGCCGGCATCGGCGATTTGCTGAAGGTAATTGCGAATTTCCGCGGTGTTCAACTCGCTGTCGCCGTCGTGCTCCAGATAGCAGTGTTCGCAGCGCTCATTGCAGCGATAGGTGACGTCCAGATGAACGCTCAGGGGCACGCCAAGGTTGAGGGCCGAGCGGTTCAGGCGTTCCATCAAACTCATGGGCGGGTTCATTGGCGGGCTGACGGTCTGGATTGCCGACTGGCTCATGGCGTGACCAGCGCAGGAGCGGGCACCGGTGCGAGCGCGAGCGCGTTGGGATCAGGGATAGGTGCATCCGCGACGAACAAGATTCCGTGACCAGCCAAACCCGCGACAAATTCCTGGGCGTCACGAAATGCCTCGGCGAATTCCACTTCAAAGGCCGAACAGATGCGTTGTTCGACGATGTCCGCGAGCGAGGTCTGGCCGTCAGCGGATTGCCAGATTACCGCGGCGACGGGACTCAAGTTGAACAGAGTGGAATCGGTGGCCGACATGATAATCAATTCGTCGCCGAGTTGCCGGGCGGCGACCGAACGGCTGCGCGCGATGTAGCAGTTGCTCATTGAATGAGCTCCCAGCCGCGGCCATCGCGAGTAAATTCCATTTCCATCACTTCCACGCTGGACACCAGGCGGACCACGGAATCGAGGACCCGTTCGACGAGTTCACTATCCTGGGCGAAAAAGAGTACGTGGCGCATCAACGAACGAATGGCTTGGGAATCGCTGACCGGCGAAAAACGGTTTTGCTTGCTTTGCTTGAGCAGGCAGACGCGCTGAATGGGAGCAGATTCGTTGGCTCCGGAGCGTGCCAGTTCACCAGCGAACGGCGTGCCGTAAGCGCGATAGCCGTGGCCATCCTGGCGAATATAGGAAATCTCATCGGTAAGCACGGTGGCGTCGGAAGGAGCCAGCCGCGCGGTGGTGGTCTTTCCGGTGCCGGAGATTCCTGCAAAAAGAAACGCGCGACGATTTCGAATGGCGCTGGAAGCGTGGAGTTGGAAACCGCCTTCCATGGCCAGCAGCAAGGAATGGGTGATGCGAAGGACCGTGTCGATGGAATAGGGATTGGCGGACATGCGAACGATGCCTTCCCGGCGGCGCAGGTCCCATTCGGCGCGAAAATCGCCACGGCGCAAAGACCAGGTCGAACCATCTCGAGAAACGTCAACATCCTCATCCGCCATTCTCTGGTTGGCAGACAACTGCACATCGAAACGGCACGCTGGCACTGCCGACGGATTCAAAAACCCCTGATAGCGGTCTTCCAGCATGCGACGAAAATTCAGGTCATCCGTGCGCAATTCAATGGGCGTCCCACCGATTTCGACGGTGATGGCGTGCAGCGCCAGATCCTTAGGCGGCATCGCGTTGCGTTCCAGGAGTGCGGCAGGCATCAGACGGACTCCATGGTGGAATCGAAAGAAGCCGCCGAGAGCGGAGCGTTGCTTAGAGGATCCTTGCTTAGAGGATCCTGGCGCAGGGAATGACCGGCGCGCAACTCATGCCAACGGATTAAGAGCGCTGCGGCGGCAGAAGAGCGCCGAACGAAGAAGCGCAGTAGGCGCTGATGAAGGGTGCTGGTGGCAGCGAGCGGGAAGGGTTTACCGGCGCGCTGCAGTGAAGTTACGCGGCCAAGAATTTGGCTGCGCAAAACCGGCGGATCGTCCTGCGGCAAAGCATCGCCGCGCAAAATGTAAATGTGCTGTGGAGTGTTGTCCAGAACCCGCACGAGCCGGTGAATCCGGAATTCGCCGTCGCGACGAACCAACAAAGCTTCTCCATAGTATGGGACTTCACCAGGGCTGAAGGATTTGATAGTCAGGCAGTCGCCAGGAACGATAGCGGGCAACATGCTGGTGCCGCGAGCGACAAACCTGACGTCGGAGGATCGCAGCAAGATCTCTGCGGCAAGTTCAAGATGCACGGCATTGCGCGAATTGGAACGAGCAGTCATGGGCGTCGAACTGATCAAGAATTCTTCCGGTTAAATCGGCAGGAACCCTGCGTCGGCGAGACTTTACCGCAGGCCAACGCCATGGTTTCAAACACGCGCTCGTGCTCGAAAACAGGCTTGGCGTACTCCAGCTTCTTCTTGGCGTCGTTTGCAGCGCCGTTCGCAGCTCCAGATTTGCCGTTCCCGGTTTCAGCCGGCCGTCGAGCGTTCATTTACGTCCCGCTTGGGGATACTTGCCGGTTTTGGCGAAGTTATACAGAACCATGCCGCGAGGCGAAAACTGACCAAGAAATGTGGAAATCGCTAGAACGCCACTCACTGAGGCGATCCGCATTCGACGTTGACGAGCCATGACTGTCTCCGAACATATTCTGTGCTTCCGGCACTGTCCCCGCTAAGGCTCTTACTGCCTTGAGCGCACGGAACCGACCAGGTTCCGATGACAGACAAACAACTGGAGCCGTTGAAGCAGAAAAACCAAGTTTTACCAGCCGGGGGACAGGCGCTAGTACCACAAAGGCGAACCCTGCATATATTAGAGACGTCTAATGGCACGGTGTCTGCTGAAATTGTGATTCCGCGACGCTAAACGGTTAAGTATCAACGAGCTACTGTACTTTCGGCCGTTTTCGCACGATGATCACGATGATAAGGTTGAATTGACGGAAGCAGAAGCGTTCCACGTCGGGACACGCGCTGGAGCTGATGTCGCTTATTGAGACAGGCTCGTAGCGAGTCAAGGTCCGTCGGGCATTCGAAGAGCAATCAGCGCATTTCGGATGTTTTGCCGTGCAATGTTGGCTCTCGTGCGGTGTCGACTCTCGTGCGATGATGACTGAGGTACGCGATCCCGCACGATTGGGCCGGAAGCAGCTGGCTCCTCAAAACGCAGGTGCTTGCCGGAAACATGCGGAAAGTCGAGCACTTGCACTTTACAAAGTGAACCTGTATATAACCATTACCTACTCGCAGCTGATTCAAGCCGGAAAGTTGACAGGTTGGGCGAAAGCACCCGCAAATCTATGGATAAGATTGTCATAAGTCCCAACGAAATCACGGAGATAAAGGAAACGCCAGACCAGCCTGCGCGGATCGAGCCAAAGCTGCCGCCGGCGATTCCGTGGTGGGCGAGGGTGTCAGTAGGTCTCCTGGTGCTGCTCCTGCCGCTGCTTTGCCTGGTGACGATTATCTTGCGGGTGGCGTTCCGCGGGCAGACACCGCGGATCCGCTATGCCTGGACGAGTTTTCTGTCGACACTATTGATCGTCAGCGGATTTCTGACCTCGGCTGGCTCGGTGCTGTTTTTTTCGGTTGGCGGATCTTTCCAAGCGCCAATTGCGGGAAACGGACTCTCCGAATTGGATGAGCGCACCATCTTCCCTGCTCTGCCTGCCAGCAAGGAGTTGAGCGGCTCGGACGCCTCGCAGGAACTGAAGCCTCTGGTCGCGGTGATTTCGCCGATGGGGCAATCGATGATCTGGAAGCGCGATATGCTGTCGAACAGCTTCGGCGCGGGGCTACTACTGGAGGCGAACGACAAGGGATATCTGTTCGCCACGGCGCGGCACGTGATCGGGCTGGGAGACTGGACGCTGAAGGACAAGCACCGCGCGCTGCTTTCGCTGGCGTCGGGAATCTGGTCGGACGCCGAAGTCGTCGCGCGGCACACCAATCTGGACCTGGTGCTGGTGTGGGTTCCGAGGCATTCCGGAAACGCGGACTTCGTGCAGCCGATCGCCAATGCCAAAGAGGGTGAATCTATTTTCGTGATTGGGCATCCGGAAGGATTGAAATACACGCTGAGCACCGGAATCGTTTCGCGCATGGAGAACAGCACGATTCAGATTTCCGCACCGATCAGCCCGGGCAATAGCGGCGGTCCGGTTTACGATCAACAAGGAAATTTATTGGCGGTGGTCAGCTTCACAATGGACAAGAGCTACCAGCCCAACGCGGAAAATTTGAATTTCGCGGTGACCGCGCAGGCGATTTTGAAGGAAGTTGGCTGGGAATTTGGCAAAGACGGGCGGGAACGTTTGCAGGAATATCTGAAAGCGATGGCGGCGAAGCAGGATAAAGTTCAGAAAGTGATCCCGAATTGAGAAGTTCTGGAGTGCAGTGCGCATTCGCCGCGACGGCGGAATGTGGAGCTGCGAACATCTTCAGGTTAGAACAAAGAACAATCAAATTATTTCATAGGGACCGGTAAACGATGGCCACGATCAACGTGACAGTGTACGACTCGACAGAAAACAAGAGAGTTCCGGTGGAATTGCCGGACGACGCTCCGTGCAACAAAATTATCGTGGTGCTGATTCAGAAATTGCGGCTGCCGACCAACGGCCCAGATGGCGCGCCGTTGAGCTACAAATTCCATCACAAGAATTCCGGGCGGCAAATCCAGGATTCACAAACGTTGGCCGAGGCTGGGGTCAAGGATGGGGACATCCTGAGGCTGCAGCCGGAAATCACGGCGGGCTGAGGATGACCCCGCCGATTCCGGTACGCGTCGGCGAAGAAGAAGTTCACGAGGACCGGTACAGCCGGTTCCGGCTGATTCCGTGGTGGGATCAGAATAAACTGCGGTCCGCGAAGGTGCTGGTGATTGGCGCGGGCGCGTTGGGCAACGAAATCCTGAAAAATCTGGCTTTGCTGGGATTCGAACGGATCGTGATCGTGGATCTGGACCGGATCGAGGAGTCCAATCTTTCCCGGACAATACTGTTTCGCGGCAGTGATGTGGGGTCGTATAAGGCGGACGTAGCGGCGAGAAGCGTTGCGGCGCTGGCGCCGAGCGCGAAGGTCAAATCGATTGTCGCGAACGTGGTGCAGCATTGCGGACTGGGGCTGTTCGCCTGGAGCGACGTAATCATTGCGGGGCTGGACAATCGTGAAGCGCGGCTGTGGATCAATCGTTGCGCCTGGAAGATGAACCGGCCGTGGATCGACGGCGCGATCGAAGGGATTAACGGAGTAGCGCGGGTGTTCGAAGCGGGTAACGCTCCGTGCTACGAGTGCACGCTGGGCGAAACCGATTGGAAATTGCTGGAGCAGCGGATGTCCTGCAACCTGCTGCTACGGGAAGCCAATACCGAGGGGAAAATTGCCACCACGCCGACGATTTCTTCGGTGATTGCGGGAATTGAAGTGCAGGAAGCGGTAAAGCTGCTGCACGGAATGCCGACCCTGGCCAGCAGCGGATTTGTTTTTGAAGGGCTGAATCACACTTCGTATAGAGTCAGCTACACTGCGAATCCCGATTGCATGAGCCACTTTACGTTTGCCACGGTGACCGAGCTGACGCAAAAATCGAGCGACTTGACGCTGGAAGATTTGCGGCGGCGCGGCGGCGCGGATTTGGGTTCGGAAAAAGCGGTCGTGGAATTCAGCCGCGACATCGTGCATGAGCTGGAATGCCCGCAATGCGGCGCGAAGGAAGAGGTTTTCGCGCCGGTTGGCAGTATCAAGTATGAACAAGGGCGGTGCCCGCGCGACGGGCAAATGCGCGTGGTAAAAACGATTCACAGTTACGACGGAACCGAGAGTTTTGGCGGGCGGAAATTAGATGCGCTGGGTTTGCCGTTATTTGATGTGTTCAGCGTGCGCTCGGAGGATGCGGAGCGCGCATACCTGATAGCGGGCGACAAGTCCGCGGTCCTGGGAGACGGGCTTTAACCGAACAATCACCATGGGTAAACGCAAACCAGACCAACGGCAGCCGCGAGTGACCATCGAAGGCGAGGTGCTTCGCCAGATCCGGCAGCACGCGCGCTCCAACAGCAAAACCGAAGTCTGCGGCGTACTGATTGGCGAAGAGCTTGGAAACGGATTGAGCATCACCGCGCGGATACCGGGGCTCAACGCGGCACAAGCGGGAACTTACGTTACCTTCACGCAGGACACGTGGGAACACATCTACAAAATCAAGGACAAGGATTTTCCGGACGAGCGGATCGTCGGGTGGTACCACTCGCATCCCGGTTTTGGAGTTTTTCTATCGGATCACGATACTTTCATTCACAAGAATTTTTTCTCGTCCATGCTGCAGGTAGCTTGGGTGTACGACCCGCACAGCGATGAAGAAGGCTGTTTCGGCTGGGCCGGCGAGCGCATCGAACGGCTCTCTGAAATTCATGTGAAGGATGACAAAGGCGGCGAAGAGGCCGGCGAAACCGGTAAACCGGAGCCGGTCGGCGGAATCGAAGAAGACCAAGAAGCCGAGGAGTCGGACGAGGGCCTGGAAACCGGTCCGCCAGTCTGGCTGAAATGGGTTTTGACGGTGATGTCGCACATCTTGCTGATGGCCATCGCGTTCGTGGCCGCGTGGATTTTTTTCCCCCGGCAAATTATTTTCTTCGTGGACCTGTATAACCGGACGATCATCCAGGCGCCGCCAGGAACCCACGTGAGTCCCGACGGAAAACTGGTAATGCCGAGCGAGCTGGGGCAGCAGTTGGAACGAGAATTGAAGCCAGCACCGCCGGAAATTACTCCGCCGCCAGCACCAAAAACCGACAACGGGAAGGATTCAAATGTCCCCAGAAAATAAGGACAAGTCCATCAAGATCACGATGGACGATCTGGCTAATGTTTCGGTGCCCGACCCTGCCGCGCTTCTTCCAACCACCCAGAGCGCGGGCGGAGCAAAGGTTTACGGGTCGATCAACGAAGCTTCGGATCCGCAGACCCAAGTCACGGAAGAAAAGGGCAGCCTGTTGCTGCAGGGATGGTTTTATCTGGGAGTTGCGGGCTTGGTGGGGGCGCTGCTTGGTTGGGGAGTTTGCGAGCCGTGGTTTGTCGATGGGCCGGATCGGCGGGTATGGCAAAGTTTCTTGCTCACGGCACTAGTCGTGACACTGCAGTGTGTGGCCTACGCCATTTCAGAGAGCATCGTTGAACGGTCACCAAAAAAAGCGCTGATCCGAGGCGGGCTGGCCATTCCAATCGGCCTGGTGCTGGGAGTAATGATCAGTTTCTTCGCAGGAATTGTGTTCATGATCACCACGGGGTTAGTCGGCGCCTTGGGAGTGCAAACGGCGCGCAACCCAGCGTTTTGGCTGGCCAGAGGGATCGCCTGGATGGTGTTGGGAGTGGCGGCTGGTGCGGCCTACGGAATAATCGGAATGTCCGCAAAAAAGGCGTGGTACGGAATTCTGGGTGGAGCGATCGGCGCGGGTCTTGGAGGAATGCTGTTCGACCCAATCGCACTGGCTACCAAGGGCGGCGCGGTCAGCCGGGGCGTTGGATTTGGCCTGTTGGGAATGGCGACGGGAGTCGCGATGGGCCTGGTAGAAAGCGCGCTGAAGGATCGCTGGCTATACGTGACCGCCGGTCCGCTGGCCGGCAAACAATTTATTTTGTACAAGCCGCGCACCATGATCGGCAGCGACCAGAAATGCGATATTTACCTTTTCAAAGACAGCAATATTTTGAAAGAGCACGCGATCGTTGAGCTGGCCGGATCGCGAATCATGCTGCTGGCAATTGGCGCGACCTACGTGAACGGCCAGCCGGTGCGGCAACAGGTGCTGATGAGCGGTGTGGTGGTGCAGATCGGGCGCTACGCGTTCCGTTACCAAGAGAGGCAGCGGAAGTGAATCCGATCTGCCCCTATTGCCGGACCGAGGTCGGCGACGCCGAGGGCGAGCGCAAGGATTGCCCCGGGTGCGGAACGCCGCATCACGCGGATTGCTTCGCGGAAAATGGCGGCTGCACCATTTTTGGATGCGCAGACGCGCCATCGGACGAAGCGAAGGTCACCGTCGCCGGAACTGATTTAATGGGGAATGTGGTCACTCGGCAGACGGCGACGCCTACTCCGGCGCCAGTGTCGCGGCCGGGATTATCGCTGGGTGCGGGATACACGACATTTCGCGCGCCAAGGTATGAAGCGCCGCAAACTCCGCCGCAATCCGCTGCGGACGCTGGGAGCACTCAGATTCCCCCGCCGCCACTCGCGGGACCTGGCACGGCCCCTCCGCCTCAAGCCGGGCCCGCGCCGTATGTTGCGTCGGCGCCCGCTCCGCTGGTGTACTACGTTCCACCGCCGCAGCCGAAGACCCGGGTAATCTTCGTGCTGCTGGGAATTTTTTTGGGCGGCCTGGGAATCCACAATTTCTACGCAGGCTACATCAAGAAGGCTACCGTGCAACTTTGTATTACAGTGTTGACATGTTTTTACGGCGCGGCGATCAGCTGGCCGTGGGCCATCATTGAGATTTGCACTGTTAATAAGGATGCGGACGGGACGGAGTTTGTCTGACGGAGGCAAAAGCGGATGAACTATTTTATTAAACGTGAGTTGAATGAGTACGGGCCGTATTCGCTGGCGGACTTGCAAAAATACGTGGCGTCCGGAAATGTGCTGCTGACTGACTTGTGCCGCAGCGAAGGATTGACCGATTGGGTGCCGGTTTCGCAGGTGCTCGGAAATATTCCGGTGCCGGTGGCCGCGCCCGCTCCGCAACCGGTTGCCGGTACGGTCTATGGCGGTCAGCCGGCGTACGGCGGACCTGCGGGTTATGCAGCGCCAGCTTCGCCGCAATATCCTCCGCCGCCCTCGCTGCACTGGGGCGTCGCGGTTTTGTTAGGCGTGCTGACCTGTGGGCTGTTCGGCTGGGTGTGGGCCTTTATTCAGGCAGCGTGGGTCAAAAAAGTTCAACCCGAAAGCAAGGCTCTGATCTATTACGGGATTTCAGTCGGCTTGTTTGTTCTGATGTTCGGCACCGCCTTTGCGGCTGGAGCATCCGGAAATCCTGGAGCGGCCAATAGCCCACTCTTTCTGCTCTTTCGCATTGGCGGCGGAATCATGTGGCTGGTGTCAGCGTTCAATATGAGGACTTCGATCGAAGATCATTTTAATGGACCTGAACCGATTGGATTGTCATTGAACGGAGTAATGACATTTTTCTTCAGCATCTACTATTTCCAATATCACTTTACCCGGATCAACGAAATGAAGCGCGCGCAGATGGGCGGCTACCCGCGATGATTTCGGCGCGGGCAGCGGCGAACAGTTTTGCAGCGGCAGCTGCGGCAGGTGCCGCGCTGCTGTACCAATTTCCGCCGGCGGAATATTCGTTTTATCCGCAATGCCCGTTTTACGCGTTGACCCACCACTATTGTCCGGGATGCGGAGCGACTCGCGCCTTAGCGGAGATGCTGCACGGCCACGTTGCCGCGGCCTTGCATTTTAACGCAGCGGTCACGCTGCTGGCTCCAGTGCTACTCTGGTATTTCGCGAAAATGTACTGGACCGCGGTGCGCGAAAATCGGGTCGTGTGGCCGCAAGTACCAGCGTGGGCGTGGAGCGCCGCGCTGGCGTGCGTTTTGCTTTTTGCAGTGGCGCGAGATTTAACGCACACTATTTTGTAGGAGCCCAGAAACCTTCCGATGCTTTCGCCACGTATCCGCCGATTGAAGCTGGACCAGGAATTGTTGGTGCAGCGATTTTCCGGCTGGCCACTGATCCAAATTTCCGGCACCGCGGGAATGCCGCCGGAGGTCTACCGATTTGTCTACAACATTAAGGGACTGTTCGTTTCGGCGACCGGCGACATCCAGGAACGCGAGCAGCACTACCTGGAGGTAAGCCTTTCGCTCGG
>Ga0137418_10003520_pt1 | contig 14385 bp, 13 predicted proteins | sample CZODoug3_1_2_16f_FD_122242 | JGI IMG/M metagenome (GOLD analysis project Ga0137418, IMG submission 122242) | Vadose zone soil fungal communities from Angelo Coast Range Reserve, California, USA - CZODoug3_1_2_16fungal (Hybrid Assembly) | ecosystem: Environmental > Terrestrial > Soil > Vadose...
TCTACCCCCGGTGCGCAGATCTTCGTGCGCGTCGGCGGGCAGGGGCCGGCGGTCGTGTTGCTCCACGGCTACGGAGAGACGGGTGACATATGGGCGCCGCTCGCCGCCCGGCTGGCGCGCGGCCACACCGTCGTCGTGCCAGATCTGCGCGGCATGGGCCTCTCCTCCCACCCGGCCGGTGGCTACGACAAGAAGACCCAGGCGGGCGACGTCGCCGCCGTCCTCGACACGCTCAAGATCGACAAGGTCGATCTCGTCACCCACGACATCGGAAACATGGTCGGCTACGCCTTCGCAGCGGGCCAACCGGGACGCGTCACGAAATTCGCCCTCCTGGATGCACCGCTGCCGGGCGTCGGCCCATGGGACGAGATCCTGAAGAATCCGCTGCTCTGGCACTTCCGTTTCGGCGGCCCAGATATGGAACGGCTGGTCAAGGGGCGCGAGCGGATCTATCTCGACCGCTTCTGGAACGAATTCTCGGCGGATCCGAAGCGCTTCGATGAAGCCTCACGCCGGCACTACGCCAGGCTGTACGCCCTTCCTGGCGCCATGCACTCCGGCTTCGAGCAGTTCAAGGCCTTCGATCAGGATGCCCTCGACAACAAGGCGTTCGTGGCCAAGGGCATGCTGGCCATGCCAGTGCTGGCGGTGGGCGGCGAGGCATCGTTCGGCCCGATGATGGCGGTGGTCATGCGCGCCGCCGCCAGCAACGTCCAGGAGGTCGTCATTCCCCACTCCGGGCACTGGTTGATGGAAGAGAATCCGACCGCCACGGTTTCCACCATCGTGGACTTCCTCCACTGAGCAGGCTCAACGTTGCCCCTGGGATGGACGACCAACACGTCGCGCCGGGCGGCCGCCCGATCGACTAGTGGAGACTCGACCCACCCGATCGGCTGCAGCTCGTACCGCTCCGTTTACGTTAATATCCACGACCGTCATGACACCCTTGTCGATTCGTCCCGGGGAGCGGGGAGACCAAGCGGCGATCTTGGCGCTCGCGGAGCGGCTCGGGGCGTTCGGCCCCACCACCCGCTCCGCCCAAGAGATCGCAGCGCGCGAGCGGCGGGCACTGGCGGACGCCCTCGCGCGTCCTTCGCCGGGATCCGCGCTGCTTGTTGCGCACCAGCGGGATCGCGGCCTGGTCGGCGTGCTGCTCTTGGAGACGCGGCGGGACTACTTCACGGACCAGGCCCATGGACACGTGGCGATTCTCGCCGTTGCGCGCGAGGCCGAGGGCCAGGGTGTGGGCCAGGCATTGCTCGACGCAGCGGATGAGTGGGGACGACGCCGCGGCTTCCGGCGGCTGACCCTCGCCGTCTTCGCCGACAACGCCCACGCCAAGGGATTCTACGCCCGGCTGGGGTGGCGCACCGAGCTCGAGACCCTGTTCAAGACGCTCTGAGGCATGCTCAACGTCGGACTGGTCGGTTTCGGCTTCGCCGGTAAGACGTTTCACGCACCCGTCATTCGCGTGGTGGAAGGTCTCCGCCTCACCACCATCGTGCAGCGCCATGGGGGGGGTGCGCCGGACCCGCGCTATCCGGATACGGACTTCGTCCACAGCGTCGACGAACTGCTCCGCAGGGCCATCGACTTGGTCGTCATCGCCACCCCCAATACATCGCACCACCCGATCGCAAAACAGTGTCTTGAGGCCGGACGCCACGTCGTCATCGATAAGCCGTTTACGACCACGATCGCGGAAGCCGAGGAGTTGGTGCGTCTGGGCGACGTGAAGCGGCGGGTGCTGTCGGCCTACCAGAACCGCCGGTACGTGGGAGACTTCATCACGCTGCGAGCACTGCTGTCGGAGGGTGTGCTTGGCCGCGTCACCACGTTCGAATCTCACTTTGACCGTTTCCGCCCCGAGCTGAGACCGGGCGCATGGCGCGAGCAGCCCCTGCCTGGCTCGGGCCTGTGGTTCGACCTGGGAGCGCACCTGCTCGATCAGGCATTGGTCTTGTTCGGAATTCCGCAAGCGATCTCCGCCGACATCCGCATCGAGCGCCCCGGTGCGGCCGCGGACGACGCGTTCGACGTCGCGCTTCATTACCCGCACATGCGGGCATACGTTCGGGCATCCATGCTGGCGGCCGCACCGGGGCCGACCTTCGCTGTCCACGGCACCAAAGGCTCGTTCATCAAATTCGGGCTCGATCCGCAGGAAGCGGCGCTGAAATCCGGCCGCCTGCCCGACGAACCGGGCTGGGATACAGAGGCTCCCGAGATGTACGGCCGGCTGACCACGCCCGAGGGAACGCGCACGGTTGCGACCACGCCCTCGACCTTCACGCACTATTATGAGAACGTCCGCGACGCGATCCTCGGGAAGGCACAGCTGGCGGTGACGGCGGAACAGGCACTCGACGTCATGCGCGGACTGGAGCTGGCCGTGGCCAGCAGTCAGAAGCGCTGCGTCCTTCCATGGCCCGCCTCAACGTAGCGGCGAACTGACCCCTGGGAACGTCGCACCCCTGCACCGTGTTCTGGAGAACAACCGAGGGACTATGACCGGTACGCCGCCCGTCGTCACGGTGAGTTTGCTGACACGCATGCTCGTGGAAGCCTTCGAGGGACCTCCGGGCCCATGGACCTATTTCACCGACGCGTCTCCCGGAACCGGCATCTTCGCGACGATCGGCGGGCTGAGCGCCGTCCAGGCGTCGGAGCGGGCGGGACCCGGCCACACGACCATCGCTGGTCACATCCACCACGTGAGTGAGAGTCTCGTGTTGTCGACGCGTGGACTGCGCGGCGAGCAGACGTCGCGGGATCGCGGGCGCAGCTGGACGGTATCCACGGTGGACAACGCCGAGTGGGCCGACTTGCAGGCTCAACTGCGCCGCGAGTACCACAGTCTGCGGGTAGCCGTGGAGACGCACGCCGTGTGGGACGAGGACGCGTTGGGCGTGGCGATCGGCGCGATCGCGCACGCGGCGTACCACCTCGGCGCCATCCGCCAGCGATTAGCACCTCGCGACTAATCGCCCGAGGGCCATTAGGGCTATCGGCGTCTCATCCCGAGTCGTATATCTCAGGCCGGAGCTACGATGAGTACCTCGACCCATCCCGTTCCAACGGACTCGTCGCACGACCCTGCCGACGAGGCTCAACCGCAGACGGGCTCTCTGCTCGCTGCGACACGGCGAATTCTGGAAATGATCGCCGCCGGCGCGAGGCTCACGGACATCCTCACGAATCTGTGCGCGGCGATCGACGAGCAGCAACCCGACATGATGTCGATGGTGTCGCTCCTGGATCCTGATGGTCAGCGGCTGTGGCCCGCCGCCGCCCCCCGCGTGCCCGCCGATTTCGTGCGAGCGCTGAGCCCGTTCCCCGTCGGTGAGACCATGGGCTGTTGTGGCACCGCGGCCGCTCGGAAGCAGTGCGTCATCGTCTCCGATGTCGCGAGCGATCCCCTGTGGTCGGGGCTGCGCGACGGACAATCACGGGAGGCGGCGCTCGCGCGGGGGCTTCGGGCCGCGTGGTCCCAGCCCCTGATTTCAAGGGACAATACGGTGCTCGGGACATTCGGCCTGTTCCACGGCACGGTACGAAGTCCCAGCAGCCGCGAGCTACGACTGATCGAGGATGCGGCCCACATCGCCGTCATCGCCATCGAAGGGGAACGATCGCAGACCGCTCTGAGGAAGGCGTTTCTCGAAATCAAGACCTCAGAGCAGGAGCTGCGGTCCATTGTCGACGCGATACCTCAGACCATCGTCGTCCTCGGACCGGACGGCAATGTGCTCTACGCCAACCGCTCTGTCCTCGAGTACACGGGATTCACCACCACAGAAGTGCTGGCTGCGGATTTCCGCAGTCGGTTCTTTCATCCCGAGGACCTAGCCCGACTGGGGGATGCCCGCCGCGAGGGGCTATCCCGCGGCGTGCCCTTCGAGATCGAGTGGCGCGTGCGACGCCAGGACGGGCAGTACCGCTGGTTCCTCATCAGCTACCGCCCGCTGCGGGACGAGCAGGGCCGGTTGCTCCGTTGGTATGCGACGGGCACGGACATCGACGATCGCAAGCGGGCCGAAGAGCGGATGCGCAGCGAAAACCTCGCGTTGCGTGAAGACATCGACCGCTCCTCGATGTTCGAGGAGATCGTGGGCTCATCCCCGGCCCTGCGGCGTGTCCTGGCGCAGGTGACGAAGGTGGCCACGACCGATTCCACGGTGCTCATCCTGGGCGAGACCGGGACCGGCAAGGAATTGGTCGCGCGCGCTATTCATAAGCGCTCCAGACGCTCGACCCGGGCCTTCATCCGTGTGAACTGTGCGGCCATGCCGCCGTCGCTCATCGCCTCCGAGCTGTTCGGGCACGAAAAGGGCGCGTTCACCGGAGCCCTGCAGCGGCGCCTCGGACGATTCGAAGCTGCCGATGGCGGCACCATCTTCCTCGACGAGATCGGAGACCTGCCCGCCGACACGCAAGTCGCGCTGTTGCGCGTGCTCCAGGAGCGGGAGTTCGAGCGCGTGGGCTCAAGCCACCCGATCGCGGTGGACGTGCGCGTGGTGGCGGCCACGAACGGCGACCTCGAGGCCGCCGTTGAGCGGGGCGTATTCCGCTCCGACCTCTATTACCGCCTGAACGTGTTTCCCATTCGGATCCCACCGCTGCGCGAGCGCGTGGATGACGTTCCCGTCCTGGTCGAATACCTGGTGGAGCGCTACGCCAAGAAGGTGGGGAAGAGGATCCGCCACGTCCGGAAGCAGACGTTGGAGCTGTTTCAGGCCTACGACTGGCCGGGGAATGTGCGCGAGCTGCAGAACGTGATCGAGCGGGCTGTGGTGTTGTGCGACGGTGAGACATTCTCGATCGACGAATCGTGGCTGAAGGCGATACCGAGCGCGGCATCCAAACGGGCGCCGCTTCAGGGAGTCACGCTCGCAGCGGGTGAGAAAGCCCTGATCGAAGCCGCGCTGGCGGCATCGCACGGTCGAATCTCGGGTCTCTCTGGAGCGGCAGCCAAGCTCGGGATTCCCCGCCAGACGCTCGAGTCGAAAATCAAAGCCATGCACATCGACAGACTCGCATTTCGAGTCCGCTAGCCGGCCGGTTATTGCCGGTCAGTTGTCGCCGTCGCTGAACCCTCCCCCGAACGAACTCCAGACACCACCCGAGCGTTACGGTGAAAGCGAGCCGATCCGGAGTGGAACACCCGGGCTCGTGACACGGCCTGAATGAGAAGGAGTCTCATCGTGAACCCGACGCTACGCACGACTGCATCGCTCGTCGATGACGCCCCCAGGGCGGCCTCAATAGGGGAAATCGTCGTCTTCGTCGACGGGCAGACCGACCCTAGGGGCATCATGGAGTTCGCCGGCGTACTGGCCCAAGAGTATGACGCGCACCTGACCGGCGTATTCATGCGACCCGCGCCTGCCGTTACCCCGCCGGAGATGTTCGCCCGCGGAACGGGCATCCCGAACGTGATCGAGGCGCGCCAGGCGGAAGTCGAGGGGATCGAGGCGAACCATCGAGCCGTGTTCGACGATATCGTCCGTCGTAACGCTCTCGGGTCGGAGTGGCGATCGGTGCCGTATTTCAGCAGCGACGCAGGTGTGCACGCGCGCTACGCCGACTTGGCGGTGGTCGCCCGCCCGGACCCCGCGGGCCAGAGCGCCGGCCCTCCCGGCCTCGTCGAGTCCCTCGTCCTGACCTCCGGGCGACCGGTCATCGTCCTGCCGCCCCGCAGCACGGCGTCCGGGGTCCGCCGCGTGCTGGTGGGGTGGAACGCCGGGCGCGAGGCCGCCCGGGCCGTGGCGGACGCCATGCCGTTGCTGGTCCGGGCCGCGGCGGTCGAGGTGTTGGTCATCGACCCTGAGCGCCGCGGGGGGGATCACGGCCAGGAGCCGGGAGCGGACATCGCGCGCTACCTCGCGCGTCACGGCGCACAGGTGCAGGTACGACGTCTGTCGTCCGACGGCCAAGACGTGGGGCGTCTTCTGCTGTCGCAGGCCGCCGCGTTCGGCGCCGATCTCCTCGTCATGGGCGCCTACGGCCACGCCCGCCTGAACGAGCTGATCTTCGGCGGCGTCACGCGCACTGCGCTGCACGACGCGGATCTCCCGGTCTTGATGTCCCGATAAGGCTGCGCATTCAGCAATTGCTGATGGGTCGGCATCATCGCTGAAGCCAACTCACAGTGATTGAAGTGGTTAGCCGTGGCGCGAGGTTTGCTTTCCCGAGCACACGAGGTCGGTGTAGCGGTCGGGTCGCTCTCTTCGGAGGTCCTCACATGTCAGGGTCGGTGCCTCGATCGCTGCTGTCCCCGCGCGTCGATTTGCAGCTCCGATCCCTCGAGCGTTCCCGGACATCCGACCGCGATCCGATCGCCACGCTGCGCGAGACGGTGCAGGCCATCTGGACGATCGTCGCGAGCGCGACGTCCGAGATGTCGCTCCACGGATCGCCTCATGGTGACGGCGCGGTGCTCGCCCGACGCGAGCTGGTCCAGCGCGGCACTTGCGCGCTTTCGACAGTAATTCGTCGCGGGGTGGCGTCAGGAGCGTTTCGGCCTCGGTGCCCGTCATGGGCCATTCGGCGCCTGCCCTTCGCCATCGTCGCCGGCGCTTGCTTGCATTGGATGATCGGTCTGGCAATGGGGCCGTCACTACGCGCGAACATAGCAGTCGCGGCAGCACTTGACGTCCTGCGTCCTGTCAAAGGGCTGCGAACGGGCTGCGACTTCACTTACGAGCCCGGTGTGATCATCGTCGAAGGCGATCTTGTTACAGCACATGGTCGCTATTCAGCGGACGGCAGGACGTTTATTGCCGCCGACATTTTTCGGTTCGAGGGCGATTTTATCGCGCAACATTGGGACGTCCTGCAGGAGGAGGTCGCCACCGACAAGACCGGAACCGGCCTCATGGCGGTCACGGGCCGTCGCAACGTCCGCGATGCCGCAAGCGCCGACGGTTCGGCAATTGCCGATCTGTCGGCATCCTCGCTGAAGCCAACCTTTCACCACGGTAGCGCTTAGCCACGGCGCGGTGCTTGCGTCTTGGCTCTGGTGCATGGCCGTGGACCCCCGCAGTTGACGCTGAAGATCGAAACGTCGTCCGATGGTGAGACCGCGACGCTGCGGCTGATCGGTCGCATCGAGTCGGAGTACCTGAAGGAGCTCCGGACTCAAGTCCGGAGGCACCGCGCGCCGGTGGTTCTCGACTTGGTCGAGGTGACGCTGGTGGACGTTGGTGTCGTGCGCTTCCTCATCGCCTGCGAAGGCGAGGGCGTCGAGCTGCTCCATTGCTCCCCGTACATTCGGGAGTGGATGGCGAGGGAGCGAGACACACGGAGAGGAGACTCGATATGAGCGCCCGGCTGCGCGAACGGGCAGGCGGACATCACTGTCACCGACCGGTCCTGACGAACCCACTTAACATGGAGGCTGCTCGGTGAACCACCCCTTGACCCGGCGTGACACCCTCAGGCTCGCCGCGGCAGGCATCGCTGCACCGTTGCTGTCCGCGCTGCCGTCCAACGCGACGGCCGCCGAATCGTCACCACGCCAAGGCATCGGGAGAGACGCCGTGAGCAGCCGGATCAAGGTGGGACAGGAAAACTCGACCCCCATCGAGCTGTACTACGAGGATCACGGATCGGGGTCGCCGGTGGTGCTCATCCACGGGTGGCCGCTGAGCGGCGCGTCGTGGGAGAAACAGACGGCGGCGCTGCTGGCCGCTGGGCACCGGGTGATCACCTACGACCGTCGTGGGTTCGGCAGATCGAGCCAGCCAGCGGTGGGATACAACTACGATACCTTCGCGTCCGATCTGAACATGCTCCTGACGACGCTGAATCTCACCGGCGTCTCGTTGGTCGGCTTCTCGATGGGTACGGGTGAGGTCACACGCTACATCGGCAAGTACGGCACCAAGCGGGTGCGCAAGGCGGTGCTGATCGGCACCCTCGGCCCGTATCTCGTGAAGGCCGCCGACAATCCGGAGGGCGTAGACGCCGCCGTCTTCAACGGCATCAAGGCCGGGATCAAGACCGACCGGCCCACGTTCCTGCTCGACTTCCTGCACAACTTCTACAATTACGACGTGCTGGGCGGAAAGCTCGTGAGCGAGCGCGTGGTCGAAGACAACTGGAACGTGGCCGCCGCCGCATCCGCCACGGGTACCCTGGCCTGCGTCGATGCCTGGATCGAGGACTTCCGCAAGGACATCTCGCGCAACGATGTACCGACCCTCATCTTGCACGGAGACGCGGATCGGATTCTGCCGCCGGATGCCACGTCACGCAGGCAGGCGAAGATGATCAAGGACGTCAAGTTCATCGAGTTGAAGGATGGGCCGCACGGTGCGCTGTGGACGCATGCCGAGCAAGTAAACGCGCAGCTGGTGAGCTTTCTCGCGTAGACCCACTCGCCATCCTATGGAGAGTCAGTCATGGCAACCCTGAACATCAACGGACGCGACGTGACGGTCGACGTACCCACGGACATGCCCATCCTGTGGGTGCTGCGTGATGTCGTCGGTCTGACGGGCACGAAGTTCGGCTGCGGGATGGCGCTGTGCGGGGCCTGCACGGTGCAGCTCGACGGACAGCCGATCCGCTCGTGCGTCACGCCGGTGGCCGCGGCGGCCGGGAAGAAGATCACCACCATCGAGGCAATTGGGGAAACGCCGGCCGGCAAGAAGGTGCAGCAGGCGTGGCTCGACCTCGAGGTCGTGCAGTGCGGCTACTGCCAATCGGGCCAGATCATGTCGGCCTCCGCGCTCCTCGCGAAGAACGCCCATCCCAGCGACGCCGACATCGACGGGGCCATGTCGGGCAATATCTGCCGCTGCGGGACTTATCCTCGCATCCGCGCCGCGATCAAGCAGGCCGCGAAAGGAGCCTGACCATGACCACGCACACCGTATCGCGCCGCGACTTCGTGGTGGTGCTCACCGCCGCGGGGGGCGGGCTGCTGCTCGGCTGCCGGGTCGGTGATCGGTCCGGCACGGCGACTGCCGCCGCCGCGGCGCCACCGCCCGCCTTCGCGCCCAACGCGTTCATTCGCATCGGCACCGATGGACGGGTCACGCTCGTCATGAATCAGGTCGAAATGGGACAGGGCACCTACACCTCGATGCCGATGTTGATCGCGGAAGAGCTCGAGGTGGGGCTGGACCAGGTCCAGCTCGAGCACGCGCCGCCCGACGACAAGCTCTACGCCAATCCATTCTTTGGCGACCAGGAAACGGGCGGCTCGTCGTCGGTGCGCGGGTTCTACGAGCCGTTGCGCCGTGCCGGTGCGACCGCCCGCACCATGCTCGTGGCGGCGGCCGCTCAAACGTGGGACGTCGACGTAGCGTCGTGTCGGGCCAAGCGGGGCGTCGTGACCCACACGCCGAGCGGCCGGACGCTCAGCTACGGCGCGCTGGCCGAAAAGGCGGCCAAGCTGCCGGTGCCGGACAAGGTCGCGCTCAAGGATCCAAAGGACTTCACCCTGATCGGCACACCGGCCAAGCGTCTGGACAAAGCGGAAAAGGTGAACGGCAAGGCGCAGTACGGCATCGACGTGCGGCTCCCGGGAATGAAGATCGCCACCGTGGCCGCGAGCCCGGTGCTGGGAGGCAAGGTCGCCGGACTGGACGAAGCCAAGGCGATGGCCATCCCGGGCGTGCGCCAGATCGTCAACCTGGGCGATGTGGTCGCCGTGGTGGCCGACCACATGTGGGCGGCCAAGCAGGGCCTCGCGGCCCTCGCCATCCGCTGGGACGACGGGCCCAATGGCAACGTGAGCACTGCCGACGTGGTTCAGGGGCTCGACGCCGCCTCGCAGCAGCCGGGCGTGGTCGCCCGGACGCAGGGCCATATCGCCGAGGCCGTCGCCGGCGCGGCGAGGAAAATCGACGCGGTGTACCAGGTGCCGTTCCTGGCCCACGCCACAATGGAGCCGATGAACTGCACCGTCCACGTGCGGCAGGACGGCTGCGAGGTGTGGACCGGTTCGCAGACGCTGAGCCGGGCGCAGGCGACCGCCGCCCGCGTGACGGGCCTGCCACTGGAGAAAGTGGTGGTGCACAACCATTTCTTGGGCGGTGGATTCGGCCGGCGACTCGAGTTTGACTGGGTGACGCAGGCGGTGCGCATCGGGCAGAAGGTCGAGGGGCCGGTGAAGGTAGTATGGACGCGCGAGGAGGACATGCAGCACGAGTTCTATCGCCCCTACTATTACGACCGGATGGCCGCCGGGCTGGATGCCAGCGGCAAGCCGGTCGCGTGGAGTCACCGGATCGTCGGACCGGCGATCCTCGCGCGCTATTTGCCGCCAGCCTTCAAGAACGGGCTCGACTCCGACGCGGTGGACGCCGCGGTGTTTCTCACCTATGACATCCCGGCGATCCAGGTCGAGTTCGTGCGGCACGAAGAGCCGGTGCTCAACACGACGTTCTGGCGTGGGGTGGGACCCACCCACAACATCTTCGTGATGGAGAGCTTCATGGATGAGCTGGCCGCGGCGGCGAAGGCCGATCCCGTGGAGTATCGGCGGGCGCTCCTGAGCAAGGTGCCGCGAGCCCGCGCGGTGCTCGACCTCGCCGCGAAGGCGGCCGGGTGGGGGCGCCCCTTACCCGCCGGGCACGGGCGCGGCGTGGCCCTGCTCTATAGCTGGTGGGGCAGCTACCTGGCGGAGGTCGCTGAGGTCGAGGTGTCGAAAGCCGGGGAGGTGCGGGTGCATCGGATCGTCTGTGCCGTCGACTGCGGCACCGTGATCAACCCGGATATCGTGACGGCACAGATCGAGGGCGGCGTCAATTTCGGCATCAGCGGCGCGCTGTGGGGCGAGGTCACGCTCAAGAATGGCCGGGTCGAGCAGTCCAATTTCCACAACTACCGCGTGTTGCGGATGAACGAAGCGCCCACGGTCGAAGTGCACTTGGTGCCCAGCCTCGAGGCGCCGGGCGGGATCGGCGAGCCGGGCACGTCGATCACGGCGCCCGCGCTGGCCAACGCGATATTCGCGGCAACCGGGAAACGCCTCCGCAGGCTCCCGGTGAAGGACCAGCTGCGCTCGGCCTAGGGTCTCCGCGGCACCGGCGGTGCCCGGTTCATGAGCAGCCAGTACAGGCCGAGCTGTTTGGCGGCCTGGGTGAATTCCACGAAGTCCACCGGCTTGCGCACGTAGCTGTTGGCGCCGAGGCTGTAGCCTTCGATGACGTCGCGTTCCTCATCGGACGAGGTGAGGATGACGACCGGCAGGAGCCGCGTGCCTTCGTCGGCGCGGATCCGCTGCAGCACCTCCATCCCGTTGACCTTGGGCAGCTTGAGGTCGAGCAGCACCACAGCCGGCAGCTCCGCGGCCGCGGGCCCCTTGCCGTTCGCGCCGAACAGAATGTCGAGCGCTTGTGCCCCATCCTGCGCCACGACGACGTCATTGGTGATGTTGTGACTCTTGAGCGCGCGCAGCGTCAGGGCCACGTCGTCGGGGTTGTCTTCCACCAACAGGATCTTTCCCGGGTTCACGAGAGCCTCCAGGCCCGCGGCGAGCGGGCCATCACAGGGTGAAGTAGAACGTTGCCCCCTGGTCCACGGCGCCTTCCGCCCAGATCCGGCCGCCGTGCCGGTTGATGATGCGCCGGACGGTGGCGAGGCCGATGCCCGTGCCCTCGAAGTCGGCGGCGGAATGCAGCCGCTGGAACACGCCGAACAGCTTATCCGCGTATTTCATGTCGAAGCCGGCACCGTTGTCCCGGACCATGAACGTCCTGCCCCCGTTCGCGTCGGCCGATCGGAACTCGACTCGTGGAGCCGGCTGCTTCGCGGTGTACTTCCAGCTGTTGCGGAGCAGATTGTCGAGGGCCACGCGCAGCAGCCGGGTGTCGCCACGCGCCGTGAGTCCAGGGGCAATGTCGAATTCCACCTGCCGCTCCGGCGTGGTCCGTTGCAGGTCGGCCACGATCTCCCGCGCCATGCCGCTCAGGTCCACATCCTCGGTGCGGATCTCCGCGCGAGTGACCCGCGCGAGTTTCAGCAGGTCGTCGATCAGCATGCCCATTCGCTGGCTGGCGGCGCGCACCCGCTGCAGGGACTCCCGTCCCGCCTCGTCCACCTTTTCCGAATAGTCTTCCAGCAGAATCTGGCTGAACCCGTCGATGCTGCGCAGCGGTGCGCGCAAATCGTGCGACACCGAGTAGGCGAAGGCGTCCAGCTCGGTGTTGGCGGCGAGCAGCTCGGCCGCGTTGCGCCGCAGCGACTCGTTGCGCTCCTGCAGCTCGTGAGTCCGATCCGCGACCCGCTGCTCGAGCTGGGCCGCGTTCTCCCGCACGGCTCGGTCCTGGTCCTGGATGCGGGCCAGCATCCGGTTAAACGCATTCGTCAGCACGCCCAACTCGTCCGCGCCGACCTGGGGCGCCCGCACGGAGTAGTCCTGCCGGGTGGATACGGCCTTGGCGGTTTCCGCCAGCGCCAGGATGGGCTGCGAGATCGTCCTCTGAAGAACGCGGGACAGGAGGTACGCGGCAAGCAGGGCGACGGCCAGGACGGCCAGGCCGATGACGCCGGAGAGGCGAAACGTGTCGTAGATCGCCCTGAGATCCGACGCGAGGTACAACGTGCCCAGGCGCTGGCTGCCCGCCACTTCCACGGGCTGGAATCCGATGAGCAGCCCACGCTCGAAGCGGTATCCATCGGGCCCCGGCACCGCCGGTACGGCATCGGCGGCCACGTTCGCCGGATAGGCGGCGAATTGACGACCGCCCTTGTCGTACAGGACCGCGGCCACGATGTGCGGGTCGACCCGGAGGGCGGACAGGAGCTCCCGGGCATCCGCCTCGTTGGCAAAGGCCAGCGAGGCCGTACTATTGGCGGCAATGATCCGACCGCGGACGGACAGGGCGTCGAGCGTTCGCTGCCGGAGGGACCAGTACTGGTATCCCGCGAACGCGGCGGCCGTGAGCAGCAGGACCAGCCCGCTGATCGACACAAGCATCGCGGTCAGCTTTTGCTGGATCGGCCAGTCGCGCAGCGCCATCTCAGCGTCCCGTCGGCGTGATCACCTCGGCCACCCGCAGCAGCTTGGAGCTGATCGTCAGATGGGCCGCTTCCGCCGCCGCCGGGTTGATCTGCAGCCGGATGCGGCTGCGGTCGGTCACGAAGCGGATCATGCCGCCCCGTTGCGCGAATCGATCGGCGTCGCTCACCGTGAGGATAGGCCGGTTCTTGAGACGCGCGATGATCTCCTCCGGCGCATCTCCCGCGGACTGACCGATGAACAGGATGTCGCACCGCGTGACGTCGTCCACCCGCTGATAACGATGGACGGCGAAGGGCCGCGCTCCGCGACGCTCCCCGCGCACGGTGGCGTCGAGGAAGTCGCCGAACGGATCCTCGCCCAGAATCCCGATGACCAAGGGCGCTTGCGAATCCGGAACGGACTCCGCCGGCCAATCGACGAATTGCGCGAAGTTGAACAGGAAAACGGCCTTTACCTGCGCCTCCGAGGCCTTCGCCGCTTGCGCTCCCAGCCGGGCCGCGCACACCAGCAATACAGCGGCCGTGATCTTCAAAAACGCCATGCGACCGCTCCGTAGACGCCACGTTGGATGTCCCGACGAGTGGGACTGGTCGCCGCACCGAACTCGCGGTGCTGATCGTGCAGGAGATTCTGCCCGACGAGCGAAAGATCGAGGTGCGACGTCGGCTGCCAGGTGAGCGTTGCGTTCAGCTCGGCGTACGCTGGGACCAGCTGATTATTGATGTCATCGATCGCGCGGAACCCGGCCGCAAGGCCCAGGTGTCCCGGCAGATCCACCCATGATTGCAGCAGGAATTGGCGATCGGGGACCTGGGACTCCGTGGCGCCCCGGGACATGTCGGTGCTGCCGGGATTCGGCCAGACATGGACGCGCAGCTCCGTATAGCCGGCGTGCACCCGCCACCGGCTCGTCAGCCAGTACTCGGCCGTCACTTCCCCGCCGTAAGACTCGCCATCCTGCCCGTTGCCGATGACGAGGGGGACCGGATTGGGCGGGTTCACCTGCTCGATGCTGCGAAGCCCATGGTAGCGGCTGTAGAAGGTCGCCACAGAGAGGGCAACCGACCCCCGCTGGTAGCGGTATCCCAGCTCGTAGGCCAGCTCTTCTTCTGAATGGAAATCCGGACCGCCGGTGAGGAAGTAGGGTGGCTTGGCGGGAGCAAACAGATCCCGGTCGATGCGCGACGGGGTACGAAGCGCCCGCGAGACGGCCGCCCACAGCAGCCCGGAAGAGGCCAGCCTCCAGCTCACACGGCCGCTGGGCTGGACCTCGAAGCCGGTATAGTCGTTGTGCTCGATCTTGGTGCCGAGGGTCACGTGTATCCGGTTGGGAACGAGCGCGATCTCGTCCTGCACGAACCCGGTGAACCACTCCCGCGCGACCTGCGTCGGCAGAAATG
>Ga0137418_10003521_pt1 | contig 14383 bp, 13 predicted proteins | sample CZODoug3_1_2_16f_FD_122242 | JGI IMG/M metagenome (GOLD analysis project Ga0137418, IMG submission 122242) | Vadose zone soil fungal communities from Angelo Coast Range Reserve, California, USA - CZODoug3_1_2_16fungal (Hybrid Assembly) | ecosystem: Environmental > Terrestrial > Soil > Vadose...
CGACGTAGGTGACCAGGCGCTTGCGCTCGGCGACCGGATCGTCGATGTGGAGTTCGCGCAGCCCCAGCATCGCCAGGCGCACGCCGAGGACCTGTCCCGCGCAGAGGTGGCCGTGGGCTACGGCGGCGAGATCGAGATATTCGGCTAGAGACTTCATGGCGCAAGTATACGGCAGTGGCCGGCGTAAGTTCCGATGCGCGAAATAGCCGAACCGGCCCCCTCCCCCTGTTTTTTGTAAGTGCGTATTCTAAAGGGGTTAGTGGGCGGGGTTCGTGTAAGTGTGGATTACAAAAGAGTTATGGGAGCGTGATTTCGGCTAAAAACCGGCGAAACGCGGTGTTGGCTTGTAAGTGCGCATTCTAAGGTATTTAGGAGCGCGTTTAGTTCAGGGAAAGCAGATACGGCGAGAAAACGCGAGAGTACCCAACAGCAATCGTACCACTGGTTTGCTATTTAGTCAATCAAAATAAGCTCGTCTCTGCAAGCTTTCGATGGCGAAGAGCCCGCTTCAGAAAGCGGGCGCTACAAACGCGGCTGATCAAGCCCTGCCTTAATGCGCGGCTAGGTGGGTTGGGGGGGCGGCCCAGGGGTGGGGCTTGCGGGCTTCGACGAAGGCGAAGTAGGTCATTAGGAGCGCCAGCGCGGAGAGTGCCGCATCTTCCAGAATTTTTCTGGGGCCGATCGGCTCGGGGGTGGCGAAGCAGCCGCAATTTATGTTCATGTGCAGAAGATAAGCGCGCAGGACGACAACGAAGAATCCGAGCATGATTACGGTGAGGAACGAAGCCCAGATGCGCAGGCGCCAGCCAATCAGCACCAGGAGTCCGAGAGCAATCTCGGTAAACGGCAGAGTGTGCGCTACGAATTGGACTCCCCAAGGCGGCAGCATCTTAAAAGCTTCCACCTGGAGAGCGAAGTTGGCCAGGTTGGTGGAAATGGAAAACTTCAGAAAGAAAAGGGGCCAGAGCGTGTGGTTGGGCAGAAAGGCCTTGGAATAGCCGGCATAGATGAAGATGCCGCCGAGAACTAACCGCCCAATCCAAATGACTGCGCGGCGGAAGTTCAATGGGCTGGATTGCATCATACGAGAGCGCCGATTTACTTAGCGAGCTGGTCCAGGAAATTGCGAAGGATGTCGTAATTCATTACGCCCGCGTACGGGAAAGTCTGCCCCTTGGCGTGAAATACGGTGGTGGGCGTCTGATTCAGGTTGTACAGCTTGCCCAGCGCCACATCTTTCTGAATCAAAGGGTTCAGAGTGGCGCCTTTTACCAGCGCACGCACCTTGGTCATTTCGGCCGACGACAGCGCAGCGGCTACGGTGCCGTCAACGTCGCCAGTCTGCTCCCACTTTTCCTGATTATTGAACAACGCTTGTTCGACGACCTCAAACTTTCCGATGTGAGCCGCGGCGCGGCTGTAAAGCGCGGCTACCTGCGAATGCGCGTGCATTGGGAGGGGGAAGTCGCGGTGGATAAAATAGACTTTGCCGGTGCTGACGTAATTGTCCATGACCTGGCGATTGGTGGTCGTGAATAGCGTCTTGCAGGCAGGGCACTGGAAGTCGCTGAAGACCTCCATGACGATCGGCGCATTTTTGGAGCCGACGGCGACGTGGGGATCGATATCCGGAACGGCGGAAGACTGGCCGGCCCTGACGCCGAGCGCTGAGACAAGCGCCGCAACCAAAACAGCCAAACTAAGCGCCCAGGCACTAATCCTTAGTGAACGATCCACGCAGTCCTCCTCGAACTTGTGTAGCCCCGGGGCATACAACCCACGGACACCTATATAACCCCAATCCGAACGAAAATATTACCTGTGATTCACCAGGAAATGAAGCGCCGGACGCCGCCGATGTGCTTGGTGGCCGCATCTGCTGTATTAGATAAGATGCGCATCGGATGGTAGGGGCCGGTTGAGGGACAGCTTGTGTAGCGCAAGCTTCTGACCGGACAGTGCTGCCAAGTCGCGGCGGAAAAGCCGCAGGGCTGCGCGGACCTGCCTGAGGCAGGCAGGCTCCGCCCTCCGCTACAGGTGATTGCCACATCAGTAGGCGGAGGGGCCAGACAGAGAGAAGGAGCAGGATGTAAGCAACTCTAAATAAAGCGGTTACAACAAGCATCAACAAACTTGACAAGGACACACTCAACCTGTATACTGCCCCTCGAGCTGATGGTTAGCTAGAACCAGGCGCGGCGTCGCACGGGCGCTCCACCCGAGGATGGCAAATCAGGAAGCAGCTAGTTCCAGGGAGGAAGAGGAGTCATGAGTAAAATTATTGGGATCGACTTGGGGACCACCAACTCGGTCGTCTCCGTCATGCAGGGCGGCGAACCGGTGGTCATCCCCAACCAAGAAGGGGCGCGCACGACGCCATCTGTCGTCGCCATCACCAAAGGTGGCGAGCGCCTGGTAGGACAAGTAGCAAAGCGGCAAGCGGTGACCAATCCGGAAAACACGATTTATTCCATCAAGCGGTTTATGGGCCGCCGGTATGACGAAGTGCAAGAGGAAATGAAGCGCGTGCCGTACAAAGTGGTAAAGGGCCCGCACGACGATGCCCGCATCGAGATTTTCGGGAAGATTTACAGTCCGCCGGAAATTTCCGCGATGATTTTGGGCAAGCTCAAGGCGGCTGCGGAAGATTTCCTGGGCGAGAAGGTGACCAAAGCCGTCATTACCGTGCCGGCATACTTCAACGACTCGCAGCGGCAAGCGACCAAGCAGGCAGGAGAAATCGCGGCGATGGAAGTGGTTCGCATCATTAACGAACCGACCGCCGCGGCGCTGGCCTATGGGCTGGATAAGAAGAGCGACGAAACGATTTCTGTCTACGACTTTGGCGGAGGCACGTTCGATATTTCGGTGCTGGAAGTGGGAGCCGGCGTCGTGGAAGTGAAGTCCACCAACGGCGACACGCACCTCGGCGGCGACGACATCGACCAGAGAATCGTCGACTGGCTCATCAGCGAGTTCAAGAAAGAGAACAACATCGATTTGGGCAAGGACCGGATGGCGTTGCAACGCCTGAAGGAAGCGGCGGAAAAGGCGAAGATCGAGCTTTCGCAGATGATGGAGACGGAGATCAACCTCCCATTCATCACCGCTGGCCCGTCTGGCCCCATTCACATGCAAGTGAAGCTGACGCGAACGCGCCTCGAGCAATTGATGAGCGACTTGCTGGATCGCACGATGAAGCCGGTTCAGCTTGCGCTGGAAGATGCGAAGCTTTCCCCGGCCGACATTCAGGAAGTCGTGCTGGTCGGCGGATCGACGCGCATCCCGAAGGTGCAGCAATTGGTGCGCAACTTCTTCGGCGATAAGGAGCCCCACAAGGGCGTCAACCCGGACGAAGTCGTTGCAGTCGGCGCGGCGGTGCAGGGCGCGGTGCTGGGCGGAGAAGTAAAGGACATCCTGCTGCTGGACGTTACACCGCTCTCGCTGGGAGTGGAAACGCTCGGCGGCGTGATGACGCCACAAATTCCGCGCAATACGACGATTCCGACGCGCAAGGTGGAAACGTACTCGACCGCTTCGGACAACCAGCCGGGAGTGGAGATTCACGTCCTGCAAGGCGAGCGCAAGTTCGCGAAGGACAATCGCTCGCTCGGCACCTTCAAGCTGGACGGGATTCCGCCCGCTCCGCGCGGCACTCCGCAAATCGAAGTGACCTTTGACATCGACGCGAACGGCATTTTGAACGTGAGCGCGAAGGATAAGGCCACCAACAAGGAGCAGAAGATCACCATCCAGGCTTCGAGCGGCTTGACCAAGGAAGAAGCCGAGAAGATGCGCACGGAAGCCGAATCTCACGCCGAGGAAGATCGCCGGCGCATGGAGGAGGTCGAGTCGCGCAATCGGCTGGACGGGATCGTCTACCAGGCGGAAAAGATGGTCCGCGAGAACCGCGAGAAAATCGCGGAGGCGGATGCCAAGTCGCTGGAAGAGGCGATCGAGGACGCGAAGAAGGCGATGAGCGAAGGCGGCACGGCGCGACTGCGCTCCGCTACCGAGAACATCGAGCGGCAACTGCAGAAGGTCGCCGAGGTGCTGTACCGGGCTAGCCAGACGGCGGGCGCGGCACAGGCTGGAGCAGCCGGCGCAGGGGCCGGCGGCGCGTCGGGCGCTGCGGGACAGCAACAGCAGAAGAAGCCGGACGATGTTATCGACGCCGAATACGTCGACGTCGACGAGAGCAAGCGTCCGAACTAACAGAACAAACCGGTAGGGGTGCAGCGTGACGCGCTGCGCCCCTGTTATTTTTCAGGTTGCAGATGGCAACGACGACCAAACAGGATTACTACGAGCAACTGGGTGTGCCGCGCAAAGCAAGTGCGAAAGACATTCGCGCGGCATTTCGCAAGCTCGCGCGAAAATATCACCCTGATTTGAATCCGGGCGATAAATCCGCCGAGGAAAGATTCAAGCAGCTCCAGGAAGCGTACGACGTTCTTTCCGATCCCAAGAAACGCCAGATCTACGACGAGCGCGGGTTCTATAGCGACAATATTAGCTCTGCCGCACCGCCGGGTGGCGGCGGCGGCGATTCCGATGTGAATTTCGATTTCGGGGGATTCGATTTCGGCGGGGGCGGAGCCGAAGGCGGCGGCGGAAACTTCCGCGATCTTTTCAGCCAATTCTTCCGAGGTGGCCGCGGCACGGCGATAGAACCGGAGCAGGAAGCCGGCGGTGACCTCGAGTATCAGATCGAAATCGATTTCTGGGATGCCGTGCGTGGCGCGGTGAAGAAGATGCAGATCACGCGGCTGGACACCTGCGAGACCTGCCACGGCACGGGCGCGATCGGTTCGCCGCAGACTTGCCCGGTTTGCAACGGCAGCGGAACAATCCAGCAGGCTGCGGGCAAGATGCGCTTCAACGTGCCATGCACGCGCTGCGGCGGCACGGGAAAGATTCGAACGCCCTGCCGGACGTGCGGGGGCGAGGGCCGGGTGCGCAAGACGGAAACGATCGAGGTGAGGATTCCTCCCGGGATTGCGAGCGGAGCGCGGTTGCGCGTTCCGGGCAAGGGTAACTCGGGAACGATGGGCGCGCCGGCGGGAGATCTTTATTTGCGGGTCGAAGTGCGGCCGCATCCATTTTTCGACCGCCGCGGCGATGACCTGTATACAAAAGTTCCGGTCACGGTGAGCGAAGCCACACTGGGAGCGAAAATCGAAGTGCCCACGATTGACGGCAGGTCGCTGGTAAGAATTCCGCCGGGAACAAACTGCGGGAGCACTTTGCGTTTGCGCGAAAAGGGCGTGCCGAATGCGCGGACCGGAACGCGCGGCGATCAATACGTGGAAATCCAAGTAGTGGTGCCCAAGCCTACAGACGAGCGCATTCGCAAATTGATGAAGGAGCTCGAAGCGGTGGAACCGGCCGACCCGCGGAAGGATCTATTTAGCAAGGCTGGCGTCTAACATGCCGACGCGGACAAAGAAAAGGGCCAAAGCCGGCTATATGATCAGCGCGGTGGCGGAGCTTTACAAACTGCATCCGCAGACTTTGCGGTTGTATGAACGAGTGGGCTTGCTGAAGCCTTCGCGCTCGCAGGGGAATACGCGCCTTTATACGGACAGCGATCTGGAGCGGCTGGATGTCATTCTGACCTTGGCGCGAGACATGGGCGTAAATCTCGCGGGCATTGAGATCATTCTCAACATGCGCGAGAAAATGATTGAGATGGAGCACCAGATGGAGGAGTTCGCGCAGGTTGTGCAGCAGGAGCTTTCGCGGGTCGCATCGCGCGCGAACGACAACCCGCAGCGGCACGCGATCGTGCGCGCTACGCCGCGGGTGATACGCGTCCCGATACGAGAAGGCTGACAACCGCAAGTAGTCCCCGGAAAAAGCGCCGGCAGGATGCCCTTCGCAGCTCAGGACAAGCCAGCGCTACGACAAAAGGCGCTACGCGATGGCGCTTCCACAGTTTTCTCCTTCCACAGATTTCCCAATGACCAGAGCTTGCCGACAACAACACTCGCCCGTATCCTTGGACACGTCGAGCCGAAGACTCGCGCCTACACATGGCAATTGAAAACTGCACGCTTTGCAGAGGAACGGGATGGAAGCTGGTGCCGCGAAGCGACGGTCTGCGCGGCAACGTCGCTGTGGCCTGCGATTGCGGCATGGAGGAGCGCGCGACTCGCGTGATGGAGCGCGCGCGCGTGCCGAAACGCTACGAGCATTGCGATTTTGAGAGTTACGTCACCGATCTCGTCGACGGCAAGACCTGGACAACACAGCATTTGCAATCGCTCAAGAATGCGAACCTGGTCACGCAAGGATTCGTGCGCGACTATCCCGGCTCGGCGGAAAAGGGATTGCTGTTGATGGGGCCGTCCGGAGTGGGGAAGACGCATCTTGCGGTCGCTGCGCTGAAAGACTTGATTCAGCGCGGCCACGCAGGGCTTTTCTGCGATTACCGCGAACTGCTCAAAGAAATCCAAGCGAGCTACAACCCGGCGAGCGAGTCTACGGAAATGAGCATTCTGGAACCGATTCGCACGGTGGAAGTTTTGGTGCTGGATGATTTGGGTGCGAGCAAGCCTTCGGCCTGGGTGCTCGACATCATCGGCCTGGTGCTGAACGCACGCTACAACGAGCGACGGGTGACGATACTGACCACCAACTATCTGGATGAGTCGCCAAACGTCGAGCCCCCGCTACGTTCGCCTGGCGGACAGCGCGTCGTTGTACGTGAAGACGTGCTAGGGGATCGCATCGGGGCGCGCATGCGCTCACGCCTCTACGAAATGTGCCGCACCGTCGAAGTATTTGCGCCTGACTTTCGCCGTGAAGTCCGCCAGACCGGCCGAGCGCGAGCATGAATTAGCAGTAATCGACTTTGGGTAGTGTCTCAGTTTGAAATTTTCGTCCCTCATCAGGGAAGGACAGTCAGCCTACTCCCGCAGAAAGGGCAAAACTGTATTTGAATGGCATCTTCCGCAATAGGTACCTGCCAGTCTTTTCTGTATTCGAGAAAGAAACGACTGCCTCTTTTGTTTATTACCCAGAGTAGCCCAATTCCCGCTCCGTCAGGATGAATGAGTTTTTCTAAATCTTGGCAACAATAAGTCATTTTGCCAACTCTGCGATTTCCTCTAGGCTCCAAACGTGATCGGCCAGTCCAGCTGCCATCGCTGGTGTAACCCTCAGTGTCTTGTGAATCCGGCCAAAGTTATAGTACATGAAGTGAATCGCCACCATCGCAGCATGGTTTTGCACTTTCTTGGAGAATCCGTTTGTCAGTCTAGTGAAACGGCGCATCCCCATCCGCATAGTCAAATTCTGGCGCTCTACGCGACTTTGTGATTTATTGACACAAGGCGAAGGCGACGCGTATCATTTTCAGGTTGCAGCGTTTTCGACGCCCGCAGCATTTTTGTCCTCGGTGACCGCTCGGCGGTTAACCTCCTTGCACAAACCCCTAATGGGCAATCGCAAGGAACATTATTCGACATAAGGATGCCATCTCCCGGAGGCCATCAACCATGTTTCCTGACCACGATAACCCGTCAACCGCGGCCGCAGCCGCTCCCGCACAAGACGCTGAATCCGAAAAGGCGAAGGCAGCAAACGACGGACATCCCGCAAGCGCCGGCGCCAGCGAAGTCGTAGCGGAAGTCAATGCGGCAAGGGAAGACGCTACGTCTGCTCCTGTTCCGCCGGCTGACGGCGACTCTCGCCCGGGGGCTGCCGCGACACCCGCGGCTCCGGCTGAAGCGCAGGAATCGCACGGCAAAGAGGATGCGGCTCCCGTCGACGCCGAAGCTGCCGCCGCGGCGGAAGAAGCCGCCGGCTCCGAAGAGATGAGCAAGTTGATGGAGCAGTACGGCGAGCCGCAGGAAACGGCGGCGTCGAACGAGATTATCGAAGTAAAGGTGGTCGCGTACACCGAACAGGGCGTGGTTGTTGACCTGGGGCAGAAAACGGAAGGGCTGATTCCCGCGGTGGAATTTTCGGAGACGGACATCCCGCGTCCGGAACCGAACGCCACGATTGAAGTGCAGCGCACCGGCGAGAGCAAAGAAGGCTACATCATTGTCTCGTATCAAAAGGTGCTGCGCCGCCGCACATGGGAACGCATTGACGCGGCGTTTAAGGCGAAAGATACGGTTACCGGCAAAGTGGTGGACCGCATCAAGGGCGGCCTCGTCGTGGACGTCGGCGTTCGCGCTTTTCTTCCCGGTTCGCAATACGATCTGCGCCCGACACAAAATCTGGACAATCTGCTTGGCCAGGAAATTCAGGTTCGCATCACCAAGCTAAATCGGCGCCGCGGAAATGTGGTTGTCAGCCGGCGGGCATTGCTCGAAGAAGAATTGCATAGCAAGCGCGCCGCATTGATGGAAACGCTGAACGAAGGACAAATCGTGCACGGGCATGTGAAGAACGTGACCGAGTATGGCGCTTTCGTCGATCTCGGCGGAATTGACGGCTTGCTGCACCTCACCGACTTGAGTTGGGGTCGCGTGAAGCATCCTTCCGACGTGGTAAAGCCGGAGCAAGAGCTGGACGTAATCATCCTCAAGTTTGACAAGGAAAAGCAGCGCGTCTCACTCGGCCTCAAGCAGCTCGCGGCTGATCCGTGGGTGAACGCGGCGGAGAAATATCCGGCGGGCGGCAAAGTGCGGGGCAAAGTTGTCGGTGTGGTGGATTACGGCGTGTTCGTCGAGCTGGAGCAGGGCATCGAGGGCCTGGTGCACGTCTCGGAAATGAGCTGGAACAAGAAGGTGACGCATCCTTCGAAACTCGTGAAAGTCGGCGAAGAAGTCGATGTCGTCGTCCTGGATATCAAGCCCAGCGATCGCCGCGTGTCTCTCGGTATGAAGCAGGCGCTGCCTGATCCGTGGCTGCAAACCGCGGAGAAGTATCCGGTGGGCACGGTGGTGACGGGCAAGGTGCGCAACATCGCCGAATTCGGGGCATTCGTCGAGATCGAGGACGGCTTCGACGGACTCGTGCACGTTGGCGACGTCAGCTGGACTGGGCGCGTCAAGAATCCGCATGAAGTGTTCCGCAAGGGCGAGCCGGTCACGGCCAAGGTGCTGAAGATTGACCCGGAGAATCGCCGCGTGTCACTCGGCATCAAGCAGGTGAATGACATCTGGGGCGACTGGTTCAAGTCACACAAGGTCGGCCAACTCGTGAAGGGAAAAGTTTCGCGCATTGCCACCTTCGGCGCGTTCGTGGAGCTGGGCGAAAATATCGAAGCGCTTTGCCACAATACCGAAATCGAAGACCGCCGGCGGCGCGATGAAGGCGCGTCCATGCATCGCCCGAGCACTGGTCCGCTGAAGAGCGCGGGACCGCTCGAGCCCGGCAAGGAATACGATTTCAAGATCATCAAGATCAGCCCGGAAACGCGTCGCATCGGGCTCAGCTATCGCGCCGCCGTCAAACAGGTAGAACGCCGCGAAATCGACCAGTACAAATCGAGCACGAAGTCGTCCTCGACGGCGACTATCGGCGACGCCATCCAGTCCAAGCTTTCGGCGCGCTAAAGTTCGGTTCCTAAGCAGCAAGGTCGGCCAGGGGCGAGCGGCATAATTTCATTTACCTACGGGTCATTTTAGTGATAGGAAGAGGGGCACATCCGGCAGTGCTGCTCTTCTAAGCCGTTTGGCATCATGGGCTAGGGCGACCTACAAGCAATGATAAACGACCATCTCAAGCAAGGTGACGAGGCGACGGGACGATGACCAAGCAACCCACACTAACCAAGGCCGACCTCATTGAAGAGGTTTTGCGCGTGACCGAGCTCCCGCGCAAGGAATCCGAAACGATCGTCGAAACCATTTTTGAGAGCATTATCGGCGCCCTCCAAAAAGGCGAGAAAATTGAGATTCGCGGGTTTGGCAGCTTCCGCACTCGCGAGCGGCGCGGCAGAGTGGGTCGCAACCCAAAAACAGGGGAAAAAGTCGAAGTGCCCGCGAAGAAGATTCCCTTCTTTAAGCCGAGCAAAGAGCTGAAGGATTTCGTAAACACCGCCGACGGCGAAAGCGCCTCCGTCTCCGCTCCCTCCTCATAGTTAGCACCGTCTAGGCCGTTGTAGGTACAGCCGAACGCTTTCGGGGCAGAAGCAACCTCATGGACTATCTCTGGACTCCCTGGCGCTACCAATACATGAAAGAGGCGGCAAGCGGCGTACAGCCGGAATGCATTTTTTGCGAGGCTGCCGCCCGTAAAGACGACGCCGAAACACTGATCGTGTATCGCGGCACGAAAGTCTTCATCATTCTTAATCGTTATCCTTATACTTCCGGGCACGTCATGATCGTTCCGTACGCGCACGTGGCGGAACTCAGCGCTTGCGATCCAGACGCTCTGAGCGAAATAATGCGGCTCGCGCAGCGCGTTGAGGCCGCTTATCGAGCAAATTACAAACCCGACGGCATGAACCTTGGCATGAATCTTGGGCGCGCGGCGGGCGCCGGCGTCGCCGGCCACATCCATCTGCACGTGCTGCCGCGCTGGTTCGGCGATTCGAACTTTATGACCGTCGCGGGCGAGACTCGCGTGCACCCCGAAGATCTGAAGACGACGTATCAGCGATTACGTACGGCATTTTCGCTCTAGTGCCGGCGGGATAAATACTATGAATCTCGAACTCAGCGAAGAACAAAAGCTGCTGCAAAAAACGGTCCGCGAATTCGCCGAATCGGAAGTGAAGCCGCTCGCCAAAGAGCTTGACGAGACGGGGCGCTTTCCCCGCGAGACGTTCAAGAAGGCCGCCGAGTTGGGCTTAACCGGAATCGCGTTCCCGGAAGAGGAGGGCGGCGCCGGATTCGACCACATCGCTTACAGCATCGTGATTGAAGAGATCTCGCGATGCTGCGCTTCGACCGGTGTGATTCTTTCCGTACAAAACTCGCTCTACTGCGATCCTATTCATCGCTTCGGAACCGAAGAGCAAAAGAAAAAGTTCCTTGTCCCCTTTGCGCGCGGAGAAAAGATCGGCTGCTATGCGCTAACCGAGCCGCAAGCTGGCTCCAACGCCGCCGCGCTGCAAACCAAAGCGGTGAAAAGAGGCGAGACGTACGTCATCAACGGAACGAAAGCGTGGATTACCAATGGCGGTGCCGCTGACGCCGCCATTGTCTACGTGAACACCGATCCCGCGAAAGGCGAAAAAGGGATCACCGCCATCTTGGTCGAAAAAGGCACGCCGGGGTTTAAAGTTGGCAAAGAAGAGAAGAAGCTCGGCATCAATGCCACGGCTTGCTGCGAGCTAGTCTTTACAGACTGCGAAGTCCCTGCGGCGAATCGTATCGGAAATGAAGGCGAGGGCTACAAAGTTGCGCTCTCTACACTGGATGGCGGCCGCATCGGAATCGCCGCGCAAGCCACCGGCATTGCGCAAGGCGCGTTTGAAGCCGCGCTTGCGTGGTCGCAGCAGCGCATGGCTTTCGGCCATCCAATCTCACAATTTCAGGCGATTCAGTTCATGCTCGCCGACATGTCCACCGAAATCGACGCCGCTCGCTTGCTCGTCCGCAAAGCCGCATGGAAGCAAGACAGCGGCGCCCGCTTTAGTATGGACGCGGCCATCGCCAAACTTTTCGCCAGCGAAATGGCCACGCGCGTCGCGCACAAGGCCATCCAGATCCACGGCGGCTACGGCTACAGCCGCGAGTATCCGGTGGAGCGCGCCTATCGCGATGCCCGCATCACCGAAATCTACGAGGGCACGAGCGAAATCCAGCGGCTCGTCATCTCCTCTTGGGTTCTGAAGTCTTAAGCCGCGTAGTATCCTGAAGTGGTGCTGGAACTGGATTGCGGCCTTTCCTTCGATCTTGCTCACTCCGACGATTTCTTTTCCATGCTGCCGCCGCGGCCGGCCGTGTGCCTGATTGAATTGCGGGAGGAAACCGCGGAACCGCTGCTGATTCGCACCCAAGACCTGCGCCGCAGGCTGCAACGCCTGCTCGCTCCGCCCGATCCCGAGAGTAAGCGCCTGAACCTCCGCGAAGTGGCGCGCGGGATTCGCTACCGGCTCACGGGCTCGCGCTTCGAACAAATCTTCACTTACTACCAGCAGTCGAAACACATTTTTCCGACCCGCTACCATAAAATAATGCGGCTGCGCCCTCCGGCTGTGCTGAAGGTGAGCTTGCGCAACGCGTATCCCCGCTGTTATGCCACGCGCCGCATCCCGGTGGATTCCGCGGGAATGCCTACTGCGGGGGCCTATTACGGCCCTTTCGCTTCGCGACGCTCCGCGGAAGCCTTTGCCAACAGCGCGCTGGATTTTTTCAAAGTGCGCCGCTGCCAAATCAAGATCCGCCGCGATCCTTCCTTCCCCGGTTGCATCTATTCCGAAATGAAAATGTGCCTTGCGCCATGTTTCGCGGGCTGCACGAAAGAGAACTACGATGTCGAGGTGCAAAGGCTGGTTCAGTTCCTCGACACCAGTGGGGGCTCGCTCCGCAACTCGATGGAGCAAGAAAGAGAGACCGCCAGCGAGCAGCTTGATTTCGAACGCGCGGCCGCTTTGCATAAGAAAATTGAGAAGCTCGACGATGCTCTTCGCGGCTCTCCGGAGCTGCCGCGCCGCATTCAAGACTTGAACGCAGTGATTCTCCAGCGCAACGCCGAAGAGCAGACCATCTCTGTCTACGCAGTCCGCAATGGGTGGTTGGCGGAACCAACTTTTGTCCGCTTCAACGAAATCGCGGGCCAACCGCGCTCCGCCGAACACATTTTCCGCGAATACCTCGAACATCCCGCGTCTCAAACATCAGAAACCTCAGCTGCCGCGATCGCCCCAGGCAAAAACACCTTGAGCGAGCATTTGTGGCTGCTGGCCCGCTGGTATTACAGTAATCCCCGCGAGGGCGAGATTTTCTTTCGCGAAAAGGATTGGCCGTACCGCAGAATTATGCGCGGATGCTCGCGCCTGCTCGCACCGAAATCAGAATCGGATGCGAGCAACGCATCACCAGCCCCACCCGCATCGTAAGGAGCAGTATGAGTAAATCGTCGACAGCAGAAGGAACCGCGCGTTACGTCAAGAGATTCTCTGGGACGGCCGCGCCCGGACATTTTCGCGAAGCGCAAACGCTCAACGTCTCCTCGCTGGGTATCGGAACCTACCTTGGGCAGCCTGACGACAAAACCGACAACAGCTACGCCGCTTCGATTATTGCGGCGGTGGAGAACGGGATCAATGTCATCGACACGGCTATCAACTACCGTTTCCAACGCAGCGAGCGCAGCATCGGCGCTGCTCTAAAGCAGCTCGCGCAAAAAGGCTTTTCCCGGGACGAGTTCGTTATCTGCACCAAGGGCGGCTATCTCACGCCCGACAGCTCCATGCCCTCCGAACCCAACGAATATTTTTATCGCGAGTACATCCAGCCCGGCATCTTCAAGCCGGACGAAATCGTGCAAGGCAGCCACTGCATGGCGCCCCACTTCCTGGAAAATCAGCTCGGCCGCAGCCTGCACAATCTCGGCGTGGATTCGATTGACGTCTATTACCTGCACAATCCTGAGACGCAGCTAACGGAAGTGTCGCGCCCGGATTTCATGGAACGCGTGCGCGACGCCTTCATTTATCTGGAATCGGCCGCAGCCGGCGGAACAATTCAGTTCTACGGCATGGCCACGTGGAACGGCTTTCGGCAGGAAGGCACCGCGCGCGAATCGCTGCAGCTCGGCGAGCTGGAACAACTCGCCCGCGACATCGCGGGAGAAAAGCACCGCTTTCGCTTCGTGCAACTCCCCTTCAATCTCGCAATGACGGAAGCGCTGACGCTCGGGAACCAAACCATTGCCGATGAATCACGAACCGTGATGGAGGCCGCGGGCGAACTAGGAATCACGCTCATCGCGAGCGCTTCTCTTTTGCAGGGACAAGTCGCGCGAAACTTGCCACCGTTCGTCGCTCAGGCATTGGGATTGCAAACCGACGCCGAGCGCGCCCTGCAATTCGTCCGCTCTTCCCCCGGAATCACCACAGCTCTCGTTGGCATGTCGCATCCGGAGCATGTGCAAGCCAACGCGCGGCTCGCAGGCATTCCCCCAGCGACGGTCGACGAGTTCAGCAAGCTTTTCAATCGCGAATCGGCGTAACGCTTCCTGCGGCACAGCCATGTTGATCGCTCTGTCATTATTCCGCCGCGCGCGCCGCTGCAGCGATCTCCGGATGCCGCGCCGTCACCGAGTTCCGAATCGCTGCATCCACCTGATCCAGTTTCCCCACGAAAAAATGATCGGCTTCCCTGATCACGACCAGCCGATTTTCCCCGGGCAGCGATTCCACCAACGCCTCCACCTTGGCAAGCGCCCCGTGCTCGTCATTCGCCCCGTGCACAAATAGCTTTGGCTTCTCGCAATTTAGCAAAAAAGAAAAATCCGAGCTGTTCAC
>Ga0137418_10003523_pt1 | contig 14380 bp, 12 predicted proteins | sample CZODoug3_1_2_16f_FD_122242 | JGI IMG/M metagenome (GOLD analysis project Ga0137418, IMG submission 122242) | Vadose zone soil fungal communities from Angelo Coast Range Reserve, California, USA - CZODoug3_1_2_16fungal (Hybrid Assembly) | ecosystem: Environmental > Terrestrial > Soil > Vadose...
GGTCTGAATATCCCATACGGGGATCCACACAATGCTTGAAGAGTCGGTATGCGTTGTTTTGGGGGGAAGCGGGTTTCTAGGTCAAAGCCTGTGCCGGGCCCTCGTTGATGCTGGCTTTCGTGTTCGGTCGGTCTCTCGGTCAGGGCGCCCAAAGGCCGAGCCGCAAGCATGGTGGTCGAGTGTGGAGTGGGTTGCTACTGGAATGGGGACAGAATTATCTATCAAGGCTCTCGATCAGGCAGATTGCGTGTTCCATCTGGTGAGCACGACTCTTCCTTCGACCTCCACTTCCGACATTACTTACGACTTGGAATCTAATGTACTGGCCACAGTGCGAATTTTGGAAGCGGCGGCGGCAATGGGAACTCGCCGAATCGTGTTCGTTTCCTCCGGCGGGACAGTCTATGGAACCGCCCGGCAGAAGCTGATTACCGAGGACCATCCAACGGATCCTATCTGCTCCTACGGGATTCACAAACTCACAATCGAGAAGTACCTTCAACTCTTTCGTTCAACACGCAATTTGGACTCGATGGTACTGCGGGTCTCGAACCTGTATGGCGAGTCTCAGGATTGCGGCAGGCCTTTAGGAGCGGTTGCGCACTTCACAAATCGCGCGGTCAGGGGCGTTCCCATCGAGATCTGGGGAGACGGGACGACAACGCGGGATTATGTGCACGTGAATGACGTGGCGAACGCCTTGTTGAAATGCATCTCTTACGACGGGGCTGAGCGGCTATTTAATATTGGCAGCGGTCGCGGAGCTACTCTGAACCAGCTCGTTGAGATGCTGCAGCAGCGGCTTGCCGAGCCCGTGAAAGTGAATTACCGGCCCCGAAGGGGCTTTGATGTTCCTGAGAACGTTCTGGATATAAGCAGAGCAATGAACGAATTATCGTGGAGACCTGAGGTTCCTTTAGATCTCGGTTTAGAGAGGGTGATCCATGCAGCGCGAGCTGCAGTTGGAGATCTAGAGGAAATCACTATAGAAGTCGTCAATGGTGTTCTGCCTAGTTCCAGTGGTGAATTGAGCTAGGGCCGCAGAATAGGCTTGCATCACTTCGTCCATTAAAGAGGCATTTCTTGGCATACGGCACGTCCTGCCCGCGGTACAACGGGCTAGTGGAAAACATCGCGATCTTTCCGCACGCGGAGGTGGTGGTCGCCATGTTGCTGATTGTGGGGAATTGGCAATCAATACCGGACGGCGTGCTCCTGTCTGCAGGAGTGAGACAACCAAATTCTCAGAGAGTTCTGAGATGAACCCAGAAGCGCTAGATTCACAGGTGTCTAACTGGAACGCCATGGCCGAACTTGACCCGCTGTGGGCCATACTTTCCGAACCGGAAAAAAAGTTTGGTAAATGGAGCGCGGAGGAATTCTTCCGTGACGGCGAGCGAGAAGCGAAGCGGGTATTAGGTATGTGCGAAGCAAATGGGGTCAGCATCTCACGCGGAAAGATGCTTGATTTTGGATGCGGAGTGGGGAGGATGACGAGGTCATTCTCCCAATTCTTTCCCTCGTGCGTGGGGATTGATGTTTCGGGGAAAATGGTGGATCTTGCGAGGAAATTCAACGCAGATCGGCCGCAATGCGAGTTTGTCACGAGTGCCAGTGTCGCATTGCCATTTGAAGACGCGACCTTTGACTTTGTCTTCTCCGTTCTGGTGCTTCAGCACCTTCCAAAGAAGAGCATGATTCTCAGTTACATTTCCGAGTTCCTCCGGGTTGCGAAGGACGGCGGCGTCATTGTGTTTCAGCTTCCGGACGAAGTTCCTTTTCGCAACCGCATTCAGGGGAGGAGGAGGCTGTGGTCTCTGCTTACTTTTCTGGGAATCCCCCAAGCCTGGCTCTTTAAGCTGCTCGGACTGACTCCGATACGAATGAAGGGCATTTCTAGGGAGGGGGTCGAAAGGTATATCGGAAGCCAGAAGGCACGAGTGGGGGCGGTGGAGCGATACGATCCAAGCGAGAAGCGATATCACAGTTTCTATTATTTCGTGGTGAAGATGCCTGGAGTCTGACTTCTATGAATCTTTCGATTCTTCTCGTCAGCTATAACAGCAGGCGTTATCTGGCCGACTGTTTAGAGTCCATAACACGGTTTGCCCCTTCGGGGACGGAGGTGATCATGGCCGACAATGCTTCCTCCGATGGTTCGGCCGAATTCGTTGCCAGTAAGTACCCTTGGGTGCGAATCGTCCGCAGTAACCGGAATCTTGGGTTCTCCGGCGCGAACAACCTGGCGGGAAAAGAGGCTTCGGGCAGATTTATTTTACTTTTGAACGCAGACACTGTGCTGGTTGAGCCGATTGGTCCGGCGGTCGACTGGCTCGATGGACACTCTGAATACGCCGTTCTGACCATCAATATGCTAAATGGGGAACGCATCCCCAGCGCCTGCACAGGAAGGTTTCCATCGCCGCTGCGGCTGATACTTTTGCGCAAGATGCTTATTGGGCCGGAGCAGTTCGGCGACAATTACGCACACGAAGTCGATTGGGTGCAGGGATCCTTCCTGCTCATACGGGCGGAGCAGTGGCGGGCATTGGGCGGATTGGATGAGAACTACTTCATGTATGTGGAAGACGTAGACCTTTGCAAGAGAGTCTGGGACCGCGGCTTGAAATGCGCCTATCTTCCTCACATCCGCTACTTACATTTGGGGGGGTATAGTTCGGCGCGTTTTTCAGAGCAAGTAAGAGGCCTGGGCATCTACATAAGCCATCACATGAAAGGAGTGCGGCGGCTGCTTTCCTGGGGCATTCTGTGTGGCGGATGCCTGGTAAGGGCCGTTTTTTTTCGAGCCAGAGTGCTGCTCATGGGCGGTGAGGTAACTCGGACGATGTCGAGCGCATCCTGGCTGGCGTTCAAGGGATTACTCCACATGAGGCCGTCGTTGTGAAGGCAGAAAAGGGATGGAGATTTTGAATGGAGGCAGCATAAGCGCGACGGGCGTGCCGAGGGTGACCGTTCAAACGGCTGCGCACGCTCTCCACGTTCAGAAATACCTGCCCATTGCAGTGCTCTATTTCTTTCTTAACAGTGCAGGCCTGCCTACGGGTTTGTTTTATACGGGTATTTTGTCACCCTTGTTTTTTCTCTGGCTGTTCCGGCACGGGAAACGGTGGATAACATTCAAATTCCTGGCCTGTTTATCGCCTTTCGTCGTGGCGCACGCAATCATTGGAATTGACTCTCCGTTTTATTATGCGCGGTCCAGCCTTTTGCTGTGGACGGTCTGCGTCACCGTATATGCATTTTCTCTGGCGCTTCTGAAATATGAAAGCGTAGAGCGTCTCTTCGAACAGTTGATTGTCCTGAACTTTTGCGCAACAGTGATCGCCATCATCTTGTTCTTTACACCATTCCGCGGAGTTCTATGGGAGGACTATGATATCGAGGGTTTAAACGAAGTGTTCCGCCTTCGATTGTTGACTTCGGAGCCGTCGGCGTATGCCCTGCTCATGGCCCCACTTCTTGTCTTCGTGATTTTGCGTCTGATCCAGAGTCCGGGAAAACGGAATCTCCGCTATGCAGTCATGATTGTTATTCCGTTTTTACTATGTCAGTCGTTTGGCGGCCTGATCATAAGCCTTGCGGGAATCGGAGTGGCGGTACTGGTCGCATTTCGCCACGTGTTCAGGCAGCGAAAAGCATTGTTGGTCCTTGCAGCGATGGTGATTTTGGTAGCGGCTCTTGTATATGTGCCCAATCCAATTTCAGAACGGCTCTCTCTGGTTGCCACTGGCAAGGATTCCTCGACCGATTCCCGGACGATTTCATCGTTTATCGTTGCTTACAGCATCGCTGAACCGAAAAGCTTGCTGTGGGGAGCAGGGCTAGGTCAAGCCAAGCTGGCGGATGTGACCGACCTCCGCTTGGCTTTTACGATTGGCATCATCCCCAATGCGATCGCGGGGGGATTTGCGGAGCTAGGAATTATAGGGATGCTGATTAAATTCGCTCTGGAATTCTACTTTTTCTTCCGAACTCGCGTCTATGAGAATTCTTTCCGGCTGGCGATGTTTGTGGTGGTGTTCCTCACACAACTTACAGGCAGTTACCTCATGAACGTTCAAGAATATCTAATGTGGGTTCTCGCGTTTGGTCCGTTTCTCCCCGAGTTGGATTTCAAAGCGAATATTCGTCCTAAGCTTTCTCATGCATGAGTCGCCCTCGAATAGGTCTCGATCTGCACGTTGTAGATGGGATTTACCAGGGGTCGCGGACGCATTGTCTAGAGCTTTTTTCCCGTGTGGTAGCCGCCACGCCTGAATGCGACTTCATCGTTCTGGCCGCAGACGCTCAGAGACTGCTGGATTTCAGCGGACGCTTTAACGCGCCCCATGTCACGTTAGTGGGGATGAGGCCTGCACCAGCGGCAGTCAGGTTGCTTTGGCAGTTGCCTGGTTTGGTACGACGACACCGAATGGACCTCCTTCACACGCAGTACATCGCACCACCCTTTTCACCGTGCGCGACCGCAGTAACCGTTCACGACATTCTATTTGAATCACACCCGGAGTACTTTGACAAATTATTTGTGCTCCGTTCACGTTTGCTGGTTCGCCATTCCGTGCGCAAGAGTGCAAAGGTCTTCACGGTCAGCGATTTCTCGCGGAGGCAGATTTCCGAAACTTTTCGCATCAGCCTCGACACGGTACACACAATCCACAATGGGGTGGATGGTGAGAGGTTTTTTCCGGGCTCGGAAGGGAGAGAGGTCGCAGAGAATGCAGGGTTGGAGCCAGGACGCTATTTTCTGACTGTGGGGCGTTTGGAGCCTCGTAAGAATCACGCGAATCTCTTGCGCGCATGGGCCAGATTGGCCAAGCCGCGGCCACGGCTGGCGATCGTAGGCCAGCGGCATTTCGGGTACAACGGGGCATTGGATTTAATTCGCACACTTCAGCTTGAGGAGGACGTTGTTGTTCTAGAAGACATCGCTGATGGGCAACTGCCCGCCATCTATCGCAACGCGAAAGCATTCATCTATTGCAGCTGGGCTGAAGGCTTCGGCATGCCCGTGCTGGAGGCAATGGCTTCAGGTATTCCCGTCATCTCCTCTGCAACTACGGCCTTGCCCGAGATTTGCGGGGATGCAGCCTTGCTGGTATCTCCGGAGAATATCAATGAGATCAGCAATGCAATCCGCGAATTGGATCAAAAGGCTGATGTGCGCCAGAAACTAAGTCTGGGGGGATTACGCAGAGCGAAGGATTTTGACTGGGAAAGGTCTGCCGATATCGTGCGCAAAGTTTATCTTGGACATTTTGGAGTGGCGACGAATGGCTCTTGAGCGAAACCGATGAGGCTAGCGATCTTAGGAGCGCGAGGGATACCCGCGCGTTATGGGGGGTTCGAAACGTTTGCGGAGCAACTAGCCGTGAGGCTGGTTGAGCGAGGGCACGAAGTCACTGTTTTCTGTGAGGCCGGTGAGGGTGCAAGTCAAGAATACAAGGGCGTAAAGCTTCGGCACGTGCGAGCCCGAAATTTCGGTCCGCTGACGACCGTGATTTACGACGCGGCTTGTTTATGGCAGGCGCGGTCCAGGTTCGACGTGGTCTACATGCTCGGCTATGGGTCGTCGGCACTTTGCTGGCTGCCGCGAATGTGGGGCAGTCAGGTGTTGATCAACATGGATGGGCTGGAATGGGCGCGCGGCAAGTGGGGCGCGGTGGCGCGATGGTACTTTCGATGGGCTGAGGCAATTGCCATGTGGACGCCGGACCGGATTATCGCGGATGCCGCCGCTATTAAGGCGAATTTGCAGTCGCGCTATCGGAAACTGCCACCTTGCGACGTGATTCCGTACGGGTGCGAAATTGTTAGCGAAGCTCGCACTGAGGAACTGAAGAGTTTCGGGTTGGAGGCGGGGTCGTATTATCTAGTAGTTTGCCGCTTTGAACCGGAGAATCACGTTAAGGAAATTATTGAGGGTTTCCTAAAGTCGGAGACGAAGGCGCGGCTGGTGCTGGTTGGCGACCACACGGCGAAAAGTGCGTGTGTGCAAACGCTAGCAAGGTATAAGAGCGAGCGTCGTCTCCTGTTTACCGGGCCGGTCTACGATGCGCCAAAGATTCATGCTCTGCGGTACTTTTCCCGAGGTTATCTGCATGGGCATAGCGTGGGCGGAACGAATCCATCGCTGCTGGAGGCGATGGGATGCGGGAACATGGTGATCGCGAATGACAACCCTTTTAATCGCGAGGTGCTTGGCGGCGCGGGGCTGTTTTTCTCTACTCCCGACGAGGTCGGCGCGTGCATCGATTCCGTGGATTCGGGCGGCGTGGACGCCGTCGGCATGAAGGCGAACGCGGTTGAGCGAGTGAAGCAGTTTTATACCTGGGATCGAATTACGGATTATTACTGCGAACTCATCACGCTGGCGTGCTCGCGCTCGCGAGGGCGAAGCGAGACGGTTCATTGCGCGCCACATTTGCCCGATGAAGCGAAAGGACAGGTAGTAAGCGGCCTCTAAGTTCGATTTTCCATAGTGACTGGTCCGGCGGGAATCTTCCAAGAATATTTAATTTGAATCGAGAAGGGCGCGGGAGCCCATGACATATCTGCTGGTGTTTCTAGGAAGTTTAATTGTGGCGCTGGTGGCGACGTGGTGCGTGCGAAACGTCGCCAATGCCAGAGGGTGGATCCACGAGCCGAAGTCGGACAGGCATATACACACGATGCCAGTGCCAAGGCTAGGGGGAATCGCCATCTATTTTTCGTTTATGAGCGTGGTGATTGCGGCGATGGTGATTCCGCGGTTGATGGGAAGTGGGTGGCCGCTGAACGGCAGAACAATGGCCGGGCTGCTGGGGCCGGGAGCGCTGGTATTCCTGTTGGGATTATGGGATGACGTGAGGCCGTTGAACGCCCGGTGGAAGTTGGCGATGCAGACGGTGGCTGCGGTTTGGCTGTATGCAGGAGGATACGGGGTACACAATTTGGGACTGATCCATGGCGGGCAAGCGTTGGAGTGGATGTATTGCTTGCCGCTCACCGTATTGTGGGTGCTGCTGATAACGAACGCGTTCAATTTGATAGATGGGTTGGACGGGCTGGCGGCAGGGTCGGGGGTGTTCTCAACGACGGTATTATTTGTGATGTCGCTGATCGTGCCAAATCCGCTGGTAGCGTTATTTGCGGTCGCACTGGTGGGAGCGACGCTGGGATTCTTGCGATTCAATTTCCATCCGGCGACGATATTTTTAGGCGATTCGGGGAGTTTGTTCATCGGATTCATGTTAGCGGGCCTGGCGCTGGCGGGATCACAGAAGGCGCCAACGATGGTGGCAGTGGCAATACCGGTTGTGTCGTTGGGATTTCCGATACTGGATGTTGCACTGGCGGTGATACGTCGGTTCCTGGCGGGAAAACCATTATTTGAGGGGGACAAGGCGCACATTCACCACAAATTGGTGAAGCGGGGGTTGTCACAGAGAAATGCAGTGCTGACGCTTTACGCAGTGACAGCGGGATTTGGATTCCTAAGTTTGGTATTGCTGCAGCAGCGAAGAGCGGTTGCGTTGGTGCTGGCGGTTATCGGGGTTGGGATATTTCTGGGAGTGCAGCAATTGCGGTATCAAGAATTTGCGGAGCTGGTGTCCGTGCTGCAACGCGTGACACGGCGGCGGCAAATCCTAGCCAATCACGTGGCGCTGCGGCAAGCGGCAGAAAAACTGAGAGAGTGCCACGGTTTCGGCGCGATGTGCCAGATCCTACAAGATGCGCTGGAGCCGATTGGATTTGACGCGGTGCGCTTTTGGAAGCTGGGTGGAAACGGATATTCCCCGGAGACGCTTCGGCCTATGCAGTACTCGAAAGATGGATCCTGGCTGCTTACCTGGTGCGGGCACGAAATGGGTGAAGCGGCGTGGGAATTGAAGATGGAGCTGATGACGGACGCAACAAAGCGATGGGGGTACTTTGCGCTGGTGCGCATGTCCGACAAGGAATCTTTACCGCTGGATTTAAACATGCTTACAGAAGAGTTCCGCAGCTCGCTGTCTGCAGCGATCAAACGCGCCGGCAATGGTTTCGAAGAATTGGAGAATGTTGGCGTCGCTCCAGAAAATGGAAAAGCGCGTTCGATTGCGGCCGGAACCGCAGCCGATTAAAGGCGCGTTCTCAGGCGCGGCGTTCGAAGAGCGATTGGCCTGAGGTACTAATTCATTCGGAACAACATCTCGAAGGAAGAATTACGAGCTAGACCTTAGGGGAAGGAGTCTATATGAAAGGTATTGTGCTTGCGGGCGGTACGGGAAGCAGACTCAGTCCACTGACGCGCGTCACTAATAAACATCTTCTGCCAATCTACGACAAGCCCATGGTGTATTACCCGCTACAGACCTTGGTAGAAGCAGGGATCCAAGACATTTTGATCGTGACTGGAGGCAACAACGCGGGAGATTTCCTGCGGCTACTGCGCAACGGGAAAGACTTCGGCCTGAAGCAACTCAGCTTTGCCTATCAGGAAGGCGAAGGAGGAATTGCGGACGCTTTGCGGCTGGCGGAGCCGTTTGCGGCTGGAGAAAAAATCTGTGTCATCCTAGGAGACAACATCCTGGAGAACAGTATTCGCGGGGCGAAAGAAAAGTTTGAGCAGCAGGAGGAAGGCGGGCTGATCCTGCTGAAGAATGTGCAGGACCCGGAGCGGTTCGGCGTGCCGGTGTTCGAGGGGAGACGCATGGTGCGGATCGAGGAAAAGCCAAAGGTGCCCGCCTCGCCGTACGCAGTGATTGGCGTGTATTTCTACGACGGAACGGTGTTCCAGCGGGTGCGGACGCTGAAGCCCTCGGGGCGGGGCGAATTTGAGATCACGGACGTAAATAATTCGTACCTATACGAAGGAAAGCTCAGTCACGACGTTATTGAGGGCGGGTGGACGGACGCTGGAACGTTTGAATCACTCTGGAGAGCGACGAAAATGGTGCGCGAGAAAGTGCTGATCGCCGAAGAACTGAAGCTGTCGGCGGCATCGGCGCGATAGATGGGCACGGGCCTCCCATCATACGGGAGGCCGCAGCAGGGCCCGAGAGGAATCGGGGTCATGACTCAGGAGTCAGCGTGATGAAGATTTTTGTCACTGGCGGCGCAGGATTTATCGGTTCCAATTTCATTCGATATGTTCTAGGTACCGCAAAGAATTTTGTTGTCGTCAACTACGACAAGCTTACTTATGCGGGAAATCTAGCAAATCTGGAATCGGTCGCCGACAATCCGAATTATCATTTCGTGAGAGGCGACATCTGCGATGCGGCCGCCGTGGAAAGTGCAATGCGTGGTTGCGATACTGTCGTTCATTTCGCCGCAGAGTCGCACGTCGACAGGAGTATTTACGAGCCGGCTCCAGTAATTCAGACTAATGTCACCGGAACTTTCATTCTGCTCGAAGTGGCACGTAAAGTCTCGGTGTCGCGGTTCGTACATGTTTCGACCGACGAAGTGTATGGTGACCTTCCTCCAGACGACTTCGCTGACGAAAACTTTCCCTTGCAGCCGAGCAGTCCGTACTCTGCGTCGAAGGCGGCTTCGGATCTCCTGGTTCGGTCGTACGTCAGAACTTACAAGTTTCCCGCTGTGATCACGCGATCTTCGAACAATTACGGCCCTTATCAGTTTCCAGAAAAATTTGTTCCTCTCATGATCACCAATGCCCTCAGCGACAAGGCGCTCCCTGTTTATGGCGATGGAAAGCAGCAGCGGGATTGGCTGCACGTCGAGGACAACTGCCGAGGGATTCTAGCAGTTCTGGAAAAAGGCAAAATCGGAGAGGTTTACAACCTTGGCGGACAAGACCTCGAGGAAAACCTCACATTGGTTCGGCGCATTCTCAAGCTAACTGGGAAACCCGAGAGCTTAGTGTCCTATGTGTGGGACCGCCCGGGTCACGATCGTCGTTACGCTCTGGATTGCACCAAAAGCGAGACCCAACTAGGCTGGCGCCCGGACATTACCTTGGAAGATGGTCTGCGGCAAACAATTGAATGGTATAAGAACAAGAGTGATTGGGTAGCTGACATGCATGCCGGCGAGTACCTTTCATATTACGAGAAGTACTATCACAATCGCGATAGCTCTCTTCATGCGATTGCTGGTTCTTCGACAAAGGGTTCCCATTAGTCCCGAGGCGAGCTTTCCCGCCACACTGTAAGGCGCCGCAATCGACGAACATGGGAGTTCATGGAACGAATAGAGACATCGCTTCCCGGTGTAATTGAGCTGCGTCCTGTAATTCATGGTGACTCACGCGGCTTTTTCATCGAAACCTACCATCAAGCGAAGTTCACGGGTCTGGGCATACCTGGTACTTTCGTCCAAGACAACCATTCGCGTTCTGCCAAGGGAACGCTGCGTGGTCTGCATTATCAGCTAAACCAATCGCAAGCAAAGCTTTGCCGGGTGATCGAGGGCGAAGCTCTCGATGTAGCAGTCGATATTCGGCTTGGCTCCCCGCATTTCGGGAGATGGACGAGCGTTCTCCTGTCCGCAGCGCATCACAATCAGGTGTACGTGCCACAGGGATTTGCCCACGGGTTTCTGGCTCTTACCGACAACGCGCAATTTCTATACAAATGCAGCGATTATTACGCGCCAGAAGACGAGCACGGTATCCTTTGGAACGATCCGGCCTTAAGTATTACATGGGGCATTACCAAGCCTGTTCTCTCTGCAAAAGATGCAAGAAACACTCGACTCGCTGAAATCCCCGAGAAATTCCTACCGCGGTATCAGTCAACATGAAGCCCACGATTCTACTGACGGGGAAAACGGGCCAGGTTGGCTTCGAACTTAACCGTTCGCTCTCACAACTCGGCCAGATCTTTGCCCCCGACCACCGCGACTTGGATCTTCTGAATCAGGGCAGCGTCCGCCGCGCAATTCGCGACATCCGCCCGCAACTCATCGTCAACGCCGCCGCATACACGGCCGTGGATGCAGCGGAAAATGATGAATCTAAAGCTTACGCCGTCAACGCGGAAGCCCTAGCTCTCCTCGCTGACGAAGCAAAGCGCCTCGACGCACTGGTGGTGCATTACTCGACGGATTACGTTTTTGACGGCACGAAGCGATCGCCCTACAACGAGACAGATGAAACAAATCCACTCAACGTTTACGGCAAGAGTAAACTTGCTGGGGAGCAGGCCATTCGCGCCTCAGGCGCGTCGCATCTAATAATTCGTACGGGTTGGGTCTATGCCAACCGTGGTCGAAATTTTCTACTGACAATTTTGCGCCTTGCCACAGAACGTGAGGAGTTGAGAATTGTCCGCGATCAAATCGGCGCTCCGACGTGCGCCGCCGATATCGCTGCGGCAACAACTAAAATCCTGACAGAGATATATACCCAGGACAAGAGTCAGACACTTACGTCCTCTATCAGCGGCACGTACCACATGACTGCGGCTGGTGAAACGAGCTGGCACAACTTCGCAACAGCGATTCTCGGCAAAGCGCAGAGCGTTTCGCCGGAAGTTCCGTGGTTTGCCGCTGCCACGCAAGGTCGCCCGCTCATCGCGAAGCGCATCCTCCCAATTTCTAGCGATGAATTCCGATCTCCCACGCGCCGACCAATCTATTCAGTCCTCTCCAATTCGCGCCTATCAGAGATCTTCCACATCGAATTGCCAAACTGGACCGCGCAATTACAATGCTGCCTTGCAACAGAGAAGATTAATGACGCGCTGCTTAGAAGCGCCTCGACGCCTGGCTCCTAAGGTGCTGCCCTCTTAGCACCCTGTTGTGTTTTTCCCACCATAATTCCCCCATTGCCTGATCCCAGTACCCACGGAGGTGCACCAGGTTCCAGTTGGTGCTTTCAGAAGTGCCATTAGAGTTTTCTCCTTCTGTATTCAGAATCATTTCTTTCTGCGTTCAGCCATGCTTACATCTCTGTATGCGCGCGGGCAAAACACGGCCCCGACCCGCTCGGGCCGGGCGGGAGCGACCCCGAAGAACTTTGGGCGGCTGAAAGCCGTCAATTCCGGGGTTCTATAAAAGGGGGTGATCGGACGCTTACCCTGACAATTGGCGCTACACGCAGCGAGTGGATTGAGAACAAATGTCAGAGACGCAGTTTTCAAGCCCAGAAGACTGCCTTCGGACGCAGTAGGCAGTTCTAATTTGAGCTACAAAACACGTCGAAAATAGCACCAGCGATTACCCGGTGATTCAGTGTGATCGTTCCGTTCCCTGTCGTCAGGTATGCTCCAGTGAAAGTCGCGCCGACGGCATTTCTCGCTGAGAACAAGCAATGCGAGGTGTCGGTGATACCTTGGACGTTTACCTGGTCCGCCGGCGCGGCAGTGGTTGTAATTGTCGCGACATACCGGGCCTGTCCCGTTATTGCGCTCTCAATCGGCCGCCAATAGGCGCCGTCGAAGATAAGCAACAGACTTTCACCGGCGTTCAGCGTCCTGTTTTGCCCGTCGGGAAAGACGATCTGGCCGTTGCCTCCTGCACTATTGGCGAGGACGTGGCCGCTTACCTTCGCGGCCGTGACGTTCAGCAGTTGGCCAACGTGCCCGCCCACGAAGGAGTTGATGGTATAGGGACCGTAGTACAAAGCTATTCCGTTGAACGTTGTTACATCCACAGAATTGCCATTCACCGAAGTGATTGGCTCGTAGTCGAACGCAAAGGGAGCGAGCATCCTGACGTGGGTCGCGCCATTTCCATCCGCAATGACGATAGGATTGGAATTGAAATTCTCCCCAACCAAGACTCCGCTCTGCGCATGGGAGGTGGCTATATAGATTGTGAAGTTGTTGGAGCTGGTGTCGAACTTGTTACCCGAATAGCTTCCGGTAGTCAGGAACGCGTCGTTATAAATCCCGCCTTCGCCGTATTGAAGATTGAAGTTAGAGTTTGTAATATTTACTGACTGGGCGAAAGTGCCCGTCAGGCGCACTTCCGCTGCGGTGTTATCGGCAGTATTTCCCTGGCAATTACCCTCGAAGTAGGAATTCTGAATATTTGCCTGCGCTACGCCGGTCAAATAGATTCCTGCGCAATTATGCAGGCCGGCGTTTTGCCCGTTGTACTCGACATTGACTGTGTCAAAGAGTATTCCATTTGCTAGATCGACCTGCGTGTTGTTGACGTAGATGCCGTATCCGTTGTTCCAGGCGGAACGTGAGTTTCGAAACGTAAGCTCGTTGGTTGTGCCCGCGCTCGCGATGTTAATCCCATTCTGCCGCGCCCACTCCACTTCCAAATTCTCGAATTGCGTCCAGATCGTTCTCCCAGCAAGATCGATACCATTTTGAAACGGGCCGTAAACACCGAGCCGAGAAAACTTATGAAAGTCATTCCTCTGTGAAATGTCAGTGCGTCCCATGATCTTTAATCCATCCGCGCAAGTAGTGCCGAAAGGGCATGAAATTGTCAGATCGCTGACCTCGTTGAAAGCTATTCCGCTAGTGTTCGTGGAATCGATGGTGATCACAGGCAGAGTCGGATCGGCGGGTTGAAGAATGACGCATCCACGTTCCTGACCGTGAATTCTCACATCAGAGGTCGTGATGACAGTGTTTTCCAGGTAGGTGCCGCATGGCAAGAAGATATCGACAGGCCCGCTTGGAACGGAATTGATCGCGGCTTGAATCGTGCCGTTCGCATAGCGTGCAGTTGTGATGCCTGGCGGCGTTTTGATTTGCGCGGGCGTTGGGTTTTTCAGAATGGTTCCAGCTCTAGCCGAAGTAAAATTCTGAGCCGGCAATTTGACCACTGAAACGAGGAGATGGCAGAGAAGAAGAGTTAAATAAGGACGCCGCATGCGAAAGGATTGTATCATTAGAGTTTCTTGCCGGCGCTTTCCTTTTTAGCTCGGTTGTGACGTTGCATAAGCAGGTATTTACTATCTCCATATAAGAGAGCCTTGATTATCAATCATTTTAACCAGCGAGCTCAAGCTTCGGCGGCCGGACTATCCTTTCTTGGATCGCCAACGGAACGGTAGAATTTTCCGTAGAGGACTTGCGAACATCTGGCCCGCTTCGCAAACTCGAGAACCATTCGAGAACAGAACTCCCCCAAATCCTCCCCAAGACGGTCTCGGGAAATTGGGGGTTCGTTTACACGTCCAAAGTCGAGAACAATCCGAGGAAAAAAGCCTCTTAAAACGCTCCAAAACTGTCTGTTGAAAATTGAGTTTTTGGAGGCTAAATTAAGGTTCGTTTACAGATTCAAAAATCGAGAACAATTGAGAACAGAACCCCCCAAATACCCCTCAAAATCGTGATGTATGACGCAGCTAAAAGCTAGACGAATCAACAACATGGCTTGTCTCAAAGACACCTTAGTTGTTGGGCGCAGCGATCGGTTGCGTTGAAATGATCAGGTCGTCGAACCACATGGCCGCTGCCGGAGTACT
>Ga0137418_10003525_pt1 | contig 14372 bp, 11 predicted proteins | sample CZODoug3_1_2_16f_FD_122242 | JGI IMG/M metagenome (GOLD analysis project Ga0137418, IMG submission 122242) | Vadose zone soil fungal communities from Angelo Coast Range Reserve, California, USA - CZODoug3_1_2_16fungal (Hybrid Assembly) | ecosystem: Environmental > Terrestrial > Soil > Vadose...
GGCCATTCGCATCATTGGCGTAATTCGCGGTTACGACCCCATTTTTTAATTCCAGTGAATTCACCACCAAAGCTGTGGAGAGGAATCGCCTCACCTCGGCTTCAGAAAAGCGGAGGTACGTCCTGCATGGTTCCCAACGGGAAGAGGTGGTCCATGCTGTCGATCGCTATCGGATGTTACGTTTCTTCGATTACGCGACAAGATTCGGTATGGGATGGTGATGCAGTCATAGCCGACGCTGGCAATTGCACGACCGTTGCCTGTATTAGAGGTCCGGTAACTCATTGAATCTATTTCTACGGATGCGGAGAGCCGTCCTGTCCTCATCAAGGCTTTGGCGGAGTGCGTCGGGGTTTTGCTGTAGCGGCCCTATTCGTATCGCAGGGCGCGCAAAGGATCCACATTCGACGCGCGGCGCGCCGGGACGTAGCTTGCGGCTAGAGTCAGACCTATAAGCAGAGTCGGCACGGCTATGTAGGTTGCGACGTCGGACACTGCCAGGCCGACGACGGCCGCCGTCACAAGGCGAATGACCGCGACACAGGCAATGGCGCCGGCGAGAATTCCTGCGAGCGCGAGGACCATGCCCTGCCGTAAAACCATCATCAACACGTTCACGCGTCCGGCACCGATGGCCATTCTGATTCCGATTTCGCGTGTCCGGCGTGCGACGGAATACGCGACCAGACCGTATAACCCAACGAGCGCCAGCGTGAGTCCGAGAAGTCCCATGCCGGTTGCGGTCTTCAAAACAAGCAATTGCGCTCCAGTCGCTGCCCGTTCGTAGTAGCTCGAGAATGTGCGGAGGCTGAACACCGGCTGGTTCATGTCGAGAGTACGTACGACGTCGCGTAATGGACCAGCGAGAGGTGAAGCGTCCGCGTTCACGGTTTCAACGAGCAGCGACATTTGCGGCTTCTCTTGTTGCCGGAATGGCAAGTACAGGAAAGGTGTGGGCGGTTCGAGGATGTTCGAATACTTTTCCGATTTCGCGAGCCCAATTACTTCGAGCCAGGGGCCATCGTTATTCAGGCGTACGCGTTTGCCGATGGAGTCGCGGTCGGGCCAATATGTGGCGGCAAACACCTCGTTGATGATTGCGACGCGAGATGAACCCTCGTCGTCCTGCAGCGTGAACGCGCGGCCTCGGACAATTGCCGTTTTCATCGTATCGAAATAGTTTTCATCAACAACAGCCGTAGCCACTGCCGCGTTCTCTTGTCCCTGAGGAAACTGATAGCCTTCCGGAACCACCGGCCTGCGCGAAGCGAAACCACGAGCGAGTGGAATGGCATCTGCCAGGGCGACGGACCTGACGCCCGGCAGAGCGCGGGCGCGATCGACAAGGTTGCGATAGAACGGACGCGTCTGAGCGGGCGTATACCGGACGAACGAGGTATCGAGTCCCATTGTGATGAGATGATCCTTACGAAACCCGGGATCGAGCTCCAATGTGTTGCGAAAGCCGGCCCGAAACATTCCAGTGACCACGAGCAAAACCATCGACAATGCGATTTGTGCGACTACCAGTACATTGCGTCCGATCATGCGGCGCCGCGCTGTGTCTGCTAATTCGGAACCCTTCAACCCGGTGACGAGATCGGTCTTCATGCTCTGCCATGCCGGAGCCAGACCGAACAGAACGGCACTGATGACGGCTGCAAAAAAGCTGAATGTGAGGACCCGATAATCCAATTGCGGTGAGACAACCACCGGGATATCGGTCGGTACAACGGCCTGAACTGCGTTCGCCATGAAGCGGATGCCCGCGTAAGCGATTCCCAGGCCCGAGATACCGCCAAAAAGCGCCAACAAAAGACTCTCCGTTAAGAGTTGGCAGAGTAGACGAGTCCGGCTCACGCCCAGCGCCAACCGGATCGCTATTTCACGCGATCGAGCGCGAGCGCGGCCGAGCATCAAGTTGGCAACGTTCGCGCAGGCAATCATTAATACCACCGCTGCAAGGCCTGTCATCATGACGCTGATGATCGCGTTTGCTCGAGACATTCGAATGCGCTGCTGAAGCTCGGTTCGAACGGCCATCGTCCGATTCCGATTCGCGTCGGGATATTGCTGTTCCAGTTCCTTCCAAACCGCCGCCATCTCAGTCTCCGCGCTTTCGCGAGATTTGTCCGGCTTCAGGCGCCCCTTTACCTCCAACGTCCGAGCCTTTCTGTCTTCGAGCGGATTCTCCTGAACGGACGCAAGCCGCTGTTCCATCGCCAGGGGAACATAAAACGCTGGCCGGACGAACTGATTCAATCCAGTAAAACTTTCGGGCGCTATACCGATCACATTGAAGTCGATGCCGTTGATCGTCACGACACGATTGAGGATCGATTGATCCGCGCCCAAAATGTTTTTCCAAAAGTCATAACCCAACACGACGACAGCGTCACGTCCAGGGACTTTTCCCTCTTCAGCCGTGAATCCGCGGCCGATCATCGGCTGTACACGCAGCGCGCTGAAGAAATTCTCACTGACCATCATTCCGAGCCGCATCTCCCGCGTCGTGTCTCGCGACCGAGAGAAGCTCAGCGGCATCATTTCGCTGGCAATCAATCCTTCGAAAGATTGAGACTTTTCGCGGAGGTCGCGGTAGTTCGCATAAGACAGCAGGCCTGGAGACGTTGAATCTTCGGGACCGTAAACGCTCACGGTCACAACTGCGTCCGGCTCGGGCACCGGAAGTGGACGCAACAGAATCGCATCATGAAAGCTGAACATGGTGCTGTTCACACCGATGCCCAATGCAACCGATAGCGTGGCGACAACTGTCAGGCCGGGATTCCTGGCCAACATTCGAAGAGAGTGACGGATTTCCTGGAGGAACATAGGCGCATGTACGCTGTAGTTTTCGCGAATGTTCCCGAAAACTTCCGACTGCGCTGCCCTCGTATGAATGATGGACAGCCCTGTTTAACGATGTACACGACTAGTTGCGCGCTGGGGGTCGCACCGCCTCTTGCGCGCCCGACTTCCCAGCGCTTACACCAAATGCCGCGCCGTCCCTGGTGAAACAAAGGGTGTATTCAACCTATCGGCAAAAGGACCGCGCTTGTTTAACGCGAAATAGGGTCGTCCTTCGACATGATGATCGTGCTTGCGGAGGAAGACCAAGAGAACAGAGGCGGGCGAGCAAAGGTCAGCCGCCCCGCCTTGTATGGAAGGAGTGGGGGGTGAGGGGATAGTGACCGTCAAGACTTAAGGTAATGGAGAGCGAAAGGGAATCGTTTAGAAATCTGACCACACCATCGACGCCGTCCTTTATCCCGACCTTGTGCCAATTCTCAGGACGAAGCAGGCAATTTTGGCCTGCACGGGAAATTTCACCCTGCCCGACTCCAGGCGGAACCGGCCTGCGATGCGGAAAACACTAGGCAGCGCTGCTACATGAGATCGATTTCGAGTCGAGGTGCCTGTCGTGCCATGTAAATTAAAGTAGCTTTGTGCCATTTGAAATGGCAGACATTAACCTCCATGTTTCACGCCCTCGAGCCTGAGTCGGGCTGCCTGTAAGAACAGATCGAAACTCGTGGAGGGCAGACAGGCGGGTCGTTACGAAGCGAACTTCGTTTGCATTCAACCTGCTACGACAATCGTCATCACATTCCTGCATTTGTCGACGCCGATGACGACGAGATCCAGCAGGTCGACGTAACAGTAGGCTAAGAAACGTCTGTGGTCCGCAAAATCTTTGCGAGTTTCGGTTCACGATTACGACTTCTTATGCGGAGGTGGGCAGTTGATGCTCAGAACTCACAATATGTTCAAAAAGGACCCCTGATGGAGGAGCAATGTTGTCTGCCAGAACTCATGCGGAGATTGACCGCGTGACCGCAGAAGTGTTGGCCACGATTGAAAGACAGGAAGTTATTGAACGGATCACTGTCGTTCGGGCGTACCAGTATCTGTCAGAGACGTACCCAAACCGAACGGATTACGAAGACAGATTGACGAAGGCGGTTCGCGACCTTCGGCGCCTTTTCCAGAGGAATAGCACACTGGCCTTAGCCGTCGCAGTCGAAGCACTTTATGACACCATTATCCGAGACCGCTTTTCAGAATCTTTATCAGCCAACAAGACCACCAGCGCCATAGCGCGGTAGAAATGGCGAGCTTCTTCTTGGGCTATGGACGAAACCGTCGTTGAAAAGGCCATTATCCAGTTGAGCGAAGCCGGTCTGGTGCATCCTGGGGAACTCAAAGGATGCACTCCTTCACTTTGCGGCTGTCACCTGGCCTGCTGAGTCAGTACATTGCCAGGGAACCGGGCCTGGATGTACGTGATGTGGCCGTTAATCTTGTTGAACCAGTGAGCGGTCCCGGGCGGGATGACCATCACGTCTCCCGGCTGGAGTTTGACCGTCTGCCCTCCCTTGATCCCCGCGGTCCGGTTCTTCGGATCGGGCATGGATCCGCCCGTCGTATAGGTAGCACTGCCTTCAAGGACGTAGTAAACCTCCGTCACGTCGTTACCATCACTTTCCTTCGTGTGCACGCTCGCGTTATTCGGCCCGTCGACTCGGCGGCGAATAGTGAAATTTTCCGGTGGAATGATTGTGGCGGCGTGACCAGCTACGACTGACTGCGGCGACTTGTCGTCGTCAAGAGTCTTCTTCAACTGAGCGGACGGAAAGAATTTGCCAGGCGGGGTCATCACGGCCTGGGCCATTCCCGCCAGGTCGTGCAGCGACAGTACCGCCATGATTAACAGAAGCGCACTAAACAACACTTTTTTCATCATCTTTCTTCCTCCTTGCAACAATCGTCACCCGTCGAGTGGAACGAGGAAGCGGTGGAACGTCGGAAGGTTTTTTAGTCGATCCGGTCTACACCCCCAACTGGCTTGCCAAATCTTCCATATTCTTTGCAGCGAAATCGACGGGCACCCGCGGAGCTGATTCTCCCGTACCAGGTCCATTCTCTCCCGGTCTTGCGATGTGCGCAGTCCGCAAACCATTCGCCGCCGCCGAACGCAGATCGTCGCTGTGCGCGGCGCACATCATCACTTCTTCGGGGCGCAGGTTCAGCGCCGCGGCGCTCATGAGGTAGACGGCAGGCTTCGGCTTGAAGTCGCGCGCGATCTCCGAGCCGAGAACAGCGTCCCATGAAAACTTATTGCGCCTTGCGATATCGACCATCAGCGCGATGTTGCCGTTGGAGCAGGGCGCCAGCATGAATTTGCGTTGGAGCCGCTTGAAGCCGGGGACCACATCGGGCCAGGTATCGATGCGGTGCCACGCGAGGTTGAGATTGTCGGCGACCTTGTCATCGAGCTTCTCCAGCCCGAATTTCGGCCTGATCTGGTCGAGCATGCGCCGGTGCAGGATATCGAGCTTGACGAAGGGCTGCCTTCCTGAACGCACCTCTTCCATGCTCGGCTGGTAGAGCGCGCGCCAGGCGTCGGCAAAGGCGTGCCAATCGAGATTGTAGCCGAGGGGCTTCAAGATGCGTTCCGCATCGCGGGCGACCCCGTTGCGCCAATCGGTACAAGTGCCGAACACGTCATAGACGAGCGCCTTCACTCCTTCGGCGGAGGCGCCGGGTCTGGCTTGAGCGGACACCCTGGTTAGAGCAAGAACCGGGCGGCCGGTAAACGCGCCTGCCGCCACTGCGATTGCGCCCCGAAGCACGCTGCGGCGAGTGATACTCGTCATCGTCCCCTCCATGCGATCCGTTTTCATGCGTTCCACGAAAGAATAGCCCAAACGGCATCCAGCGCGAAGGTCGGCGCCAAAGAAAATCGTTGCACAGCATCCCGTATGCGACATTGCGCCCTCGGAACTCTCATGGGACCGTTGCATGATCCGCAGGCTGTTCGGCCGCTCCTGCCCCTCCAAAAGTTCCTGCGGAAGGGCCGATGGTGTTCTTGCCCTCCGCCCTCATAAAATCTGCTATCGTCTGTCTCACAGGAGCGCGTCATGGGAAACGTTCCGCCTCGATCTGAACGGCTGCCTGGATAATTCGTCCGAAATGAATTTTGTTGTTAGAAAACCCGGAGTCAGTAACAATCGCGCATATTCAGGTCAAATTTCGGGTCCATGCGAACGAGATGTACCCGTCGTCGAACTGGAACGTCACGTGTCTCGAGGAGGTACGAAAATGAACAATTGGAAGGTAACTAGTTCATCTTGTCGCCAGCGGTCGGTCGTCCGCCGAGTCCCGCTTACGATGATCGCAGTGATAGCGAGTCTTGCGGCCGCATATGCAGTTTTTGGTGTCAGCGGCTGGGCTACCGCGACGCCGTCCCCAGCGCAGGTCTCCGGGATGGCGAGGATGTCCGGCACGGTGAGTTCATCTAAACCGTTCAAGGCCGCGCAAGTCTACATCCGAAACGTAGACATGCGCATCATGTACATGGTCTTCACAAATGCGGGCCAATTTCGGGCCGTCTCGCTGTTTCCCGGCAACTATGAAATCAGTGCCACGGCGAAGGGATTCAAGTCGAATGTGCAGAAGCTGGCGGTGAAAGCCGGGGACAATCCGAAAATCAATGTACCGCTTCAGGAAGTGGCGAGCAGCAACGAGGGCGAAGCCGACCCGTTGCAAAATGTGGAAACCTTGAGGAGCAACCGCATCAAGGTGTCATTCGACACCTACGAGAACATCTTTCCAGCCGGGGCGGGACGCGACGTCGCGGAGCGGACCTGCATCATCTGTCATGGGGAAAACTTTCTTCCTTCGCAGCCTGGAAGTGCCGAGGTGTGGAACGCCCGCGTCGACCGTATGATGGGCAAAGCGAATTTCGATCGCCCCGCCAACTCATACGCAGAAGGCCTTCTAAGCTACAGAGCCCAACAGTTCCGCTTCGCGCGCAAGGACCGCGAAGACTTAGTGGCATACCTGGTCAAGAACTTCGGTCCTGGCGCGCCGCCGCGCAATGTCCGGACTGTCCAGGAAACACCCCTTGATGAAGCGAAGCTCGGCAAGGCGATGTTCATGGAGTACTACGTCCCTGAAGATCCGCCGGGACAAGGCGTGAATGCGCCGGAGTATGCCGGCCCGGGAGGACAACCCGGAAGAAGGCGGATACAGGATGTGCGGTTTGATGCGGAAGGCAACGTATACGGAAGCGATCGTGGAATCCCTCGCCGGTTGGTCAAGGTCAATCCGCGTACGGGAGAACGGAAGGAGTGGGTGACACCCCATCCCAAGAGCGACGTCCACGAGGTGCTGATCTCCCCGGACGGCATGATTTGGATGCCGGAGCACGCAGAGGGAGGGGTGCGAAGCTACCTGCTCGGCTTCAACCCGAAGACCGAGAAATGGGATTTCAGCGTCGACGGGGATCCCACCGACGTTGTCCGGAATGGTATCAAGTGGATGCAGTCACAAGCCTTCGACTCGAAGCTTAATCTTTACATGGGATGGATCATGGGTGGTGCGCTGGCCAAGTACGAGAGAGAGACAGGAAAAGTAACCGTGTTTCCCATGCCAAGCACCAACGCCATTCCGTACGGCATCGTGTCGGACAGGAACGACAACCTTTTTATAGCGGATTGGGGCAGCGGTAAAATCGTAAAGTTCGACACACGTACTAGCGCGTGGACCGAATTTACGCCGCCGACATACCCCGGCCAGACCCGGCGTCCGAATGTGGATTATCAGAACAACATTTGGTGGGGCATCTGGGCCGCAGGCAAGCGCCCGGGCAAGCTGGCAAAACTGGACCAGACGACCGGCCGGATCACCGAGTACACGATTCCTGAGCAGAACGCGCAGCCCTACGACGTCTCTCAAGACCTCGAGGGCAACATCTGGTTCCCCGACTCACCGACGGCGGATCGAGGCGCGATGATCGGTAAGTTCAATCCGAAAGACCAGACGTTCACGTTCTATCCGAAGCCGCAGTTCAGCGCTGACACGCCCAAGATACAACTCACGAAAGACGGGGCCATCTGGTTCGCGCCGCGCGGGAGCCGAGATGCACCCGCCATTAGCGTGTTGTATCCCGATATGGATAAGATCACGACGTTTGGGGCGTACTATGTGAATGGTCCTCCAGGCTATCCTTACAAGTTTGCGGCTGCAACGGCAAAAACGGGTCAGTAAGAGATTCCCGTCGGCCAGTGCAGATTCCATTTTCGGCGTGGAACTGCACTGGCGGGGTCTCGACAAGTCAAAGTATCTATCCGCTCATCTCGCCAGGGGATTTGGCCTAACTTGGAATTTCACTGCCTTTGGTGGTGTTTCCGGTCCTCCTTCTCTATGCCAGCCCGCGTAGCTTGCAAAGTCCGCCCAGAGCCCCTTGCCCTTCCAGCCAGCCTTCGGATCGTCGACGCGGCCGTTCGCTGAACGCGGGAAGAAGCCCATCGGGTATGGCACTCGTAGCGTGACGAACTGCCTGGTCTGGGGGTCGAGCACTTCAATCGCGTCGGTGTTCACAGAACCATACATTGGCGCGTCTTTCCCCAGACCAAGCGTATCGTGGAGATCCATGTGAGTGAGATAGCTCTCGTTGGCGTGATAGACACTGTTGGTGTATGTCGGATCGTTCATCCTGTAGAAGGTCCAACCCTCTGGGCAACTCTGGCCGGTAGCCTGCGGATCTTTTATGTTTTTGCACCTGGCAGGGTCGAAAGCTGAGAAGTGTCCGCTAGCGCGCCAATTTTGCCAGATGACGCCATGGCTATCCGCGTCAACACCGCCCGATCCATAAACCTCGATTTCCTGATTAGAGGGCGGCTCATAGAACTCCGTGTGGCAGGTCTGAGGCGGGTTCGAACCCCTCTCGATCCGCACCAGCCGCTTGTCTCCGCGCCCAATTCCAGATACCCAGAGACTGCCATCCTTCGGATTTATGGTGATGGAATATGCGCCAAAAGCGATCCGATGATCCCTGGCCGGGTCGATCGGCTCATCCGGCTCGGTCCATCCCAGATCGATCTTGCCGTTCCTATTGGTGTCGATAATACCGGGGCACCAGCCTTGGGAAGCTTCGGCGTTATGGGTCTTGTCCCAGGTATTGATGTCGACCCAGGCGATAGCACTGCCAATCCCAAAGTAGATGAAGTTATCTTCGCCAATCTGGTTATGATCCGCGCTAAAGCATGTATCGATGTGGTGCCACTCGCGTGTCTTCGGATCGTAGACAGCCAACTGACGATTACTCTGCTTTAGCGGATAGAAAGTGCCGAACTTGTTCGAGCCCGGTCCGCAGAACTCCGGCTGTTTCTGGCTCTCGCGATTGCGAATCGCCACCCACGCGCGTCCTTTCCCATCAATGGCGACGCTGCGTGGATCGGCCGAACGTTTCCAAATATCCGGACCGAAATGTGGCGAGGGTGTCGGGGAGGCATTAAACCCTGACACCAAGGGCGGGGCTTCCGAAGGCGCCTTCAACACGGTAGCTCTGTTTTGTACAGGGTCCAGAACGCTGATTGTGTCGGTCATCTCTGAGGCTCCGAACACCAGGCCGTTCGCATTGACCCTTGCATTGCGTGTATCCGATGCGGCGTTGTCGGATCGGCCATCTTTCGCAGTGCCCCAATCCCACTCCGTAATCACAAGATTGCGCTCAACCCCACGTGGTCTTGGTGGCGTCTGTCCGGGCGCTTCGCCTTTCATGATTTGATCCGTCCAGTCGGCGAACATTTTCCTTTGCGGTCCAATCGCCAGGAAAAAGCTGCCCATGGAAGGCCCCGACGGACCCACCTTTGTGCGGCGGTCCCACGCATCAAGCGCAGAGGTTGCCCCGGCCGTTGCCGTCGATCCGAATTCCCGAGTGGCCTTGTTTCCGACCTGATGGCAATCAAAACACTCTTTCATGTCCATCGTGAATTTCTTATGAAACTCTTTGTCGTTGGGTAGGGTCAGCATCGACAGCCACCAGGCCGCGGGGTACACCTGAGCGGCTGCACGGGCATCGGGCGCAATGTCGGCTTTGAGGTCGAGCTGCTGACCGGGCCTGGCGGGCTGCCGCGGCGAATCCAGCAAGCCATAGCCGCGCACGAATATCTGGTAATTGGCCTGTGGGAGGTCAGGTATCAGATAACGGCCCTGATCGTCTGTTACCACGATGCGCACGAACTTCGTGGGCAACTCTGTAGTTTCCGCGATAACCCATACACCTTCCTCGGATCCCTTCGAACTGGTGACGACGCCAGCGATGTCTTTCTTGCCGAAATTCACACCGGCGCTGCGCGGCTGCTGGGCTCCCACTCTGGAGATGGTTGGCATCAGGAGTCCTGTTGTTGTCAGAGCCACCAGGAGAATACATTTTGGCAAGTTCATCAAAGCCCCCCACACGTTGTTCTCACTCTTTCAAACCAAGTGCAAAAATGCAATGATCCGTGCGATTGACAGCAGTAGCTGTTCGTTGACAAAGTTGACGTAGTGGCCGAGAATCTGATCATCAATCTCGCTGGGTTTGAGTCTACAGGTTTTTCTTGCGGTCTTCTGCAGAGCGCGGAGGTTCACGATGGGCACTGACGTTTTGTTCACCCGGTTTTTCAGGGCTGCCAGGCCAGCTCTGCTGGCCACTGCAACGGCTCTCGCGATAGCCGCCACCGGTGCGAGCGCGCAACAGACGGCGCCGGCCAAGGCGCAGGTCACGTTCACAAAAGATGTGGCACCAATTCTCTATCGATCCTGCGTGCGATGCCATCGCCCGGATGAGATCGCGCCGATGTCCCTGCTCACTTATAACGATGCGCGGCCGTGGGCTCGGGCGATCAAAGAACGCGTTCTTAAACGCGAGATGCCGCCATGGTTCCTCGACAAGACGATCGGCATCCAGAAGTATCAGAACGATCCTTCATTGACGGACGAGGAGATCGCGACGATCGTCAAGTGGGTGGACGGAGGCGCGCTCCAGGGTAACGCGGCCGACATGCCGCCGATGCCGGCGCTCGAAGACCTCAGCACATGGCGGATCGGGAAGCCGGATCTGGTTATCCAGTACCCAACGTTCAGGATGCCTGCTCATGGACCCGACCTGTACGGCACGCTGGACGCACCGTTCGGGACGGAAGAGGATCGCTACATCAAGGCGATTCAGAGCCGGGTCGTTGATAGCACCTCGCGCAAGATCGTCCATCACGCCCTTTCGTACGCCGTTGAGCCTGGCGACAACGCCGAAGGAGGCGACGACAGCGGTGGCGGCAGCGGGTTGTTCCTGGTGGAGTACGCCTCCGGCAAGAACGCAACGTTCTATCCGGAGGACGCCGGTCTGTTGCTGCCGGCCGGCCGGAATGCCAGGGTGAGCTACCATTTCCATTCCATCGGCGAAGACTCCGATGCGAAGATCGAGCTCGGCGTCGTTTTCTATCCGAAGGGGTACGTGCCGAAGCACATTCAGTGGTCGAAGCAGCTCGGGCAGGAAGCTGCTGCAGATATCGACATCCCGGCGAACACCATCGTGCGGCGGGACGGGTACACCCGGCTGAACTCGCCAGCCCGCATTATCGCCTGGCAGCCGCACATGCATATTCGCGGGAAATATCAATGTCTGGAACTGATCTATCCGGGCGAGCCCGTCAAAACCGAAACGGTCACCTGCGCCAGGTGGAACTACAACTGGCATACGATCTACAACTACGATCCAGGCGTGGCGCCAATCGTGCCGGCCGGGACGCTGCTGCACGTCATCAGCTGGTGGGATAACACCACCAACAACAGGTTCAACCCTGATCCGAAGAACTGGGTTGGAGCCGGGACAGGCCGCACCATCGATGAGATGGGCTTTTCCTGGATCGGTTGGTACGACTTGTCTGACGAGGACTACAAGGCGGAGCTGGCTGCCCGCAAGGCAAAGGCCGGCCAGCAAATACAATAGGCGCGACTGTTATGAAAGGTTTTGCAAGGCATTGGTTGCGACCGGTTTTTGCGGCAGGAATTTTACTCGCGACTGTGGTTACACCCCATCGCGTTGCCGCCCAGGGCAACCCGGATCCGTTCGGCTTCAAGTTCAATTCCGGTCAAGGTATCCAGCCGATTTTCGAAGGGTGGGCGCAGAATCCTGACGGCACCTTCTCGATGTATTTCGGCTACCTTAATAGAAACTACGCGGAAACTCCGATCGTGCCGCTGGGTCCGGACAATAAGTTCGAACCTGGCGACCCGGATCGGGGACAGCCGACGTCTTTCGACACCCGGATTCACCATAAGGAATTCAGCGTGTCAGTACCAGGTGACTGGGCTAAAAAGGAACTGGTGTGGAGCGTGACAGTTGGCGGCGTAACGGAGAAAGCAGTCGCCTGGCTCCAGCCGGAGTGGGAAATCGATCCTGTCTATGCGGGAAAAACGCGAAATGCCGAATCGCTCAAGAACAAGGCGCCCTCAATGATACTGGATGTGCCGTCGGCGGTCACCTTACCCAACACGTCAACATTGACCGCTTCCGTCCAGGACGATGGCCTTCCGACACCGAGGAAGGGGCCACCCACGCGGGCGATCGGGCAGGAGACCCCACCAAGTCTCAAACCCCGGCCGGACCAGCCGGAGGTGCCAGTCAACGTCCCGATGGTTGGCAGAGGCCGGGGGGACGCCGCTCAGGGCGCTCAGGGACTACAGGGACTCCGTGTGAATTGGCTTCTCTGGCGCGGGCCTGCGGCGGTCACGTTTGATCCCGCTACTGTCCAGGTGAAAGACGGCAAAGCCGTCACGACAGCAAAGTTTACCAGGCCAGGAACGTACATAATGAGAGCGCGCGCAAATGACGGAGAGTTGACAGACCAGAAAGAGTTCACTGTTACTGTGAGCGGGCCTTCTCAGTAATCGATCCCAGCCCCGGTGATCGTCCCCGTCAGTGATCATTGCGCCGGCGAACAGGTTTGGCAGTCGACGGCACGGAGACGCGGCCCGTTTTGTCGGGATCGCTCACGCACCAGCGGTCGCAATAAGAAGATATAGCGTCGATGCGGTCGCCGTTCATGATGTCGAATATCTCTCCGGTCCAGCCTCTCATGCAAGACACTGCATGTACCGTGCGTGCAACCGTGAGTTCAGGGCTTTCATTTGAATGCGCGCGTCGATTAGTTCGCTGTCGCTACAAAACGCTTTGTTCTCGCTAATGATCCAGTGGAGACAAAAGCGCCGGGGGCCGCAGAGTTCGCCGAGCGCAGGTACAAATCCGGACTTAAATGCCTTGAACTGGTCACTGCTTGAAAATCGAGGCGGCGGTAATTCGCCGGCGGCGCATACCTCCGGAAAGGCCCATTCGGGATTTTCGGCATCGCGGAGCCGGGCCAAGAAACCCGTGTCTTCGATGAGGTTCCATGAGCGCTCCGGGAGTCCGAGCACGAAAGCCCAGTGATAATTGGAACGAGCCACACGTGCGTGTCCGAGGCGAAAGTCGCAATTCCCGAGGCGCAGCCGGAGTTCCCATCCGTCTCCAACTTGCCGGATCTGCTTTTCGTAGTGGCGCCGCGCGTTGTTAGGCTGTTCGGCCAACAGATAGAAGTCTCCGAGCGGACGGCCGGCTGGCGTGCGCAGTTCCTCAAATAACCTGCGATTGACGGCCAGAAGGCGGGAAAAGAAGTTGCGGCGCATAGAACCGGTATGGGACCTGGAGACGCCCAGGGCACCCAGCCTGGATTCCAGCTTCTCCCATACGCTGTAGCCGGAATCGAGATCCAGACGCGGGCGCGCGAATTTCGATCCGATGCGGATCAACTCCGGCTCCCAGGCCAAACCCGATGCCGGCCAGATCCTGCGAAACTCCTTCAGCTTCAGGCTAGCCGCAGCAAAATCTAGACGCTCGATGGCCTGCCGGAGTTCAGCTTGCGCCAACGTCTGCGGTTCGAAAAGGAGTCCCTGCTGCATTCTGGCCAAATCCTGGTCAAGCGAAGCCATTGGAAAAATGAAAACTGATCCCCAAACACGGCAAAATTACCACGCGCACGTCATCGTTGCTGACGCCGGCGTGCAGTATCGCCGGAGACCATCTAGTTCTGGTGTTTATCAAGTACAAAGACTTGTTGGGCCGCCCCCCTCCTTTTTCCGCCTCGTATTTTGATGGTCATGCCCCACTCAATCCTCAGTCCGTCGTCGAGATCACCGACAGGTGCGGTCCCTTCGTGGTCATCGTCCAGTGATGAGCCAGGATGAATCTTCGGTTTTCGGCGAAATACTTCACCTTGCGCTCAATCATTTCATCAATGATTTCCTGGAAGTCGGCCGCCGCGTCCGGCGGTACCGCTTTGGCAATCATAGTGTCGAGCGACTCCTGGCGGAGCTTCCAGGAATTCTGATCCTAAACCCTCTCATTTTGAGCCGTCCGGTTGAGATGCCGAAGCAAGAACCGGCGTTCCGTGGCTAATCTTAATCGATTGACCATCTTGGGATGTGCGCCGGACATTCTGGCCGAAGCGCTCGAACAACTCCCAGCCACTGATCCAACATCGCCCGGAATCGCCGCGGACGGGGAT
>Ga0137418_10003527_pt1 | contig 14367 bp, 7 predicted proteins | sample CZODoug3_1_2_16f_FD_122242 | JGI IMG/M metagenome (GOLD analysis project Ga0137418, IMG submission 122242) | Vadose zone soil fungal communities from Angelo Coast Range Reserve, California, USA - CZODoug3_1_2_16fungal (Hybrid Assembly) | ecosystem: Environmental > Terrestrial > Soil > Vadose...
CCTCCGACCCCAAATAGCCCATGTTCTCAGGTCGAATATAACTGGATTGAGGTACATTGATGGCTGGTATTCGAGAATAAAGCCGGGGTGCTTACGCTCGGAAGAGAGGATGGTGAGAACACGGAGACCTAGTTCCTGTGGTCAAGGAGATGATATATTTCGAGTTCTCTGAGAACTCACAACTTCTCAGGTTACTCATCACCAGAGAGGACTTGGTTTTTGAGGACAATAAGGTATGTGATTGTGCGTTGAAAAGTGTTGTATGATACCTATCAGTTCTCTGAAGTCATTGCGGCGGTCGTCAAAACCTCCGCCCAAGCCGCTTTGGAAATCGGAAGCCGTGGCATTTCCAGAAACGGAAACGGACGAGGTTGCAATATTGGGAGAAACGCCTGCCAGGGGGGTGTCGAGCGAACCCGTCGAGTCCGAGCCAGCACTCGCCGAGAGCCCTGCGCCCTCGCCGTTGAACACCGAGAGGCTCTGGTAGCCACGCCCGGCGCCTGCCGAAGCCCTCTCGGCCCCGCCTGGCGTTGCGTTCGATCCGGCGGAAGGCGTTTGCGAGCGGGATGACAGCACGATTTCGAGGTCCACCCTTTGCGCCCGTGTGGCGGCGTTGATGATGGTTTCCCCGGTGATCGTCGCAAAGGCCGCCATCTGCGCCTTGACCACATAGCGGCCGCTCGCCGGGACTTGCAGCGAGTATTGTCCGGCGACGTTGGTCGAGGTTGTCACCTTTTGTCCGGTCAGGGTGTTGGAGGCGGTGACCGTGGCGCCAGGAATAGGAGTGTTTCCCGATTTGACCACGCCCTGAATCGACCCGCCCACGACAGGATTTCCGCCGGCGGCTTGTCCCGAAGCCGCAATCGGGCAGGCGACGGCTTGCGCCATGAGCAGCAGCGCCGCCAGCCTGCTCGCTCGAGCGCGCCCGCTGCTACGGGGCTGCCAAGCCGCTTGCAATTGGCTTTGCCATCCGGGATGTGGCCGGGGTAGTTCTTCGCTCATGCGGTGTCGTGTCCGTCGCAGTGGAAAACCTTGCTGTTCTTGGGTCAGTGCCCTACTTCTGATCGGGGCCGTGGCCGCCTTCGGGGCCGCCGCGCATCCGGTGCATATCGCCCAGCATGAGCTTGGCGGCGACGAACGTCCCGTCTTTGACTTGGCCGGGCCCGAAGACGCGATCGCCGGCCTTGAAATCGGCCAGCGTGATGCTTTCGCCTTCTTTCTTGAACGAGGTGTTTTCGTCGACGGCGATGGTTTGGGTTTGGCCGTCCATGCGGGCGATCGTCAGGCGCGTGCCATCAATCGACTTAATCTCGCCGGCGATGAACTTCTTGCCCAAATCCTGAGCGAATCCGCCTTGGCTGAAGCCTCCCTGACCAGGGCCTCCGGAGCCACCGCTGCGGCTGCCAACAAGTTCCGCCTCCCAGGCGTCCGTGCCGGTCGAGCGGCCCCGAACCATGGCCATGTCGCCGACTTTGAAATCAGCGAGCTTGGCAGGCTGGCGGTCTTTCATGAAGCGAGTGGAATCGGTTACGGTGACCGAAACATCGTGACCGTCGGAGTTCTTGATGGTGAGCGTTTGGCCGTTGACGGCGGTGATGGTGCCCATGACGTCAGGCCGATGGCGGGGTTCGCGGGTTGCATCCTGCTGAGTGCCTCCCGGAGGTACGGGCGGGGCCTCAGTTTGCGAGAAAGACAAGATGGCCAGCATGCAGACTGAAGCCGCGGTTACGGCAAATCTCGTTGCCTTCATGGTTTTTGGTCCTCCACTGAATAGAGTTTCCGAAGTCTCTTGTATACCCAACTTGTATACCGAGAAAGATGCCAGCGGCAAGGGCAAGGGTTGTTTCAATCGAGTGTAACGAAATGTAAGAATTTGGATTGTAACTAATTGTAAAGAATGATGGTTACGCGCATCCGCAAGGTAAGCTCATACGTCTATTATGATAGTTCTTGGCGGCGCTGTGTTCTCGCGCATCGGCGAGGCAGAAGAGGAAAGGAATCATCTTCAACATGAATTTCAGAACCAGGAATGCCTTTGCGCCAATGGGGCTGGGCTCGGCTCTCCTTGCGGCCGTGATTCTGGCAGGTTGTAACAACGCCAATTCGAGCGCGGCTGGCTCGGCGCGGGCGGCGGGTCCTTCGAGTGTGCCCGTGGCGGTGGTGGCGGCGCGGCGGATGGACTTGCCGGTGTACTTGAGCGGGCTCGGTTCGGTGACGCCATCGAACTCGGTCTCGGTCAGGAGCCGCGTGGATGGTCAGTTGGTCGAGGTGGCTTTCAAGGAAGGGCAGCAAGTGCAGAAAGGGCAGTTGCTGGCGGTGATTGACCCCAGGCCGTTTGAAGTGCAGTTGGCGCAGGCGCAGGCGACGCTGTTCAAGGATCAAGCGCAATTGCGGGATGCCAAGCTGAATCTTCAGCGTTTTCAGGACTTGTTGAAACAGTCAGGCGCGGTCTCGCAGCAGCAGGTGGATACGCAGGGTGCATTGGTAGATCAGCTGGATGGCGCGACGCGGAACGATCAGGCGGCGATCGACAGCGCCAAGCTGCAAATCACATATTGCCACATCACGGCCCCGATTAACGGGCGAATTGGGTTGCGGCTGGTGGATGTCGGCAACATTGTGCACGCGGCGGATGCGAATCCCCTGCTGATCATTACCCAGTTGCAGCCGATTGCCGTGCTGTTTTCACTTCCGGAAGATCAGCTTCAGACTGTGGCGCAACACATGAAGCAGGGGACCTTGACCGTAGAAGCCTACAGCCGGGATGACCAGACCAAAATGGCAACCGGTGAGCTGGGGACGATTGACAACCAGATCGATCAAACGACGGGCACGGGGCGGCTGAAAGCGATGTTCCAGAACAAGGACAGCTCGCTTTGGCCCAATCAGTTCGTCAATGCGCGGCTGCTGCTGGAATCGAAAAAGAACGCCATCGTGGTGCCGTCGGCGGCCGTTCAGCGCGGGCCGCAAGGAACGTTCGCCTACGTGGTGAAGGCGGACAAGACGGCGGAAGTTCGTCCCGTCACGGTGGCGCTGGCACAGGGGAACCTGAGTGCGATTGGGCAAGGACTGGCAGAGGGCGAGATTGTTGTCACCGACGGTCAGGACAAGCTTAAGGCGGGCATGATGGTGGACGCGACGGCTTCGAACGGAGGACGCCGGGGAGCGCAGGGCGGCGCTGCCCCGGGTGATGGGTCGACAACACCAGGTTCGAATGGACCAGGTTCGAACGGACCAGGTTCGAACGGGCCAGGTTCGAACGGGCCAGGCTCGAACGGGCCCGGTTCGAACGGGCCGGGCCCGCGAGCTCCTGGCGCTGGCCAGTCGGGGGCGGACGGGAAGCAGGGTCATCGCGGGAAGGCGCAATGAATCCGTCACGGCTTTTTATTGAGCGGCCGGTCGCGACCACGCTGCTCATGGTGGGCTTGCTTTTGGTGGGACTGTTGGCCTACCGGCAACTTCCGGTTTCGGCGCTGCCGGAAGTGGACTACCCGACGATTCAGGTGGCGACGTTTTATCCCGGCGCCTCGCCGGACGTGATGGCCTCTTCGGTGACGGCTCCCATGGAGCGTCAGTTCGGCCAAGTGCCCGGGCTGAGCCAGATGACGTCGACGAGTTCGTTTGGCAGCTCGATCATTACGCTGCAATTTGCTCTGGATCAGAACATCGATGTCGCCGAGCAGCAGGTGCAAGCGGCGATCAATGCGTCGGGCACGTATCTGCCTCGCGATTTGCCGAACCCGCCGATCTACAGCAAGGTGAATCCCGCCGATTCACCAATCCTCACGCTGGCGTTGACTTCGGACACACTCGAGCTTTCCAAGATTGAAGATCTGGCGGATACGGCGCTGGCACAGAAGATTTCGCAGTTGCCCGGCGTGGGGCTGGTTTCGATCAGCGGTGGCCAGAAACCTGCGGTGCGGATTCAGGCGAACCCGACGGCGCTGGCTTCCTATGACTTGAGTTTGGAAGATGTGCGGACGGCGCTCGGGCTAGCCAATGTCGATCAGGCAAAGGGCGTGATCGACGGGCCGCGGCAGTCTTTTACAATCGGCGCCAACGACCAGCTGATTTCCAGCGTGGATTATCGCCCGCTGGTGGTGGCCTACCGCAAGGGCGCTCCCGTACGGTTGTCGGATATCGCGACGGTGATCGACGGTACCGAGAACAACAAGCAGGCCGCATGGATGAATCTGAATCCGGCGGTGATTGTGAACGTGCAGCGCCAGCCGGGCGCCAACATTATTTCGGTGGCGGACAGCATCAAGAAGCTCCTGCCGCAGTTACAGCACTCGCTGCCGTCGTCCATCAACGTGCAGATCCTGAGTGATCGCACGGAAACCATTCGCGCTTCGGTTAAGGATGTTCAGTTTGAATTGATGCTGACCGTGGTGCTGGTGGTGATGGTTATGTTCCTGTTCCTGCGGAACCTGTCGGCGACCATCATTCCGAGTATTGCCGTGCCGCTCTCGCTCGTGGGTACGTTCGGCGTGATGTACCTGCTGGGCTACAGCCTCAACAACCTGACGCTGATGGCGCTGACGATTTCCACCGGTTTTGTGGTGGATGACGCGATCGTCATGATCGAGAACATCGACCGCTTTCTTGAAGAAGGGGACTCGCCCCTCGCAGCGGCGCTGAAGGGCTCGAAGCAGATTGGATTTACCATTGTTTCGCTCACAGTTTCGCTGATTGCCGTGTTGATCCCGCTCCTGTTCATGGGCGACATCGTGGGTCGCTTGTTCCGCGAATTTGCGGTCACTCTGGCGGTAACGATTCTGGTATCTGCGCTGGTCTCTCTCACCTTGACGCCGATGATGTGTTCCCTGCTGCTGAAGTCCGCCAAAGACAAGAAGACGGGTAAGTTCATGCGGGCCTCGGAGGACTACTATCAGCGCATCGTGGAGTTCTATGGCCGCACCCTGCGCGTCGTGCTTCGCCACCGGACGGCGACTTTGGTGGTGACGGTTGCGACGCTGGCTTTTACCCTGGCTTTGTACATCTATGTTCCCAAGGGGTTTTTCCCGGTGCAGGATACGGGCGCGATTCTGGGAATTTCAGAGGGGCCGGCTTCGGTTTCATTTGATGCCATGGCGGAGCGGCAGCAAGCGCTAGCGAAGGTGATTCTGAAGGATCCCGATGTGGCCAGCCTGTCTTCGTTCATCGGGGTCGACGGCACCAACGTTACGCCCAACAGTGGACGCATTCAGATCAATCTGAAACCGCGGGACCAGCGCTCGATCACGGCGTCGGAGGTGATTCGGCGCTTGCAAACGCAAGTCGCGAACGTCGAGGGCATTACGCTCTACCTGCAACCGGTGCAGGACTTGACCGTGGAAGACCGGGTGAGCCGCACCCAGTATCAGTATTCGCTCGAAGATGCCAGTGCCGACGAACTGAGCACGTGGGTGCCCAAGCTGGTGGCCAAGCTGCAGGCTCTCCCGCAGTTGCGCGATGTGGCCACGGACCAGCAAAACGGAGGTTTGCTGGCGGATCTGGTTGTGGACCGCGATACCGCCTCGCGCTTGGGCATTTTGCCGCAGGCCATTGACGACACGCTCTACGACGCGTTTGGACAACGGCAAGTGTCGACCATTTTTACGCAGCTCAATCAGTACCACGTAGTGCTGGAGGTAGCGCCGAGTTTTCAGCAGAGTCCGGAAGCTCTGAAGGATATTTACGTGAAGTCGAATACCGGCGCGCAGGTGACGCTGGCGTCATTTGCGCATTTCGAAACGCATCACACACCTCTGACCATCAACCATCAGGGCCAGTTTCCGGTGGTGACGCTTTCCTTCAACCTGGCGCCGGGAGTTTCGCTGGGCGCCGCGACGAAGGTGATTGACGACGCCGAGCGCGACATTGACCTCCCGGTCAGCATTCATACCAGCTTTCAGGGGACCGCCGCGGCGTTCAGGAATTCTCTGACCTCGGAGCCTCTGCTCATTCTCGCCGCGATCGTCACCGTATATATCGTGCTGGGGGTTTTGTACGAAAGCTACATCCATCCCATCACGATTCTTTCCACGCTCCCGTCGGCAGGTGTGGGCGCGATTGTAGCGCTGATTCTGACCCGGAACGACCTCAGTATTGTCGGGCTGATCGGCATCATTCTGCTGATCGGCATCGTGAAGAAGAACGCGATCATGATGATTGACTTCGCCATTGAGGCGGAGCGGGTGGAGGGGAAAACGCCGGAGGAAGCGATTTACCAGGCTTGCCTGCTCCGGTTGCGGCCGATTCTGATGACCACGATGGCTGCGCTACTCGGGGGCTTGCCGCTGGCTCTCGGTACCGGTACCGGGTCGGAGCTGCGGCACCCGTTGGGCATCACTATCGTTGGCGGCCTCTTGTTGAGCCAGTTGCTGACGCTGTTTACTACGCCGGTCGTCTACCTCGCGTTCGATAGTCTGGCCAGCAAGTTTTCGCGATACAGGGTCGGCAATGTCATCACCGAGCCTTTGGCGGAATAGCCATGAATATTTCAGCTCCATTCATCAAGCGTCCGGTAGGCACGACGCTGCTGACGTTGGCGTTGCTGCTGGCGGGCGGAATTGCGTTCCGCTTCCTCCCGGTCGCGCCCTTGCCGCAGGTGGAGTTCCCGGTCATTTCGGTGCAGGCCGGGCTGCCTGGAGCGAGTCCGGAGACGATGGCTTCGGCGGTGGCAACCCCGCTGGAGCGGCAGTTTGGGCGCATCGCCGGCGTCACGCAGATGACCTCCACGAGCCAGCTTGGCTCCACCAATGTGACTCTGCAGTTTGATCTGAATCGCAACATCGATGCCGCCGGACGCGATGTGCAGGCGGCGATCAACGCCGCACGTGGACAGTTGCCGACGAATCTTCCCAATAATCCTTCTTACCGTAAGGTGAATCCAGCCGATGCGCCGGTGCTGATTTTGGCGCTGACCTCCGACACCATCACACGACCGAAAATCTATGACGTCGCCGACACCGTACTGGCGCAAAAACTTGCGCAGGTGGAGGGCGTTGGGCAGGTCTTCGTTGGGGGTGGCGCGCGTCCTGCAGTGCGAGCGGAGTTGAACCCGACGCTGCTCAACCAGCTGGGCATTGGTTTAGATACGGTGCGAACTGCGCTGGGCTCGGCGAACGCCAATCGTCCCAAGGGGCAAATCTCCGGGCCGGTCAATGCCTGGACGATCCGGGCGAATGACCAGATTTACACGGCGGACGAATACCGCAAGGTAATCGTCGGCAGCAGTCCCAAAGGGGTTGTGCGGCTGGGCGATGTGAGTGACGTGCAGGACTCGGTGGAGGATATCCGCAATGGCGGCTTGGCCAATGGCAAGCCGGCCGTACTCATCATTCTCTCGCGCCAGCCGGGAGCCAACATTATCGAGACGGCGGACCGGATTTACGCGCAGCTACCGTTGCTCCGCGCGTCGATTTCTCCGGCGATTGATGTCAGCGTTGTCATGGATCGTACGACCACGATCCGCGCGTCGGTGACGGATACGGAACGCACGTTGCTGCTTTCGATTGTACTGGTAGTGTTGGTGGTGTTCGTGTTCTTGCGCAGCTTGCGCGCGACGCTGATCCCGAGTGTGTCTGTTCCGCTTTCCCTCATCGGGACCTTTGCGATTATGTGGCTGCTGGGCTACAGCGTGGACAATCTCTCGCTGATGGCGCTGGCCATTTCCACGGGTTTTGTGGTGGATGACGCGATTGTGGTGCTGGAGAACGTCACGCGCTACATCGAAGTGGGGATGGACCCGGTGCAGGCCGCGTACCGCGGTGCACGGGAGATTGGGTTCACCGTGCTCTCGATGAGCACTTCGTTGGTCGCCGTGTTTATTCCGATTCTTTTGATGGCCGGGATTGTGGGCCGCTTGTTTCGCGAATTTGCCGTGACGCTGAGCGTAGCGATTGGCGTCTCGCTGTTGGTTTCTTTGACGACGACGCCGATGTTATGCGCCAAATTCCTGCGTCCGGACTCTGAGCGCAGGCACGGCCGGATCTATAAGGCAACCGAGCGCGCGTTTAACGGCATGTTGCGCTTTTACGAACGCTGCCTGCGATGGGTGCTGCGGCACCAGCCGCTGACGCTGGCCGTCACGCTGGGGACGGCGGTGCTCAGCGTGTATTTGTATGTGATCGTGCCCAAGGGCTTTTTCCCGCAGCAGGACACCGGGCGCGTGGGCGGATCGGTGCAGGCGGCGCAGGACATTTCTTTCGCGGCGCTGAGTGCCAAGATGCAGCAGTTCGTCGACATCGTGCGCAAAGATCCAGCGGTGGAGACGGTAGTGGGGTTTGCCGGGGGCGGAGGCACTTCGAATACGGGGCGCATGTTCATTACCCTCAAACCGCTTGCCCAGCGCGAGCTGGATGCTGACAGGGTGATTGGACGCTTGCGTGGCAAGCTTTCCGTGGTGCCGGGCGCAAACCTTTTTCTGCAGTCGCAGCAGGATTTGCAGATTGGCGGACGCCTGGGTAACGCGCAATTCCAATACACGTTGCAGGCGGAGAATCTGGATGATCTCAACCATTGGTCGCCTCTGGTGCTGCAGAAGCTGCGGACGGTTCCGGAGCTGAAAGATGTGAATACGGATCAGCAGAATCGGGGCTTGGAATCGTACGTCGAGATCGACCGGTCCACCGCAGCCCGGCTCGGTGTGGCGCCGAACGACATCGACAATGCGCTGTATGACGCGTTTGGCCAGCGCCAGGTTTCGACCATGTACCGCTCTCTCAACCAGTACCACGTGGTGATGGAGGTCGCTCCGGAGCAACAGAGAAGCACGGACGCCCTGCAGATGACGTATGTACGATCGTCGAATGGTGGCATGGTGCCGCTGGCCTCGATGGTGCATTTCGCGCCCTCCAATACGCCTTTGGCGGTGAACCATCAGGGCCAGTTGCCGTCCGTGACGCTTTCGTTCAACGTCGCGCCGGGAGTGGCGCTCGGTGACGCGACAAAGTTGGTGGATGCGGCGATGCGGTCGATTGGCGTACCTTCGAGCGTGAAGGGTAGTTTCCAAGGGACTGCGGCAGCGTTCCAGGATTCGTCTTCGACACAGGGGGTTTTGATTCTGGCGGCGTTATTGACGGTCTACATTGTGCTCGGCGTTTTGTATGAGAGCTATATTCATCCCATTACGATTCTCTCCACGCTGCCGTCGGCCGGAGTCGGTGCGCTCCTGGCGTTGCTGATCACCGGCGGCGATCTCAACGTGATTGCGCTGATCGGAATTCTGTTGCTGATCGGCATCGTGAAGAAAAATGCAATCATGATGATTGACTTTGCGCTGCACGTGGAGCGGACGGAAGGGAAGAACTCCACGGAGGCGATTTATGACGCCTGCGTGATGCGCTTCCGTCCCATCATGATGACGACGATGGCCGCGCTGCTGGGCGGTCTGCCCCTGGCCCTGGGCACGGGCGTGGGCAGCGAGCTGCGGCGGCCGCTCGGGATCACGATTGTCGGGGGCTTGATCCTGAGCCAGCTGCTGACGCTCTTTACTACGCCGGTGGTGTATGTGTACCTGGACCCCTTGAGCCTTTGGACCAGGCGCCATCGCGGCCAGAGCCCGAAGCGGCGCGAGTTGCCCTCGGGGCCGGAGAACGCTGGTTTCGCGCGCTGAAGCCTGTTCTCGTCAACCGTTACCGACATGGCCCCAACCGTTTTCCAGCGTAGAGTTCCGGGGAAACGGGTGCTAGTCTCGAGGTGACGCAACTGCCCATGGGTACACTTGCTTCTCCCGCTGACTCGGTGCGGCCTCACAGCAAATGGCTGGATGTGCCGTGGCTGGTTTTCCTTTTGGGGTTGGCCGTTCTTCCTCCGTTCTGGGAGTGGCACAAGCAACTGACGCTGTTCGCGATTGGGGCTGTCCAGTTGTCGGAGTCTTGGCTGGCGGTGCGGTGGCCGCGCCAGGGGCCGGCGTGTGCGGTTGTTTTGAAGATCATTCTGGCGACGCTGCTGATTGACCACACGGGCGAGCTGAGTATCAACAGCAGCTACTATCCCATTTACTTCGTGCCCGTGATTACGGCAGCGCTGTACTTTGGCCCGGCGATGACGTTGTTGTGGACTCTGTTGGCCTCCGCCGCCTACTCCTCGTACCTCTATCCCGCGCTCAACGAGTACTCGATTGATGCCGCTGGTTACACCGTGCTCGCCATCCGTATTTTCTTTTTCTTCCTGGTCGGCATGGTTGTGAACCGGGTGGTCGTTGCTTATCGCCAGCAGAGCAACAGTTATCAGCAACTGGCCGAGCAGTTAACGGAGACGAATCGCGCTTTGGAACGGGCCCATGCGGAAACGCGGCGTTCCGAGCGTTTGGCAGCTTTGGGCCAGCTCACGGCGGGGCTGGCGCATGAGATTCGCAATCCCCTGGGGATCATCAAAGGATCGGCGGAGATGCTCAATCAAAAGCTGGCAAGCGCCAACCCGTTGGCGGCAGAGCTGGCCGGCTACATTTCGAGCGAGGTCAACCGGCTGAGCGCGCTGGTCAGCCGATTCCTGGATTTTGCGCGGCCATTGCAAGCCGAGACGCGTCCCACGGAGGTCACGGAAGTCTTGGACAAGGCCTTGCGTCCGGTGGAGGATCAGTGGCGCGGCGGCAAGGTGACCGTGGAGCGCGCGTATCAAAAGGGTTTGCCGCTGGTGCCCCTCGATGCCACGCTGTGTGAACAGGTGTTCGTCAACCTGGTGCAGAACGCTTTTGAGGCCATGGGCGAAGATGGCGGAACCCTGCGATTGGAAGTGGCTCAGCGCGAGGGCGGCAATCGGCGGGGCGTGGAAGTGAGAATCCAGGACAGCGGTCCGGGAATCTCGCCGGAATTACGCGAGCAGATCTTCAATCCCTTCGTCACCACCAAGAGCACCGGCGTCGGACTGGGGCTGTCCATCGTCTCGCAAATTATGGACGAGCACCACGGATCCATTCGCCTGTTGGACACGGGCGGTCAGGGCGCGGGATTCGGCCTGTTTTTCCCGCTCTCGAAAACAGCATCTAACTGAAAATGGCGACGATCCTGATTGTTGAAGATGAAGCCAAAATGCGCCGCTTGCTCGAGTTGAGCCTCGGCGAGGACGGCTTCGCCACGCTTTCCGCAGCCGATGCCGAAACCGGCTTGAAATACCTGCGCGAAGAGGTTGTGGATTTGGTGGTCACGGACCTCAAGCTACCGGGCCTCGGAGGTCTCGAATTCTTGCAGACGGCGAAGCGGCTCAACGGCGCTCTGCCCTTCGTCGTGATGACAGCGTTTGGCACCGTGGAGACAGCCGTGGAAGCGATGAAGGCGGGGGCCAGCGACTACGTGCTCAAGCCTTTTGCTCTTTCCGAAATGTTGATGGTCATCCACAAAGAGTTGGATGTGAGCAAGCTGCGCGAAGAGAACCGCTCACTGCGGGAAGCCCTGGGACGGCGCTACGCGCATCCGAACATCGTGGCTCAAAGCGCGAAGATGCAGGAGGCGCTGGCTCTCGTGGAGCGTGTGGCGCAGACCAACTCGACCGTTCTCATCGGGGGCGAGACCGGGGTGGGAAAGGACTTAATTGCTCGCGCGATTCACGAGAAGTCCCGGCGTGCGTCTTTCCCGTTCATCAAAATCAACAGCACCGCGATTCCGGAAACGCTGATCGAAAGCGAACTGTTCGGCTACGAGAAAGGCGCGTTTACCGGGGCCACGAGCAGCAAGCCCGGCAAGTTCGAATTGGCCGATAAGGGTACTTTGTTCCTCGACGAAATCGGAGATATTCCGCTGGTCACGCAGGTGAAACTTCTCCGCGTGCTGCAAGGGCACGAGTTTGAGCGCCTGGGTGGCACGCGTACTCTCAGGGTCGATGTGCGGCTCATCGCTGCCACGAACAAGGACCTGCGCGCCGCCCTGGAAGCCGGCACTTTTCGCGAGGACCTGTACTATCGTCTCAATGTTGTTCCCATCGACGTCGCGCCCTTGCGCGAGCGCCGCGAAGATATTCCAGAGCTGGTTCGCCTCTTTATCGAACGCTTCCCCAGCGACTCGGGAAAACCTGTCACCGGTATTTCCCCGGACGCGCTGCGGATTCTCGCGAACTATCACTGGCCGGGCAACGTGCGCGAGTTGCAAAACATTATGGAGCGCGCCTGCACGTTGGCCGAGGGGCCCGACTTGGAAGTGAAGGACATTCGCCTGGATGCTGATCGCGCGAAGCCTGCTCAGACCGCCAATGGGTTTCTTCCTGAAGGCTTTACACTCGAACAATGGGAAGACGAAATGATTCGCGAAGCCTTACAACGTAGTCACGGCAACAAGAGCCAGGCCGCCCGCCTGCTGGGTCTCTCGCGAAATGCCTTGCGCTATCGGCTATCGAAGATCGGCATTGCCGACGAATCCGAACCGGACAGCGAACGCGGCGCCTGAGCTGGTGTGGCGCTCGGCACCCTCACGCGCGAAAGGCTGACACCATCCGGTGGCTGAAATCCACCACCCTTGGTTGAACCCAGCCAGCGGCGGCGCAAACAACACTCAATTCAGATCGGTTCTCAATAGCTTTGTCGTTTGCAATCAGTCGCTTACGAGCCGCGCTCCAGCGCCGGTTGTGGCCCCAGACCTGCAGTGACCGTATGCCGGGCCGGCGACGAACGACGGCTCCGCTAGCGAGGTGGGCTCATGAAAAGCACTTTCACAAAATTGGCGATGGCGGCGATTACCTTCTTTGGAGCCGCGAGCTTGATGGCACAAGTGGAAAGCGGCCATGGCGTCGCACGCATCAGCTTGATTCACGGCGACGTCTCCACGCAGCGCGGCGATTCTGGAGATACGGCTGCCGCTGCTCTCAACGCGCCCATCGTCACCGGTGACAAGATTTCCACGGGCGACAACTCCCGCGCCGAAGTGCAACTCGATTTCGCAAATGTTCTCCGCTTGAGCGGGCGCTCGCAGGCGAACATTGCCAGCCTTACGGACAAAGAAATCCAGATCCAACTGAGCCAGGGCGAGGCCACGTATACGGCGTTCAAGACCAGCGAAATTCGCCCCGAGGTGGACGCGGCTAACCTTTCCGTTCGTCCGGCGAAAGGCGATGTAAGTTTCCGCATCGAGGCGATTTCACCAAATGAAACGGAAGTCACGGTCCGCAAGGGCGAGGCCGAGGTGTCAACATCATCGGGAAGCACGAACGTACGTAAGGGCGAAATGATCGTGGTTCGTGGCACCGGTGCGGACGCGCAATACAAAGTCGAAGACGCGCGGAATCGCGACGACTGGGACAAGTGGAATGATGACCGCGATCACCTGATCAGCAACGCCGAAGGGGTTCACCGCACCAGTCCTTACTACACTGGATCGCAAGACCTCGATGCCTACGGGCATTGGACCGAAATGCCGGACTATGGATCTGTCTGGGTTCCTGCGGTATCGGTGGATTGGGTTCCGTATCGCGACGGCCGCTGGGTTTGGGAGCCGTACTACGGCTGGACTTGGGTTTCGTATGAGCCTTGGGGCTGGGCTCCGTATCACTACGGGCGTTGGTTCTATTCGGGCGCGTCGTGGGTATGGTGGCCGGGACCAGTGGGCGGCTATGGCTACGGCCGTGGCTACTATCGGCCGGTCTGGGCGCCGGCGTACGTCTCCTTCTTCGGGTTCGGTGGCGGCATCGGAGTGGGCGCAGGCTTCGGATCCTTCGGCTGGTTGCCGATTGGGCCCTGTGACTCGTTCCGTCCGTGGTACGGCGGTCGCTTTGGCGGGCGGTTTAACCAGGTCAATATCACGAACATCTACTTCAATCATCGCGGCGAAGGCGGCTTCCGCGGGGAGAGACCGCTCTACCAGGGCCGCGGCCGGCAGTTTTCCAATCTTCGCTTGGCCGAAACCGATCCGCGCATTCGCCGAGCCATCTCGGCTGTGCCAGCCGAGCACTTCGGCAGCGGACGGGTCGCGGCCAGGGGAATCGATCCTGGATCGTTCCATGAAGCGAAGCTGATGACCGGGAATCTTCCGGTCGTGCCGACGCGGGAAAGCCTGAACGCGTCCAACCGTGCGGCCTCTCCGGGGGCTTTCCGGGGCGCCCAGTCGCAGCGCTTCTTCGGGACCAATCGGCCTGCCTCCTCGCCGCATTCCTTCGACCGGCAGGCTGCGCAGGTACAACAGTCCATTCAGCGGGATGGCCACTTTACGCCAATCCGCAGCGGCGAGTCGGTGGGTGGAAGAAATCCAGCCGCGACGGTTGGCGCTACGAACTCCTTGAATCGGGGATCCGGCAATCGCGAGGCTGGGAATTCGCCCGTGAGAGATTCGGTCCCAGAACGGGGGGCGTCCACGTCGCGGGAGACTCAGGCGAACCAGCCGGGGCGTGGTTCGGAGGGCCGGCCCGCTGCATCGGAACAACAGGGATGGCATCGCTTCTCGGGCCCGGGAGCCGGTT
>Ga0137418_10003529_pt1 | contig 14363 bp, 13 predicted proteins | sample CZODoug3_1_2_16f_FD_122242 | JGI IMG/M metagenome (GOLD analysis project Ga0137418, IMG submission 122242) | Vadose zone soil fungal communities from Angelo Coast Range Reserve, California, USA - CZODoug3_1_2_16fungal (Hybrid Assembly) | ecosystem: Environmental > Terrestrial > Soil > Vadose...
CATGAACAGATCACGCGCGCGGGTGAAGAGATCGCGCGCGCGGAGGAACAGCTTTCCAAGCTGGAGCACGATGCCGTCCCGGGCAGCCGACGGTTGTTTGACAGGCCGGCGGTACGCGGCCTTACGGGCCTGCTGTTGGCAGCGTGCATCGGTGTCGCTGCCATCGCTTGGCAGTCATCCTATGGAGATGCGGCCAAAGAGATTATCGCGAGGTGGGCGCCGCAGCGTGTGGCGACTTCATCGCCTCCGCTCGAAAACCCGGGGCTAGCAGCGCAGCCGAGCCCACCTGCCGTTGAGGCGGCCGGGGCGAACACCGCACCCTCACAACCAGCACTTCTGGCTCAGACCGTGCCGGAAGACGTCGCACCGACCGCCGCCCCCCCGTCGCCCGAGTTGACGCAGGTGCTGCAGTCGATGGCGCGCGATCTCGCAACCCTGGGGCAAGAAATAGAGCAGCTCAAGGCCGGCCAGGAACAAATGGCCCGCGACAATGCGAACACCGCCGAGCAGCTCAAGGCGAGCCGGGAACAAATGGCCCGCGTCCTTGCCAAGGCTTCGGAGCAGAACCTGCGGCCCAAGATGTCAGCGCCTCCGCCACGGCCGACTGCCACCCCGACGCGCAGGCCGGTGCCGGCGCCCTGACTCCTCGGCGTTGGCCATCTCACCGTGCTGGCCCTTCACGGCCGCCGTCGACCATCTCGAACGCTTCGTTTGGTCCGCGCTGGCGGTACACTTCACGGTGATCTGAGACTCGTCACACAACTTTAGTGCTAGTTTAGGTGGAGGCAAGCTCTCCGTCTTGTGCGGTCCAAGAGCATGTTAGACAAGCCAAAGAAGCTGCGCGTCTTTACCAAGAGCGGCCCGCTGATTGCGCTGGCAATCGCTGCGGGGATGGTGCTCGGCATTGTCGGACCCAGCTCGGCGCAGTTCTTCAATTTCGGCGGATTTCAGCAGCGGCCGCAGCCACAACGCGGTGGCGGGTTCGGTGGCGGCTGGTTTGGTAACGACATGTTTGAGCCGTTTCAGCAGGCGCCGCCCCAGCCTCGTCGGCAAACGCTACCGCCCGTGCGCGAGGATTTTTCAAAGGCGCCGCCGCCCGAGAAACGCGAAACTGTACCGGAGCGCCACATTCTGGTGCTCGGTGACGCGATGGCGGACTGGTTGGCTTACGGTCTCGAAGAGGCTTATTCGGAGCAGCCCGACATGGGCGTGATACGCAAGCACAAGACCGTTTCCGGTCTAATTCGTTATCAGCCCAAGGGCGATCCCGCCGACTGGGCCGCCGCCGCTAAAGGCATCCTCGCCACCGAGAAGCCGGACGCCATTGTCGTCATGCTGGGCCTCAATGACCGCATGTCGATACGTGAGCCCGTGGCCGAGAAGACTGACGGCAAGTCCGCGGCAGACCAGAAGGTCGACAAGAAAGACAACAAGGATGCGAAGGCCAAACCGGAGGGCAAGGCCGCCGGGAAGCCCGACGACAAGCCGGCAGATGCCGAACTGTCATCCGATGATGCCGCCGGTGCCCATCAGCCGCCAGTCATTGTGCCGGAGAAACAAGCGCGCTCGCCGGACGGCGTTTACGAGTTTCGCGAGCAACGGTGGATCGAACTCTACAATAAAAAGATCGAAGAGATGATCGGCGTGCTTAAGACCAAGGGTGTGCCGGTGCTGTGGGTCGGTCTGCCAGTGGTACGTGGCCCCAAGGCGACCGCCGACACGCTGTTCCTGGATTCGCTCTATCGCGATGCGGCCGGCAAGGCCGGCATCACCTATGTTGATGTCTGGGACGGCTTTGTTGATGAAGCCGGCCGATTCCTGCAGCAAGGTCCGGATTTCGAAGGCCAGATCCGCCGGCTGCGCTCTTACGACGGCGTATTCTTCACCAAGGCCGGCGCGCGCAAGCTTGCACACTATGTCGAGCGCGAGATCAACCGGCTGTTGGCTGCGCGCTCGGCGCCGATTGCGCTGCCGACCGAACCGGCAACGCCCGACGCCAATGCGCTGCCGGGTCAGCCGGCGCCGCGTCCGCTGGCCGGACCGATCGTTCCCTTGGTGGCCTCCTCTGTCGGCACCGATCAATTGCTCGGTGGTCCGGGGTCGCGGCCGGTGGCGGTCGATGCGCTAGCAGCGCGGGTCTTGGTCAAAGGTGAGCCTTTGTCGGCGCCGGCCGGTCGCGCCGACGATTTTGCCTGGCCGCGCCGCGAAGTCGGACGCGAACCGGCCAAGGGTGAGGCGCCAGTGGCATCGGTGTCGTCCGGTAGCAACGCGCAGGCAAGGGCGCCGGCGGCAACGCCAAAGCCGAAAAAGCATCGTCGCCAGAACTGGGACCAGGGCCATCTTTTCACGGTTCCTAGAGGGATGGTCCGGGAGCCTGCTTTAGCGCGCAGCAACGTGTGGTAAGCGGCCTACTCGAGGATAAGCGCCGCCAAACTGTTCCTTTGGCGCGCTCGGCAATGACTGTTCTACCCTCGCTGGCCTATTATGAATTTGGCAGTGGCCTAATTTGGTTGTGCGTTACGATGCGGTCTAGCCAGTTCCATGGCGCGCCATCATTCCGCGGCCCTCCGCGCGACATCGAGGCGGACCGCTTCCTTCAATAGCGGCTTACGGCCAAACAAGGCGTAGAGCGCCGGCAACACCAACAACGTAAGCAGGGTCGCGCTAACAAGGCCGCCAATGACGACGGTTGCGATTGGTTTCTGTACTTCAGCCCCGGTACCGGTCGCCAAAGCCATCGGGACGAAGCCCAGCGATGCGACCAGAGCCGTCATGACCACCGGGCGCAGCCGGGTCAGCGCTCCCTCATAAATGGCATCCAGTTTTTCGCGACCTTGCGCCATCAACTGCTTGATGAATGTGAGCATCACCAACCCATTGAGGACGGCGATGCCCGACAGCGCGATGAAGCCCACGGCCGCCGAGACGGAAAACGGCATGCCGCGGAGCCAGAGCGCAAGTACGCCGCCGGTGAGGGCGAGCGGCACCGCGCTAAATACCAGCAGGGCATCGCGTGCGGAGCCCAGTGCGCTCGTCAGCAGCAGGAAGATCACCAGGAAGCACACGGGGACCACGATCGATAATCGTCGGCGGGCCGCCTCCAGGTTCTCGAACTGTCCACCCCACGTCATCCAGTAGCCGGCCGGCAGCTTCACCTGTGCATCGATCTGCACGCGCGCTTCGTTCACCACGGAGGCGATGTCGCGATCGCGCACGTTGGCTGTCACCACGACACGGCGCTTGCCGTTCTCGCGGCTGACCTGGTTGGGGCCTTCGCCAAGCGTAAACGCAGCCACCCGGCCCAACGGCACGGTCAAGGATACGGCGCCTGCCGTGGGAAGGGATACCGGCAGGTTTTTCAAGGCATCGAGGTCGTTGCGGGTCGTTTCCGGCAACCGCACCACAATCTCGAAATACCGGTCACCTTCAAACACGACGCCCGCATCCCGCCCGCCGATGGCCGAGCCGATCACTTGCTGCACAGCCGCCAAGCTGAGGCCTCGCCGGGCGATCTCCGCCTTGTCCACGCTGATGTCCAGGATGGAAAGGCCGCTGGCTTGTTCGACTTTGACATCCTTGGCGCCCTTGGTGGCCCTCAGGATGTTTGCGATCTGTTCGCCGGCGCGAAGCATGGGCTCGAACTCATCGCCAAATACCTTGACCGCCATGTCGCCGCGCACGCCCGCCAGCAACTCATTGAACCGCATCTGAATGGGCTGGCTGAACTCGTAGTTGTTGCCGGGCAGCTCACGCACCGCCGCCTCGATTTGTTCAAGCAGCGCATCTTTCGTGAGGTCTGGATTGGGCCATTGCTCCCGAGGCTTGAATATAATGAGGGTGTCGGCGGCATTAGGCGGCATCGGGTCCGAGGCAATCTCGGCCGTGCCGGTTTTTGAAAACACAAACGCGACCTGCGGCAATGCGCTGACGGTGTTTTCGACATCAATTTGCATGGCCTGCGACTGCGCGAGACTCGTGCCTGGAATGCGCAGGGCATGCATGGCCACATTTTTCTCGTCCAGGGTCGGGATGAACTCCTGGCCCAGGCGGAAGAACACCAGCAGTGCGAGGGTGAACAATACGGCCGCACCCGCTATCGCCGGCAGCGGGTGTTTGATCGTGCGCTTAAGCAACGGCGCATAGGATGCCTTCAAATGCCGGATGATCCAGTTGTCTTGCGCGGAGATGCGGCCGGTAATGAATATGGCAACCAGCGCCGGCACGAAGGTCAGCGAGAGCACAAACGCCGCGCCCAAAGCGAGGATGACCGTCAGCGCCATCGGTTCGAACATTTTGCCTTCAACCCCGCCAAAGGTCAGCAGCGGCACATAGACAATGATGATGATGGCCTGGCCGTAGGCGCTGGGGCCAATCATCTCTTCCGCGGCCGCCCGTACCGTTTGCAGGCGCGCGGAGATGGAAAGAGGGCGGCCCGATGCGGCCTGACGTTCGGCGAGGTGCCGCAATGTGTTCTCAGCAATGATGACCGCGCCATCGACAATCAAGCCGAAGTCGAGGGCTCCGAGGCTCATCAGATTGGCGCTGATCCGCCCTTGCAACATGCCGGTTGCCGTCATCAGCATCGCGACCGGGATCACGAGCGCGGTAATAAGCGCCGCGCGGAAGTTGCCGAGCAACAGGAACAACACGAGGATCACCAAAAGGGCGCCTTCGCCGAGGTTGGTGGCGACGGTGCTCACGGTAGAATCCACAAGCTGGGTTCGGTTGAGCACGGTCTGGATTTCAATGCCCGCCGGCAGTGTGCGACGCACCTGCTCAATTTTGGCGTCGACAGCAGCAGCCACGGTTCGGCTGTTGCTGCCAATCAGCATGAGCGCCGTGCCGACAACAACCTCGTGGCCGTTTTCGCTGGCGCTGCCGGTTCGGATTTCACCGCCGATTGCCACTTGGGCAACATCGCGGACGCGCACCGGCACCGAACCGCGCGTGCTGATCACAACGTCGCCAATGTCGGCGAGAGTCTCGAGCCTTCCACCGGTGCGAACGGCGATCCCCTCGCCATTGCGTTCGATCACGCTGGCGCCGCGACTGACGTTATTGGCTTCAATGGCGCGAGCGACGTCCCCGAAGGACAAGCCGAGCGAGATCAACTTCAAAGGGTCAGGCTGCACCTGGTACTGCTTGACATAGCCGCCGATGGAATCGACCCCGGCGACACCCACGACGCTTTTGACCTGCGGCCGGACCATCCAATCCTGCACGGTGCGCAAATACGCCGCGCGCTCCACTTCCGTATCGAGCCGATCGCCTTCGGGTGTGACGTAAGCGCCCGCATCGGCACCCCTGGGTGCAAAGCCGATTGACCACATGTAGATTTCGCCAAGGCCGGTCGAGATGGGTCCCATCTTCGGCTCGACACCGCGCGGCAGGTTCGGGCGCAGTTCAAGCAGTCTTTCACCCACTTGCTGGCGGGCGAAATAGATGTCGGTCTTTTCGCTGAACACCGCCGTCACCTGGGAAAAGCCGTTGCGCGAAATCGATCTGGTGTTGTCGAGGCCGGGTATGCCGGCAAGCGCGGTCTCAATGCGAAACGTCACCTGTTTTTCGATTTCGACCGGCGACAGCGCAGGCGCGGTGGTGTTGACCTGGACTTGCTTGTTGGTGATGTCGGGCACGGCATCAATGGGAAGCCGGATCAATGACCATAGTCCCAGCACCACCGCGCCAAGGCTGAGCAGCACGACAACCCAGCGGTGCTGGATCGATAAAGCGAGGACGTGGCTGATCATATCGCCTCCTAGTCGTCATGCTCGACCTCGGCCTTGCCGAGATCAGCCTTGAGGATGAAGGTGTTGGCAGACGCGATGTGCTCGCCAGCCGCCAGGCCGGAGGTCACTTCTGCCAGGCGCGCGCCCTGCCGGCCGATGGACACCTTGCGTGCCTCAAAGCCATCAGCCGTGCGGACGAACACCACGGTATCGCCCTTGAGGGATTGCAACGCTGTTTTGGGCACCACGATAGCCGCGGGCGTTTCATCCGTGGGGATCTCGGCCGTGATGAATGAGCCCGGCCGCCATTTGAGCGCGGCGTTATCGACAGAGGCGACCACGCGGGCGGCGCGCGTGTCCTTGTCGAGCAGTGGACTGACGAACATGATGGTAGCAGGCGAAGGTTCACCCCCCGTGCCGGCCGCGATGGTAATTTGCTGACCTTCATGGATGGTCGCGAGGTCCGAAGGCGATACCGCAAGATCGGCCCAGACCACGCTCAAATCGACGATGACGAACAGCTCACTTTCCTGGCCTTCGCGACCGACCAGCGAGCCAAGCTCGACGCGGCGCTCTGCAACCCGTCCGGCAATCGGCGCGCGCAATTCCTGCCGTCGCAGCGTCTCGACCGGTTGTTGCGGCAGGGCTTCAATTTGTTCGGCGGTGAGGCTGAGCGCGAACAACTTTTGGCGGGCGATTTCGATTTTAACGCGGGCATCTTCAAAGGTGGTCCGCGCCCGCAGGAAATCGTTTTCGCTAAGGACCTTGCCCTCAAACAGCCTCGTCGAGCGAGTGAACAAGGTCTGCTGCAGGTCGAACACCAGCCGGGCGGCGAGGTATTCGCTTTTGGCGTCGGCCACCTCGCGGCTCTCGATCACGGCAACAACTTCGCCCGCCTGCACGGCATCACCCAGCCGCTTGCGCAGCTCCGCTACCGTCCCCAACAACCGTACCGCGACGCGTGCGATGTGGTCGCCGCTTGGCACGATTGCGCCCGGTACGGTAATGCGTTTGCTCAGCATGCCGCCTTGCACTTCGCTGACAGCGAACTTGCCGGCATCCACCTGCCTGTCGTTGAGCTTTATCGTCGCCTCGTCGTGTTTTTCTTCGCCGGCACCGGGTTTTTCGCCGCGAGCGGCGAGTGGAAATGCCGCGTCGAGCACCAATAGAGCCGCGAGTAGCCAAATTCTGACCATTGGAAATATCCCGTGACGAGCTTTGACAGCTCCTGACTTCGCCAAACCGCTCTTGAATGCATGCAAGCTGTCGCGTTGCCTGTGGCTGCAACGAGACATGCCAACGGGCCTAAAGGCCGCGTGGGAGGTTTAGGCGCGGGGTGGTTTGAACGGGGGAAGTCCGGCGAGCGCGGGCGGGGATTGCTCCTGGCCGAATGAAGGTGCTCGCGGGATCAGGTCAGCCGGCGTTACCATGGCTGCCACCTGCTGAGCGGTAACGTGCGAAAGACAATGGTGGCATGGCAACTGTTGCTCAGGTGTATCCGGAGCGGAGTCCTGGTCGAGGTTCATCGCCACGGTCGGCGCATTGGCGTTGGCGAAATCCAAATCGCACCCGGCGCAGCGGATCAGCGAAACCAGCAGGCCGAGCGTCAGCAACAGCACGAACGGCAGTCGGCCAAGTCGACTTCCGGTTCTTGCTCCCGCTACGGTCACGCCAACCTGCATCATCGTTCTACCAGTGAACCCCTCGTCCAGCGTTTTCAAGACCCTGTATATCAAACAACGCGGGCAGGCGCGAGGGCACAGGGGGAGGAGAGGTCGGTCTCGTGGACTCTCGCTCGACCTCGCGACAACTAAATGTCCGCAAACCCTCCAGCAGATTTCCATCCGGATCGCGGAAGAGGTGGGATATTTCAGATTCAACTTTGAAACTCTTTCAGTGGTCTGCCGTAGTTCGAATTACCGTAAAGTTCCACGGCGGGACAACGGCTCAATTCAGGGAGTTCCCAATGAAAAATCGACTTATCGCCCTTGCTGCAGCAACCAGTCTTGGCCTTTTGGCCACCGTTGCGTTCGCGGATAATCCCATGGTTGGCGGCGCGGCGATGTTCCCCAACAAGGACATCGTGGACAATGCCGTCAATTCGAAAGATCACACAACGCTTGTCGCCGCTGTCAAGGCGGCAGGGCTCGTCGAAACTCTGAAGGGCAGTGGCCCCTTCACGGTATTCGCCCCTACGAACGAAGCGTTCGCAAAGCTTCCCGCTGGGACCGTCGATACGCTACTCAAGCCTGAAAATAAAGATAAGCTCGCTACAATCCTGAAATGTCATGTTGTGTCAGCGGCCGCGCTGTCGACGGCCATCGGCAAGATGATCAAGGACGACAACGGCGCCCATGCTGTCAAGACGGTGGGCGGATGCATGCTTACCGCCAAGATGACCGGTGACAAGATCACTCTGACCGACGAAAAGGGTAGCGTTGCGACCGTAACAATTGCGGACGTCAAGCAGTCGAACGGTGTAATCCACGTGATCGACACCGTGATGCTTCCGAAGGCATAACGAGGTAACGAGCCGCGACAAGATTTAGGCCTCGAACCCGGCCTGATCATCAAGCTGCGTGGCTTCTTCCGACTTCGCTGCCTGATGAGACGAGGTGACGGACCTGAAAAGGTTCGCCACTTCGCCTCACCTTGATTGGAAGCGTTTGATTCATTGCCTCGATGTGTCCTGAAACATAGTCAGCCCGGAACTCGAGACGAGACCAAAACAGGGAGACTGGCTAAAATGCACGCCCATAGCAAAAACCGGCACGGAGACCTTGTACCGATGGCGGCGGCTGCAGCCGTTGCAGTGGTCGGAATAGCCGCGCTGGTCTTCATGGAGGTCGGCCTAAAAGACGACGTTCAACGCGACAGTATCAGCATGATCACAACGGCTGTGGTCGACAGAGCCGGGGCTATCGCGCTACCGAGCGACCCAAATTTTCAACCGGCCATACAGAACAGATCCACCCAGCCATGATCGATCGATCCGGATCGGGCTCGGACTTTGTTGTTGTTGCCTGGCCGTTCATCTAAAGCCCGACGCACCGGGAGCGGAGAGTCCAATATCTCGTTCGGCTTCGCGGTGACGGAGTTCAAGTGCCAGCAAATGCCCTCGCGCGACTTCATGGGCACTCAGTCGAGCTCTCAACTAAATGTCCGCAAACACCTCCAGCAGATTTCCATCCGGATCACGGAAGAACAGCGTGCGATGTCCAAAGGCCTGGTTAGTGGGCGGTGAGAGCAGACTGACGCCCTGCCGCACCAGTTCGTCGGCGCACTGATCGACTTCGGGAGCGGAAACCTTGAATGCCAGCTGCAGCGAGGCGCTGCCGTTGGGCGTTGGAGCATCCGCTGCAGTCAGGCTTGGCCTCGCCAAGGCCAGGGTGTTGTTGCCCACCCGATATTCGATCCAACCCGGCGAAAGCTCTCGCACCAGTGGAAAACCAAGGATGCCTTCATAGAAGCGACGCATCGCCGCCATGTCGCGCACGAAAATGACCGTATAGTCGATCGCCCGAATGGCTTGAAAAGCCGAACCCGAATGCGGTTTCCGTTGGTTCGCGACTGCTTCTTCCTTCATGAATGGATCCTTGATATTTTAGCCCTCGCGATGTCGCATGGCCGACAACGCATCGACAACCGATTCATTCTACAAGATTTTTATCGGGTTTTGGCGCCAGCGGGTGTCATCCTCGCTTCGTCCTATCGTCGAGCCTAGCTGACACGGTGATGGCGCGCGCCGGCAAGCCAGTTTGCAAAGCTTGGGACGCCGCGCCCGATCCCAGGCGGCTTGATCGGATCGGGCAGCCCGATAGCGATCCAAGCCACCATCACGGCTGACTTCACGGCTGATAGTCGATGCAGATCGTCCCAATTGCCGAGCAATCGAACGCAACGAACGTTGCGTGCTGAGCCCTCTGGAAATCTCCTCCCGTTCAAAGAGGCTGAGCGCCTGTTTGGGGCGGCGCCGAACCGGCGGACGACAGCTTCAATGGCATTGAGGCCCCAAAGTCTGAGACCGAGAAAGACGAACTACATGATCAATAGGCACACAGTAATTATCTCCGACGCATATTCCAAATGATACGGTCACATGCGATCCCAGATCGTTGGTTTGTCGTCGAATTTGAACAACCGTCGGACTGGGCAGATGATCCTCTTTAACTGCCATGAGCACGGGTGACGGGACGGCCCAACGCTGGGCTTCTCTCGCAACCCATGAGATTTCCACGCCCAGCGGACCGCTCAGCGAACCTTCTCCAAGGGCCTCCACACATACTTTAACTACCGCTTGACCAACGCTGGCTGAAACACGGAAAAGGTTATCCGAGCGTGTCTCGCCAGCGGCAATTGTTGGCCAAATGCAGAGAATGATTAGCAGTCGGATGACCGGCTGCGTCATGAAATTCCTGCCAAAGCGCGCCCACTTGATCCCTTAAAGAGATTCTGGATCACCCGGCCGTCATGAACGACAAGAAAGCGCGGCGTGCCTCCTTTATTTCCGAATTGCGCAAGCAATGGTTTTAGATCACTTGGCCAATAGTTTTGGTCTCGTATGTCATTCAGGCGCGCTACAACGACTCTACGAACAGCGTAGCCTTTCGCTTGCATCGCCGCCGTGAACCTCTCCAGATAGCTTGCATCAAACCTAGCGCAGGGCACACAATCGCGCGCACTAATATAGACGACAGTGTTTCCGGCCGCAGCGGTTGTGGACGAAATTCCGTACATTAGAATCGCAAGCAGACCGGCACTTAATACGAATTTGCGATTAAACATGAAGCCCCCGTTGTTAAATAACGATGAAGGCGAAGAGTGATGATGTTATCCAGCATCCGGTAGCGCGTCGACAATATAAGAATTATGCCGTGGCAGCGATTGTCTGCGCCGGCAAGTTGAGCAGGTCCGTGGGCTCAAGAACCAGGAGAATCCTCGCCACCAACGATGCTGCTCCTCGGCTTTGCGGGCATTGGCTTCATGGCTTATCGTCGAAAGTCAAAGCCAGCATTGATGGCTGCGTGATGCACGATCGGCTTGAATGGGAAGCCGTCTTCGGGCGGTTTTGTTTAAGATCGACCGCGTCCGGTATGTCGCTTGTTGGGACCTTTGCATGGACCGGCCGCGCGTTGCAAGCCGAATGTGAAGAAATGGGAGGGGGTTGGTGTTGCGCATCTGTATCCGCGGCCCTTGCTTGGATCGTTTGTGCTACTGTCCATCATGGATATCCGCGCCAATGAGATAGTCGACTAGAGGTGACTTCCGGTTGGCACTTAGCGGACATGGCATGATCTTTGACTTAAGTCCGTTATGCGCTCGGGAAAGACCGGAAGTAATCAGCGCGCGGCCAGAACGACGAGATTGACCACAGCGGACCTTGCGAAGGGTCATTGAAATCTAGCCGAGACTTCCGGCGAAGCGCTCCGCTAGTCGGTTGCGCCGAAATGACTCGACTACGAAATCGACGAAGACGCGCGTTTTGGCTGGTAACAACGTGCGCGTCGCGTAATAGATCGAGATCGGTCCGGCGTCGGAATACCATTGCGGGATTAGCCGCACGAGCGTGCCAGTTTCCAGATGCGGCAGCGCGTGAGGTACGGCGATCAGCGTCACGCCGAGACTGAGCAGTGCTGCACGGCACATCGCTTCCGGGTCATCGAATGCAAGGGTTGCTTTTTGCGGCACCTCCATCTCGTCGCCTGCGGCATTGCGCATGATACGCTCCCTGACCCTCCTGGTGTGCATCGAGCGCATGACGATCCCGTCAAACGCGGCAAGCCCGGACGGATCGGATGGCAGCGTCCGGCCTTTCAGATAGTCCGGCGAGGCGACGGCAATGATGTGCAAGGGCGCGAGCGTGCGCGATACAACACCGGGCGCCAGTTCGAGGCCCCCCGCGATTGCCGCGTCGAGCCCTTCCGCGATGAGGTCCACCTGCCGACTCTCGAAGTGCCAATCGGGCTGGACCTTCGGGTATCGTCTCAAGAACTCCGGGAGTAACGGCACAATATAATCGACCCCGAAGGTCAGGCCCATGCTGACCTTGAGCACGCCGGTCGGCTCGCCGCGGTCGGTCGCGACGCTCGCAATCGAGGCCTGCAACTCCTCCAGATTGTCTCGGATCGCGTGCAGGAAACGCTCGCCGGCTTCCGTCAGAGTGAGCTTGCGTGTGCTGCGGTGAAACAGCCGGACACCGAGATTCCGCTCCAACATCGCAACGTTGCGACTCACCGCGGCCGGGGTAAGCGACAGCCGCCGCGCCGTTGTCGAGAAGCTGCCCGTTTCCGCACTTCTCACGAAGCATTCGAGGTTCGCGAGCGTCTCCATGGCCAAACCTTCAAGTGATACTTGTAGGTAATTCCAATAATTACCGGCTAATCATGGGGCAATAAACGGGCGATATCTAGGGGGCGGACAACGAAATCTCAAACTGGAGCGACGCCCGCAAGCAGCAAACAAGCAGAGGACAAAGCCATGACGATTAGCAATCTGAGTGAGGCCGCGAAGGCGGTCGTGCGCCGCAACACCGAGGAAGTGCAGGGCGGGGGTAATTTCGAGGTCTTCGAGCAACTCTTCGCCGACGATTTTCTCGACCACACGCCGCAGCCGGGGCGCACGCCTGACAAGGACGGTGCGCGACAACTCTACAAAATCCTCCGGACCGCGTTCCCCGACTTTCACGCCGACATTCATTGGCAGATTGCCGATGGTGACCGCGTGACGACGTACAAGACCTATCACGGGACTCACCGAGGAGAATTCCTGGGCGTGGCACCGACGGGCCGTCAGATTCAGTTCGAGACCGTCGATGTCATGCGCGTGCGCAACGGCAAGATCACCGAGCACTGGGGCGTGGCCAACCTCTTCTCTCTCGTGCAGCAACTCGGCGCCTGGCCGGCCAAGCAAGATCATTCCTAGAGGTACGGGACGGAGATTTGCCGCTGTCCCTCCACTCAATGTTGGCCCCTGAAAGGAACCTCACATGACCATCGGCATCATCGGATCAGGCGCGATCGGCACCGCCTTCGCACGGACGCTTGCTCGCGCCGGCGTCGAAGCGATCATTTCGAACAGCCGTGGCCCGGATTCGCTCAAAGAGCTTGTTCGCGAACTCGCGCCCTCGATCAAGGCCGGACGGCGCGAGGAAGCTGCGCGGGCCGACATCGTATTGGTTGCGGTCAACTGGACAAAACTGCCGGCGGCGCTGGCGGGGCTTCCAGATTGGAATGGGCGCATTGTCATTGACGCCAACAATCCGATCGAGGCGCCACTGTTCAAGCCGGTCGATCTCAAAGGCCGTGTGTCGAGCGAAGTTTTTGCCGATCTCGCGCCCGGCGCGCGCGTCGTAAAGGCGTTCAACCACCTTCGCGCAGAGATCCTGGCCAACCATCCGAAGGCGGACGGCGGGCAGCGCGTGCTTTTCTATTCAGGCAACGACACCGCAGCAAAGGCTGAAGTAGCGGCGCTCATCGACAGGATCGGCTTCGTCGGCATCGATCTGGGATCGCTCGCGGTCGGCGGCAAGCTCGCTCAGTTCCCCGGCGGACCACTGCCGAACCAGAATCTGGTCAAGGTCGGCTGATGTCGCTTATTGGCATCTTCGGACCTTGCGCGATGTCCGGCCCGGAAAGCCGTCTGTGAACAGTGGGAACAACGGGGATAGTTGTCACCGCGTTCTTGAACAGTGGACGCCATCGTGGCTCAATCAATCATCTTACGGAGATGGGAAGCCATCGCGACGGTTCGGGCTGCAGTTCGCGACTGCCCCGATGTGCAGCGGCACCCGATCAGGATCCGGCTTGGAGCAGACCCCTGGCGCAGATGTCCTGAAATCGCCCGTGAATGTGGTGCCGCCGTAGGACAGGAAAGGCCGTCTGGGAAACCAGGCGGCCTTTTTCTTTTGTCGTCATTGCGAGCCAACGGGTCGCGCGAACGCGCGCCCGATGACAGGCTCCGCGAAGCAATCCATAGAACAGCAAAAAGGAAGAATGGATTGCTTGTGCGCCAGGCAAGAGCTGGCGTGATCCTGCCGGTGAAAGTCCGGTCCGGGTAAGCTGTAGCGGGCGCCCGGTAACGAGTGTTGCGTGGTCGCCGGCGACGGCGGCTGCGAAGCGTACACAGTGATCGTGTGGGGTGTGCTATTGAGCCTCGAAAACCATAATTCCGCAGAGGCCGAGACGGTAAGCAACGTCGAAGGCAACATGTGCGACCCCGTCATGCGAGGGGCTGACGCTCTGCCGTGGTCGAAGACCACATCACGCACGAAAGGAACACGTCGGAACCTGGGAGATCTCGCGTTCGACCCGATGGGCACGTTGCCCCCCAAGGTCCGCATCGGGAAGGTGAGGAGCCGTAGCCGATGATGCACGAACGTGAGAAGTCAGATCCCGCCATAGTAGCTATGAAGCCGGCGAACAATGCGGAGCGATCCGCTGCGGAGCCGGTGGAGCCAAGGGCGGGGGCCGAGGGAAATGTGGGCCAGCACAGCACGGACCGGGCTCAGTACCGGCTAAGCGTGTCACAGGCGCTGGAGCGCATACGGCAAGTTCGCCGTCAACACCCGAGGTGGGAGCCGTATGCGGGAAAGCCGCACGTACGGATCTGTGCGGGGGGCGCTCAGCAATGAGCGTC